>Ga0180215_1000051_pt1 | contig 178098 bp, 165 predicted proteins | sample eDN3rd37CBELigBY_FD_128871 | JGI IMG/M metagenome (GOLD analysis project Ga0180215, IMG submission 128871) | Enriched backyard soil microbial communities from Emeryville, California, USA - eDNA 3rd pass 37_C BE-Lig BY (version 2) (version 2) | ecosystem: Environmental > Terrestrial > Soil >... | reverse complement strand
AGAAGTTATACGAGTAACCATAAAAATATGGTAGCTCTGCTTTCCTATTGTCAAAATTAGTTAGTATTAGAATTAACAGATCAAGTGAAGTTTAAACCCAGAGATTATTTTCACAGAAAAAAGAGCCACAATACCAGGTGTTCCGTAAGAACATGCATTTTCAGGCTCTTTTTCTATACTTTTTTATATTTAAAGGGTTAGACATCTAAAAGTAGGGAAGACACTTCCGAACGATAATCTTAAAAAATTGATACAGTACCCTGTGCTTCTTTATTATGGTGTGATTTATTTGTAATAGCGTTTAAAGAAGCATAGGGTTTGATCGAATCCCTGAAAAATAACTTTCAAATAAAGGAAGACTTCTGGAAAATTTTAATGACAAAAACGGCAATCCTCCAAAAGGCTATAATAGAACGATAACGAATATTATTTTAACTTCTCAATCATTGTTGGGGCTACGCGGAGTTTGGTTGCTTGTTCGTAGGCGTAAGCCATCGCGATGAGTTCGCCTTCGCTGAATGCTCTGCCAAAGAAGGCTAAAGCAAAAGGAGAACCGCTTTGATAATACCCTGCAGGTACTGTGATTAGTGGCAACCCACTAATATTAATTTCAGAAACAGTCGTGGATTTTACATTGTCTTCGCTCAAGACAGGTATTTCTTCAGGCATCTGGGGAAATGCGAAGCCATCTAATTGCTGTTCTACCAACACGGTATTAATCACCCGGAGAAGTTCATTTTTAACTTCATTAAATTCGGTTAAATCTGGTAAGACACTATGATCTTTTTCAGCGGTTTCCTCATTTATAATCTCTGATGCCAGACTTAATGGTCCCCCTTCGCCCCACGGGACCTGCCCAGCCTTTTCAAAGATAGACTTTAAAGAAATGGAATCGTCTTCTGGGTCAAGGGTTTTTAAGTATTTTTCAAGATCATAGAAAAATGTTTCCATACCCATAAACGAATATTTGGTCTCCATGAATTCAGCCAAACCTGTCCCAGCGAACGCATCACCTATAACTTCAGCACCTTGGCTTTCTAATACTTCAATGGCTTCAGCGTACAGCTTTTTAGTTTCAGCTGATAGTTCTTCCGAACGCCACCCAGGACCGTACAACCCAATTCGTTTTCCCTTCAGTGCCCCGGCATCAAGGGAAGCAGTGTACCCCTCAATAGGGACCTTTCCAATCGCTGCTGCTGTGTTGGGATCTTCTGGTGAATACCCTGCCAAGACATTGAGTAACATAGCTGCATCTTCAACGGTTCGAGCGTGAGGGCCTAGAACATCTCTGGTGCTCCCTGCTAAAGGAGTGCACCCTCGCATGGGAACCAACCCAAAAGTAGGCTTAATCCCCACTATCGCCTGGGCGGCAGCAGGAACCTGAATAGATCCAGCTGTTTCTTCGGCAATACCCAAAACAGTGAAATTTCCCGAAACAGCAGTAGCTGTGCCGCTACTACTTCCTCCAGGCGAGAGGGAACGGTCTACCGCATTGTATGTTGGCCCGTCCCAACTATTATTCGCATTATACGCACAGCTGAAAGCAGGAATATTGGTCCTTCCAAGAATCACAACACCGGCGTCTTTCAGTCTAGTAACGATGGTTGCGTCATTTTTTGGCGATAACTCAATGCCACCTGTATCTTTACAAAAAGGAGCCCAGCCAAAAGTGGATGGATATCCAGCCATATCGACTGCTTCCTTAATGACAATAGGAATTCCCGCTAGGGGGCCCAATTCTGCACCTGATTCACGTAATCGATCAATCTCTTTTGCATCTTCGATAACATTAGGATTCAAGGAGGTAAATGCATTATAAAGCTCTTCAAATTGTTCAATACGTTTTAAGTAGGAGGTGATCACCTCTTCCACAGTGAATTCACCATTTTCATACCCTGTCTGTAGTTGCTTCACTGTCACTTCCGCAAAACGAAAATCTTCACTGGTAGTTGTTAAAACTGTGGTATTTTCCAATTAGCATTTCCCCTCTCAATTTGTTATTAATTGAATACAATTATTATTTTAGAGGTGTTTTATCTAAAAAAACACAAGCATGTCATATTTTCTAACACGAAAACTAATAATCTACGAGAACTATAATAAAAGTATCAATTAATAGAAAAGGTTTTAATTGCTGTTGTTGCTTTAAGTTAAAGGGAGGAAATAAAAATCGGTGTTGAATTCCTATCCTTAGACTCTTATATATTGGTTCTCTAAGAGACAAAGTAGTTTACTCCCTTCATGTTAGTCAACTAGCTCTGTGCTCGAGAATACATCCATTAGAGGAAGAATTGCAATTCCAACTAATTTTAGAAGAGTTGGAAAAGCGAGGATTTGGACAAGAGAGGGAAAAACGATAAATTTATTCCAATTTATCGTTAACCTCACGTGATTGTTCCAATCGTGCGGGTTTTATTTAGTCTAAAGCTCGAATATATGAAACCGAAATCTGGGAAAAATGCCCTAAAATCTCAAGAAAATTTTCTTTCCACACAATCCTTCATCTAGTTTATAATTAAAAGATGTCGAAATTTGTTTTAGAAGTTATATCCCTATAACAAAAAGTGACTTATGCAACAACAAGTAGGTGAGAAAAATAGACGTAATTGAAACCAGGGTGCGTGGCTTCATCGCTGACATCCAACACCCAAAACAAAAGAAAAAGATTAATATAAACGACTTAGAACTCCAGCTGCGTAGGCTACTGGATGATTATTTTGATATGGATGGGTACTCGTTGTTTTATCGTGCCATTCAATTATTGCAAGAAGAGGGTCAGCTGACCCCGCTTAAAAATAATCAATACAACGGAAAAACTCCAGCTTTGTCTTTATATTACTGGGTCAATATCAAAGTTCAGGAAACCAAATGGGACCGACTTGAAATGATGAAATTGAGTGACGTGTTTGATTTTACATATTATGAAAATCATCCTGAATGGCAAACGGAAGAGGAATTGACTCGTATTCAAAATTTATATGTGTTTCTGCAATCTAGCATGGAACGAGAAATCGTATCGTTAGAGGAACGAAGCTTAGAGCTGTTTGGCCATGAAAAGTTTTTACTAGATAGCGACCAATTTCCTGAAGGCAAGGGCTTTTTAACGCGTATTGGCGTTACAGAGGAACACCTGAAAGTGGTGAACTACGGGGAACCGTTTGTTTTTTGGATGAAGCAAGGGAAAGAGATTAAGGATATTCAGCGCGTGTTAATAGTTGGGAATCTATCATTCTTTCATACTTCGATCCATTTACTAGAAAACAACCAGCTTGATTATGAACCAGAGCTGATCATTTACGGCGAAGGAACGAAAATTGAACGAAGCTTTTCGTTCTTTTTTCGAATGTTTCCGCCGAAAAACTATCTTTTCTATTATGCAGGAGATTTGGATGCCGCTGGATACGGAATCCTTATTCGCTTGATGGACAAGTATCCTGATTGCTATATTGAGCCGGCCCTTAAAGTTTATCGGAAAATGCTTGAATGCATCGATCAAAAGAATGACCAGAAAACTGGCCAAACACAGAACCTTAAGTACCGTGACGCATTCTTCAACTATTTTACGGAAGAAGAACAGGTGCTTTTACAACAATTATGGAATGAAAATAAGCGCATCCCGCAAGAAGTATTAACCATCGAAACATGGAGGAGGTGGACATATGAATGAATCATGGGAAGGATTCGCCCAGCGGATGCAGCGATTAAATCCGCTGTTTGAGCTTGGAAGAGGGATGGAAGTAGGTGAACTTAAACCCTACCTCCAAACGATTCTCATGCAAGTGCTGCTGACGATATTTTATAAAGAATTGAATGATGATGACAGCAGAAGAAAATCTGATATCCGTTATATGGTCGAGGATGCGATGAAACAAATGAAGCTTTTAGCCGATGATAAGCAAATTGACCGGATTACCAGTGGGCTTCTGTACCAGGGGAAGGAAGAGTACAGTAAGCCGTTTGAAACGCTTTACTACGATGAAATTAGACAGTCATGGGAAACGCAGACGTTTCGCTATGTCACAATGGATGAATCGTATACAAACCTGGAACTAGGTGGTTCGATTATTTATAAGCTTACCGATGTCGCTCAAGAAATGATTTTTATGAGCAGGGAAATGGCTGAAGAATTCTCGATTTCAATCGAACAGCTTTATAGCATGCAGCTGATTAAAAATGGGAATTTCCGCAAAGCAACTAGAAACCTCGATCACCTCATTTCACGTGTGAACCGCTTATTGGCAAAGGAATTCACCTTTCAAAAGGAAATGGTCAATAATCCGAAAATCTTAATCATGGAAGAAGAATGGCAACGGGCTGACAGTCGCGAAGATATTGAAAAGCAATTTGAAGAAGAGAAAACTCATTTTCGGACAATCACCACCATGATTGAAAAAACAATCCGTACAAATGACCAAGAAGATTATATTCAAAAAGAATTAACTCTTCTTAAAGAAAAGATTGGCCATACAAGGCAGTTGCATGACCGTCTTGCTAAGCTCGTGATTCAGAACATTTCGTATGAGATGAAATTAAAAGCGGAAAATCCATCATTGTTCTGGGAAACCAGTCTTGTATCGTTTAAAGAGCATTTTTATGAAAACTGGTTCATGAAAGAAGGCGTGGAAAGTTTCGATACTATTGAGAGTGTGTTGGGGCCCCTATTTTCGCCGAGGAACGAGTTTATTTTGCCGCTTGATTGGATCTGGGGAGAACAAGAATACGATGAAACTCAAGAAACCGATGTGGTTGTTGAGGAAGAAACAGAAGAAACCACGACTCGCCAGCGTGTGACGGACTGGAATTCTGTCATTAAAGCTTGGAGCTATGTGTTTCAATTCTTACAAACATACGGGGAGTTTTCGTTAGCTGATTTAGCCTCTTTACCATTAGAGGTTCAGGATCTATGGTTTGAAGAATCGGAAACCATTGATTTATGGATGATGTTTGATCGAAAACCGCTTAAGGTGCAGGTGCTTCATCGACAGGAAGAAACCATTAACGATGAACGCGAGATTCTTCTTTATAAGTTGATGCAGGAATATCCACAATTTCAAGTATTTGAAGGCTCGAAAATCTTTACAAAATTTGATTCAAGTGCAAAGCCCTTCCTCTGGCATCGCATGAAAATCACCCCGTTTAAAATTTGTGTAGAGGAGGAGAAAGCATGAGTGCGGAAACCATCAAAAAAGCGTCTGCTGTTTACTTTACGCTTTTAAAAGAGAAAGTCATTGATGAAAATAGTGAGCACTTTCAGACGTATTTTGTTCCGGAAGTTAGACAGACCGTTCTGTTACTAGCAGACGAATCTGGTACATATATCATCGAATCAGCGAAACGGATTCAATTGGTCGTCCAGCCAACCGGATCCGTATTTGCAACCAATTTTACTCATATGAAAGAAAAGCACAAGCAAATTGAAACGAAAAAACACTTTCATCTGATAAGTGTTGTGATCATGTCGTTTTTAGCAAGCATCGACCGGAACCAGGCAGCGAAAATACGTTCGCAACGCGAAGGAATCAGCTTTTATGCATTAGAACGGCAAGTGAATGAACTCATTATGAACTGGGATAACATGCTGAAAAACAACCCTTCCTTCGGTGAAGCTGAAAAAATCGATATGAAGGAAGTTGTCACCACGTGGAAGTACATGGAAGTGGACACCGATGATTTTGGAGTAAAAAAAGCCAATCGTCGTACAAGAATCGGGTTGATTACAACAGCGATGCGCTTGTTAGAGACGGAAGGATTGATTGTCGTACTTGACCGTGACGAGATTCCAAAAGCCATTCCTAAGCAGGAGCTATTTGAGCGGATTGAATACTTGTACCATGATTATGATCGCTACGAAATGTTTAAGAAATTAGTCTCAACAGAGGAGGAAGAGCATGCCGAAAATCAATCGAATTAGAATTGTTGGCCTCAAGTATGATGGCATGCAAAAGCAATACAAAGATACCACATTCAATTTTCATAATGAAAATACATCCACCAATGGGTTGATCTCAATGATGAATGGAGGCGGTAAAGGGGTATTTTTACAAACCATCTTCCAAATCCTGAAGCCAGGAACATCGTGGGGTAAGCAAAATAACCGTTATTATCAGCAGTTCTTTTTTAATCATAAAGAACAGTTTATTCCGTACACCTTTCATGTGGTGATTCAGTGGGAATTAGACGGCGCCGACCATAGATATCTCATCACGGGCGGAATGTTCTCCGCCGAGCAGCGGATTTCAATGAGTGAGGAAGGCGAAACTGAGAAGAAAACATTGGAACAGGAAGCGAAAATCCTTCCGAATATCACTTTTTATACGAGAGAATTTGAGCGCCAGGAAGAAGCCGGCCTTGAGCATATCCCTCTCTTGGAAAATGAAGAAGTGGCTGATACTGAGGGCTTGAAAGACTATTTAAAATGGAATGGCTATGACGTTTACCGTGATACAAAGAAGCATTATCGCATCCTTGATACGTATGGAATTGACCGCAAAGATTGGGATATTTTAAAAGACATAAATAAAGACGAAGGTGGAGTGGGCAAATACTTCGAAGGCGCCGAAGATGATCATTCGCTGTTCCAAAAGCGTATCATCCCGACGGTCAGTCAAGTGTTGCACCGCACCGAGCATCAAAAAAACGATCTTGTTGAAATTTTTAAAAGTCAGGCAAGTATTGCAAAGGATCTTCCTGTACTATTAAAACGAGAACAAGCGCATAAAGAGTTTTTAGAAGACATTGTTCCGTTTGAAGACCACTTAGTTACTGGAATTCAGCATAAAGAAGTGGTCGATGAAAGTATTAAGGTTGGACAACAATTGCTCGGGGCACTAGAGCATTTGTTGCAAGCAGAACGGGAAACGCTTGTTAAGTTAGAAAAAGACCTTGAAAAATTATTAGTGAAACAAGACGAGTTACGCTTTCAGAAAGACAACTTAGAGTATGCCAAAGCACATCGCGAGGTACGTGAATGGGAGAAAAAGTTAGCAGAAGAACAGAAAAAGCATGAAGCATTACAAGAGGTTGTACAAGCAAAGCAGGACCGTAAAGACGAGCTCGCTTTCTTAGTGTTGTTAAAAGAGTGGAGTGAAAACGAGCAAAGCATTCGCGCCCTTTCGCAACAGATTGCGAAATTAGAACAAAATAGTGGCTTAGAGCAAGTCAACCTGCGCATGGATGAAATCAAAGCAGAAGCAGCCAAGCAATGGGAAGAATCCTCTCTAGCGATAAAAGAAAACATTAAGCAGTATTTTGGCTATCAAAAGTTTTTAAAGAAAAAAGCAACAGAGCTGTCGAAACAGGATAAACAAAAGACAACTGAAATTGCCAAACTGAAAACCGAGATTGATTTCCTATATACGCAAATTCATACCTTTGAATCGAAGGAAGCAACGCTTATCAAGGAATTCGGAGATCGTTTAACCTACGATTTAACAGGTTTTATTGAGAGCCTTTCGAAACAGATTGAGGATAAAGAGAACCAATTAACGGACTTGCAAGTGAAAGAGAAAGTCTCGAATGAAAAGCAAAATGAATTAGCAACACAACACGGAACACTTGTTCAATCGATTGAGACTTCAGAGGAAAAGTGTCAGGAATTAACCGAAGCCAATGAACTGCAAAAGCAAAAAGAAGGAAAACTAGTTGATAAGCTTCATGGTTTACTAGCGGAAGTAACAGCACCTCTAACCAATGCGCTATTATCGAAGTACAGTTTACAAATTGAGGAGCTTCTTGCTGAGAACCGTCAACAGGCGGAGGAATTGAAGAAAGAGCTTTGGGAAACACAGCTTGATCATTCATTAAATGATGAGCCATTTTGGGTCGCCAATAAAGATGTGAAGGAATTGAAGGAATGGATTGATGAGAAGACAGGCATCGATGTTTTTTATGGAACGCAATTCCTTCAATCGCTAAGTCCAGAAGAAATGGCAAAATCGCTGATGACTTATCCACTGCTTCCATACGGTTTAATCGTTAGCGGACAGCAATGGCAAAAAATCAACCAACAGATTCTTACAGGTAGAATGTATAAGAGTCCGGTTCCGATATATATGCGCGAGGAAATGAATGGGGAAACTCAACAAACATCATTTGTGATGGTTAATGGAACCGAGCATGAGCTGTTAACCGATAAAAATCAGTTTACCAACTGGAAAATCCAGATTGCGAAGCAACTAGATGAAAAGAAAGAAACACTAGAAGAAATCGAGAAAACGGAAGCATCCTTGCGTGGAATATTAAAGGAAATTGATCGATTTTTAGCCAATGACCTTTCTAGTGAAATTGAAAGAGCGCTAAGTCAAGAACAAAATGCGCTCGCTGCGAAGAAAACAAAGCTTCAAGAAGTTACTACCCATCAAGAGAAAGAAAAAGAATTGCAACTACAGCTTAAAGAACAACGAAAAAAAGCGCAGCAAAAGGTCGAAAAGCTGACAAAAGATGTGGAAACCTTAACGGCGTTTGAAAGCGAAAAAGAGCTGCATCAAGAAAATAAGCGTGTCAAACAAGAGAAAGAAAAACAAAATGAATCGTTAAATAAGCAGCAAGAAGAGATTGCTAGAGAGTATGAAACAGTCGTAAATCTCCAGAACGAGTGGAATCAAACATACGTGGAATGGAAGCTTACAACTGAACAAAGCATTAAGAGAATCTCGTTCTTTATTGAAGTAGCGACGTTTCCTGCTGAGGAAAAAGCGGATGCTATTGAAGAAGTGCCACGCTTATCCTCTCATGTTTTAGAGGAGATCAATGGAAGCATTGATGAGCTGAAACAACTCCATAAATCAAAAGAAGAGCAGGCAAGCGAATTAATCAAGATCCAGGCAACAAAAGAGTCAGAACAAAAACAGCAAAAGAAACTAGAGAAAAAGCTAAAGGCAATCAATGAGGATTGGAAAGATGCAGCCGAGCCTGATGAGCCGATAAGCATTCTAGAAAATATGTTGCAAACAGCTAGTAAGGAAGTAAAGGCTGCGGAGAAAGAAGAACGCGAGCAAGGTACAGCAGTAACGGTTGCTGAAACATCCTTAAAGCATTCGATTGAACAGCGTGAAAAGGCAGGAAAGAAAGTTGCTAAGCACGAGAAACAGCCGGAAGAATGGGAAGAGCATGATTTAGAGGTTAAAGAAGTTGAAATCAAAGACCAAACGAAGCTCACTAAGAAAGAGATTAAGGACACAGAGAAACAAGAAAAAGAAACAGAAACCAATATCACGAATTATGAAGGCGATTTGTTTACATTATCTGTTGTCCTAAAAGAGGAAGCAGCTAGTTTTACCGATGAGGATATTGAAAAGATTAAAACTCAAGGAAAGAAATGTATCTTAGCTTGGTGTGATGATCATCAAAGCATCCAAGAAGAAGGCAAAGAAAAGCATGCGAAAATTGAACAATCATTGCGAAATCTTAAACTTGCAATTGAAGGCAAGGATTGGGAAATCCGTTTTAAAAATGAAGTTCTAACTACACTGGACCATATGGATACAAGGCATTATCACCATATCCAAAGCGTTGTGAAAAACATGAAGCGATTCTCACAAAGTGGTTTAGAACAATTAGAACGCGATAAAGAAAGAGCAGAAAAGGCGCAAAGCTTCTGGGCCAGCCGTGCGAGTATGAAAGTGATGGGCATTTCGGAAGCGATTCGCTCGATGATTGCGAAAATGAAGCTGAAGAACGAAAGAGGTTCATTCCCGCTTGTTCAGCTGAAAGAAGACATCTTACCGAAAAAAGCAGACGAGATTGAGCCCCTTCTAAAGCAGCATTTCGTCTCAGCAATTAATAAAATTACGAAACAATTTGACCGCATTGATGATAGCAACCGCGAATTAGATCATGAAATCAAACAGCTGATTAGCGATGAACAAATTTTATTTGTGTCGCTCAGAAGTCGATATCCTGAACTACTTGTGTATAACATGCGAACAGATAATGCGTTTATGTACGGAAAACCGCAACGTGAGCATTATTCAACCTGGCAGACGATTAACCAAGGTTCGAAGACAAAATCCGACGGTAGTGGTGGCCAAAAGCTATCTGCTCGAATGGTCATGATGATGATGCTATTATCCGTTAAGGGCGAAACAGACCAAAGCTGGGTTCCGCTAGTGGTTGACAATCCATTCGGCCAAGCAGCCTCTGCACATGTTCTCGACCCAATTTTCGCTGTTGCGGAGAAACTAAAGTTCCAATTTATTGTCGTGACGCCACCTGAACTAGTGAAAACCGAAATCAGTCAACGCTTTGATGCGTATTATAAATTGGACTTTATTCGTGAAAAAGGAAAAGAGATTGTTTCAGATACGATTGTTCCTGCGTTTAGGATTTATCAGGGAGATGAAGCAGTTACACAATAACGCTTAAACAAAATCCTACTTTCTATGGTTGAAAGTAGGATTTTTACATGGAAAGCGTTTAAATGAACGGGGAAGTAGACCTGTTCCTCCTTCCTTGATATAATTTTATTTTGGTTCTCGAAAGGAAATGATCTGATGAAACATACTTTGATGTTTTTCGTACAATTATTTTTTCTTTATGCAATCTATCAGGTTTCAAACTATATTGTGAGCTTCCTAGATATACCTTTACCTGCTAGTGTCTTGGGGATGATTCTTTTATATATCTTATTGAGGAATGGAATCGTTCAGTTACGGTATATCGAAGTTGCGGCCTCGTTCTTGTTGAAACATCTTTCGTTATTTTTTATTCCCATTGCGATCGGCTTGATGGATTACGGTGGTTTGATCCAAACGAGTGGAATTCAATTAGTCGTGATGATTGCGGCTAGTAGCTTTATCGGTATATTCGTCACAGGGGGCTTTACCCAATTTCTTTCAACTAAGAAAGTACAAAAGGAAGAAAACTATCATGAACAGTCTCACTCTCATTAATATTTTGCTAACGATTATTATCTATATGGGTGCAAGGAAATTAGCACTCCGTTTCCCATCTCCGTTTACGATTCCCATATTAACAACAACGCTTGTCATGATTTGTATCCTTCGGTTTTCGGGAATAAGTTTTGATGACTACACACCTACAAAAGAATGGATTACCTCCTTGCTAGGTCCTGCGACCGTTGCTCTTGCAGTTCCTTTGTATAAAAATAAAGACATTATCAAGGAAAATTTAATGCCTGCCATTGTAGGATTATTTATTGGAACACTTTCAACCATTGTTTCCGCTGTATGGTTATCCAAGGCATTCCATTTATCTGAAAACATACAAGCGGCCTCTGCGGTGAAGGCAGTTACGACCCCAGTGGCCATTGAGACGGTTCAGATGATCGGGGGGGACTCTACATTAGCCGCGGCTTTAGTCGTTGCCTCAGGTCTATTTGGTGCAATTTTCGGACCTGTTTTGCTAACCATGATGAATATATCTGATCCATTCTCACGAGGACTTAGTATCGGAACTGTTTCTCATGCGCTTGGAACTAGTCAGATAATGGGAGAAGGTCCTATCCAAGGCGGTGTTTCAAGTGTAGCAATGGGCGCAGCCGCCATTATCACACCAGTTATTCTTTCGGTGTTGTATCAGTTTTTGTAAGGGAAGGACAGAGATTAGCGGAAACAATTAAAAAAGTAATGGGTTAAAGCGAGGATATCGTAGATCATAAATAGTTTAACGGACATAGTTATACATGTACCTGACAGTGGAGGGAATATCTCTCGGTCCATAGAAACACAAAGACAATATTATTTATAAAGTAACCTGCATAAAAATCCCACTTTCCTAAATAGAAAGTGGGATTTTTATTTGGAATCTACTCAGATAGAGAACCTTCGCTCCTAATCCCTTTTAGTAGGATCAGGAATTCTATTTGTTGACTCTGGAATGGCATCATATTTGGCAGGATTTACATCATGAATGGACCATATGCTAGACCTTTGAATACCTCAGATAATGGAACTTTTACGATACTTGGTCTAGATTTATTAACATCAGCCAAAGGTCATTGTTATCTGGTAGATTTAAATCGGAATTAGATGGATTTCTCTATTCCTTTTTGACTTAGCGGGAATGAAGGAGTGAAGGGTAGAATCTGATATATATTGACAATATAAATTTACAAAATCTTGGGCAATGCAAACTCTGCAAATTTATTGGATATACTATAAGGCAAAGAAGGAGGATTATAGAAATGGAAATAAAACGTAGAAAAGTAGTCTTTTTATCCATTCTTTCTTCGTTGTTATTCGTGATAGGGGGTTGTGGTGATGGCAATGATGAAACCCAGCCACCAAATCATGAAAAGACAGAGAATACGAGTCAGGAACATAATAAAGAAATGAAAGATTCTGGTTCTGAAGAAGGCACTGATCACTCTGGAATGGACCATTCCGGTTCAGGTGAAGTCCCAGAAGGCTTAAAAGAAGCTGAGGATCCAAAATTCCCAGTTGGAAGTAAAGCAATGATTACTGACGCCCATATGGCGGGCATGAAAGGCGCTGAAGCCACCATTTCAGGTGCATATGTTACGACTGTTTATACCGTTACCTACAATCCGACAAATGGTGGAGAAAGAGTAAAAAATCATAAATGGGTCATTCATGAAGAGTTGATTGACTCCGGTGAAGCACCTCTTGAACCTGGTACAGAAGTAAAAACAGAAGCAACTCATATGGAAGGAATGGAGGGTGCTACGCTTGAAATTGATTCAGCTGAGCAAACAACCGTTTATATGATTGATTTTACTCCAACAACTGGCGGGGAAATGGTCACAAATCATAAATGGGTAACTGAAAGTGAATTATCAGCTGTAGAATAACTTTTTTTAATTGAATGCTAAAGAGCGATCCCTCATTAGTAAATAAGGGATCGCTCTTTATGTATGTCATTTAACCTAAGTTCCTAGATTATAAGGTTAAATATTCATTTAACGGCATATTCAACTTTGTTTCTGCTGGTTTTGTTTCAACAAGTACTTCTCCGTTTCGGATTGAATATAGGACAGTTGATTGCAATCGAATCGCATCGTACTCTGAAGTTGAGTCTATGACCACTAGGTTTGCTGGATTGCCTGCTTTGATTCCATACGTTTCCAGTAGATTTAATGTTTTTGCCCCATTTGTGGTAATTAAATTTAATGCCGAGATAATATCGTTATAGCCTGTCATATGGCATGCATGTAATCCGGTATCGACCACTGTCATTAGATTCCCATCACCGAGTGGGTACCAAGGATCCATGATGGAATCCAATCCAAAACATACATTAATATCTGCCTCTAATAGCTCTTTTACTCGCGTTAATCCACGGCGTTTCGGATAGCTATCAAATCTGCCTTGTAAATGTAAGTTGGCTTTAGGAAGGGAAACGAAATTGATGTTTGATTGCTTCAATAGTTTAAATAGTTTGTAAGTATACGCGTCATTATATGACCCCATGGCTGTTGTATGACTTGCCGTCACCAATTCACCCATCCCTAATTTATAAGCTTCTGCTGCGACAACTTCGACAAAGCGGGATTGTTCGTCGTCGATCTCATCGCAGTGAATATCAACCATTTTCCCATACTGATAAGCTAACTCAATTGATTTTTGTACAGAACGAACGCCATCTTCTCGTGTAAATTCATAATGGGGAATACCACCGACGACATCTGCACCCATTTTTAAGGCCTCTTCTAATAATTCATCTCCTTTAGGATAAGAATAGATTCCTTCCTGTGGAAAAGCGACAATTTGGAGATCAACATACGGTTTGATTTCTTGCTTCACTTCTAATAGGGCCTCTAAACCTAGTAAACTTGGATCTGTAATATCGACATGTGTTCTTACATGCTGAACACCGTGTTTTATTTGCATATGAAGCGCTTGTAATGCTCGATATTTAATCTCTTCTTTCGATCCTTTCACGACCTTTTTACGTTCTGACCAGATTTGAATTCCTTCAAATAAGGTTCCCGATTGATTCCACCTCGGAGTTCCTGCTGTTAACACATAATCTAAATGAATATGAGGTTCCACGAAAGGAGGGAGAACAATTTTTCCGTTAACATCAATGACCTTTTCACCCGAAGGAATAGGTGATTGTTGAGCAGGTGTAATACTGAAAATTTTATTTTCTATTATATGTAGATCCCACAATCCTTCTTGACCGTATAACTTTGCATTTTGAATGAACATTTATAATCCCATCTCCTTTAACCGATTTAAAATCATCATTTTACAAATTACTATGTAGAACTTTACCTATCATGTTTAAAATATATATCAATATTGTTATGTATACTTGTATCATGTTAGAAAATCTAACGTGCATTTTTATGAATTCCCAAATGGATTCATATTCTATAAGAGTATCTAAACGTTTTGTTAGAAAAAATGAATAGAAGTGGTAGACATCAAAGGGCTCAAAAGCATATGTTCTATAACTATTTAAATGAAAAGGCAGAAGATAATCTTCTCCTAATTACAAAAAACCTCTACCGAAACCAAGGGTAGGGTAGAGGTTTTTCTGTTACAATTTCTCCAAATGTGGATAAGTTTGACTTACACCTTTTTTATTTCCAAGCAAGCCATATTCTATAGCAGTTGCAATAGAATAGACGACTACGGATGTAATGATTGCATTGACAGGCGGGATACCAGGCAGCAAGTTAGCTGCAACGATACCGACGACCCAGGCAATAATCGCACCGATATGAACGTTTTGCATTTCCTTACTCTGATAACCACCTTTTCTACGAAGCAAGAAATAATCTGCCAAAATGATGGCCCCTATCGAAGGGATAGTAGAGCCGAGCAAGGTTAACCAACTAATAAAATTGTTATAAACCACTAGGGAAAGAATGGTACCAACTAGACCATTAAAGATAACAATTTTATTCTTAGGAAGCTTTGTAATGTGTGAGAAACCTAGCCCAGAGGTGTATAAGGAATTATCATTCGTCGACCAAATATTTAAACCTAAAACAACAATGGCTGGAATTATTAATCCTTGAGCAAACATCACGTCGGATATATCAGCTAAGCCTAAGGCAAGTGTACCAACCATCCCGAAGGCAAACATTAAGGAGTTTCCGATAAAATAAGCGATAAATGTTGTTAAAAAACCGTTCAATTTGGTTTTAGAGAACCTCGTAAAATCTGCAGTTAAGGTAGCCCCGCCAATAAATGAACCAATACAAATCGAAAGAGCTAGCGTATAGGTCATGGTTTCTGACGGTTCTAATTGCATTAAGGAAGCAAATCCACCGACTTCCTCTGTTGCTTGGAAGATAGAAAAGCTCCCGAGGATGGCAATTGCCGGAACAGCAACCATACTAAGTATCGCTAAAGCTTTCATGCCCCAATAAGCAGTTGATGTCATCAAAATTCCAGAAATAATGATTAATAAGATTAAGCTAATACCGGTTGCTTTGTTCACCATAATGGCAAAGGTGGCAACCCCAACACCAAACCATCCGACCTGGATAGCACTTAATAAAAAGGAAGTTAAATAGGATCCTTTTTTACCGAAAGAGTGACTGGTTAACAGGTGGGTGCTCAAACCAGATTTAGCTCCAACTAAACCTAATAAACTAGCATAGATCCCAAGAATTAGGTTTCCAATAAGTACCGTAATGATAAATTGCTTCATATCCAATCCTTGTCCTAAAGTACCGCCAGCTACCATACTGGATGAGAAAAAGGTAAAGCCTAGCATGACGAAAAACATTGAAATAAAACCTTTACGCTTATCTTTGGGAACAGGTGTTAATGCATAATCTTTATCAGTTTGTGCCATTACAACTTCCTCCTTTATTTGTTTTCATACTATTGAATCGTTTATGTGTTTTATAGGTAAACTATAAGAGAATTTATTACTTGTAACTACTATCATGTTAAGAAACCTAACATATTATTTTGATGAGTCCTTTTTATTATGATATTTAGATCATTAAATTTACCTCTTATTAAGACAAACGGATGTTAGATATGGACGTAGTGCGGATAAAATATCATTGTTTAAAAGCGGGGAAGACTGGATTGTATTAATACTTGTTTTAAACCCTTACTAGTAGAAAAATTTTCTTCTAATAATGGTTAGAAATGCCCGATAAAGGTAGGGTCTTATAGAGGGGAAGAACTAACGAAGGCAATGATACATAAAATCATTGCCTTCTTTTTGTTACATTCTTTTGTTTTCACAAATCAGACACAATCGATCATTTAAAGATAATATTTTTCGCCGAAATAAGAACTAACGTTCCCTCGGGTGATATAATCAATTTACAACATGAGAGCAATTCCACTTCAATGTTTACTCCAAATCCTTCTAAATTCACACCCTCACATCAAAGAAAACAACTACCCTTAAACAACTAACATCTAAAAAAGAAGGTGATATCAAGCGCTCATTTTAAGGGATTTTAATTTTTATTTCTATTAAAAGGAGAGAGATCAATGGGCTCAATCATATATGCGGGTGAATGTCCAAATTGCGGTAAAACAGCAACGTTTGATGACTACTATCATACAGGTGAATTATTTGTGTACTGCTGGCATTGTGGTTTATGTTATACAAAAATCACAGCACCATTTGATTCCTATGAAGAAGGACAAGAAGGTGGGTTTGGGATTTTTTCCAGAGTAGATAGCAATGGCCACGGTTCTGTAATACGATTAAGAGAGAACTTGTCTGTAGAGGAGCTTGAAGAACTAGCAGAATTATTTAATGCCCAAGAAACCGACAGTTCTAAAAGTTATTTGGTTATATATCAAGACAGCCAATTCACTTGTTTACTGGGTGAACTTCCAGAAGACTTTTTATTATCCTTCAAAGAATTCACTGAAAAATTTGAAGAAGAAAAGCGTGTTTTACATTACCTATGGAGTTAATCTCGCTATACGAAATGTTACATTATCCCGTGGAACATTTCTAAAAATAATGTTCCACAATGTTAGTCATGCTATAATTTAGTTTAATTGGGGGTATAAGCGATGACAAATGAAATAGTTGAGCAAATCCGCACTATGTTAAAGGATGAAATAAACCCAGTATATACACGATTAGATGGCATTGATAATAGACTGGAGCAAATGGACTCACGCTTTGATGGCATTGATAATAGACTTGATCAAGTGGATTCACGCTTCGAAAATGTAGAACATGAAATAAAGAACCTTAAGAATAGTCAAGAACAACTTCAAAAAAACATCATTACGAGTATTGGAGAATTTTCAGATCGAATTACTGAACACTTTGATGCCCAGACAGCTGCATTGAATAAACGAGTGTTTGCAAACGAAGCCAACATCGAACGAATAATGAATCAAGGGTAATGCAAGGAACTTAACCTAAAAAGAACGTAAAAGGAATCAACCAGAAACTTTTACGTTCTTTTTATTTTTTTAGAGGAAATTTACAAAAGGTTGTTGTTGTTGAGAAAGAGGAGAGAAAGCTTCTTAGGTCCAAATAGCTTTCAATCTTATTTTCATTTTTCTAGTTTACATAATATATATTCTCGGAAGTAATAAATCAAAAGCAATCATTGGTCTCAATACCTAAGTATACTTAACATAGTGAGACAGTAAATAAAAATTTGTTCAAAAGCTCATTTGTTAAAAAAATGGTTTCAGTTATCCCAAACACAAATAAATAAACTTAGCTAAACTTTAACTATTTACAATCACTAAACAATTTATTCGCATATTACCAGGCTTTTATACCAATTCGATCATAAAAAAGTAAAAAATATTGTAATAACTAGTTAGTTCAACTAACTGTTTAGATCTGGTGAAATTTACCTTGGAATGTTCTATGATTTAAATTGTCTATTTCCTTTTAGTTAACATAATATTATTATGACTTTTAATTCAGTTACCTATTAATCCCTATCCCTAATCGATTTAAAACAAAAAAACACAAGCTTATGCCTGTGTCTGGCTCATAGGTTGGTTTCTGGCAGCATTTAAATACTGCCTTGGCGTTCCATAATACAATACTTCGTTGAATTCTGGATAGACCGATTCAAAATGCACAAGGATTGGGCAATCCAAGAGCCAAGGAGAGTTTGTATAGAACTGCTGATCGCCATAAACAATCCCTGTTAAGGCTAAGGATAGTTCCTTTTTAAAAATCATGTAACGAACCTGGGAGAATTTTTTATCGTACTCCCCCCCACTAATATAGACCTTTCCTAATAATAAATATTCTCCGTTTCTAGTCTGCCACTCTGCGAGTACTTCATCACGAAGATTTGGATCGATTGCTCCCACATCATATTTTTTTCCGATTGTTAGAAACAACTCTCCTGTATCATCGGAGTGGGTCAATGTATACTTCCTTCCACTTATTGGACCAAAGGTGCTAACCGGCGGAATATATATCGTATTCAATCGATCTGGATTGAATGTGGACATGGCAAGAGAACCCCTTTCAGGAAATATTACCTATTCTTACCATAGCCTATGATAGTGGGATAGGATTCGTTACATATGCCTATTTATTCTTTTTCTTCTTTTTCGTATTTAAACTTTTTTGTACTTTTGTATCCGTTTGTTTCCATTCGCCGTTTTCTAAAATCCAGGAAGACTCCACAAACCCAATCGTATCTACATTTCCCACGCCACTAATGCGTTGAACCCCTTTAAAACCAATTTGTTTCTCGTGAACAAATACTGGTTTTAATGTACTATACGGTAACACCATCAGCTCCATAGGCTCATTTAATTTGCCGTTTTGGTATAACCCTAAGCGATCGTATTTCTCTTTGCGGTCGAATAAATTAAAGGTATATACTTTACCGGTTTCTTCAATTTGAATACTCGCTTTATATCCTTCCTCAAACTGACTAATAATTGTTAATGGCTCAGGAACGCCTAAATCCTTTTGCTTAGCATCCTTAAAGGAATAGAGCTCATAATTTGATGTGCCCCCACTACCTCCTGTTTCAACACGCACAAGGACGTCCTTTACACCATCATGATTAAAATCTTTAAAGGCTAAAGTTGGTTCATAGCCCCCTTCAAGCTCAGCGTGGAACCTTTCCCCTTCAGAAGTCTTTACTTTCATTGAAATTTCTTTCAGAAATAAACTTCCTTCCTCAAAAGGAACCCCGGTAATGGTGATGTGATCGTCTTTTCCATCTCCAGTTACATCCACTAGTTCTTGAACAATTTCGCTCTGAGTTTGTTTATCTGCTGCATAAACGGTTGCAGCTATCAGTAAAAGAATAAAAATTGTTGGTAGAATGATGAATCGTTTCATAATCTCCCCCACCTTTCTTCCTTTTACCAGTAAACTGTCCATTTTTTGGTAGAGATATACATAAAAAAGACCCCCTATACGATCTAGAGAGTCTTACAAATAATCAACTTATTTTTCCTTTTATTCTCGAGGTTCCCATGAAGCGAAAATTGTAAAGGGAATGTCCACATAAAAAGTACCCCGGTTCTTTGAACCAGGGTATATGTTTATTTAGGATTCTTCGTTCTTTGCTGGTTCCTCTATCACTTCTTGTTTCCACATTTCTTGTAGCTTTCCACTCTCATTTTCATCAAAGACAAATGATCCATTTGAATAGCGGTCATTAAACCGTAGAGATTCTGGTGTTAGAGTGTACGTTTTCTGTTTTTCAGTGAACAAGAAGATCTCATCTTGATTTTTCGCCACTTCAAACCCTGCTACTCGGTGTGGATTGCTTTTAAGTTCACGAAGCGTAATGACCCCACGTTTTGCCCTAGAACCTAATTCAAACTCACTAAGCTTCATCTTCTTAATCGCTCCACGCTGAGTGGCTAATATAACCGACTGATCTTTTGTACCATCAATAATTTTACCACCGATTACATAGTCGTCATCCTTCAAGTTGATTCCCTTCACACCTGCAGCTCGAATTCCAATTGGACTAATTTCTTCTTCGGAGAACCAGAGAGCATACCCTAGGTGTGTAACGAGGAATAAACTATTTTTCCCATCTGAAAGATGAACTTCGATAGTCTCATCGTCACCTTTTAGATTCATCGCCGTTAACGATTTAGAGTATCGTTGTGCTTTGTATTGTTTCAATTCTGTTTTCTTTACCATACCATTCCTTGTTACAAACAGAAGGAAAACCTCTTGCTCAAAGTCCTTAACAGGAATCGCCTTAATAATGTGCTCATCACGCTCAAGCGGAACAATATTGGCAATATGCTGCCCTAGGTCTTTCCAACGAATATCTGGCAACTCATGAACCGGCAGGTAAAGATAGCTGCCTTTATTGGTGAACAGAAGTAAAACCTCTTTCGTGTTCATATCAAGTTGAGCGAGAAGTCTATCGGTATCCTTCATCGCAAAATCTTTGCCATTAGAAGCCGCAAAGGAACGTTGACTTGTTCGTTTAATGTAACCATCCTTCGTTACGGTCACAATGACATCTTCGCTGGCAATCAGAACCTCTAAGTTGATTTTGATTTCTTCAATCTCATCTTCAATTTTGGTTCTTCGCCCATCAGCAAAGCGTTTCTTAACTTCTTTCAATTCCTTTTTAATAACAGATAACAATTTTTTCTCACTTTCCAAAATGGCTACGAGCTCTTCAATTTTCTTAGCAAGCTCTTGCTGCTCTGCTTGTAGAGCGGTTACATCCGTATTGGTTAACCGATATAATTGCAAGGAAACAATCGCTTCCGCTTGTGCCTCAGTGAAAGCAAACTTACTGATTAAGTTATTTTTAGCATCTCGCTTATCCTTAGAAGCACGAATCGTCGCAATTACCTCATCAAGAATTGACAGAGCCTTAATCAAACCCTCAACAATATGTTGACGATCTTTAGCCTTTTGAAGGTCAAACTGAGAACGCCTTGTAACCACCTCGCGTTGATGAGCAATATAGGCGTCAAGTAAATCATGTAATCCCATTTGTTTAGGACGTTTATTATGAATCGCGACCATATTAAAGTTGTAAGTGATTTGTAGATCCGTATTTTTATAAAAATAGTGCAGGACTCCGTTTGCATCGGCATCTTTCTTAAGCTCCACAACAATCCTCAGACCCGTACGGTCCGTTTCATCACGAACTTCAGAGATGCCCTCTACTTTACGATCAATTCGGAGCTCATCCATCCGTTTGACTAGATTCGCTTTGTTTACTTCAAAAGGAATTTCTGTAATGACGATTTGTTGTCGTCCTCCACGGATGGTTTCTATTTCTGTTTTTCCGCGAACAATCACTTTTCCCTTACCTGTTTTATAGGCTTTTAAAATCCCTTCTACGCCCTGGATAATGCCTCCTGTTGGGAAATCTGGTCCCTTAATGACCGTCATTAACTCCTCCACAGAACAATTAGGGTTGTCCATACGCATAATGACGCCTTCGACTACTTCATCAAGGGCATGTGGAGGAATATCAGTAGCATATCCTGCTGAAATCCCTGTTGAACCATTAACAAGTAAATTAGGAAACATGGATGGTAAAACAGTTGGTTCCTTCGAAGTATCATCAAAATTGGGAATAAACTCAACAGTGTTTTTATCGATATCTCGTAATAATTCTGCGGAAATAGCGGAAAGTCTAGCCTCCGTATACCTCATCGCAGCAGGTGGGTCACCATCATTACTCCCATTATTTCCATGCATCTGAATTAAGACATTGCGAACCTTCCAATCCTGACTCAAGCGGACCATGGCATCATAAACAGATGAATCTCCATGTGGATGGTAATTCCCGATGACGTTCCCGACCGTTTTGGCCGATTTTCTAAAGCCTTTTTCATGGGTGTTTCCCTCAGCGTACATGGCATACAAAATTCGGCGCTGTACGGGTTTCAATCCATCACGAGCATCTGGTAGTGCACGTTCTTGAATAATATATTTACTATAGCGACCAAAACGGTCGCCAATGACTTCTTCGAGAGGGAGGTCGCGAAATTTTTCTATTGAGCTCATTCTTCTGAACCCTCCTCAATAACAGTAATGTTTTCATTTTCTAGGATGGTGTCGCCTTCGTCTAATGTAAACGCAACATTTGATTCAATCCACTTTCGCCGGGGTTCAACTTTGTCCCCCATTAACGTTGTGACTCTGCGTTCAGCACGGGCAGCGTCATCAATTTTAACGCGAATCAATGTTCTAGACTCTGGGTTCATGGTTGTATCCCAAAGCTGATCGGCGTTCATTTCACCTAGTCCTTTATAACGTTGAATGATATAACCTTTTCCAATCTTCTTTATCGCACCTGCAAGTTCGTCATCGCTCCATGCATATTCGATGATTTCCTTTTTTCCACTCCCTTTGCTGACCTTATAAAGGGGCGGCAACGCAATAAATACTTTTCCACCTTCAATTAGTGGTCGCATATAGCGGTAAAAGAATGTTAAAAGCAGTACCTGAATATGTGCTCCATCGGTATCAGCATCGGTCATGATGACCACTTTATCGTAATTTACATCTTCAAGATTGAAATCAGCTCCAACACCTGCTCCAATGGCATGGATCATCGTGTTGATTTCTTCGTTCTTAAAGATATCTTGAAGCTTTGCTTTTTCAGTATTGATGACTTTACCTCGCAAAGGAAGAACAGCTTGGAATTTTCGATCGCGTCCCTGTTTTGCAGAACCACCCGCAGAGTCTCCCTCAACTAGATAAAGTTCATTTTTAGCTGAATTTTTGCTTTGTGCTGGTGTTAATTTCCCAGACAACATCGCTTCTGATTTTTTTCGTTTTTTGCCACTACGAGCATCTTCCCTTGCTTTCCGAGCCGCTTCTCGGGCTTGATAAGCTTTAATGGATTTCTTGATTAACAATGAACTTGTCTCAGGATTTTCTTCTAAGAAATACGAGAGATGTTCAGAAACAACAGAATCCACCGCTGAACGAGCTTCACTCGTTCCTAGCTTTCCTTTCGTTTGACCTTCAAACTGTAACAGCTCTTCGGGAATACGAACAGAGATAATCGCTGATAATCCTTCCCGGATATCGGCCCCATCGAGATTCTTATCTTTTTCCTTTAACAACCCGGCTTTGCGTGCATAATCATTAAAGGCACGGGTCATTGCTGTTTTAGCACCAACCTCGTGTGTTCCGCCATCCTTTGTTCGGACATTATTGACAAAACTAAGAATGTTCTCAGAATACCCATCATTGAATTGGAAAGCAAAATCGACTTCAATTCCACTATTGTCTCCTTCAAAGCTCACAACAGGATGAAGGGAATCCTTTTCTTCGTTTAGGTACTCAACAAATGCTTGAATGCCCGTTTCATAGTGAAATAATTCTCGAACGTCATTTCGTTCATCGATGATTTCAATTTTAAGCCCTTTAAGCAAAAATGCCGACTCGCGAAGTCGTTCGCATAAAGTATCATAATTATAAGTAATTGTGGAAAAAATTTTAGGATCTGGTTTAAAATGGATAGTTGTTCCGCTTTGGTTGGTCTTGCCGACTTTTTCAAGAGTCGTGACTGGTTTCCCACCATCTTCGAACCTTTGTTCGTAAACGAATCCATCACGTCGAATGGTAACAACGAGCTTTTCAGAAAGTGCATTCACGACCGAAGCACCTACTCCGTGGAGACCTCCGCTCGTTTTGTACCCACCTTGACCGAATTTCCCGCCCGCGTGTAGGACAGTTAGGATGACCTCAGGAGTTGGCTTCCCTAGCTTATGCATCCCTGTTGGCATGCCTCGTCCTTTATCCTGAACAGTGATGGAGTTATCCTTGTGTATTTTCACAATGATATGGTCGCCATATCCTGCAAGTACCTCGTCAACAGAGTTGTCAACGATTTCGTAGACTAGATGGTGAAGGCCTCTAGTGTCGGTACTACCAATATACATTCCTGGACGTTTCCTGACAGCCTCGAGACCCTCTAATACCTGTATCGCGTCATCGTTGTAATCAAATGCTTGCTGGTTTCTAGCCACTAAAATACCCCTTTCATAACAAACAAAAACGACATTGACAGTATGTTTATCTGTTGTCAATGTTTCATAATTTCACTTTAGATAAGTCTTCCTCTTTAAAAAACAAAAAAAGAACTAACACACGTTCGCCTTGCTCATATTTTATCATACTTTATAAAGTCTCATATGCTTTATTTTAGCGATTTATCCTAATTTGGCAAATCGATTTCTTAAAATGACCTTACTTTTATTCATAAAATTTGTCTTTTTGGGCACAAATTTGAAAAAACTCAACGTGAGTTGGAAATCGCTTCATTACCAATATGCCAATGATTCCCGCCATTATTTTTCTTGCCCATGACCCACCCTAATAGTACTTAAGTACTTTTTCTAGGAGTGTTGTTTCTTGAATCGTTCTAAAATGATTTTACTCACTGCGGTTTGCGCTGTATTAGTGCTCATTGCTTCTAGCACAATGTTGCAACCTCGTAGAATGAACACCCTACAAAATTCTGATGAAAGTTCGCCGTTAGTTCTTAATGATAAAGACAACCAAAATCAGGGGCTAATGGAGATTAACAACGTTGGTCAGGGCAAAAAACTTAAGCAACATCTTGATCAAAGGGATGAAGTAACCCATTTTCATCATAATGAGAAGGATACCAGTCACTATTTAGATCATGAGGTCGCGGTAAATTTTAAAAGTTTGCCTTCTGACAAAGAACTAAAACACATGGAAAAGGATATCAATGGTCGTATGGTAAAAAAAGACGGCTTACTGTTTCTTTTCCGTTCAAGAAGTATGGAAGCACCAACAGTCTTAAATTATTTTAAAGGCAAATCCAATGTGGACTTTGCTGAATTGCATTATTTATTAATGCAAAATGACACTGACGGTGCAAATGCCCTTAATTTGCCGAATGACCAATTATATCAAGAAGAATACCAATGGAACCTGCCTGTTATTGGAACAGAGCAAGGCTGGAGCATCTCTAAAGGTAATGAAGACATAACAATTGCGGTCGTCGACACAGGTGTAGATTTGGATCACCCTGATCTGGTCAACAGACTTGTTGAAGGATACAACATTTTAGGTGAAAATTCAATTCCTGATGACGATAATGGACATGGAACACATGTAGCCGGGATTATTGCCTCTGAGACAAATAATCGAGAAGGGATAGCAGGCTTAACTTGGTTTAATAAAATTATGCCAATCAAGGCGATGAGTTCAGAAGGATATGGGACCACCTTTGATATTGCGAAGGGCATCATCTGGGCGGTCGACAATGGAGCCGACGTCATTAATCTTAGCCTTGGGAATTACAAAGAGTCGAATGTGTTAAAAAGGGCCATTCGATATGCCTTCAACAACAATGTGGTAATGGTTGCGGCGGCAGGAAATGATGGCACAAGTCAGCCCTCCTATCCAGCTGCTTATCCTGAAGTATTAAGTGTTTCAGCCGTTAATTATGACGGAACACTTGCTGACTTCTCAAACTACGGGAGCTATATCAATATCTCTGCTCCTGGTGTCTATATCCCTAGTACGTATTTTAACGAACAATATGCGTCCCTTTCTGGCACATCAATGGCTGCTCCGCATGTTGCTGGACTTGCTGGACTGATAAAATCTGCGAACCCAGAGCTTACCAATAACGAAGTAATGTCCATTATTCAAACCTCCGCACGAGATCTTGGGGCAAAAGGAAAGGACATTGAATTTGGAAGTGGATTAATTGATGTGAACAAGTCTCTAATGACGGCCGAAAAGACACATTCTACAAGAGAAAAGGTAAATAAAAGGCGGAACTTCTTTCGCTAAATTTGAGAAAAGAGCTAATAAATAAGGGGAGGCCATCTGGAGGCCTTCCCTATCCTTGTTTAAGCTGATAAAGCTCTTTCCTTATGCCGTTAAGAAAAACTGGCGAATTTGTAGCAAATAAGTCTAATTCATGCATAGCCCTTGTGCAAGCTGTATAAAAGAGTTTGCGTTCGCCTTCTTCTTGATATGCAGCGGCATCATAAATAGCGACTGCATCAAATTCAATCCCTTTTGCTAAATAAGCCGGAATGACACTAATCCCCCGTTCATAAGCAATTGTCCCTTTTTCAATTAACCTCACCTCTAAATGAGTGGCAATTTTTTCAAAGACAGTCCTACTTTCTTGCTCAGTTCGACAAATAACAGCAATCGTTTTATGTCCCTCGGTTATCCATTCGTTCATTCTCCTGATAATAGCCTTAAGAAGCTTCTCTTCACTTCCTTGTATCGTGACCACTGGTAAGTCCCCATTGCGGTTAAACGGTTCAATTTTATCCCCATCTTCTAGTAATTCCCGTGTGAACTCGACAATTTGTCTGGTGGATCGATAGGTTCTTGATAAATGAATCACTTCTTTTTCGTCTATCCCTAATGCATCTTCCGCTAACACCGTTTCCGAATCTGTTGGTCCAGCGTAAACCGCTTGGTTCAGATCCCCAAGAAGGGTTAGCTTGCTATATGGAAACAACTGGCGGATAAAAGCAAATTGAAACGGAGTGTAGTCTTGCGCCTCATCAATAAACACATGACGAATACTTGTATTTGATTTTCGTCCTTCAATTTTATCTTGCAAATACAGATAGGGGGTCGCGTCCTCATAATAGATATTTGATTTCTTCAGAGCTCTTAAAGTTATCTCTGAAATGTTTTCCCATGTTTCAGGAAGCTGCCGATGATGGTCATGGTGAAACAATTGCCCATAAATCCCCTTCAAATTTATGAATTTCAACTTTTTCACCATATGAAAGACCGGTTTCATCCGTTTTGTCACCAGCATTTTCGCAAGCACCTTTTGCTCGCGCTCATAATCATCAAAGGTATCTTCATCAAATTTCTTTTTTTCTTGCAGTTGCTTATAAGCATCAAGAAACTCCGATTTATCGAGAAATTGAATTTCTTCTTCTACCCATTCTTTCTTTTGTTCTTGTCTTGCTCTTCTCTTTAATTCCCTAAGCAACCATTCCTTCACCATTTGAATTCGGTTTGGAATAGATATGTTTTGATCTAGTGAATAAAAATAGTCCGCTAACTGCTCCTTTGTAAACAAAATCTGTTTCCGAAAGATGATATCCCGAAACAACAAGCCTTGACCTTTCAATGCTTCTACATAGGAGTCAATGAGTTCTTTAAATTGTACGCTAGATTTAAATCGAATCGCTTCAAGGCGAATCGGATAGTCCTTATTATGGTTTTGACTAAGTAGATACTCCATTTGACTAAAAATGTCTTCTAATTCATATTCTCTGCCGACTCTTGATAACAGGTACTCCTGGAAGGTCGCTTGTTGCATATTTTCTTCTCCTAGTTCAGGAAGAACGGTCGCAACATAGCTATTGAACATCGGATTGGGTGAAAACAGCATAATGTTTTCTGATTTAATAATGGTTCGATAGCGATAGAGTAAATAGGCAATTCGTTGCATCGCCGCAGATGTTTTTCCGCTACCGGCTACACCTTTTACAATTAAAAGTTTACTATCTTCATTTCGAATAATTTGATTTTGTTCTCTCTGAATGGTTGCGACAATGCTCTTCATTTGCGTATCTGCATTGTTACCAAGTACCTCCTGGAGCATCTCATCGCCAATCGTCACACCCGTATCAAACATCGCTTTTATTGTACCTTCTCTTATCACAAACTGCCGCTTCAACTCCATAACACCCGTGACCTTTTCAAGGCTTGTTTCATATTGTGCTGGACCAGGGGCGTAATCATAATAAAGACTTGATATTGGGGCGCGCCAGTCGTAAATCAAGAACTCCTCTTCTTTGGGATCCATAAACGAAGCCACACCAATATAAATCGATTCAAGCGTCCCTTCGCCGTCTTCGTTAAAATCAATTCGGCCAAAGTATGGAGAGTTTTGTAATCTCGTTAATGTTCTTAGCTGGTTATCAATTTGTGTTTGGCTTCGCTCCCGTTCAGATAAAAGTTCCACCTGTTGTTTAATGCTTGTATAAGTTTCACCAATATCATCTGGTTCATCAAAGTTAACGGTTACGTCTTCCCAGAAAGTCTTGCGGATATGTAGAGCTTCAGATCCAATTTTTCCTGCATGTTTTTCGAGTTTAGTGAACTTCTCCTTTATTTGAGAGGTAATCCATTTCACTCGTTCCTGTTCTTTCTCTAGTTCTAGCTTCTCGATTTCGTTCATCCTCTCACTCCTTGAAAGGCTCTTTTTCTAAAAAACGACCATTTTGCGAAAAGAGCTGAAAACATAATTAAATCATAATCATAAACAGGTGTTCTCACCACGTTGATAGACGCCTATTTCAATTTTGCCAACATCCCTATTTTTTAAGACGGTGTAATATGTATAGTATGCCTGAAAATTATAGTTCATCTTCACTTTTTAAAAACAAAGTGAAGCGAAGGAAAACGCGGAACCAGATTGGTCCCGCGTACGTATAAGATTACTTTGTCATCGCATGTTCGACTTTAATACAGCGGTCCATGATGACAGTATATCCTTTTTCTTTTAGAAACTGATAAGCTTCCTCATTGGCAACGCCTAACTGCGCCCAGAAGATGTCAGCATCAATTTCATCAAATTCACGAGCTATTTCTGGCAAGAACTCAGAGCGCCGGAATATATTAACAATATCAACATGTCCCTCAATGTCTTTTAACGACGAAACTGCCTTTTCTCCTAAAATCTCATCAGCCTTAGGATTCACAGGAATAATTTCATACCCTGCGTCTTGCATCGCTTTCGATACCATATACGAAGTCCGTTCTGGATTGTCACTTAACCCTACTACAGCAATACGTTTTGATTTTTTTAAAAGGATCCCTATTTCTTCACGACTAGGATTTTCAATTGCCATTATGTATCACCGCTTTCTTTTTATTCTTGTCCTCCCTTCCATTTTAACCTACGTTCGCCTAGAAATGCACTTAAAGAAGATTGAGTTTTGCGATAAGGAGAAAAGGAAATCAACTTGAATGAAAAAATAGCAGATATTTCTTAAGAACGTGGTACAATAACTATATTATTTTTAAAGGGGAAATTTGAATGGTAGTAAATGGTCTTATTCTTTTATTAGCTTACCTGCTAGGTTCAATCCCATCTGGGTTAATTGTGGGCAAGCTCTTCTACAAAAAAGATATTCGAGAGCATGGAAGCGGGAATTTAGGCGGAACCAATACGTTCCGAACATTAGGGGTTAAAGCAGGAATTGCCGTAACCCTAGGGGATATTCTCAAAGGAACTCTTGCAGCGAGTTTGCCGCTAATCTTTAATGTGGACTTACATATGCTATTGGTCGGGATTTTCGCTGTTATTGGTCATATGTATCCTGTTTTCGCAGGATTTAGGGGCGGAAAAGCAGTGGCAACTTCCGGAGGAATTTTGCTAGCCTATGCACCGTTTTTGTTTTTGTTTATGCTTATCTTTTTTATTGGAAGTCTTCTGCTAACTAAATATGTGTCGTTATCCTCAATTTTAACAGCGATTGCGACCTTTATTTATGCCCTCTTTACTGGTGATATTGCCTTAATTATTGTCGTATTCTGCTTAATGGCCTTTGTTATCTATCGACATAGAGCGAATATCAGTAGAATTAAAGCAAAAACGGAACCGAAAGTGAATTTTTTTAATAAGAAAAAAACGAGATAAAATAAATTTACAAAAAGAGGAAAGGCATTATCGCCTTTCCTCTTTTTATACGTTTAAAAATGAGAGTTTTGGCAATAGAATTGCCTAATGAACAAAAAAACTTATACTTGCAGGAGTTGAAAACGAGCAACACCTAGTGGATCGGTGACATAATCTAATTTTGTATGGTCAAAATAAATAAAGTCCTGCTCGTGAATAAGAACTTTTAGCTCATCGAAGCTATAAGTACGATCATCCGTTAACGGTCGCTCTTCCAGAGACAACTGTAGTTTAGGTCCCCCTCAACCAATGCCCATGGATACCCGAATAAAGAGCTTTTCATTTTCATTTTGTTCTTTGTCGACTACTTCTTTGAGAGCAGTGTATGCACGGTCAGTTATACTGAACATCTTTTTCACCCCCAACCTATACCTTTGTAAAATAAACTCGTTTTTGAATGCAAGTTGTGAACATTTTATGAACTTTTTCGTCAAATTTAACCAAATCTCAACATCCATATTATATTATCCATAGTGATTGGAAAATAAAAATGCTCCAAAAGGGCAAAAGGGTGAATCGTTACATGAAGAAGAAGGACAACAGATGGATTTTGACAATTGGAATTCTAATCCTAATAGTAGGAGCGACCAGCGTTTTTTTCCGCCAAACCGTTCAAAGCTCGACACAAGAAAATAGAGTGTTCGCGAAAGAGGACCATATCAAACGTGACATTTTAGTAGAAGGAAAAAACTATCAAGAAAGAGTTAGCATTGCAGCAATTGGAGACATTCTCATTCATGATACCGTTTTTCTGGACGCAGCAACAGACCAAGGCTATGATTTTAAACCAATGTTTTCCCATGTAAAGGATACCCTTACAAAACCTGATATTCTCCTAGCCAATCAAGAAACCATTCTAGGTGGCGTAGAACTAGGTTTATCAGGGTACCCGACCTTCAATAGTCCACGGGAAGTAGGCGATGCCTTGATTGATGCAGGAGTGGATATTGTATCAACAGCCAATAACCATACACTCGACAAAGGAGAAAATGGAATTCAAAGTAGCATGAGTTATTTAAGCGAGGTTGGCCTCCCATATGTAGGGTCCTTCAAAAACGCAGAAGACCAACAACGTCTACGAATTCTTAACCATAACGGGGTAAATATAGCTTATCTATCTTATACCTACGGCACGAACGGGATTCCTGTACCAGAAGGCAAGGATTTCCTCGTCAATTTAATCGATAAAGCAGCGATGAAAGAGGAAATTCACCGCGCTAAAGAATTAGCCGATGTTGTGGTAATGAGTATTCATTGGGGAAATGAGTATCAACGTACTCCTGATAGCATTCAAAAAGAATTAGCTCATTTTATTGTGAACGAGGGTGTGGATGTGGTCTTTGGACATCATCCTCATGTGCTTCAACCGATGGAATGGATACAAGCTGAAGATGGACGCAAGGCGTTTGTCATTTATTCACTAGGGAACTTTTTATCAGGGCAAATGTGGGACTACAAAGATATTGGCGGGATGGTTTCCCTTGATATTATTAAAAAGATTACTCCAGAGGGTACGACAATTGAACTTGCAAACCCGAAGTTTAATCCCACGTATGTATCAAGTAGTGGGCAACGTAATTATCAAGTAGTACCGTTAGAACAGGCAGGAAAATACGGTTTAGAACAAGCCAATAGCAAATACCAAGAAATCATGTCTCATATGACCGAACCGTTAAAAATAAACTAGCTTAGAATGGAACTCCCGTTATGAAATGGGAGTTTTTTTTCTATTTGTTGCCATAATAATGAAGGTGTGAAAGCAAATACTTAGACAGGTTATTTTCATAAACCTTATAATGAACAGATGGATTATGGAAGGAGTTTGGTTATGAATATTACAATAAGCGATGAAGCAGCAAAATGGTTTCAAGATGAACTAGATCTAAAGGATGGAGGATATATCCGCTTTTTTGCTCGTTATGGTGGGGCTAGCCCGGTTCAACAAGGTTTTTCTCTTGGAATGTCAAACCAGGAGCCCGAAACAACAGTTGGTCCTAGTGTAAAGGTAAATGAAATTACCTATTATGTTCTTGAAAAAGATTTATGGTATTTTGATGGACATGATCTAAAGGTTGAGTTTAATCAGGATGCTCAAGAACCAGAGTATAAATATATTTAAAACTAAAGAAAAGCAGACGCTGTCGTGAGCGTCTGCTTTTCTGCATCCTTCATATTTCGAGCTTCCTTTTGATTACCATATGAGATGATCAAGCCCTTCGTTTTTTAATATTGCATCACGACGTTCCCCAAACAAGTCAAAATGAGGCATTGTGTCTTTTCGTTTATCAATCCACTCTGGTTGTAGTCCATACTGCTTTCCCCAATCCGCTAACTTCCCTATATCACTACACCCGACTTTTGTAACGGTTTTGGATTCTGGAAAACGCTCGTCCAACCAGTAATGAGTCAAAAACGCAATTTCTCCACGTGCGACCTTCGCTTTCCATTCGTTTAATTCCTGGCGCTTAATTCCAAATGCCATAGAGTTAAGATCCTTTTGTTTCTTCAGGCTGTTCTTTTGCCTTCATATACGCCTCATGCCAATCAGGGTATGAGCGCTTGATTGAAATTGGGCGGAAGGAGTCTTTTTTGACGCAAACATGACGAGAATTCCCAGTCAAAGAAAGCTGCCCAGAACTCGTATATACTTCATAACTATACGTAACACGTAAACCGTCATACTCAGAAACCCATGTTTTAATTACCGCTTTCTCCCCATAGCGAACAGGTGTTTTGTAGGAAGCTTGGATATCAATGACAGGAGAAATTACTCCCTCCTTCTCCATCTCTGCATAATTAAAGCCTAAATCCTCAATAAGCTTCGTTCTCCCTAATTCCATCCAAATTAGATAGTTCGAATGATAAACAACGCCCATTTGATCGGTTTCTGCATACCGAACCTCAATTTCCTTCGTTGAAATATGCATTTACAGTTCCCCTTTTTTCACTTTTTCTAATGCGTTTACTAGATCTTCCTTGTCTAAGCTCATTGCTTCTTCTGTTAACTCTTGCATTGAGTCTGACTCCATCAACCTAAAAGCCTGTGATTGAATTGCTTCATTGATTAGGTTTGCGGCTAATCGACCATTTCCGCCGATTGGCTCTGTTTCTAGGTGATGCAAAATAAAGTTCCTCGCTGCTTCAGTTAATTGATATTGGTAGGAGGCTGCATAACCTTCCATAATTTCCAAAAGTTCCGAAGCTGTATAATCTGGAAAATGGAAAAACTTTTTAAAGCGAGAACGAAGTCCAGGATTGCTTTCAAGTAATTCATTCATTTCATTTGGATAGCCAGCGAGAATGACCACTAAATTTTCATTATGACGAGTCATTTCATCAACTAAGGTGTCAATGACCTCTTTGCCAAAATCTCCGTTGCCCTGGCTAAGAAGCGAGTAGGCTTCATCGATGAAGAGTACCCCACCAAGCGCTTCGCGGATTTTCTTTTTGGTTTTAATTGCCGTTTGCCCAACAAAACCAGCAACAAAGTCCGCACGACTTCCAACCAACAAATGACCGCGTTTTAATATCCCGCATTCTTTAAGCAATTCAGCATAAATCTTGGCCACCGTTGTTTTCCCAGTCCCTGGGTTTCCGGTAAACACAGAGTGAAGTTGGATAGGTACAGCCTGCAAGCCTTTTTCTTGTCGAAGTTGTTGCATTTTCACAAACGAGATGAGGGAACGAACTTCTTGCTTCACATTATCTAAGCCTATAAGAGATTGAAGTTGTTCCTTTGCATCTTGTTTTGATTGAACCTCGTCACGAACAAAATCCTCTTTTTCTAACAACGAATAGCTGAAGAGATCCTCTTCCACTGCGTTTGAGCCTTTTTTGAAGATCGCATCTTGAACAATGTTTCGTACAGTCCGAGCATTCCCAAAGGTATCATCTACTCGTTCTCGCTCTATTCGATTTAAAAGCTCCGTTTTAGCTCCTTCTGATAATACGTAATCATTATCTGTCGCCGCTTGTTCGCCAATTTGTAGTAGTTCGTTATCGTTGTAGTCTGGTAAGTGAATGATATTTGAATTGGGAAAACGGCTTCTAAGACCAGGGTTTGCGTCAAGGAACTGTCGCATTTCCTCAGGATACCCTGCTAGAATGACAGCAAATTGATCTCCATATTCCTTGCCTGTCATAAGCGAAACAAGTGTATCAATGGCCGTTTGCCCATAATCATTTCCCGTTTGACCCTCTCGCTTTAAACTATAGGCCTCATCGATAAATAAGACACCACCAAGCGCCGTTTCCACAAGCTTACGGACATTCTCTTCTGTTTGTCCTACATACGCACCAACAAGCTGTGAGCGGTCTGCTTCAATGACCTCTGACCTTGGTAGCACACCAAGCTGATAATAAATTTTCGCTAATAAGCGGGCAATGGTCGTTTTTCCTGTTCCTGGATTTCCAGTAAGAATCATGTTTAAACTTAAAGCATCCTTTGTTTGAAACCCGAGGTCTTTGCGTTTCTTTTGATACTTAAGAAACTGATAATAACGATTCACCCGCTCCTTAACCGATTCAAGTCCAATTAGGTTTTTTAATTCTGTTAATGGGTTTTCTTCCTCATCTTTTTTCACTTCTTGAATAAATTCTTTTTCCCATAACTCTTTCAGTTCACTAAGACGTTTTAACCTTAGCTTCATTTCTTCATAGTGCACAGATGTATGAAAAACACCTGATATTGACTGTTCATATTCCTCAGCTGCTTTTAACAAGGAAGCAGCTTCTTTTACAGCTTCTTCTAAAAGACTAGTTAACACCTGATATTGCTCCTCAAAGCCACGGATTTCTTTCGCATGAAAGCCTTGGAGCTGTTCTAATTGTTTTTCCGTGTTATCCAAAAACTTTCGGCAGATTTGAATAAATTGTTCGGCCGTTTTCTTTTTTGCCGCACGATTATCTGTTTCCCTTAATGGTGGAAAGGTGAGTTCTGTAAACGCGCCCTCCATCCCTTTCCATTTATGTGAAGCGAGATATTGCTTCGCCCGTTGGTTTGTTGGATCGATATGTAGTACCTTTTCCATCCATGTGAGGACAACTGCGTCATTCCCTGTTTTTTTTGAACGTGAAAGTGCCGCAATTGCCAGTAAATCAGCCTTCTCAGACTGACTTTCCTCATCAGAAAGGTCTTTTATGTACGTTAAAAGCGCACCTTCATCGTGAATGAAGCCGTCTTTTTTAAACTCCAACTCCCATTTCTCTGAATGAGCTTTGTCTTCTGAATTTCTTCTTTGTTGTTCCATTTACACCACTTCTTTTAATATAGGATTAACACGTATCTTACCATATTTTTGCTCAAAAAAGGAAAAGACCTGCCCATTGGCAAGTCTTTAGGTCGCTATCTTAAGAATCTTTACGGGAATGCGCCTCATCTTTAATTTCTGAACGGAACCCATCAATTGCGTCACGGCGACGTTCATTCTTCGCCTCAATCTGCGCACTATCCTCCGCAGATGAGAATTCCATCGCTGCTTCAGCTTCTTCCATGTTTTCGATCGTATGATGAATCATCGATTGTAGCTTTTCGACATTATCGCTTCGATCATCTGGATTTGGTTTATTGTGTGCCATTCGTTTCTACCCCCTTTATGCGACCGAGTTTAGTATGTGTACCATAACCAGAAAATATAAAGGAAAAGAGTGTTAATCCTAGGAAAATCCAAGACGCTTTGTTTTTAGGAAAGATAGTTGATGTTTTTCACAGAGGGAACAAATGTTCCCTTTTGATTGGAACAGAATCCTTCCATGATTGATAAATAAATCTCATTAGATTTTAACCAAAAAAAATAAAACCCGTCCAAAATGGACGGGCTTTGCATCCTTATTCGCCTTTAGTCTGGATGACTTGAGCGTGTTTACCAGATGTATCCTGCATTTTTTTCCCTTTATTTCCACCGGCTTCTCTTGGCTGTGTGCCAATATGGCTTGGGACAAAATATTTGCTTTTACGATTTGGATTACCCATTCATATCCCCTCCTCTACTTTCAGTTTCTCCTGAAGGAGGGGGTTTCATTTATGGAAAAAGAATGCTATTACTCCGCTTTGCTCAGACGCTTTTGTTCTAATTTTGCCTCAAGCTTTTCCATTGCATCGCGGTCGTTAAGGATTTGGCGTTTATTTTCTAAAACTAGTTCTTCAAAAGAACGTTTTCTAGGCTTTCTCATCGTGCTCACCTTCCTTTGTTATCATTGTAACAGTAAGTATGCCCAAAAACGGTTTCAATTATTACAACTTTTTGAAAATTTAATCCCTTTTTAAAAATACCCAATAATTTTATGTAAAACCCTTTTAGTTTGTGCTTTTCTTAACAAAATAGGATAAAGCTGTTCCGCTAAAAAAAGGCAAAAAAATAAGACAACTGGGCTTGTTCCCAACTGTCCTACTCCATCACAAACTCTTCCATTTGTTCCAATGTCATCGCACCAATATGTTTTTTCTCAATCATGCCTTCTTCATTGATTAGCAAGGTTGTAGGGATAGAAAGAATCGAATAGTCTTCGTTTACCCTCCCTGTCTTATCTAACAGGATTGGAAAGGTTAGTTGGTTTTCTCTAACAAAACCTTCTACATCATTTTTTGGATCAATATTAATTCCTAGGATTTCCATAAGGCCATTCGCTTGATTATAAAGTTGTTGCATGGCCGGCATTTCTGCTTTACAAGGAGGACACCATGTAGCCCAAAAGTTGATCATAACTTTTCTTCCCCTAAGATTAGAGAGCTTGACCTCTTTTCCATCTATAGTAGATAAGGTAAAATCGGGTGCCTGCTGGGTAACCTCTGCACCTGCGATGATGATTGCTTCGCCATGTGTTTCTTGTTCAGCCTTCCCCGTCGCATGAGCTATTATTGTAATCGATAAAATCAGCAAGAAGAAGATGAGAATTGTGATGCCTTTTCTTATCATTTAACCACCTCAAACTAAAAGCATTGTAGTGGTAGTTTATCCTAAATGATGAGGAAAAATAATGTGCGTACGAGCCAATAGGATGTTATAAATGTGACAATTCCATAAGCGATCCCCGTTCCGATTAACTTATTTGGCCATTGACTCTTTTTTGTTTTCCAAACCAAATAAAGGCAGGCTAAAAAGATTGCTGTCAGCCATTCTTTCCCACCACCTGATAAATATAAAGCGCCTAATGGGTTCGTTTTTAACAATTCTGGTCGATATAAGAGGATGCTCCCTTTAAATGACAATACACCAATCAACAAACTAGACACTAAAGCGTCGAGAAATTCCTGGAGAAAGTCTTCATTTTTTCTCAATACCATTTTCAGCAAATAATACGTGATTAAAAATGCAATTAGTGCATAAATCCAAGTGTACTTAATAATAAATGGCCCTTGCTGAAAAGCATTCAACACCCAAACACTCCTTTTATGTATTTTCTAACCCGAAAATGCTAAGGCTGTCTCATTTTCCTTTGATTTTCATCCAGAATGATGCCCTCCACTCTCTTTTACAATCGTCAAAAAGTTTCGTGCAGGTGCTGAGACAAGATGCTGTTCTAACCAAATGATTCCTAATGAAGAAAATAATTCGGCGTCGCTAATGGTACATGAAAAGATCTGGTCATGCTTATAGACATCCATTACGGACTGAGGAATGATTGTCGCACCCATCCCAGCTGTTACCATTTCCATAAGAATGTGCATATCCGAACATTCTGCAATACTTTTTAGGTGAAGCTGTTCTTTTGAAAAGGCTTCATGAATCGTGTTGTAACTCCCTAACCCTTCAGTGCTTGGGATAATTAATGGCGTTTGAGAAATCTCTTTTAAAGTAATGGTTTGTCTGGGTTCACGGCTAACATATACAAATGGTTCCTTAATTAAATGATGATAAGCTAACCCTCGATGTTCTAGGGGGAGACGCACAAAAGCTAGCTCAATCGCCCGTGATTTCACCATTTCAGATAAATAGAACGAATCATTTTGTACAATTTTCAACGAGACGAGAGGATACTGTTTATGAAAGGTTTGCAACAGCTGTGAAAATCCAGGAACAGATAATGTATTAATTCCAACCGATAGGGTCCCTTTTTTCCCTTCTTCTGTTTCCTGTAATTCGTTTTTCACCTCTTCAATGCTATTTACAAGATGTAGCGCATGTTGGTAGAGCAAGGTTCCTTTATCCGTTAACTCCATCTTTTTTCCATTTCGTTCCACTAATTTTACTCCTAGCTCTTCCTCTAATTGCTTTAACTGCATGCTAAGTGGAGGCTGGGACATGTGAAGCCTGTTCGCTGCGGCAGTGATATTCTTTTCTTCTGCAATCGCAATAAAATAACGTAATTGTTTAAAGTCCATAAGGTTCCTTTCTATATAAAAAAAGTATGGTTTCAATACAAATTATATATTTTTCGTATATGTATTGTCTATGATACGATTGATTCTGGTCTTTTAATAACCTATAGCTGTATTTAGAAAGGTGATTGAATTGGAACGTTTTTTTAACTTAAAACAAAATGGCACTACGATTGGAAAGGAACTTTCTGCTGGTTTTATTTCTTATATTACCGTTGTTTATATCATAATTGTAAATGCCACAATTTTAGCGGTTGCAGGAATTCCAATGGAAGCAGGAATCATTGCGACGATTTTAACAAGCTTTTTGGGTTGTTTAATCATTGGATTATGGAGCAATACCCCTATTTTGCTTATTCCCGGCATGGGTTTAAACGCAATGTTCACCTACACAATTGTCCAATCAGGTGGGTTCACGTGGCAAGAAGCGTTAGCGATGGTGTTCACGGCAGGAATTATCTTTATCATCATTGCATTTACGCCACTAGCAAGAATTATCACTTCATCGATTCCAGATTCATTAAAGGAAGCGATATCTGTTGGAATCGGAATTCTATTAATTTTAATCGGATTTGATAATGCCGGTATCATTACAAGTAGTGAACATACTCTTCTCGCCATCGGCGATTTAAGTAGCAGCTCTGCGATTATTACGTTTATTGGACTTTTGATTACATTCTTATTATTTATTAGAAATGTACCTGGAAATCTATTGTTAAGTATTATCATCACATCGGTATTAGCGATTATTTTTGGAGGATCTCAATTCGAGGGAATATCGTTTTCAGCTCCTTCATTTACCGAATACTCCAATGTGTTTGGCCAGCTATCTTGGGCACAAGCGGGAAATTTCATCTTTTGGCTAACGTCTATCTCATTAGCGATGGTTCTAGTTTTCGAGAACATTGGCTTAATTCATAATCATACCAAAATGCTTAATCGTACAGAAAGTAGTAAAAAGTCATTGCAAGCGACGGCTGTTTCGGTTCTATCTTCAGGTGTATTTGGAACAAGCCCGACTGTTGCTTCTGTCGAAAGTGCGGCTGGTATTACAGCCGGTGGTCGTACAGGATTAACAAGCATTGTGACAGGGCTGCTGTTCTTGGTTTCTTTATTGTTTATCCCAGTGATTAAGGTGGTGCCACCAAGTGCGGTTTCACCGGTCTTAATTTTAATTGGAGTATTAATGCTTCAAAACGTCGTTCATATTAAAATGGATGATTTAACAGAGAGCTTCCCGGCCTTGTTAATCATTGTCTTGATTCCTCTAACGTATAGCATTGCTGATGGGATGGCTATCGGATTTATTTTATACCCAATAATGAAATTATTTATGGGAAAAGGAAAAGAAATTCACCCAGCACTCTATATGATTGCGCTATTATTTATCAGTAATTTCGTGTTACAGTATGCATTTTAATCTAAGTCTTTGATTAGCGCTTCTGCCACTGCCTCTCGCGTCAATCAAGGTTAGAATCCTAATAAAGATTTAAAAACGAGCGATGATCCTATTCATAGGGCATCGCTCGTTTTTTGTTGTTATTATACAATTCTCCGCTTCTACCCTAATTTACTGCGATAGGAGTCAGTGGTGTTTTTTACGACCATACAATGGGCATGGGAGCTTGTGCCAGGCCTTACTCCTGCAAACTTCTCATACAGCTTATATTGAGCATTCTTAGCCTGCGTAATCGAGCTCATGCCTTTCATCATTAATGTTCTTGTTAATTCCTCCATCGAATCCAACTGAAAAGATACATCATTGGCATAATACAAGCTCTCACCTGTTTTTGGATAATAAGACTGAACTTCTTCTTCAGCTGTAATGATATGGTATTGTGTTTTACCATTTTCAGAAATACCACCAATCACGGATTCAGTGTTTATGGGTAAATCCGCTTTCATTTGCCATTGTTGATGAATGATGAGAGCAATCTCTTTAAAACTTACACCTTGGAACGATAATTTTTTTGCTAGCTCCCACGTTTCTCCCCCAAGATCAACTTTACCTGTATAGATAAAAAACGATTGGTTAGGAATGATTTCACGAAACATCGTACGTTCTAGTATATTCTGATCATAGCCCTCTTCACAATCCAAAACAATGGAAATAAAATCTTCTCTTGCCACAATAGAAAAAAGACTCATCGAACTCTCTCCTTTCGGCATTCCTACTTTAACAATAGAAAGGAATGATAACGATTGCAATAGAAATAGAGAGAAGATATTGAGAATTTAGTGAACCAAAACAAAAAACCTCCATATACTCAGAGCATATGGAGGTTTGGGCTAAATTTATGCTTTTAGTTTGTCACGAAGAACCATTTGTAGGATTCCACCATGACGGTAGTAGTCAATTTCAACTTCAGAATCGAAACGAACAACTGCTTCGAATGCTTTTTGGTTGCCGTTTTCGTCTGTCGCAGTAACTTTCACAAAGTCACGTGGACGTACATTTTCGCCAACTTCAACATTAAAGCTTTCCTTACCTGTTAAGCCAAGTGTTTCAGCGTTTTCTCCATCTTTAAATTGAAGTGGAAGAACACCCATTAACACTAGGTTAGAACGGTGGATACGCTCGAAGCTTTCTGCGATAACAGTCTTAATACCTAGAAGGTTTGTTCCTTTTGCTGCCCAGTCACGGGAAGATCCCATTCCATAGTCTTTACCAGCAATAACCATTAAGCCTGTTCCATTTTCTTTGTACTTCATGCAAGCATCATAGATTGATGTTACTTCGCCTGTTGGCCAGTAAGTAGTATAACCACCTTCTGTTCCAGGAGCGATTTGGTTCTTGATGCGGATGTTTGCGAATGTTCCACGCATCATAACTTCATGGTTACCACGACGAGAACCGTAAGAGTTGAAGTCACGTACTTCAACACCTTTAGAACGTAGGTATTGACCAGCAGGTGTATCTTTACCGATTGCACCAGCAGGAGAAATATGGTCAGTTGTGACAGAATCACCAAACTTACCAACTACGCGAAGTCCAGTTAATGGTTCAACTGTACCTGGCTCTGGGCTTAAACCTTCGAAGAATGGAGGGTTCGCAATATAGGTTGAATCCTCATCAAATGTATAAAGCGCATCGTTGTTTGTTTGGATTTCGTTCCAACGCTCGTTATCGCTGAATACATTTTCATATTCGCTGCGGAATAATTCAGGTGTAACCACTTTGTTTACAACTTCGTTTACTTCTGCAGTTGATGGCCAGATATCCTTGAAGAATACATCATTGCCATCTTTGTCTTTCCCGATTGGATCATTTTGAAGGTCGATATTCACTGTTCCAGCTAATGCATAAGCAACTACTAGTGGTGGAGATGCAAGGTAGTTTGCTTTTACTAGTGGATGAATACGTCCTTCAAAGTTACGGTTACCAGAAAGAACAGATGTAACAAGAAGATCAGAATCTGCAACTGTCTTTTCGATTTCTGGAAGAAGTGGACCAGAGTTACCGATACATGTTGTACATCCATAACCTACTAGGTTAAACCCGATAGATTCTAAGTATGGAAGTAAGCCAGAATCACGAAGGTATCCTGTAACAACCTTAGAACCAGGTGCTAGAGATGTTTTAACAAACTTTGGAACTTCCATTCCTAGTTCAACTGCTTTTTTCGCTACTAAACCTGCACCAACAAGTACATATGGGTTAGAAGTGTTTGTACAGCTAGTGATAGAAGCAATCGCAATCGCACCAGTTTTCATAGTCGCTTTGTCGCCATTTTCAAACTCTACTACCGCGGACTTTTCAACTTCAGAAGCTTCGAATCCGAAACCTTGGTTTCCAGCTGGAGCAGTGATTGCATCATTGAAGCTCTTCTTCATTTGAGAAAGAGGAATTAAATCTTGTGGACGCTTAGGACCAGAAAGATTGGCTTCAATCTCAGAAAGATCAATTTCGATAACATCTGTATAAACTGGCTCAAGAGTTGGATCGAAGAATAAACCGTTTTCTTTGCAGTATGCTTCTACCAATTCAATTTGCTCAGCAGTACGTCCAGTTAAGCGCATATAATCAAGAGATTCTGCATCGACTGGGAAGAATCCACAAGTCGCACCATATTCAGGAGCCATGTTAGCAACTGTTGCACGGTCTGCTAATGGAAGTGTTACGACACCAGGTCCGAAGAACTCAACAAATTTCCCAACTACCCCATGGCTACGTAGAACTTGTGTTACTTTTAACGCAAGGTCAGTTGCTGTAGAACCATTTGGCATATCGCCTACTAATTTAACCCCTACTACCTCTGGTACTGGGAAGTAAGAAGGCTGTCCTAGCATACCTGCTTCCGCTTCAATTCCACCTACGCCCCATCCAAGTACACCGATTCCGTTGATCATCGTTGTATGGGAGTCTGTACCAACTAGTGAATCTGGGAATGCTTCGAATTCACCATCTTCATTTTGTACAGAATGGACAACGCTTGCAAGATACTCAAGGTTAACTTGGTGAACGATACCAGTTGCTGGTGGAACGGCACGATAATTGTCGAATGCCTTTTGCGCCCAGCTTAAGAATTGATAACGCTCAGCGTTACGTTCGAATTCAAGGTCCATATTTGCTTGTAATGCACTTTGTGTTCCATATTTATCAACCTGTACTGAGTGGTCAATTACAAGATCAACCGGCTTCTCAGGATTGATTTTATCTGGGTCGCCGCCAAGGTCAGCCATTGCTTTTCTTAAAGAAGCAAGGTCAACCACTGCTGGTACACCAGTGAAGTCTTGTAGGATAACACGAGAAGGTTTGAAAGGTACATCGACCTCTTTCACTTCACTCGTTCCCCATTTTACTAGATTTTCAACATGCTCTTTTGTAATAACGCGGCCATCATACTGGCGAAGAACAGATTCAAGAAGCACCTTAATTGAGTAAGGAAGCTTTGATACATTTCCTAATCCTGCTTCTTCAAGTGCAGCAAGACGGTAATAATGGTAGCGTTTCCCGCTGGATTCAAATGTACTGCGGGCTTTAAAAACATCTAGGTCAGTTAATTGTTTAGTCATCTGACTACCCCCTTTGATCAGTAACAATCATACACTAAATAAATGCAATTGTCGAAAAGTTAGAATATTCTTCGACATCCTAACTTTTCTCACAATTCTAATCTTAATATAACTCTAAGTATAAGTAAATAACAAGATTGTTATTGTTTTTGATAAGAAAAACTTATAGAAATCTAGATTACTACAGTGCAAAGCTGATTATAAGGCTAACTAGTAAGAAATAAAAGGGATATAATTTCCATTCTTTTAGCGGCTTTACTATTTTGAAAAAGTATCAATTGGTGTATTGAGGGTAAAATAACCAGGTAAATTACTAGAAATGAGGTGAAATTATGGGAAAACGCAAAGCGAATCATGTCATTCCTGGGATGAATGCCGCTAGTGCTCAAGGAAAAGGTGCTGGATTCAATGAGGAGTTTTCAAATGAACCTTTAACAGAGTTGCAAAAGCAAAACAATAAAAAACGCAAGAAAAACCAGTAAGTCTACTGTGACTAGGAATAGAGAAAGCGGAAGGAGATCTCCTTCCGCCACTGTGATTATTGCAGGTTAACCTCTTCGACAATTCGCTCTAAATCACTCATAAAGCGTTCTAATTGAGGTCGCTGTGTATCAGATGCTACTTCAAGTGCATTCTCAATTTGCTGATACGCTTCATTAACCTCGTTTTTTAAATGCTTAAGTTGATGGCCATAACTGGCACTATCCTGAACAATCTCGTTGTAAAAATCCTGAACTTCTTCAAAGCCCTGCTGCGCTGCTTGATAAGCTTGCTGTTTATTTTTATGATAAGGCATGATATTACCTCCTAATTTATTGTAAATTTACCATATCGAAGCTTGACTTCTCCTCGAGTATTCGTAAATTGTGCAGGAGCGAATGAAAATATTCAGTATAAATTCAGTTTCTGGTTTACAACCTATAGCTAGGAGGGATGAAGATGAACAAAAATGATGGCAAAGATATGCGCAAAAATGCACCAAAGGGACATAACGGGGGACAACCAGAACCTTTAAGTGGTTCGAAAAAGGTGAAAAACCGTAACCATTCTCGTCAGAATCACGGGCATAATCACGATATGTAAAACTTTCCCCTGTTGGTAAAAACAGGTCTCTCCTTTTGATTGGTAGAGACCTGTTTTTTTGGAAGTTTGAATCCGAGCTTATTTATCAAAAGAGATTAATGCATGTATAACGAAATCTTCCTCTCCTTCACTAACAGTGCGGAGATCGAATTGAATTTCATCTTTTTGAATTCGAACAACGATGGCCTGGTTTGCTTCGGTTCTAAGCTTTCTGGCTAGCTGTTCTGCTGATAAAGTTTTATGAGATAGAGACACTAAGTATGTAGGTAATTCTACGTCAGGCATTGTCCCGCCCCCAACTTGACTAGTTCCTTCTAATAGCTTGATTGAATAACTGTTAGTAGAGCTTTCTAGCTTTTCAATAAACTTTAGAGATCTGCTGTTAATCTCATCAGGAGACAAGAGTAAATTCTGAATGGTCGGAATCTGTTCAATCCCTTTTTGTCCTTTAAGATAATCGGTTAACGTCCCTTCAAGGGCAGCTAATGTCATTTTATCAACTCGAAGTACTCGGGCCAACTGATGCTTTTTCAATTTCTCAATTAATTCCTTTTTTCCTGCGATTAACCCTGCTTGCGGACCACCAAGGAGCTTATCACCACTAAAGGAAACAATATCAGCACCCATTTTTAGCACTTCACTTACGACAGGTTCATCGCCGATGTCATGTTTTCGGAAATCATACAAGACCCCACTACCTAAGTCTTCATAAAAAATGACATTCTCGTGCTGTGTTGCAATCTTTGCAAGCTCTTCTGTTTCAACCGACTTTGTAAAACCCATTATTTTAAAATTGCTTGTATGTACCTTTAGTATCATCCGAGTGTCTTCCCCAATGGCGCGTTCATAATCATACCCATGCGTTTTGTTTGTTGTCCCTACTTCCACTAATTTTGCGCCACTTTCTTCCATGATGGAAGAAATTCTAAAAGCCCCCCCAATTTCGACTAATTGTCCTCTCGAAACAATAACCTCTTTGTCTTGTGCCAAAGCCCGAAGGATTAAGAAGACAGCTGCAGCATTATTATTCACAACCATCGCAGCCTCTGCCCCGGTGATTTCCTTTAAGAGCGCTTCCGCATGACTATGTCTAGAGCCACGCTCCCCTTCTACAAGCTTGTATTCAAGATTTGAATAATTTTGTGCAGTCTCGAGCACATGAGCAGTTGCTCGGTCACTTAAACGTGCTCGTCCTAAATTTGTATGTAAAATGGTCCCTGTTGCATTAATAACTGGTTTGAGCGTATACCCTTGTTGGTTTCTAACCTTATTAGAAAGCTGATTGTAGATGTGATTAATAAAAGATGCTTCCCCCGGCTCTGGTCCATTCCAAGTGGTTTGAATGATTTCTTGACGAATTTCATCTATCACTTGTTTCAAGTGATTCGTGAGAATACCTAAATCGATTCCCAGTTGTTCAGCGATTAAATGAAAACGAGCATCCTTTTGAAGCTCGTGTACTGGCGGCATTTGCCTTAATAAGTGCTTCACCATAATTCCCTCCAGATTTACAATTGCCCGTTCATTATAGCATTTTTTCCAGGAATTCCATTGGTTAATATACATTCCTTGTCCTTCTTCTTGCTTTTGGTGCATATATTGTTCACAAAAGACTTGTCTGCAGGAGGAAAAAATGCTTAATTTAATCGAAAAAGCAGTATTAGGAATGGCAGCCCTAAGGATCTTTTCGGGAAGTGTTGAAATCATCGCAGCAATTCTTATGCTAAAGCTAAATGATGTAGGAAAAGCACTTGTTGTGAATAGCTCCTTAGCATTAGTTGGTCCTGTCATACTTATTTTAACCACAACGATTGGCTTGCTTGGATTAGCCGATAAAATTTCATTCGCAAAGATGTTCTGGGTATTATTAGGAGTTGGTTGTATTCTATATGGTGTAAGAAGCAATTAACTTGAAACTACCTCCATAAGATGTTTTCCAAGTATGAAACCTTTCCTTTCTTGAAAAACTAGCGTAAAGAGAACTACAGGAGGGATTGGATTATGGGGATTCTCAGTGGTGAACCAAAGGAAGAACCTTTGCATGCAGGAGAGGTATACCATTTATGGACACATTTGTTGGAAACAAAAACACTCCTTGTCACCTTGCAGGTGTTAAAAAGTCATACAGGAGACGAAGATTTAAAAACATTTATTGACGAGTATACTCAAGACTGTATTCAAGAAGAGGAAGAACAGGTTGAGGAACTCCTAAAAGAAAATGGTCTCAGACTTCCACCGGCTCCACCAGATAGACCAAAGGTGAATTTAGAGGACATCCCTGCGGGTGCAAGGTTTAATGACCCCGAGGTTGCCGCTTTAATTGGAAAAGAGCTTATTGCAGGTAAAATGATTTGTAGTTATGTGAGTAGCATTGCGATTCGCGAGGATGTGGGGAAAATGTTCAATGAATATTACACAAACCGCGTCGAGCAACAAGATAAACTATTAAAAATGAATAAGGAAAAAGGCTGGTTGATTCCACCCCCACTCAATACAAAAAATTAATATGAAAAGGCGCCTGGAAGACTCCAGACGCCTATTTTTAGTTTTCTAACTTCGCAATAATCTCTTCAGATGAAGGAAACATTCCCGTTTCATCTTTAGAATAAATTTTCTCGCCGTTTACAGTGACTTCAAATATGCCACCTGAAGCAGGAATCAACTCCATTTTTTCAATCTTCCCGCGAAAATGAGTAAATAAATCTTCTGCGAAACTCGCAGCTTTAGGTGCGTAGTTTCACATCATGCAAAATTCAACGGTTATTTGGAACTTTTCCATTTCTTTTATACCCCCATAGATGCAATGCTATTTTGTATTACCATTGTAGTAAAAACCCCCAAGTTTCGCAAACAATAGAATCAGAAAAGTGATTTTTAAAATAAGCTTCGGTATACTAGAGGCTGGAGGTGTTCAGTTTTGAGTGAACAAGAAAAAATACGTCTTACAACCTTGTCCTCTAAAGCAGGCTGAGGCTGCAAAATCAGTCCTGAGGACTTGACGCAAGTGTTGCGTCTATTACCAAAGCAAGAACCAGTTCCTGAATTATTAGTTGGCAATGAAACCGCGGATGATGCGGGAGTGTACAAGCTAACAGATTCCATTGCCTTGATCCAAACGGTAGACTATTTCACTCCTGTAGTGGATGACCCATATATGTTTGGCCAAATTGCGGCAGCAAACTCATTAAGTGATGTTTATGCGATGGGCGGCGAACCGAAAACTGTTCTTAATATCGTGGGATATCCAGTTAAAAAATTAGGACCTGATATTTTGGCTGAAATTATGCGTGGTGCCGCTGACAAGGTCAAGGAAGCAGGCGCGATTACAATTGGTGGTCACTCTGTTGATGACCAAGAGCCAAAGTTCGGGTTATCTGTAACTGGAATTGCTCATCCAGATAGCATTTGGAAAAACATCGGGGCCAAACCTGGTGATGTTTTAGTCTTAACAAAACCGCTAGGTGTCGGTATTCTAACAACAGGAATTAAACGAAATAGTGTTACCCCAGAACAGGAACAAGCTGTTACCGAAACGATGGCACTCTTAAATAAATCTGCAGCTGAAGCCTTAAAACCTTTTCATCCTAGTGCAGTAACCGATGTAACTGGTTTTGGATTACTTGGGCACGGGAGCGAAATGGCTCGTGGAAGCGATGTTACTATCGAAATCTCCTTATCAAAAGTTCCAGTACTAGATGGAACGTTTGAACTAGCTGCAAAGGGTGTTGTGCCTGGTGGATCGAAATCAAATCACAAATGGCTCGAAAATGATGTAACGTACGAAAATATCACTGAGTCAGAACAACTTGTGCTTTGCGATGCGATTACTTCGGGCGGCCTACTTGTTGCCCTTTCTGCAGAAGAAGCCGGTCCATATGTAGAGGCAGTACATAAGGTAGGTTTATCTTCAGCAGCAATCGTTGGTCAGATATTGCCAAAAAGCGATAAGCTTATCACAGTTGTAAGATAGAATTGTAAAACAAAACGAAACAAAGCAGTGTGCCTTAGGCACACTGCTTTGTTTTTTGAAAAAATTTGTTTGATTTACTTTGAGGAATTTAGAGTTTGCAATTTGAATTTCACCCAAAAATAGTTTGCTTAGTTAATACCAGCTTTAGTATATTACCATTTTCAATTTAAACACGCGGTTTATGGAACAATCCCATGACTTCCACGGTTTCAGTAATATTCACAAATGCAGTAGAATCGATTTCTGAAATTAACGTTTTCACTACACCTAATTCATAGCGAGATATAACGGTCATGAGGATCTTTCGCTTTTCATTTGTAAACCCCCCCATGCCATCAAACACAGTTACCCCACGGTAAATATTTTCTAGTAAATGATCACGCATTTCTTCACCTTTTTGCGTAACAATCATTAAGGTTAATTTCTCATGATGAGTGTAAACAGCATCGACGACTTTGCCTGTTACAAAGATAGAAACCATTGTATACAAGGCTGTATCCCAATTGAAAAGCAAGCCGCTTATCAAAATAATCGCTGCATTCATCATCGTTAACATCGTTCCAATTGGAAAGTCTTTTTTTCTCGCGATTAGCATACCAATCACATCTAATCCACCTGATGACCCTTGACAACGAAAGATAATCCCAATTCCAATCCCTGCAACAACTCCACCAAAAATCGAAGACAAAATAATGTCATGTGCCATCGTAATAACGGGAACGGTATAAAGCCCAATAGAAATCACCGTTACAGACAGGATGGTATGGATAATAAATTTTCTTCCTAGTTTCAAATATCCCAGTATCAATAATGGTAAATTTAAGAGGAAGTTTACAATCCCTGTATTAATCGGTGTCAAGATACCGAAAATCATCGAGATACCAGATAACCCACTGCTTAAGATCTCGTGTGGAATTAAAAATAAGTTGAATGCCATTGCAACAATGACTGAACCAAAGATGACTCCAAGGATTTGCATGTATTTTCCTCCTGTCCTTCTAGCTATCTATTTAGAGGATACATAAGCAAATCCTATCATGTAAACTTAATAGTTTTTTAATATTATTTAAACTTATCTGTCTATTCTTTCGTGTCACTAATTAATTTTGTTTTGCATGGTATCGAGGCTCAAATTAGTTTTTTGGATAGCTTCATAAGCATATCCTTAGTCATTGCTTCTAAATTAAATTTCGGATTAAAGCCCCACTCTTCTTTTGCTGCTGTTGCATCCAAACGATTGGGCCAACTATCAGCAATATGCTGACGCATGGGGTCAACGTCGAATTTTATCGTAAAATCTGGAAGTTCTTTTTGGATTGCACTTGCTACATCTTCCGGAGAGACACTCATTGCCGTGACATTAAAGGCGTTTCGATGCTTTAATTTCCCTCCATCTGCTTCCATTAATAGAATAATTGACTCAAGAGCATCCGGCATATACATCATATCTAAATAGGTTCCTTTTGCAATGTAGGAAGTATAGGTTCTGTGCGCAATTGCCTCATAATATATCTCAACGGCGTAATCTGTCGTCCCTCCTCCTGGCGGTGTTTGATAGGAAATTAACCCAGGAAACCGTAAACCTCTTGTATCCACACCATGGCGATGAAAGTAATAGTCCGCTAATAACTCCCCCGCTACCTTATTTATGCCGTACATTGTTGTTGGGCGTTGAATGGTATCTTGAGGAGTTCCTTCTTTAGGCGTACTCGGTCCGAATGCTCCGATCGAGCTAGGAGCAAAAAACTGTGCACCTAGCTCCTTTGCTGTTTCAAGAGCATTTACAAGCCCTCCCATATTTAAATTCCAAGCAAACACTGGATTGTTTTCCGCGGTGGCTGACAACAAAGCGGCAAGGTGGATAATGCAATCTGCACGAAATTTCCTTCCTACTTCTAGCATCGTTTTTCCGTCTAATACATCTAAAATTTGAAAAGGGCCCTCTGTAGATGCTTTACTTCCATCTTGTTTAATATCTGTTGCCAAGACATTTTCCGTCCCATATATGTCTCTAAGCTTCAAAGTCAGTTCTGAACCTATTTGACCGAGAGCGCCAGTAATCATAATCCGTTTCATTGAATAGTACCTCCAATTCAACACACGTAGCTAAGATATCCTATTCAATTCACTTATAAAGGGATTATTTTTATCAGATGGTTCCGAACTCCTTCCCGACTTTTTCGTAAACGGCCAGTGCTTCATCTAACATTTCCTTTGTATGAGCAGCAGTGGGCATATTCCGCACTCGACCAGTCCCCCTAGGAACGGTGGGGAAAACAATTGATTTTGCGTAGACTCCTTCCTTATATAAACGTGTACTAAATGCTTGAGTCATCGTTTCGTCCCCAATAATGCAAGGCGTAATCGGAGTTTCACTGGCTCCAATATTAAATCCTAGTTTGGATAAACCAGCTTTTAAATAATCCGCATTTTCCCATAACTGTTTATTCAATTCAGTGCTCTTACCTAACAGTTCTATTGCCCGAATTGATGCTGCAACATCGCCTGGGGTCAGCGAGGTTGAAAATAAGAATGGTCGACTTCGAACTTTTAACCACTCAATTAACTCACACTTTCCTGCTACATAGCCACCAACCACTCCGATAGCCTTCGATAAGGTACCAATTTGAAAATCAATTTTATCAGATAACCCAAAATGTTTTACTGTCCCTGCACCATCTCCAAGAACACCTGAACCATGCGCGTCGTCAACATAGGTAATCAACCCTAATTCCTCTGCGATGTTGACAATCTCAGGTAATCTCGCAATATCTCCGTCCATGGAGAAAACACCATCTGTAATGACCATGATTTTTTTATACTTCCCCGAAGAAATGGCTTCTTGGGCTTTGTCTCGTAAATCCTCCATGTTTGAATGAGCAAAAGTGATAACTTTCGCCTTTGAAAGTCGACATCCGTCAATGATGGAAGCGTGGTTTAGTTCATCTGAGAGAATCGCATCATGCTGATCCATCACCGCAGAAATGGCAGCCATATTGCAATTAAAACCAGATTGATAAGCAATTGCAGCCTCTGTTTGTTTAAAATTCGCAAGCTTTTCCTCAAGTTCAAGATGAAGTTCAAACGTGCCATTGATCGTTCTTACAGCACCGGCACCCACACCATAAGTACCAATCGCTTTTATGGCCGCTTCCTTTAAACGTACATCCGTAGCTAACCCAAGATAATTATTGGAAGATAAATTGATAAGCACCTTCCCATTAATCGTAATAACCGGTCCATTTCCACCCTCCAAAGGTTCAATTGTGTTGTACAGACCTTTTCCTTTTAACTCGTTTAAATTTTCAGTAAGAAATTCCTGCAAAGCTTTACTATTCATCTTACCTCCCCCTCTTAACCATTTTTATGGCCTTCTAAGCCGTACCATTATTTTATTTGCAGCACTTGCGAGAATGACCTTTTATATAGAAAAAAGAAGGAAACATTTAGGTCTCCTTCTTCTTTAACTGTTTCAGGTTATTTACTTTTTTCGTAATTTCCATTTAAACCTTTTCGGTAGCTTTCTTCTCCTCATCGGAAACCTCGGCTCTTTTTCTTTAAAGAAGCGAACAACTACGAACAAAATATATGTTGCAAGTGCTACATAGAAGAAGACCGGCACCTGTTCAAATCGTGTTCTAGCAAATAAATACACCATATAAAATAGAAATAATGTAATGAGGACGCTGTATTTAGGCAATCCGATTTTTTTAAAACTAGGAATTCTTAACCTGCTCACCATTAGAATGGCTAATAAATAAAAGATAATAGCAAATATCAACACAGGTATGGTTTTACTAAACAGCACTAAAAAGGTGACAATTCCTCCAGCTAATGTTATCGGAATTCCCATAAAGAATTTTAATGACTCCGACTGATCCGTGATATTAAACCTTGCAAGCCTGTAGGCTCCAAACAACGGAAACAAACCTGCAAACACAATGCCTACCATGCCAAAATCACTAAAATACGTGTAGGCAACCAAAAGAGCAGGCACGACGCCGAAAGAAACAATATCAGCTAGTGAATCGAGTTCCTTCCCCATTTCATTGGAAACTCCAAGAATTCTCGCAATTCTACCGTCCACAGCATCTAACATAATTGCGATAAAAATCAGAATCGGGGCGTTTCGCATATCGCCATTAATGATATAACTAATGGCTAGAAACCCGCAAAATAAGTTTCCAAAAGTGAATAAATTTGGTATGTGTTTTTTCATGTCGCACGCCTTTCTCAAGTAAGACTCTATCCCAGCTTAACTTGTTATTGCCTTATTAATTGATAAAAATAGTCGTACATACTGAATAAGCCCAATCCTAATAATTTGTTCCATTTCATCCAGTATATTCAAAAGGTACTTATAAAATCATAACAAAAATAAGCGAAAAAAAATAGCAGCGTTTCGAACGCCGCATCATTTATACCAAATGGTTACCTTGCATTCAATAGGTAGCCTTCGATTTCTTTCATCAAAAGCTCCGCTCCCTCAGGGCTAAGAACAATTTTTCCACCTGCAAGTTCTAAGTTTTTAGAACTAACTTGTCCAGTAATCATACAGGTTTTATTTGGGCAGTACTTTTGGAGAATGATGGTATCTTCATCAACAAAGATTTCAAGCGGGTCATTTTCATGAATGTCCATCTTTTTTCGCAACTCCATCGGAATAACGATTCGACCAAGTTGGTCAGTTTTACGAACAATACCTGTCGCTTTCATACTTTTCCCCTCCCTTATAGCTACAATTATAGCAAAGACAGGCATATTTTTCCATCAGGACCTGCACAGATCAATTAAAATAATTTTAGAATGACTTCCAGTGAAAAGAACTTTCCGAAACGACCAGAATTTAGTATTATCGAATAATGAGTATATAAGAAACAAAAAGACAAAAGCGAGGATTCATACTATGAGTTTATTAACAGTAGATAAATTAAGTCACACTTTTGGTGACCGCACCCTTTTTAAAGATGTTTCATTCCGCCTACTTGCTGAAGACCACGCAGGCCTTGTTGGAGCAAATGGCGTTGGAAAATCAACACTAATGAATATCATCACCAATCAGTTGATCCATGACTCCGGAAAAGTCGAGTGGACTCCTGGAACCCATTATGGTTACTTAGACCAGCACACGGTGTTAACCCCTGGAAAAAGTATTCGCGACGTTTTGAATGATGCCTTCCTTCCTCTATTTAAAAGAGAAGAGGAATTAAATGAAGTAACCGCGAAAATGGCTGATGCTTCTCCAGAAGAACTTGAGCTTTTACTAGAAAAAATGGCCGAGATTCAGGATGAACTTGATGCTGGGGGTTTTTACACATTAGATATAAAGGTAGAAGAAGCAGCGCGTGGACTTGGGATTGATGCAATTGGACTTGACCGCGATGTATCTGCGTTAAGTGGTGGACAACGAACAAAAGTACTTCTTGCAAAGCTATTGCTCGAGCAACCAAAAGTTCTTCTCCTTGATGAGCCAACCAACTATTTAGATGTCGAGCATATCCGTTGGTTATCAAATTATTTAAAAGAATATCCTTATGCTTTCCTTTTGATTTCGCATGATACCGAATTTATGAACTCTGTATCAAATACCATTTTCCACCTAGAATTTTCAAAGCTTTCCCGGTACACAGCAACGTATGAAAAGTTCTTAGAACTTGCTGAAATCAATAAGAATCAACATATTAATGCTTATGAAAAGCAAAAAGAATTCATTAAAAAGCAAGAAGACTTTATTGCTAAAAATAAGGCGCGCTACTCTACCACTGGTCGTGCAAAAAGCCGCCAGAAACAACTTGACCGTATGGAACGAATTGATCGGCCTGAGACTGCGGTGAAACCAACCTTTGAATTTAAAGAGTCCCGGAGTTCTAGCCGTTACGTATTTGAAGGCAAGGATGTTGAAATCGGGTACACCCACCCACTTCTCCCTAAATTGACCATGACCATCGAGCGCGGAGAGAAAATCGCTCTCGTAGGGATGAACGGAGTCGGAAAATCCACCTTGCTAAAAACGATTCTCGGAAAGATTCCTGCTTTAAGTGGAAAAATTGAGCGCGGCGATTTTCTTTATCCTTCCTATTTTGAACAAGAAGTAAAAGCGAAAGACATTACCCCGATTGAAGATGTCTGGAATGCTTATCCAAGCCTTGACCAACACCAGGTCAGAGCCGCACTTGCTCGTTGTGGGTTGAAAAACGAACATATCTCTCGTCCGCTCAATCAGTTAAGCGGTGGCGAGCAAGCAAAGGTCCGCCTCTGTAAGCTCATGATGGAAGAAAGCAACTGGCTGTTATTTGACGAGCCGACCAACCATTTAGACGTGACTGCAAAAGCAGAGCTTAAAAAGGCTATGAAAGAATTTAAAGGAACCATCATCCTCGTGAGTCATGAACCTGATTTTTATGAGGATTGGGTAACAAAAGTTTGGAACGTCGAAGAATGGGCTGAAAAAGCTTAAATAGAGTGACAATGACAGAAAAAGCCCTATACATTAGGGCTTTTTGGTCTTTATACCTTTGTAAACTATTATTTATATAAACCAGTGATAAGCTCCATACCTGCGAAAAGTATTCATAAAATCAATACATTAATATCTAATCTATCGATTTTATGAATTGTAAGCACACTAGTATTCAATGGTATAGTGGAGAAGGAATTTTTTAGACAAGGAGACTACAAGATGAAAAAACAACTAGCACTTCTATTAGGAATTATGATGGTCCTTTTCCTCGCAGCCTGTGGCAGTTCAGAGGATGATGCAGCAGAATCTGACAACAGCTCAGAGTCAGCAGCGACTGAAACAATTAAAATCGGGATGATTCCTGATCAAAATACAGCGGACCTCAACCGCAGTATGGACGATTTTGCAGCTGATCTAGCTGAAAAAACGGGATTTGATGTAGAATTTGTTCCATCCGTTGATTATGCAGCACTTGTAACAGCATTTGAAAGAGGCGAAATTCAATTAGCTTGGTTTGGTGGGTTAACTGGCGTACAAGCAAGAAATCTTGTTCCTGAAGCAGAAGCCATTGCTCAACGCCCTGTTGATGAAAAATTCGAATCTGTCTTTATCGCTCAAGCAGATTTGGAGATTAGTTCATTAGAGGAGCTTAAAGGAAAAACGTTTTCCTTCGGGAGCGAAAGCTCAACCTCTGGACATTTAATGCCTCGTTATTTTATGATGGAAGCTGGGATTGACCCAAATAAGGATCTCGATGGCACTCCAAACTATTCTGGATCACACGATAAAACTTATAAATTAGTCGAATCCGGTGCATTCCAAACCGGTGCACTTAATATCTCTGTTTGGGAAGCGGCAGTTGAAGAAGGAAAAGTGGATACTACTAAAGTAAAGGTTTTCTATACCACTCCACATTATTATGATTATAACTGGACAGTAAATAAGATGGATGAAGATACGAAAGCGAAGTTGAAGGAAGCAATTCTTTCAATGAAACCTGGTGACAACGAAGTCATGGACCTTCTTGCTACTGACCAATTTATTGAAGCAAAGAACGAAAACTACTCAGCCATTGAGAAAGTGGCAAAAGAATTAGAGATTATCAAGTAGGTGACACAGCGTGTCTAATGAGAACATATTAGAAATCAATCAAATATCGAAAAATTACGAGCGGAAGATAGCCTTATCTTCCCTTTCTTTTGTTGTCGAGAAAGGCGAATTGATCGCTTTAATCGGTCCAAGCGGCGCAGGTAAAACGACTTTGCTGAATTTACTTGCAACCATTCTCCAGCCAGACAGCGGTGAAATCATTGTAGACGGCAAACCCATTACCCAATATGCTGATCAGAAAAAGCGCGCGAAGAAAATTGGGATTATCCGACAGCAATTTGATTTAGTCGGACAGCTAGCCGTCATTCATAATGTGCTTGCTGGTCGTTTGGCGGATTGGGGCTTTTTTAAATCCCTTTTCAGTTTGTTTATTCCACAAGAAAAACAAGTAGCCATTAAAGCACTAGAGCGAGTTGGACTTCCCGATAAGCAGTATGAACGGACTTCAAACCTTTCAGGCGGTGAACAACAGCGAGTCGCACTCGCCAGATTGCTCATGCAAAAACCTGAGATTATCCTCGCTGATGAACCAGTGGCATCTCTTGACCCAGCAAGAGCAGATGACATTCTCGATATGTTAACGAAAATCGCAAAGGAAGAACATCAAACCGTTATTGCCAGCCTTCATTCTGTTGAATACGCGCGAAAGTATTTTACAAGGCTGATTGCCCTGAAAAACGGAGAACTCTTCTTTGACCTTCCGGCTGACCAAGTAACAGATGAACAGCTCCAGAAGCTTTATCAGCTAAAGGAGCTGAACTAGCATGCTCTCCTTTGATCTTCACAAAAGAAAGGTTCTCACTCTATTTCTGCTCCTTTTATTTGCATGGAGTTTATTTGGGGTAAATTGGCAAGAAGGGGTTTTGCATTCAAGTGGAATCGGGACTGCAGCTGAAATATTTGCAGCGATGTTGACTCCAGATTTATCTTTGGACATCCTCAGACTTGCTGTAGAATCCTCCTGGCTTACACTAGCCTATGCGACCGCCGGGATGAGTCTCGCCCTTATTCTAGCCTTAATTATCGGAGTCCTTGCTTCTGGGGTGTTGGCTTCTGGCAAAAGCTCCCGCACCTTAATGAAAGGTTCCTTTCGTGGAGTCCTTGGTTTCATGCGAGCGATTCATGAGCTTGTGTGGGCTTGGCTGTTCGTCGCTTCCTTCGGACTTTCCCCCTATGCAGCGATTTTTGCCCTAGCGATTCCATATGGCGGGATTCTCGGCCGGATTTTTGCAGACATGATTAATGATGTTCCTGAGGAGCCAATCTTAGCACTGAAAGCTGCTGGAGCCTCAAAGCTTCAATGTCTATTCTACGGATATCTTCCGAGCGTTAAAAACAGTATGATTAGCTACACGATGTACCGCTACGAATGTGCAGTTCGGTCTTCAGCAATCATGAGTTTTGTTGGATTAGGTGGATTAGGCTATCAAATTCAACTCTCATTAGATGACCTTCATTATGGTGAAGTATGGACATTTATTTATTTCCTCATCATCTTGGTTATTTTGATTGATGGCTGGAGCAATATGCTTAGAAAGAGGATGCAGCTATGAAGAAACGAAAATTTACATTCCTTACCTTTTCCTTCTATGCTTTCCTATTTTTAATTGCTGCTTCCTGGTATTTTGTCATCGGGGTAAAGAACGCTAGCTTTTTGGAGTTGTTTTCAAAAGAAAATGTAGCATACGCCAGCAAGTTTTTTAAAGGGTTATTTGGTGTAGGACAAGAAGAGATTGCCTTTTTGAATCGAGACAGCTGGTCTCACGCCTTTACATTAACCATTGAAACCTTGCAGATGAGCATTATGGCCATTGGTTTTTCAACTATCGTTATGTTTTTAACAGTCATTCCCGCTGCGCGCAATGTTGCAGATGGCACCTTAACACTGTCACGGAAGTGGTATCGTTGGGTTGTATTCAGTTTGATTCGAATCAGTTATATTTTCAGCCGGGCGATCCCCGAACTGGTTTGGGCAATGATCATTATCTTTATTTTTAAACCTGGTATCCTTCCTGGAGCGATTGCCTTAGCACTCCATAACTTCGGGATTTTAGGTAAGTTGTGTGCGGAAGTCATTGAGGATACCGACTACCGCCCAATTCGTAACCTTGCCTCTGCAGGCGCTGGGCGAGCCCAAATTCTTATGTACGGTGTGTTACCGACCGTTCTACCTCAATTCTTGTCCTATATCCTGTACCGCTGGGAAGTTATCATGCGAACGACCATCGTTGTCGGATTCGTTGGTGCCGGCGGCCTTGGCCAAGAATTTAAATTAAGCATGAGCTTTTTCCATTACACAGAAATCACCCTGCTATTGATCTGTTACCTCATTTTGGTCATTATCGCAGATTTCATTTCAGAGAAATCAAGGTTCTTTGTAAAATAATAAAATTTAAGCATGAAACCACATAATTATCTAATAAAAAAGTGGAGATGAATTGAATTCATCTCCATCTTTTTATTTATCTGGGAAAGTTTTCATAATGTACGACCGTATCTCGAGGAAGTAGTTTCTTCGCTTCCGGTTCTTTCTCTGGGTACCCAACACCCAAAATAGCTACAACACGACGATCCTCAGGAATACCAAGAGCGGCTCGAACATGATCCTCGCGTACCTTGGATTCGTTATTATCTTCAGCATGGTAAACCGCACCAAAGGCGGCCCCTAATCCTACTTCTACTGCCTCAAGCCAAATAAACCCACAAGCAATCGAGGTATCCTGCAGCCAATATTTGCTGACCTCTGGTCGGCCTAACACAACGATTGCAGCCGATGAATTTTCTAGCCATTGTACATATGGAGTTGTTTTTGACAAGTGATGGAGCATTTCTAGATTCGTAACAAGAACGAGTTCCTTTGACGGTAAGTTATTCCCTGATGGTGCTAAGTATCCTGCATCCAATAGCAGTTCCAATTCTGCTTTCGGAACTTTTTTCTTCTGGAATTGAGTAATCTCCCGCCTTTTTTGAATCGCATCAAAAACGTTCATTTGCATTCCCTCCCTATAGATTGTTACCCTTAAAATACACCTAATCTGATAGGAATACAATTCATTATTTTCAATTAATCAGTTAATTTCACAATAGCCTTCCTACGAATTTAACTACATTTGCTTTAAGCGTTTAACGACAAAATAAAAAAACGAGCTACCGATATGCTCGTTTTTTTACTTCATCAATCTTTTCTTTTCAAAACTTTGTAGTTCCTCATCAATCATTTTATCTAGCCTTATGATACTCTCTCTGGCCCGCTCCTTATTAATCGTTCTATAATGGTGCGCGCCACCTTCTTCCTCATCTTTCTCATCCGCCCATTTAACAATCTTTTGTAAAGGTGTTCTCTCGATATCATTTGAAGGCAAAAAGGAATCTGTATGAAATAAAATCGCCAACGCAATGGTTTTGGCTTGAATCGGATTCTCACCTAAACGAATCAGAAGTTTATGGGCCCTTTCCGCTCCCTTGATTGGGTGAATATCGTTTTGACGATACAATTCATAATCCCATTTGCCGTTTCGATACCATGTGAAATGGCCGATATCATGCAAAAATCCAGCTTTCGTAGCAATATCGACATCTTCATGATATTGTTTCGCAAAATGGAAGGCATGGTACGCAACAGCAATGGCATGGGCAAAGCCTGAACGTTTAACATATTTCTGTGTAATATGGTGTTCAAATATATCTAAAAGCGTTACATCACGCATCTATTTTTCCTCCTTTGTTGATAGCTTTTCATAAAACACTTCTGGTTATTTACCATTTGAGGATTAGAGGGTTCTTCCTTCATAGTGGTTCTTTATATTGAAATAATCCTTGTCTTTTTTAGATGATTTTTGTGAGGATAACACAGAATAGTATTCTTCACAAGAGTTTTGTGAGAAAAGGTGCCAATTATTAGAAATTGGCAGACTACAACGTTTTTTATAAGATGATGCTCTTCCTACTAGTTTATTAACAAGAATTAAGAAACGTCATAAAGATGCATTCAGTTTAATAAAAAAGGCCACCCTTTTGGTTGAAGGTCGCTATCTTCGCTCAATTCCACAATCCTTGTTTTTTTCACCTGTTGCTCCCTTTTGTTTTTTCCATTCATTGATCATGCCACTAGATTGTTTTGCATGAAAATAAGCCTCGCAAACAATCCACATCCTGTTATCCACATTTCTAAAAACTTATTCACAAACCGCCCTTATCCACAAGGTCTTTTGTCCTATTTCACAGTTATCCACAGAACAAGATATAATGGTATTGCTATACTCAATAAAGAACGATTGTATACTAGGATAATATGCATTCACCTCTGTATTAGTTACATCCCCTAACTGTTTCAAACGATATCTAGTACCAGCTCCTATCACCTAAAAACAGTGTCCATCTCGGGTGGACAAAGTGTACAATCTACGCATCCTGCCTCCCCTCCCCTATCGATATCATTTTTAGACAATAAAAAAACTGCCATACATACACGTATGACAGCTCACCTTGCTTATGGATTAGTCGACCAAAGACCAACTGATTTTACAAACACTCGAGGATGTAGCTTAAGCTGAGCCACAACCATTTCTGCAAGGTCTTCAGCCTGCATCACTTTTTCGGTATTTTCACCAACTAAATTATTTTCAACAGCTAGATCTGTCGCAACGGTACTTGGTGTCATTGCTGTAACACGAATATTATGCTTTCTCACTTCCATCAATAAGGATTCAGTAAGACCAAGCACAGCGAATTTTGATGCACTATAAGCACTTGTCACTGGTGCTCCCTTTTGTCCTGCAGTTGAGGAGATATTAATAATATCACCTGTTTTTCTTTCAATCATTTCAGGTAGGACTGCTCTCGTTACATAATATGTACCCATTAAATTGACCTTAATGATCTGCTCCCACTCTGACGGTTCTAATTCAAGAAACCCACCAAATTTGGCAATTCCCGCATTGTTAATTAAGATATCAATCGGACCCAACTCTGATTTAATATGCTCAACAGCATGCTGAACAGATTCAATATCCGCCACATCTGCAGCAGCCCCAGATACATTCACACCAAAAGCTTCCAGTTCTTCCGTTACTTTTTCTAAATTGGTGAGAGTTCTTCCTAAAAGCCCGATGTTTACACCTTCTCGTGCAAGGGCAATGGCTGCTGCACGGCCAATTCCTCTTCCGCCTCCAGTAATAATCGCTGTTTTCCCTTTTAACTCCTGCATGCCTCTTCTCCTTCCCTATTTCCTTCAAAGGAAATAGTTAAGATACTATTGAACTGACTAAGTTCAACAAAAGATAGTTTACACCAACAAAAGAAAAAGACCAACAAAGTTGGTCCGAAATCCTAACGGTATTCCTAATTATTTCGCTACAAAGTTACTCATTCCAAGAAATGTCCCTAGCACTAACTCTCTCTTCCTTCTCCCAATCGGTGTATAAATCCGTTCGGCGGTCACGCCAGGTAGTAACGGAGCCACGGTCACGTACCTCATACAAAAGATTAAGGTCAAGATCAGCTGTAACCACCATATCATGATTTAACTCCCCTTCGACCATCAGTCCTTTTGGTGGAAACGGAATATCATTTGGAGTAATCACTGCTGCCTGCCCGAAATTCGCTCTCATAAAATCAACTGTCGGCAAACTTCCTACAGTCCCTGTTAGAACAACATAAACCTGGTTCTCAATTGCACGAGCGTGACTAGTGTAACGTACCCGATGAAAACCATGACGCTCATCTGTGCACGATGGGCAGAAAATCACATCGGCACCCTTCGCTTTGGCCATGCGGACAATTTCTGGAAATTCTATATCATAGCAAGTTAGCATTGCTATTCGACCTTTATCCGTATCAAACACTCTAAAGCTATCACCCGCGGACATATTCCACTCCTGTATTTCACTAGGAGTAATATGCAATTTAGCCTGCTCCTCAATTCGTCCATTTGGGTAAAAAAGGTGAGCTACATTATAGAGCTTCCCGTTACGAGAAAGTATGTGGGTTCCACCAATAATGTGCATCCCTGTTTTTATCGCAAAGGATTGAAAAAGATCCAAATATTGGTCAGTAAATCCGGGTAATTCATTGATAGTCAGACTCGTTTCAAACTCACTGCCAATTGAAAGCAATTGAGTGGTAAAAAACTCGGGAAACAAAACAAACTCGGACCCATATTCTTGAGCGGTTTTGATGTAATGCTCACATTGGGCCGCAAATTCTTCAAATGACTTAATGGTATGAAGATGATATTGAACCGCAGAGACTCTCATTTTCATATTTAACCCCCCAAGCTTATAGAAATTAAATTGGCACAAGAAAAAAACATCGACAATCATTATATAGCATCCCTCTAGGAATGGATACCTTTTTAGAAAGATAAATGAAAATGTACATATGTCACTCTTTGAGAAAAATGACGAAGAGTTAGTATTACAGATGTTCCAATTTAAAAAGAGTACTTGATAAACATACATTAGGCATGAAGTATAACATTTATAGCAAGAATATAGCAATCACTTAGTAACTACTAATAAATGTCTAGCTGAGTTTCTAATAACGCTCAAACAACAGATAAATCAACAGATTTAGAAAAATTTCGCACTTAGAATGTCAAACCCTGGTTGTCTTTTCCCTAGAAAGCTGTCACCTTATGCGCTTACCCAAGAAATATTCTACCTTAGCTAAACGCTTAAAATATTCCGAACAAATTCGGGCTAATTTCATCATATATAAAACAGTCTGGCCTAAGAAAAAATGTACTACCCGACCTGTACAAGCATATAGTCTATAGAGTACTTTTCTTAAATGGGAGGTAAAGATGGTGAGGACGTTCATTCCATTGGGATTATTTGTAGTGTTATTATTAGGGGTTATTCAGTTAACCTTAAATGAAGTCATGAAATTACCTTCTGAGGATGCCGTAACGGTTTCATCGTTAAAAGCAGATGGTGATATGCCTCTCCAGGATATTCCTTCCTTAGAAATGTTCCTCGTGAGTCAAGATGAAGTCGATGGGGAAATCGTGGAAACCTACCGCGAATATGAGGTTTATTATGATGAAAATGGCGAGATAGAAAAAAAGGAACCGACATCCCATTACGAGTATATCCGTTACAAACAGTAGATTTTCATGATACCTACAAATAAAAAAAACACTGACTTCCCTAAATGAAATAGGCAGTCAGTGTTTTTTAATATAAAAATTTTACTATTGATTATTCTTTACAGGTAATCGCTTGTGGTTATTATATGTGGCTATTAAGCAATAACACTAGCAAAAAATTCGTTATATAGAGCTTGGACCGCTTTCTTTTCGTCCGATTCCTTTACTCCAAACATCATACTGACTTCAGAAGAACCCTGATTGATCATTTCAATATTTACCCCAATATTCGAAAGAGCTTTTGCTGCTCTAGACATCGTCCCAACATTGCAACGCATTCCTTCGCCCACAACCATGATCAAACTAAGATTATGCTGAATTTTAACCTCATCTGCTTTAAGTTCTGTTTTAATGCGTTTTAACATGTCTTGTTCAAATGTAAGGTTCATTTGGTCTTGTCGCAAAATAATGGAGATATCATCAATCCCCGATGGTAAATGTTCATAGGACAACTCATATTCTTCCAAAATTTGAAGGAGTTTTCGCCCAAACCCTATTTCTCGGTTCATTAAGTATTTACTCACATAGATACTGCAAAAGCCTTTATCGCTTGCAATTCCAACAACCGGTCCATTTTGATTCTCCCGTTTGCTAACAATCCTTGTTCCCTGGGCTTCTGGATTATTTGTGTTCCGAACATGTACCGGGATTCCCGCATGAAAAGCTGGCATCAACGCTTCATCATGGAACACAGAAAAGCCTGCATAGGAAAGCTCACGCATTTCACGATAAGTTAATTCTCGGATTTCCTTCGGATTGTGAACAATCCCTGGGTTGACAGAACAAACTGCATCAACATCCGTGAAATTTTCATAAACATCCGCTTTGACACCATTCGCTAAAATCGAGCCAGTAATATCCGAGCCACTTCGTGAAAAGGTCACAACATCCCCTGCTTTTGTATAACCAAAGAAGCCAGGAATCACTAAAATACCGGGTTTTGTCCGCAGTTCATATAAATGATCATACGTTTCAGGTAAGACCTGCGCATGACCAGGCTCATCACTTACAAGGAGTCCAGCATCCTTGGGATTTACATAATGTGCCTCAACCCCGCGCGATTGAAAATAGGCCGCAATCAATTTCGCATTATTGTCCTCTCCACTCGCTTTTACGGACTCCATAAATCGCTCATGACTCTTCGAACGGTCTGCTAATAATTTTAACAAATCATCCGTAATAATCTCGATGATTTCGTTGTCTAAACCAAGATCTGCGGCAATGTCAGTATATCTTTGAATAACGGCGTCAAAAAATTCGCCCCCATTCCCAGTTTCTACTACATGTTCTGCACACGCAATAAGAAGGTCGGTTACTTTAATGTCTTCCGAATACCTTTTCCCTGGAGCGGAAACGACCACTACTTTTCGATCTTTGTCTGAGACAACAATATTAAATACCTTTTCAACCTGTTGACCGGAGGCTAAAGATGAGCCTCCGAATTTAACGACTTTCATTTTCCATCCTCCGCTATCGTTTTGTTTTTCATTATCCCTTGTTCATCCATGAGATGCAAGAATTTTCTCTTTTATTCGAAGAATTACTTTACTAGGAGAATATTTCTCTCAGAAAAGATCTAAACGACTAGAGAGGCGTAATCATAATGCATGAAAACTATTCTGTTGCTGTTAACTTCAGAAAATGTGTAAGAATTCGGGCGGTTAGTCCCCAAATTACATTTCCTTCATACTGATAGAAAAGTTCATCCACATGTCTTGTTTGCCAGTTATAGTTTTCACCCCCGACGATTAAGTCAAAAGGAAATCCGTCTTCTGGCTGAACTTCAAAATTAATTTTATATCGTTCTGGTTCTGTTTGTCTTAGGTAGGATAGCGGCACAGTAAAGGTACTGCCTACTTCATCTGGATTTGGGCGCAGTTTATGGATGTCATCAATAAAACCAACAAATGGATAGATAACGGTACCAAATGCAGACACTAAGTAATCAAGGGGAATCACATTTGAGATATCACTCTCACATATCCCAAGCTCTTCAGTCGTTTCGCGGATGGCGCAATGCATTTCAGTTGGATCTTTAGCGTCCATTTTCCCACCTGGAAAGCATACTTCATTTGGTTGTCTCCGCATATGGCTAGCCCTTACTTCAAATAAAACATGGGTTTCTCCATCTTTTTCAACTAGTGGCAAAAGGACGGAAACTCGAAAGAAATCTTCTTCGCCGAGAATTTTTGGTTTTCTGCCTTTTAGCTTGTTAAAAATAGTTTCAGCTTCCATCATTTTTCACCTCTTTAAAACAGTTCATTTCTTTATTATACAACGAATCCTTGCTGAGCATGATTTTTATCGAGTAGGACATGAAGAAAATCCACCTAAGGTTTTTAACATTTGTGGGAATTTTTGTTTAAAGGTAGAATAGGGAGAAACATGGAAAGTAAGGAGATTTAAGATGAACTCATACCAAATTTTATTTCTAGATATTGATGGGACAATCCTTCGCCCAGATCACACCATTGAAGAGTCTACGAAGGAAGCGATTTTACAAGTGCAAGAAAAAGGTCTTGTAACCGTTCTTGCTACCGGGAGACCTGTCCATGAAATTAGGGAGCTTGGAGAGGAATTAAACATTACCTCCTATATTGGCTACAATGGAGCGTTGGCCATCTATCAAAACGAAGAAGTGTTCGTCGAGCCTATACAAGCCGAGAGTGTCCAAGCAATCCTTGATGTTGCTACACAGCACAGGCATGAACTTGTTTTATATACCAAGGACACAAATTATTTTACTACGCTTAATACCCCTAACGTAGAAGGGTTTATTAAAACATTTGACTTGAAAAATAATAAACTCTTTACACAAGAAATCATGAATCAAATTCTCGGGATCACGGTTATGACCAATGGGGAAAACGACCACCATCTATATACTCTTGAAGATGGGTTCCACTTTTCACAAGTGAATGTAAACGGAATGCGTCATTGTTTCGATGTTATTCGGGATAAAGTGAATAAAGGCGTTGGCATTGAATATTTGTTGAAATCACTTAAAATCCCTAAGGAAGCCTCGATTGCTTTTGGGGATGGCATGAATGATAAAGAGATGCTTAGTTCAGTTGGTGAGGGATTTGCGATGGGAAACGCTCACGAAAATCTCTTTCAATATGCAAAGCATAAAACGACTTCAGTAACTGATTCCGGGATTTATAATGGGTTAAAATCACTAGGGTTAATAAATGAATAACATTTACATACAAGGCAGCCATAGATATGGCTGCCTTGTATGTTTTTTGCTACCGTTCTACTCTCTTTAAAAGCGATTTGTCTAATTCTTTAATTGACTTTTTACCGGATAAAGCCATTGTTAAATCAAGGTCTGCAATGAGGTTTCGTAGCACTTGGTATACTCCGGCATCACCAGCAAGTGCCAGACCGTATATATACGGTCTTCCTACCAAGACAGCCTTAGCTCCTAGTGCCAGTGCTTTAACAATATCGGCTCCTCTTCGAATCCCGCTATCCATCAAAACCGGAATTTCACCGTTTACAACGTCAATAATCTCGGGCAGAGCATCAATGGCGGCAATAGCTCCATCCACCTGACGTCCTCCATGATTACTAACAATGATCCCATCCACACCATGTTCTAACGCTAGCTTCGCATCGTCTGGATGAAGGATTCCTTTTAGTAAAATCGGGAGTGAAGTATGCATCTTGATAAACTGAAGATCATCCCAAGTTAAGCTTGGATTGCCGAACACCCGAGACCAATAGGTCACAGCACCCACTAAGTCTTCGTGAGGTGGTTTTTCAAGTCTCGAGCAAAAAACAGGGTCTTCAAGGTAGTTTCCAATTCCCTGCCCCATTAGAAATGGGAGATAAGCATTTTCAATATCCTTTTCGCGCCATGCCATCATCGGGGTATCAAGCGTAATAACGATGGCATCATAACCTGATTTCTCAGCACGTTGCACCATTGAAGCGGCAATTTCGCGATCAGAACTCCAATAAAGCTGAAACCATTTCACTGAATCCTCTGCCGTTGCAGCAGCTACCTTTTCTAGACTATGGGTCGATGCAGTACTTGAGATAAATGGGACTCCCATCGAAGTAGCCGCCCTTGCTGATGCAATCTCGCCTTCAGGATGAACGATCGATTGAACACCTACTGGAGCACAAAGAATTGGATAAGGAATGGTCTTGCCAAATAATTCGACACTTAAGTCTCTCTTTCTTGTGTCACAAAGCATTCGCGGGACAATTTTCCAAGAATGAAAGCCTTCACGATTCGCTCGTGCGGTTTCCTCCCCACCAGCCGAAGCTGCCACATAATAATAGGGAGATGCATCAAGTTTTTCTTTAGCAGCCTGTTCCAATTCTTCGTATGAAACAGGGACTACTGCCTTTTCTTGTTCCTTATAAACTTTAAACTGGACTTGATTTCCGTAACTCATCGTTTCAACTCCCTCTATTATAAAGCGCTTTCATATATGTATATTAATAGAATACAGAGAGAACCCGGGTTTCGTCAACTGAATTTTCTGAAATATAGGTTTACACTTACTTCGTTTGTACAGAAATCAGGGCACCACTTCTAAAAGCTGGCACCCCTCATAACGTTAATCTTTATTTAACAGTTCCTCGGCCGCAATTCCTGGGTTTGTCATTTCAAAAGGGTTTAAAATTAAATCAAGTTCTTCTTCGGTTAAAACATCATAAGCAAGACAAAGCTCGCGAACAGATTTCCCTGTGAGGATTGCTTCTCTAGCAATTCTAGCAACTACTTCATACCCTAGATGAGGATTAACGGCCGTAATAATTCCAACACTTTGGTCAACATCCTGCTGAAGCTTTTCTTTATTTGCTTCAATCCCTTTCACACAGTATTCAGTAAACACTTGGAACGCATTGTTCATGATTGAGATGGATTGAATCAAATTAAAGATAAGGACAGGCTCCATTACATTCAATTCAAGTTGACCAGCCTCAGATGCAAGACAAACGGTGTTATCATTTCCGATCACTTGGAAAGCTACTTGATTAATGACCTCAGCCATAACGGGATTCACCTTCCCAGGCATGATCGATGAACCAGGCTGGCGAGACGGCAAAGAAATTTCATTAAACCCAACTCGAGGACCTGAGGCCATTAATCGAAAATCATTTGCGATTTTCGACATATTCATCATACAAACTTTTAGAGACGCAGAAACCTCTGTATAAGCATCCGTATTTTGCGTTGCATCGACAAGATGTTCAGCATTTACTAGCGGAAGTCCACTTATTTCAGCAAGATGCTCGACCACTCGTTTGATATATTTCGGGTTTGCATTTAAGCCTGTTCCTACTGCTGTTGCCCCCATATTTACTTCATATAAGCTGTTTTTTGTGTTGCTTATCCGTTTGATATCTCTTGCTATCACCCTGCTATACGCCTTAAATTCCTGTCCTAGCCTAATGGGAACAGCATCTTGCAAATGCGTCCTGCCCATTTTGATAAAAGAATCAAATTCTTCCGCTTTTTCCTCAAACACGCGGTGCATCACCTTCATCGTTTCAAGAAGTTGATCTAGAAGTGATAGCACTGAGATATGCATAGCTGTTGGAAAAGCGTCATTTGTGGATTGTGCCATGTTTACATGAGTGTTGGGGCTTAATTTAAAATAATCACCTTTTTGTTCCCCAAGAATCTCTAAGGCCCGATTCGCAATGACTTCGTTTGCATTCATATTAATGGATGTTCCTGCGCCACCTTGAATCGGATCAACGATAAATTGATCATGCCATTCCCCGTCAATAATTTCATCAGTAGCTTTTACGATAACTTCACCAAGCCCTTTATAAAGCCTCCCTACCTCCATATTCGCAAGAGCCGCAGCTTTTTTCACCATAGCTAGGGCTTTAATTAACTCTCCATGAATCCGATAACCTGTTATAGGGAAATTTTCAACAGCTCTTAGTGTTTGTATTCCATAGTAAGCATCGGCTGGTACATTTTTTTCACCGAGAAAATCCTTTTCAATTCTAACGTTTGCTTCCGACAAGTCAGGATCCCTCCTATTGATTTTTCGTATAATTTAAACCCCAAGTGTTGCCAAAACGATCCTTCACGACTCCATGCTTAGCACCCCAAAAGGTATCAGATAAGGGGAATTGCACGGTTCCATCCTGTGAAAGCTTTTTATAAACAGAAGAAAGTTCCGCCTCACTGCTCATTTCAAGGACTAGTTGAAAATGATTACCTATCTGATGGTTTGAATGAAAAATATCTGTGAAATAAAGGACACAGTTTTCATTGATATGTATTTCAGCATGAATATACTTGCCTTCATGTCCCTTGAACATTTCTACACCATCGGCCAGTTGGGTATTTTTCACTTCTCCTCCAAAGACTGATTGGTAATATTCAAGAGCTTGCTTGCAATCGTTCATTGCAAGGCTTGCAATGACTGATTTCATGTTATCCCCCCAAATAAACGCTTAATTGTTGTTAATAAGATTAGTGTAACCGAATTTGTCTTTGAAACAACTATTTATGCTTTTATTTGCCTTATTTTACTTTTGTCAAAACCACTGTGTAATTGTTGGTTTTTAGGAACCTATGAGGAATCTACACTTCTTTTGATAGCTTTTGTCATCAAGCAGGAAAACAACACCCCTGATGCTGAATAAATTTACATACAAAATTGGTTCCATCTCTACAACGAACAAATTTTAAAATATAGAAAGGGTTGGCAAAAATGAATCAATTTATGAAGGCGTATACGATTAAAGAGGTTTCTAAAAAAATCAATGTTCCATCTGGTACAATCCGTCAATGGGAAAAAGACTTGGACGGGTTACTCGTTATTCCACGAACTAGACAAGGAGCAAGATTTTATACTGATAAAGAAATTCAACTTCTTGAAAATATTAAACAAATGCGCAGCAAGAACCTTAGTAAGGATATGATTCGTCAGCTTATGCAAAAGCATTTAAGTATGGTTGATGAGAATGATGCTTCAGATGAACTAGTAGAAACCACTCTTCCTGCCGTCCAGGAGGCAGCCCCACCTGCTGAACAGGCACCAGAATTCGATGTTGAGGGCTTTTTTAATGCGCTTGAAACGTATAAACAGGACTTGATTAAGGATGTTCGAAGTGAAATTCGGAATGAACTTCGAACCGAGATTGTTGAAGAGGTGAAAAAGGACATTGCTACCAATTCTCTACAAACCATAAAAGCTTTGTCTTTATCCATCCAACGCTCTAAAGAGCGCATGAAAGCAGATCTTAACGAGCTTTCACAGCATGTTACGGACGCTTCGGATAAAACCTCTGAATCATTCGCAACCCTTTCTGAAGTCTCATTAGGGACCGCAGAAAAGGTGTCAACCATTTCGGAAGACGTTACGAAGCTTTCGAAAGGAACTTCGAAGGAAATATCCAATTTAACTTCAAATGTTACGAAGATAACAAACGGAACGAAGAAAGAAGTAGCGGCAATAAAGGATAATTTATCAAAGTTATCAAAAGGAACGACGAAGAATTTAACTCATCTTTCGGAATCTGTTGCGAAACTTTCAAAAGGAACTTCGAAGGAAATGTCTTCACTAACGGAAGCACTTTCGAAGGACTCAAAGGGAACTTCCGAGGAGATTCAAACACTTGCCGCAAAATTTGATGAATCCTCCGAAGAGTTTAAGATTCTCACAGATTACCTTTCGAAGAATAATGAAATGACAACAACAGAATTAAGTACGATGAATGAACAATTAGCTATGGATCGTGAATATTATCTTGAAACCCTTAAGTTGGAGCGCGACCATTTTAGAAATGAGATTGAAAAGCGGGATGAAATTTTTCAAAATATGGTTGTTAGCTTCCGTGAAGCAGCAGCTGCAAAGGATCCATCAAAAAAATGGTGGAAACTCTGGAAATAATCTTCTTGAGGTAAGCAGTGGAACATTTATCCACTGCTTTTATGCGTGGATTTCATTTAATCCCTCTCAGTAAATGAAAAGTATAGTAAAATTAAAGATGTCCTGTATTTTATCGAAAAGAAGGGTCTAGATGAAGAAACTATGGCTTCAATACATATCTATACATTCCCCTACCTTAACGGCTTTTATGGCCGCTATGATTGGCGGTGGTATTTTCACCTTAGTCGGGGCACCCGTACCTTGGCTGTTAGGGCCAATTGCTGCGGTAATGCTTACCTCCAAATTTATTAAAAATGAGCTTTACTGGCCTGTCAGTATTAGGAATACTGGAATGCTCATCATAGGTTATTCTTTTGGGTTATCTCTAACAAAAGAAGCGCTCATTGAAATCAGTGCAAAATTGCCAGCGATGCTCATTCTAACTATAGCGTTAATTGCTTTTTGTGCGGCACTTGCCTATTTCATCTCAAAATGGACAGGTGTTGATTACCCGACAATCCTTACAGGAAGCATCCCTGGCGGCTTATCGCAAATGATTCTTTTCGCTGAGGAAGCAAAAGAAATTGACATCACAACTGTTAGCTTTCTACAAGTTACTCGTTTATTAATGATTGTGTTTATAGTTCCCTTTATCGTGGTTAGTGGTCCTTTTACCGAGGGAAATACCCTTTCATCCATCTTAAATGGGAATGTAACCGAATACGTACCGATCTTTCCTAATGGACTCATCTATGCACTCCTATGTGTTGTTATGGCCGTGATTGGGCAAAAGATGAAGGTGCCGACTCCTTACCTACTAGGACCGATAGTAGGTACGACAATTCTTAACCTTACAAATTTACACGCTCCCACTCTACCAACCTATATACTAGATATCTCCCAAGTTATGATTGGTGTTTATATTGGGCTTATGTTAAAACCAGATAAACTAAAAGCAAAAGGGAAAATGATGGTTCTTGCGGTTTTAAGTGGGATTGTGTTGATTTTTGGGTCCATGCTGTTAAGTTTATTGCTTGTCCACTATTATGGGGTTTCAATTTCGACAAGCTTCCTCAGCTTAGCACCTGGTGGGATGGATCAAATGGGCATACTTGCTCATGAAACAAATGCAGATATTTCTATGGTTACAGCGTTCCAAATCTTTCGGCTTCTGTTTATCTTTTTTGCTGTTCCGCCCTTTCTTAGGTGGATTTTCCGTGGTTCAATGATTAAAGCAAATGAACAGAATGAACAGAACAAACAGAAATCAGGGTAATGAAAAAAAAACAGGCTCCAGCCTGTTTTTTGTTTTTAAGTCGGTAGTTCTAAACTACCTCACAAATAACTATATCTTTTAATAATTAATAAGGATCAGCTTCGTGGCTTTTCTTAACAGCATCTTCAGTGGCTTTATTTGCCGCTAAAGAACCTTGACCATATTTAGATTTGCCTGCTTCACGACCTGGAATTTTTCCAGTCTCCATCTCACTTTGTTCTTTCATTTTCATTTCAATGCCTTCTTTGACACGACGTCCGTAGTCTTCATCTGCTTTCGTGAAATGTTCAATCATAGCATCTTGAATTTTTTTGTCGCATACAGCTAGTGCTTCTGAAAGGTTTTTAATTAATTCATCACGCTCCCAATCTTCAAGGCTTCGATAGGTGTGACCAGCTTGACCATAATTATTCGGACGATCAATTGGTGCACTCATTGCGGCTGCATTATACGTTGGCTGGTGCGGCGCACGTCCTTCTGTATTTGCTTCCTTTAAGCCCCCGAGCATGGATGGCTCATAGTTAATATGAGGATTCTTTCCATATTCTTCTGGAGTGTGTACATCCATTTGGCCACGTCGCTGGTTTGTTCGTACAGATGTCTTTGGCGCATTAACAGGTAATTTCAGGTAGTTTGCACCAACACGATAGCGTTGGGTATCGGAGTAGGAGAAAGTCCGACCTTGAAGCATTTTATCATCGGAGAAGTCCATTCCATCCACTAAAACCCCTGTACCGAAAGCAGCTTGCTCAATCTCCGCATGGAAATCTACTGGATTCCGATCTAGAACCATCCTTCCTACAGGTAACCATGGAAACTTATCCTCTGGCCAAAGTTTTGTGTCATCGAGTGGATCAAAATCAAGTTCTGGATGATAATCATCCTCCATGATTTGAACAAAAAGTTCCCATTCTGGATAATCTCCTTTTTCAATCGCTTCATATAAATCTTGTGTCGCATGACCGACGTTTTTTGCTTGAATGGAATCTGCCTCTTCTTGAGTTAAATTTCGAATCCCTTGTTTTGGTTCCCAATGATATTTTACCAACACTGCCTCCCCTTTGGCATTCACCCATTTATAGGTGTTTACACCAGACCCCTGCATATGGCGGTATGTAGCAGGAATTCCCCAAGGAGAGAAAAGAAATGTAATCATATGGGTAGCCTCAGGTGTACGGGAAACAAAATCAAACATTCGCTGTGGATTTGGAACGTTCGAAACTGGATCCGCTTTAAATGCATGAATCATATCAGGGAACTTCATCGCATCACGAATAAAGAAAATTTTAAGGTTGTTCCCAACTAGATCCCAGTTTCCATCTTCTGTATACATTTTTACAGCAAAACCGCGGGGGTCTCTTGCAGTTTCAGGTGAATCCTTAGCTCCTGCCACTGTCGAAAACCGAACCATTAATGGCGTTTTCTTCCCCGCTCCAGAAAATACCTTGGCACGAGTATACTTTTCTACCGGCTCATCTCCTACTTTTCCATACGTTTCAAAATAACCAAAAGCTCCTGCTCCGCGTGCATGCACGACACGCTCTGGCACTTCTTCACGATCAAAATGGGAAATCTTTTCAATAAAGTGGTAATTTTCAAGTGTTGCTGGGCCACGATCACCAATGGTACGAATGTTTTGATTATCTGAGACAGGATGCCCCTGGCGCGTTGTCAGCGTTTCCTCATTTTCTTGGTTGTTGTTCTTGTTTTCATTGTTCATCGTTAAAGCTCACCTCTATTTGGAAATTTTAACTAACCTAACCTAATTTGCCCTTCAATTGCTAATTTATTCCAAAATAAAACCAGACAGAGATATACTCTCTATCTGGTTCATCTTTTAATTCGTTGGTCGATGATCTAAAAAGTTTTGATACGCAAAGCCTTTTACCTGGTCTTCTGAAAAGTGTTTAAGCAGTTCATTGATCAAATCTTGATACTTTCCTGCATGCTCCAGTCCGGTTACATGAGAAGATATCCCGTCAAAATCAGATCCTAAACCGATATGTTTTTCGCCATCTAGTGAACAGAAATAATCAATATGTCTCACAACATCTTGGATTGTAGCATTTGCGTCTTCCTTAACAAAGTGAGGGGCAAAAACAATATGCAGCATCCCATTCCTTTTGAAAAGAGCCTTCGCTTGGTTTCCATACAAATTTCGTGGGTGATTACATAAATGCCGTGAGTTCGAATGGCTGGCAATCGGGTATTTTGCTGTTTCCATTACATCCCAAAATGCCTTTTCAGATAAATGAGAGACATCAGTCAAAATTTGATGTTGATTATTGAATTCCACGATATCCTTCCCAAATAAAGTTAGCCCACCTCCACGTGGTTCCCCAGCGCCATCTGCGGCTAAATTAGCGTTGTTCCAAGTTAGCCCCACAGAGCGTACACCTAATTGATATAGGATATGTAATTTCGTTATGTCATTTCCAATCGCATCCACACCCTCAAGCGTGAGCATGGCCCCTATCTGATTTTCCTCTAGTAGATCAAAATCAGACCAATTTTTAATTTGTTTCATTTCAGGATTTTTTCCAAGTACTTCTCGGTAAAACAAATCAATTTGGCCGAGTGCGGCATCGAACTTATGCTCTTGTTTGATATCAGGTTCAATGAAAATCGCAAAGCACTGTACGGCAACTCCGCCTTGTTGTAAACGGCTTTTATTTGTTTCGAGCTCTTCTGCATCAGCGTACCGAATACGATCATTTGCTTCTTGTAGTTTTAATAATGCATCGCAGTGTAAATCAATAATCTTCATACTTTTACCGCCTTTCCAATCATATAACGACCTATAATGTCCGTTTATTTTATCATTAATCTAACAAGGATGAATACAAATCCTTCATGAGGACGAGTCATTTCCTCTGCTTTTCAATCCTTTAATCCTTTAATAGAGCAATTAGTTGAATATTTTTTAAATATTAAAATAAATTAGAGATATATAATTTGATATCTTTTCTCACATGTATTAAAATAAAGATTGAAAAATGAATGAACATTCATTCTCTTTCGATAACTTTGTCGGGGTCACAAAATTTAATCTGTGAGGTTAAAAAGATGATTATCACGAAATCGTATTTTTTAAGTGAAAAAGAGCGCTTGGAGCTTGAAGAGCATGTGTTGAATGCAAATAATGAGTTGTCTGAAGCGGAAATCCTAAAATTAGATGATCGAGAACTAACGGAATTAGCTAGTTGCAACCGCAAATAGCGGTAAGGCTAGCTTTCTTTTTCTTTTTGAAAGATTCCAAAATGAGTTTGTACCAACCAAAAAACTACCTTTTGCCACCAGGCTCGCTGCTTTTTGCTGTGCTTCCGTTTCAGTGCAAAAACCAAATTATAAGGTGTTCACTATATCCTCATCATGTTCCCCGCTCGTTAAATGATAAACTTTTGCTTTTTATTCCCTTTTATCTTACCTTGGCAGTAAGCTTCAATTAGCATTCCTTATGGACACTTTTCAACTCACCATAGCGATATCCTTTAATCGCAGATAATTTTCAATACTTCAAAGGTCAATCTTGGCTTTACAAATCCCCTATAACTCTACGTTCAAAGGATTAGACCAATTTGTTTTTCACAGCAAACAGTGCTGCTTGGGTCCGATCTGCTAATTCAAGCTTTGAAAGCAGATTCGAGACATGAGTTTTGACCGTTTTCTCTGTAATAAACAAAGCGGAAGCAATTTCTTTATTGCTTTTCCCTTTTGCAATCTCTTTCAAAACTTCAAGTTCTCTCTTTGTCAGCTCATCTAATTGACTCCTACCTTGTTTGTCCTTCTTAGCCAAGTTACTTAATAGATGAGAAGTCGCTTTCGGGTGGAGCTGATTTTCACCATTCATGATTTTTTTTATGCAGTTTACTAGCTCATCAGGCTGAATATCTTTCAACTGATAACCAGAAGCACCTGCCTCTAGGGCTGGCAGTACATGGTCTTGATCTGAAAAACTCGTCAGAATCAAAATTTTAATGTCTGGTTGCTCGTCTTTAATGATTTTCGTTGCCTCAATTCCATCCATATCTGGCATTGATAAATCCATCAAGATAATATCAGGTTTTAAGCTTCTTGCCAGTTCTACTGCTTCTTTCCCATTACCTGCTTCCCCAATAATGGTCATTTCTTCTTGTGTTCGTAAAAAAAATACTAGCCCTCTTCTTACAACATGATGGTCATCTGCGATTAACACTCGTATACCCACTGTTTTTCCCCCTAAACCGGAATTTGAATTTGAACCAATGTCCCTTTGCCCGGGGAGCTTTCCAACTGAAATTTCCCATTCAGCGCCTCAGTACGCTGCTTCATATTTTTCAATCCTAGTGATGGAATCTCTAGCTTCTCATCATAGTAAAAACCGCATCCATTGTCCTGAATCACCATTTGAATCAGGCTTTCGTTCATGGTTAATCTGAGCGAAACTTTAAGGGTTTGGGAGTGCTTTTTACAATTGGCAAGCGCTTCCTGACCAATCCGCCACAAAACCTCCTCCACTTTACCAGGTAAATTCATGACCCCTGTAACCTTTGTTTCAATTGAAAGCCCTAGCATTTCTGCATAACCGCTTAAGGAACTGGCAATCCCGTTTTCCAAACCTTGTGGCCTTAATTGCCAAATCAATGCTCGCATCTCACCTAATGCATCTTGAGCTAGGTCCTGAATATAGCTAAACGTTTGTTTGACTTCCACTTCTTCGGTCATTTCCACTCCCGCTCTTGCAGTCAAACTGAGGGAAAATAAAAGCTGGTTAACAGAATCATGTAAGTCTCTTGCTAGGCGATTTCTTTCAGCTATAAGTGCCGTTTCTTGTTCTTTTTGTGTTAACGTAATTCTTTTTAATGCCGTACCAATTTGAAATGCCACCGACTCTAGTAAAGCAAGTTCATCTTGTTCAAAGTAGGTTTTATCGGGAGCACCAACATTTAAGAGTCCGAATCTTTCTTCTCCAGCTCTTAATGGGACCGTAGCATGGTGGGTCAACCCACATGTAGCACCCGCCTTTTCCTTGATAGCCTCTTCGATTCTTTGACACTCAATAATATTGGTTGCCTTTGTTAGTTTACGAGAATGATAGCGATTCACACACCAACATCGACCTTGGCACATTCGGTGATAGTTCTCATTCGTTAAGGCAGGCGGCAAAGCTGAATGTGCTGCCAATTGATGATTACCATCCCCGTCGATTAAAAAGATCCACCCTATCTCAAGGCCAGTAACATCTAAGAGCTTTTGTAAAACCTCAGCTAAAACACTGTTTACTTCCGTCCCTTCGTTTAAAAGCTCCGCAATCTCTTTTAAAATCGAGATTTTCTTGTATTTTGCCTCCTCATCCATCGGTACCCCTCCAACATTCACTTCTGTTTTTATTATAACTTCAACTGCTCTAGTTATCTTCAAAAGATTGGCTGACATTCACTCAAACTTTCGATGTAGATATTTACAAACATAATTCCGTCTAACCTAGTATTAAAAAATCATCACAATGCCGAATGGGTTATATTTCCTACACCAGTATACTGAAAATAAGCTAAAGGAGGAGAGAACATGAACCTTTTTGAAATAGAGTCTGAGTATCGTAGCCAAAAAGAAGTCTTAGAAAGAAGAATGCGTGAAATAGAGAGTTATCATCTTTATTCTGAACAACCAAAGGCCAGTAAGAAATATCAAATATCATTATTTGGTCTAAAACTAAGTTTTTAGTTACTACTCTGAGAGGGGCTCTGGCTATGCTAAAATTTAAGAAGGTGGAACTATCTTTCAGGTTCCACCTTTTTTACTTAACATAGGGATTATGGACCATGATCACAGCTCATGATTGACATCAATTGGAGCAGTAATTTGAAAATGGGTGCAAACAGAATTAAACCTGAATCATTAGCTATATTAATGTTACCGATAGCGTTCTTCATTAAAAGGATTGGCTGTCATTGAATACCCCATCTCTTCCCAAAAACCAGCTTCGTCTTCTTTTAGAAACCGAATACCTGATACCCACTTGGTTCCTTTCCACAAGTAAAAGCTATCAGGTGGTATAAACCGAAGTGGATACCCATGCTTAGGATCAAGCTCTTCCCAATCATGATTCTCGTCCTTCCAGCGAAACACAAATAATGAATCATCTCCTAGAAGCTTTTCAAGTGGCAAATTCGCACAATACCCCATTCGGTCCCCCTCATAATAACCAAAGATTTGTACATAATTTACACCCTCATTTAATTCAATCAGTTTTAGTAATTCTCGAAAAGTGATTCCCTCAAAGGTGGTCCCAAATTTTGACCAAGTTGTCACACAATGCATATCAACAGTAGAAACCGTTTTGGGTAGTTTCATAAACTCCTGAAAGGAAAGGGTTATCACCTCTTTTACTTCCCCAAATAGAGTAAAGTCCCAAGTTTCTTCATTAAAATCATAAACATCTCCAACATGAAGAATTGGCCATTTATCCGTTTCGAATTGACCAGGTGGAAGTTTCTTTTTCATCCTGTCCATCCTTTCAACTACAAATTGTTCTTCTTACTTAATATGATAGAATGATTAGACCACTAGATGCAAATCACGGTTCTATTATAAGAAGGCTGTTTTCGATAAAAGATATAGCGTTAGAACAGCTCTCTACTAGGGTCCGATACGTTTGCAAACTCTTTTCTCTTAAAAAGCAAAAAGAAAAGAGTGCTTACAAAAAGGCTGAAATCCACAAAATATCGGACTCAGCCCATGTAAATATTGTTGAGAAAGACCTCTGCATCGCACAAGAGAGCAGAAGACCATAGCTTAAATAACAGTTCAATCCTTGACATATCCTACATCGACTTCCAAAAATTCAAGAATCTCATGATCAGGACCTTCAAAAAATACCGTTTTCCACCCATTGCTAAGAATATATGGTCCTTCTAAAGCTTTCAAACCATAATCATAAGACCTTGTTATCATCTGGTTTATATCATTAACTTCAAAACACAAATGAGTGGTTCCTTTTTGATTTTGTTTTTGTTGCTTGGGAATGAGTTCAAGACAAAACGCGTTGGATGAAAGGAAAACCAATTCTTCTCCCTGGAACTCAACCACACTTCCATGATTGAGCTGTAATATTTTTTGATAAAATTCTCTAGAAATCTCTAAATCACTCACTTCTATTCCATAATGATGAATACGCAACTTCCTTCCCCCTCAAACAATCAGGTTCATATCCCCAAATTCATGCCATAAATACTGGTGCTCAATCGCATTATGATAAGCCTTGAATAAATGCTCTTCTTCTACAAAAGCTGTAAGCATATCAAGATGACTTGCTTTTGGTTCGTGGAATCCCGTAATAATCCCATCTACTATTTCTAATCTATAGCCTTTTTGAATATACAGATTCGTCCAACCTTGCAATATTCCCGTTCTGGATGTGGTTTCTAGGGCGCGTACCACTGTTGTGCCCACTGCAATCACTCGCCCACCATTCGCTTTTGTAGTGGAGATTTTTCTCATCGTTTCTTGGTTGATTGAATATTCCTCATAATTATCTTCGGGAGAAGGTAACTTGTCATCATCGAACATATAGCTTAAACCTGTATGCAATTGAATAAAATCAATCTGAACCCCTTTCTTTTGCAGATTAAACAATAGTTCCCAACTAAACGCCCTCCCTGCAGAAGGCATTTCAACGGATCCAGGGGTACTTGCAAAAACCGTTTGATAATAATCTAAATCCCATGGGTGATGGATATATTCATAACGAACCGGTTCTCCTAACGAATAGAGCTGATGAAACAGTTCAATTCCACTGAGTGAAAAATGAAGTGTTCTAAGCTTAGGGTTATTAATTGCTGGCCCCTTCACACTCGCTGTTAACCTATCAGAAAAATGAAGAATGTCACCCAACTCTAGATTTTCTTCTACTACCAACACATCCCACACACTATCTCCTCGGCGCCTTGCTAACCGAACTTCAACTTGCTTTTTAAGAATTGTCCCTCTCCGTTCCCAGCTTACTTTAAAAATGGCAGGGATTGTCCGACTATTATTTAATATCAATAGATCACCTACTTTAAGGAAATCTGTTATTTGAGAGAACTTATCATGGATGATGTGACCTGTTTCACGGTCAAGGACCATCATTTTAACCTGGTCCCTTCTAACGCCCCGCCGCTCTGGAGGATGAGTTGCGTTTAATTCATTTGGAAGATAAAATTCAAACGAGGTTATAGTCATTTATTCCACCTCCGTAAAAGCTTGCGCCTCAAACCTTATTCCATTAACGCCAACAGACTTCTCAGAAGCTAAATATAAAAATACGTCAACAATATTTTCTGGTTTTGCTAAGGGATAATCACAGTCAGGGACCGCTAATCTATGCATATCGGTGTCCATTTCTCCAGGGTCCACCATATTCACTCTAATATTTGTGCTACTTAGTTCATCGGCCCAGGTTTCGGTCAGCCCCTCGACAGCAAACTTTGAAATTCCATATGCTCCCCATCCGGCATAACCTACATTTCCTGCTTCTGAAGTTAGATTAATGATAGAACCGTGATTCCGCTGAAGCATTCCAGGAAGGACTCTTCGCGTTACTAAAAAAGGGGAAATAGCATTGGTTTTTAAAACCTGTTCAAAATCCTCTTCAGGATAATCAAGCAATAATGGCATTGGACTTGGTCCTAGGATCGACGCATTATTAATTAACACATCCACTCTACCGTAGGCTTCCTCCGTCATCCCAACAAACCTTTCCACCTCTCTTGATATGGATAAATCAGTGGGAACAGCTAATACCTCAGCGCCCCTTTTCTCCGCTTCTAATTTTACTAAGTTCAACTCCTCCGCCTTTCTACTACAAATGGCTAGGCGTGTGCCTTCGGTGGCAAAAGCCAAGGTCAATGCTTTCCCTAATCCCTTTGACGCTCCTGTAATCATAACTACTCTTCCTTCGTTGAAGTTCATGTTCCTCTCTCCTTCATCTAAGTGGTTTATATGTATAGAATACCGAGTATTGGTAATCTCTTCCTCATTAGTAAGAGGCAACTTTCTCTACAACTTTAGTATGAAAAAATGCCTGACCCCGTTTTTACAAGGTCAGGCATTTTGGATAATATATACTAAGTTATCTCTCTATCTTTCTATACTATAGCCAATTGTTTATACTTCTTCCCCTTGTGGCTCCTTTAGTAAACGTCGTAGTACCTTGCCAGAGCTTGTCGCAGGAAGTTGGTCAATAAATTCAATAGACCGTGGATATTTATAGGCCGCCATCTTCTCCTTTGCCCATTCGATCATTTCTTCCTCAGAAACCTTTCCCTGGTGTCCAGGCTTCAAAACCACAAACATCTTTACGCTTTCCCCTCTCACTGGGTCAGGAACTCCAATAGCTGCGCTTTGGAGAATCGCAGGATGCTCATTCATTAAAGCTTCTACGTCTTCTGGAAACACGCTATAACCAGAGCATTTAATCATTTCCTTTAAACGCCCGTGGAAATATAAGTATCCATCTTCATCAAGACTCCCAATATCTCCTGTATAGACCCAACCGTTCCGTAAAGTTTCAGCTGTAGCATCAGGACGATTCAAGTAGCCTTTAAAAACCCCAGGGTTTTTCAGAGCAATTTCCCCTTTCTCACCTGCCGGTACCTGTTCCCCCGTCTCAAAGTCAATAATTTTTACTTCAGTCTCGAAAGTAGGAATGCCACAGCTACCCCACTTGATCCTGTCTGCGGGCATAAAAGTATCACATGTATGCGTTTCGCTAAGACCATAAGCTGCTTCATACATAAGACATCCATTCGTTAGCTTTTTCCATTGTTCCGCGAGTTGCTGTGTTACCGGAATACCGAAGCTGGTTGCCATATTCACTCTTAATGAACACAGGTTTCGTTTTTCAATCCCCGGAGTATGTAGAAGCGCAACATTCATCGGGGCAACGCTATACCAAACGGTTACTTCGTATTTTTCAATTGCATCAATCGCTGCCGCTGGGTCAAACCTTGTGAGTAACACAGAGGTGCAACCACTATATACAGGCGTATTCACTCCCATGACCATCCCGGCAATATGGCATAAAGGCGCTACAGCCAAGGATATATCCTCGGGTTGAACGTTATTAGCGTGAACAGTTGCAGCCGTCTTAAACAACGCACTCTTAAATGGCAACATCGCCGCTTTTGGGCGTCCAGTTGTTCCTGACGTAAACACCATAAGACCTATATCATTGTCTAAATCAATCTCGACATGCCCTTTATAAGGCTGCTTTTCCTTTAAGATCGATGCAAAATCCTTTGTTTCAGCTATTCGTTTTTTCTCTATTTTTAACTCCTCAGGCACAGATAAGCTAGGATGTTCTGGTAGAAAATCTGCGTAATTGGTCGTTACAATAAATTCTAACGAAGAAATGTTTTGACAGGCTCCCTGAAGCTGTCCGTAGAGTTCCTGACCTGAAAGAATTCCTTTTACCTTTGCCTCATTCAACAAGTATTCAAGTTCGGCTTGCTTATACATTGGATTCAACGGGACAACCGTTCCACCCAGTCGTTGGATACCATAATGAGCAATAATATATTGTGGACAATTTTGCAAAAACAAGGCGACACAGTCTCCTTTTGATACCCCTTCTTCAGCCAAGAAGGATGCAAATCGGTCCACATACTCATCCATTTGACTCCAAGTAAGTTCATTGCCATAAAATGAATAGGCAACTTTGTTCGGGTACGCTACGGCATTTGCCTTCAAATATTCATGCAAAGGTTTTTCTCCCAAACGATACTCCAACTTTTGTGAGACATCTTGTGGCCAGTATAGAGATCTACTCAAAATAACCATCCTTTCCTTATTCAAATCTAGCGAAAACGATTACATTTCAGTTGTTGCCTAAACAAGCTATTCCCCTCATTTTACTATTATACATAATTGTGAAAATTCAGTCTATTATTAATAGAAAACTAAATAATGCTAAATAGAAAAATGAATGAATAGATTCGACGTTTTAGCTGATACCCTTTAAAATAAAAAGAAAGCAGTAAAAAGGAGAAAAGACGTATTGAAAAAAACAGCAATTGTAACAGGGTCATCAAATGGCTTTGGTTTACTCAGTGTTCTTGAACTCGCTAAAAACAACTTTCATGTCATTGCCACAATGAGAAATCTAGACAGGGGCTTGGCACTTTTAGACATGGCAAGGAATTTGAATTTATCTACTTCCATTCAACTTGAAACACTGGATGTAACTTCACCAGAATCCATACAGGAGTTTAAGACAATATTAGAAAAGCTAAATTCAGTGGATGTCCTTGTGAACAATGCCGGCATGGCCATCGGTGGATTTTGTGAGGAACTTACGCTCGAAGATTATCGGAGGCAATTTGAAACCAACTTCTTCGGGGTTATTGCCGTTACCCAAGCTGTCTTGCCCTTAATGCGGCTAAATCGCAAAGGTAGAATCATTAATATGAGCAGTATTAGTGGGAGGGTTGGGTTTCCCGGGTTATCGCCATATACAGCATCGAAGCATGCGCTTGAAGGCTATAGTGAAAGTCTTCGCCTTGAACTAGCTCCCTTTGGTATTGACGTTGTTCTCGTAGAGCCTGGCTCCTATAAAACGAATATATGGTCTGGGATGGATGAAGTCCAACTAACTGAGAAGTCCCCTTATTTCGATTATATGAAATCATTAAAAAATGAAATTGAACGTGGGAAATCAAACCATGGCAACCCAGTTGAAATCGCCAAACTAGTGGCTCAAATCGCTAGCCAACCCCAGATACCAAAATTACGGTATCCAATTGGTAGAGGAGTCAAAGCGAATATCCTTTTTAAGAAATTTCTACCATGGAAGATACTAGAGTCAGTCATAATAAAAAAACTCCAATAAAAAGAAGCTTGCTACCCAGTCCTTTTATTGCTTGGTGCAAGCTTCTTTTTTCGTTGATTCATTTCTCAACCTATGCTGCTTGATAAATAAAGCTTCAATGTTATTTAAACCAACCTTTTTCTTTTGATTGGCGTATTGCTTCAATTCGGTTGGTCACTTCCAATTTATCTAGGATAGTAGAAATATAATTCCGAACTGTACCCGTTGTAATCGTTAGCTGAGAAGCGATGTCTTTTGTGTTTTTACCGTCTGCGACTAAGCCAAGTACTTCCATTTCTCTTTCCGTTAATGGATTTTCTTCACTGTAAAGATCATCCATAAGTTCAGGAGCGTACACTCTTCGCCCAGCCATCACATTGCGGATAGAGCTAGCCAACTCCTCACTTGGGCTATCTTTCAATAAATAGCCTTTTACTCCTGCTTTTATCGCTCGTTGGAAATAACCTGAGCGAGCAAATGTAGTTAAAATTATTACCTTGCAATCTGTTGACTTTAACTCTTCTGCAGCTTCTAGCCCCGTTTTTCCTGGCATCTCAATATCCATAATACAAATATCTGGTTGAAGCTTCTTGACGAGTTCAACTGCTTCTTCCCCATTATTCGCTTTTCCTACCACTTCCATATCCTCTTCTAAGCTAAGCAAGGAACCTAATGCTCCTAACAGCATCCGCTGATCCTCAGCAATGACAATGGTAATCAAGTTGCTCCCTCCCCCTTAAGATTGGTGTTTAATAACTCTGGGCACTTTTATAATCAGGACATTTCCATTCTCACTGACAACATCAAGTGTTCCATTTACAAATTCAAGACGTTCTCTCATTCCATTTAACCCGCTACCTTTGGAAAAATCTGATTCGGTTACCTCTCCAATTCCATCATCTTTAATTTTTAAAGTGATATCCTTGTCAGCTTGGTTGAGTGTAACGTAACAGTTTGAAGCTTGGCTATGCTTGACAACATTGGTTACGGCTTCCTTTAGACACATGCTTAGGATATTCTCGACAAATGGAGAAATCGTTTTTGAAGATAAGTCTACTTCCAAGTCTAGGTTAATTTCTGCCGCATTTAGGATTTGTTCAACGCGATGAAGTTCATCTTTTAAACGAATCCCGCGCATCTCAGATACCATTTTCCGTACTTCATTTAATGCCGTTCTTGCAGTGCTTTGTACATCCTTCAATTCCGCTCGAGCCTGCTCTGGATCTTTATACACCAATTTACCTGCAAGATCGCTTTTTAAGCCAATCAATGACAACTTTTGTCCTAACGTATCATGAAGGTCACGAGCAATCCGTTGACGCTCCTCCGCTTTAACGAGCTCAGCAATACGCTTATTCGCATCTTCAAGCTTTTCCTCTAAACGGCCAGTTACGATTTTATTGCGCATGCTAAGGGGCAAGAAAATAATACTTAGCCAAACAATGATGATAAATGGCAATTGCCTTAAAAATAGGGCTTCTCTGAACACCAGTTCAAGATTGATTGCAGCCGACATACAGACAAGATGGATAAAGTATAAGACAAAAAAAGGAATGCGGTTTTGAATTCGGCCAACCAAATAGGCTATAAAGAAGGCAAAATAAACGTAACTAAAGAACAAGGTCAAAACGACGGAAATTCCGATGAGAATACTACTCCAGAGATAAACCGTCCAGGACTTTGCTGCAAAAGCCAATCGATAAAAGAGAAAGAATGCTAGTGTTAGAATGATTCCATTGATGATTTCTGCTGTTGAAGCAGACTGTGAAAAAATAAAATAAAATGGCAATATACCAAGAATGGTCCATATATAAGGGGATATCCCTGTAGTTTTTAACAAATTCCAATATTGTTTAAACATGTAGCACCTTCAAACCTTCTATTATTCTCTATATTTTACCATATTTTATATGGTTAAGCTGACATAAACAGGATTGTGATTGATTTCACTCTAAACAGCCTGTGATAAATCAACATACACACCACCATACTTCAATATAGTCAATACAGCTTAATTGTAATAAAAGACTCTCCTCATCATGCCGAGGAGAGTCTTACTAATTTAAACTTCTGGCTTTGCTTCTACTGATACTCGCCTTTTTGCAACTTTTTTCAAGTGGCTAAATGGAACAAATTTCTTGCTTTCTTCATCCCATAGGCGGAATTTCAATGAACCTAAACTTGTTGCAAGCGTGATTGTTGGTACATTCTGTAGTGGAGCTGTATTCTCATGTACTTCTTCTAGCTTATAGTTCGGTACTCTAGGACTTAAATGATGAACATGGTGATAGCCAATATTACCTGTTAACCATTGAAGGACTTTCGGAAGTTTGTAGAAAGAACTTCCCTCTACAGCTGCTTTGACATATTCCCAGTGCTCATCTTCCTCGAAATAAGAATCCTCGAAAGTATGTTGGATATAGAATAACCAAATGCCAAGGGCACCCGAAATCATAAAGATTGGTCCCTGGATTAATAGGAAGCTCTGCCAACCGATTAGCATACAAAGCAATGTGATTACGACAACAAGCAACACGTTGGTTAAATACGTATTCAAGCGTTCTTTGCGTCTTGCTCCACGGTGATTAAAGCGATTTTCAATCCCGAACACATAAATGGGCCCTAAAACAAACATTACAAATGGGTTCCGGTATAAACGATATTGAATTTTTGTCCATAAGGATGCTTCCATATATTCTTCTACAGTGAGCATCCATAGGTCGCCTGTTCCACGCTTATCTAAATTACTACTAGTTGCATGATGGATAGCGTGATCGTGACCCCATTTTTCAAACGGAAACAACGTTAAAATTCCTGTGATGGTACCAAGTACTCGATTGGCTTTTCTGCTTTTGAAAAAAGAGTAATGTGTACAGTCATGGAATATGATGAACGTACGCACTAAAAATCCTGAAGCCACGATACAAATCCCTAGAGTAAGGAAATACGAAACCGACAAGCTCTTATAAGCCAAAAACCAAAGGACGAAAAATGGTCCCAATGTATTAACAATCTGTAAGATACTATTTCGTAGTTCAGCTTTTTCATAAGGGGCAACCTGCTTCCTTAAAGCTCGTTGTTTTGGATCTTTCATAATTTACAATTTCCCCTTCCGTTATGTTGATAACCTAATTATAGGTAAGGAAAAAATGCAATAGTAGTACCAGGTGTCATAAGTTATATATGATAAATGTCATGTTTGTCCAAAAATTTCTTTCCCTCCCTTATCTATCCTGCCTAAAATGCTTACCTTTACTGTGTTCAGTCCGCTATGATTTTTTTACAAAACTTAGACAATTGGATGACAACTGATCTTTATGTAATAAAAAACTTCCACTCTCTTCTACAATTTTCTTATATCCTTTCTTTATTGCTATAGTAGAAAGAGGGAAAGAAATGACGGCTATCACAGAAAAGGAGTAGATTTTCGGCATCTTATTCCAGACAAGATATGTTATGAACGAAGTGGTCCGTTTTATTTTGAATCGTTCACCTGAAAAAGATTCATTGTATGAACTTAAAAATAATCCAACTTTCTAATCTCTTTGTGAAATTAGTGATAATGCAAGTTTAATTTCAAAATCAATTAACGCTTTGCTGATAGGAACACAATCCATTAAACGAACACTAAGGAAGATGGGCATCAACATTTTGTGAGAAACTGATACACTCAACAAAACCCCCGCTCTTTCAAGTAGATCGAGCTTGAACACCAAGTAGCCAATTTTTTATGCGATGTCATAACAAAAACAGCCATCGGTAAATCTTTTGTTTAAAAACAATAAAATAGACCTTAAAAAACGGGTTCTGTTTTGGAGTGCAAAATTGCGTGTAGAAGGTTAAAATGCAACTCAAATTTGCATCCAAAATAACAAGAGAAAACACAATATGATTAGCACAAAAAACACTCAGAATTTCTCTGAGCGTTTCTTTTATTGTCTTATTCAATTAAAGGACCGTTACTTTGAGTACATTTCTTCAAAAACTATATTTCATCCTCAATCGCTTTCATAATGTCATATGCTCCTTCAGATTTATTAGAACAAATGACACTTTTAATTGAAGTCTTGGGATAATATGCAGAATGAAAACTAACTCCAGGGTCATAACCCATGATATGATATTTATAAATTTCATCATTATTCTTTTCGATCCATAATCCATACCCATAAAAGCTATTTTTCTTATTCGTTTGAACATATGGAATAAGTAGCATATTAGTCAATTCTTCACTAAGTAATTGGTTAGTGATTAGCGAATCCCAGAAGATTGCCATGTCGTACACGGTTACAAATGCCCCACCATCTGAACCACCTTTAACAGGTAATGAATAAATATTTGTCTTCCAAGTACCATTCGGATAGTCTATATAACCAAGTGCTGTATTTTTAGGAAGGGAATCAATTTCAAAATAACCCGAGTTGATCATCCCTGCTTTTTTAAAGATATTTTCTTCAATATAATCGGTAAATTGAAGCTGACTTACTTGCTCAACAATTAACCCAAGCAAAATATAACCTGCATTATTATAATGGAACTTTTCATCAACTTTTGCTTTCATTGGCTGGTTCTGAAATAGTGGTAAGAAGTTTTCTAAGGTTCTAATATGATACATTGGGTTCTTAACCCACAACTCCTCAAAATCATCCATTACTTCCTCGTCAAAATAATCTGGTATACCAGCTGTATGTGTTAATAGGTGATGAATGGTTATATCTTTATCAAAATTTGGGAAAGAAAATTTAAGGCAACCTTCTAACTTTGTTTCAAAAGTTAATTTTCCATCTTCTACAAGCTGACAAATTGCTATTGACGTAAACAGTTTGCATCCTGATGCTATTCCATATCGTGTAAAGGAGCTATTTTCAATTTGCTCAGAACGATTAGCATAACCATAGCTAACCTCTGACAAAATTCCATTATCTTCTTTAACCAACACACTTCCTGAGAATTCATTCTGACTCTGAATATCGGTAATACGATTAAGAATATTAGATTTCACATAATCCCTCCAGAACTATTTTCAACCTACCTGCACCTATAATTGAACAGCTACAATTCACATTACACTAATTATACATTAGGCGGTAATAATAGATTGAATATTTTATCAAAAAAGGAAATTTGTACTGTCATAACAGTGCTGACTCATTTGTAATCTTGTTCAACTATTCTGCTGCATTTGCTTCGATTAAAAAAGCGATCCTTCGTTATTGAAGGATCGCTCTACCCGGTAGTCCAAAAAGGCAATGTTTTATATAATCTGTTTTTTAAAACCGAACTACTTACTTTTATAACTTGGCGTCTTTTTAATGTCTATTACGACCTATTATTTCCTTCAACATAGTCGTAAAGTTTCTTAATTAAATTCGACCAACCAATATCCATGTTTTCATGAACAACAGAGTGTGCCGCACGGAATTCAGTTATCTTTACCGGATCCCAACCAGAATGAGTAACCGTGAATTCCGTTAAGTCCCCATTGTCTTTCAGGTCAAATGCAATGGTCCAATCTTTTCCCCAGGTAAAAGAAAGATGATGGGTTGGGCACACTTCTTTTACATAACAAGGTGAAACACCGAACTGGCCTCGGTTCAATTCAAATTTATGACCTTTCACCGGCTTAAAATCATTAAGCATAAACCAGCTTGCAAGACCCTCAGACGTTGCAACCGCTGCCCACACTGTTTCAATAGGAGCATGAATAAAAGCCTTTTTTTTAAGATCGGGTAAGTACACTTGATTTTGCATGATTTCCCCCCATACCTATTCATCTCACTAGAGTCACTTGATTTATAGGTATGCAAAAAGAGCCATCAATAAGACGGCCCTTTGCATGATTCTTTAAAATGAGTATCTAAGTCAATGGCTTAAAGAAGCCCGATGGATTGCAGAAAAACAACAGCAATAGCAATCGGAACGACAAATCGAATGGAAAAGTACCAAATATCGTAAAAGATCCCTAGACCATTTGTTCCCAGTGATAATTCTTCCTTCACCAATTTTCGTGGGAGCCTGTAGCCAACAAATAATGAAATGAATAAAGCTCCAAGCGGTAACCCTATATTGCTGACAAGGAAATCCGCTGCATCAAAAATCGACTTTCCAAAGAGTTGAACTTCTGAAAAGACACCAAATGAAAGCGCACTAGGAACACCAACAAGAAAAATCAAAATTCCACTAATCCAAGCCAATTTCCCCCGTTTTTGCTTTTCATCTTTTACCAGAACGGCGACAACTATTTCTAAAATTGAAAAGGCCGAGGTAAGTGTTGCGAATAATAGCAGTATAAGAAAAATAAATAAGAATACACTGCCGAAGGCCATTTCATTAAAAACAGCTGGCAAAACAACAAAAACTAATCCAGGTCCCTGGCCAGGCTCAAAACCGAGCGCAAACACGGCTGGGAAGATAACAATTCCTGCTAGGAAACAAATTAAGATATTTAATCCTGCAACAGAAAAAGCAGATTTGACGATGTTTTCTGATTTAGACAGGTAAGAAGCATACGTCACCATGACGGAGATTCCAACACTTAAGGTGAAAAAAGCTTGTCCTAATGCCAAAAGAATCGTTTCAGCTGTTAATGCCGAAAAATCCGGTTTGAGCAAAAATTCAATACCTGCTCCTGCCCCTTCTAATGTTAACGAACGAATTGCAAGGATAATAAATAAAAGAAAAAGTGCAGGCATCATATATTTACTTGCTCGTTCAATTCCCTTCTGCACGCCACCTTTTACGACCATAATCGTCATGATCATAAAAATAAACTGACATACCACCACTTCTATCGGGTTAGCAATAATTTCATTAAATAATTCTCCGTAATTGGCGTTTGATAAAGAACCGGTGATGCTTCTTCCCAAATACGAAAGAATCCATCCCCCGACAACACTATAAAATGATAGCAAGATAAAGGAAAAGATTACACCAGCTCCGCCAATATAATGCCATTTGGTACCGGGAGCAAGCTTTTGATACGCCCGAATTGCATCCTTTTGAGTATTACGGCCAATCAAAAACTCCGCAATTAATATCGGGGCGCCTACGAATACGGTTAATAGGATAAAAAATAAGAAAAATATGGCTCCCCCATTCGTACCAGCCATATATGGAAACTTCCAAATAGCTCCTAATCCTATTGCGGAACCAGCCGCTGCTAGAATGAACCCAAGCTTGGATGTCCATTGTTCATGTGTCTTCATAAATAAAAATTCTCCTTTTGCGCCTCAAGCTGAATATTTTTACATAATACTATTTTATCTGACAAAATGATAGTGAAATTCACATAAAACAATCTTTTATCACGATAAACTACGTTCAAACAATACCAATCTCTAGACATATCTCACAATTTGAATCACTTTTTTACTTTAATATTGGATGTTTTACCTTTGTTTCACTACATTAGAAAAGAGCTTGCAAACTTATATGACCTTATACTCGACTTTAAGATTGGAACTACACCTTCTTACCAAAACGGCCAACAATGAACAATATTACCATGATTGTAGCTATCGCTTTTCATTTAGCCAATCAGGCCAGATTCACTTACTATTGGGTTAAGTTTGTTATGGTAGGGACCATCTTCGACTTATTGCAATATGATAAGGTATAGTGGAGGTGGGCTTATGGCCGTAGTGAAACATACTGAATCAGATATCAATCTGTTGGCAAGATTGCTTAGGGCGGAAGCTGAAGGCGAAGGTGTTCAAGGCATGATGCATGTCGGTTCAGTTGGCATAAACCGGATTAGAGGGAATTGCTCCGACTTTAAAGGGATTAGGACGATTCCTCAAATGATTTACCAGGAGCATGCGTTCGAAGCTACCCAAAAGGGCTATTTTTATCAGAGAGCTAGAGAGGCGGAAAAGAAGCTTGCGCGAAAAGCGGTAAGGGGACATCGGGAATGGCCAGCAAAATTCAGTCTTTGGTACTTCCGACCAAGTGGTGATTGTCCGGCCACTTGGTACAATCAACCACTTGTTGGCCGCTTTAAACGTCACTGCTTTTACGAACCGCGAAGTGGCGAATGTGATAATATTTATAACACTTTTTAACGATCTGCGCCTTTTAGGAGCAGGTCTTTTTTCCTCCCCAGCGAATTAAATCGGTGATATAATAATATAATTGTATGTGAATCAGCAAACTTAGAATTATATAAACATACCATTATAAATAAATTCGTGTTAAAAACTAGAGGAGTATCAATATGAACCATGAAATTATAACTATTATGCTATTAATTGGTGTTGGGTATTTGTTCAAAAAACTGAATATCTTAAAAGAATCAGATGGTGAGGTTATTTCAAGAATTATATTTAATATTACTTTACCCGCGCTTGTGATTGTCTCCCTGAACTCCGTCCAAATTGAACCATCCCTTATGCTCCTCCCTTTTATTGTCGTCAGCTATGGAGTACTATCTGTTTTATTCGCTTATTTTGTTTTTAAAAATGAAGAAAAAGAACTTAAAGGGACCTTGATGATGCTTTCTCCCGGATATAATGTAGGCTTATTTGCTTTCCCGCTCGTAGAAGCATTCTGGGGCGCTGAGGGTCTTTTGTATTTTGGAATGTTTGATATAGGCAATTCAATTCTCATCTTTGGGTTATCCTATATTCTAGGAAGTTATTATTCTAAAGATGGTCTTAGTCTTAATCCTATTGGGATTGTAAAGAAATTTAGCAAATCGATTCCGTTCATGAGCTATATCATCATGACTATTCTAAATCTGGTGAACATCAAACTTCCAGCAGAATTCATTGATCTAGCCACAATTATTTCAAAAGCCAATATGCCATTATCCTTAATTCTTTTAGGGCTTTATATGAATTTCACCTTCGAAAAACAATATGTTCGTCCCATCTTAAAGTATTTGTTTTATCGCTACGGGTTTGGGCTGCTTTTTGGGTTAGCTTTTTACTTTTTTCTCCCGGTGAGTCATATGTTTAGAATTACGATTCTAATAGGATTTCTATTGCCAATCGGACTAGCTGTTATTCCCTATTCCCATGAGTTTCACTATTCAACTACACGCTTAATTGGCACTATAGCGAATCTATGTATTTTCATTAGTATTATCATTTTGTTTATCCTTGCAAACTTTGTTCTATAAAAAGCAACGAGTGGCTGTTCATAGTGAACAGCCACTCGTTGTTTTATGAATAAGAAACAATCAGTTCTTCTGTTAGCTGCTGTTGAACAAAGTTAACCACTTTCTCAACAATCAGTTCTTTATCATTGTCCATTGATGCAACATGGTAAGAATTTTCCAAAGTAATAAGATCTTTTACTTTTGAGCTTACTTTTTTATAGATAAATGCCGTATTTTCAGGTGGAACAACATGGTCCACGGAAGATTTCACACATAAAATTGGCGTCGTAATGTCTGGTAATAACCTTGGTGTACTTGCCATTAACGCCTGAAGTTGATGGATCGCTTTTAAAGGCGTCTGATCATAGGTTATTTCATAGACTCCTTTTGCCTTAATATCAGGCTCACCTTCAGGAAGATATTGTGGCCCCTGAGAATCTTTTAGGTACTCAAAGGCAGGAAGTGTCAAGGCTACGTTCACTGTAACGATCCCCCGAATTTCAGGGTATTTATGTGCCAAATTAAGCGTCAAAGTGCCACCCATTGATTGTCCTAATACAAAAACAGTGGAACATTCTTGAGCTAAATAGTGGTATCCACTTTCTAATGCTGCAAACCAGTCATCATAAGTGCAACTTTCTAGGTCATGGTAATGGGTCCCATGCCCTGGTAAACGTGGTGCCAAAACAGTATAGCCATTCTCCGCAAGTCTCTCTCCAATAAACTGTACACTTTGTGGTGTACCTACAAAACCATGCGAAAGGAGTATTCCTACATCATTTCCTTTATACAAAAATGTCTCAGCACCATTAATAACAGGGTATTTTTCCTTCATAACCATGACCTCCTTATGCTCTTCACAATTGTGCTTTTGTTATCTTTAATAGGTTACCATTATCATAACCTTAGTATTCCGAGTTGTAAAGTATGAATTAAAAAAGTCTATGGACAATCGATACCTCCAGTCTTTCCATCGGTTAATCTTTCACTACCTAAGGGAGTAAGAATATGATGAAATACCATGTTAAATTTCCTTCCATGTTTATTTAAAAGAATGGAAGATTTTTATATGATGTTGGAAACTTAGTTCCCTCGTAATGAAGGACAACAACTAAAATTAATTTTCCAGATAAAGAAAGTGAGTGAATGATAAATGAATCTGTTTATGGAGATGGCTGTTCAGCTTGCTTTGGATAATGTAAAAGACAATAGAGGAGGCCCCTTTGGTGCTGTAGTAGTGAAGGACGGTGAAATTGTCGGTGTCGGCCAAAATCGTGTAACCAACCTAAATGACCCTACTGCACATGCGGAAGTACAAGCGATTCGCGATGCTTGTCAGGCTTTAAATTCCTATCGACTAGACGATTGTGAACTTTATACGAGCTGTGAGCCATGCCCGATGTGTCTTGGTGCCATTTTTTGGGCAAGACCTAAAGTAGTATATTTTGCTTGTACAAAGGAAGATGCAGCCAATATAGGCTTTGATGACAAATTTATATATGAACAACTTGAAGTTCCCTATGAGAATCGACAAATACCAATGATGAAAATATACCCTAAGAATGCAGATTTAGCATTTAAGGCGTGGACACAATCTAATGATAAAATCACCTATTAAACTTGAAAGGAATGACGGGAGTGGATAAGACTTTAGCACGGAGAATTGCGGTCGCTGCCGGTCGTGAAAAAGCAGATCTTGTGATAAAAAATGGAAGAATCATTGATGTATTTAATGGTGAAATCATCGAAAATGACCTAGCTATTGTTGATGGTTATATCGCTGGGATCGGACATTACAAAGGGATAGAAGAAATGGACGCCAAGGGAAGTTATATCCTCCCCGGATTGATTGATGGCCATGTGCATGTTGAATCTTCTATGGTTACCCCTCAAGAATTTGCAAAGGTACTCCTTATTCACGGGGTCACGACTGCAATTACCGACCCTCATGAAATTGCCAACGTTTCAGGAATCGATGGAATAAAGTACATTCTCACTTCATCAGAAAACTCCATTCTCGACCTTTTTGTCATGCTGCCCTCGTGTGTTCCTGCAACTGACTTTGAATATGCTGGTGCAAAGCTAAGTATGGAAGACTTACAACCTTTCTTACACCATCCAAGGGTACTAGGATTAGCAGAGGTCATGAACTTCCCTGCGGTAAAATATGGCGAGAGTCAAATGCTCGAAAAGCTTAGTCAAACGTCATCTCTCGGAAAATTAATTGACGGTCATGCCGCTGGTCTTCAGCCAGATGACTTAAATATTTATATGGCAGCCGGAATTCGGACGGATCATGAATGCACCACGCTCTCTGAAGCAAGGGCTCGGTTACAAAAAGGGATGTACCTAATGATTCGTGAGGGTACTGTGGCGAAGGATTTAAAGAATATTATTGGAATTGTGAATGAAAAGAACGCACGCCGATGCCTATTCGTTACCGATGATAAACATCTTGACGATCTAATTGACGAGGGGAGCATCGACTATAATATTAAACTGGCTATCCAAAGTGGACTCAACCCAATAACAGCTATTCAAATGGCTACATTAAATGCCGCCGAATGCTTTGGGCTTCATGATCGCGGAGCTATAGCACCAGGCTACAAAGCTGATCTACTATTAGTCGGTAACCTAACTGAGATGAACATTCAACGGGTGTTCAAAGATGGATCGGAGGTTGTCCAGAATGGGGTACTAAAGAAATCAGTGGATGCAAGCTACTCCACGTCTACTAGTCATTTATCGCAAAGTGTCCGTTTTTTTAACTTAACGATAGACGATTTTAATATACCGGTTACTGGAAAATATGCCAATATCATTGAGGTGATTCCTTATAGTCTAGTAACAAGGCACTGTATTGAAGAAGTGGATGTCGATCATGATTATTTATTTCAGACCTCAGTATACAAGGATTTGTTAAAACTTGTAGTAATCGAGCGCCACAATATGACAAGTCAGATTGGCTTAGGGATTGTGAAAGGTATTGGTTTAAAATCAGGAGCGATTGCTTCTACTGTATCCCATGATTCTCATAATCTTATCCTATGTGGTGAGAATGATGAAGATATGTTATTGGCCGCCTCAGAGCTAAAGAAAAGGCAAGGCGGATTGATCGTAGTTAATAACGGAACAATACTAGCTTCAATGAACCTCCCCATTAGCGGACTCCTCTCTCCTCTTCCATATCAGGAGGTATACACAAAGCTTCAGAAAATAAATGACGCATTGAAGGAATTAGGAGTTTCTGTTGGGATTAATCCCTTTTTAACCCTCTCTTTTCTTGCATTGCCAGTCATTCCGGAATTAAAACTTACTGTTCAAGGCTTGTTTCATGTCGGAAAATTTCAGCACCTACCAACAGCGCTACCGAAACTATGACAGACGTTAAGATACTCCTTAACAGTGTTAGGCAAGTGAAAAAGAAACCTTCGCCGTGACCTTTTTCATGTACTCACTAATCTTGGGACACGGTGTATTCTCCTGCGTGCCTTTTTATGTACCCACTAGCTGTTTGGCACGCTGGAATCCCCCTGCGCAACGGTATTCACTATCCTTTCAGGCACCGCGGAATCCCCTGCGTAAACCCTTTTCATAAACTAACAAGCTTCTAGGCACAGTGGAATCACATCAAAAAGAATAATGTCTGTAAACCAAAATCTTATATCATAACGATTCGCTTAAAGTCTGGGACTCCCTTGGTCGATTCGCCTTATACCATTGAAGCCAAAAAATAAAAATCAGAACTAAGTCAATCGCATCGCCTCCATAGTACATAAGCATTCCTCCCTGTTCCGCCTGAACAGATGGGACTCCAACAGGTGGAGTCGCGTAGATATATTTTGATAGAATACCATGTCCAGAAAGCGCAATCACCAATACAATCCCACGATAAAGGTAGCTCCGCCTATGAGAAATGAGGTCAATATAAATCATGGAAGCGGTAAAAAGATAGCCTGCTAAAAACACATGAATATGGATCAATAGATGCAGGAACACATGATGGTGCATAGATGAATATAATTCCGTCGTGTATAGAAGCCATAGTCCACCAATATTAAGAACAGATGCTACGAAAGGATCACCTATAAATTTTACAAGCCGACTTTTCAGTATTTTGCTTAAACGGCGACCTTTGGAAATCGGTAAACACCTCAAGATTAATGTTACGGGCGCACTCAGCACCATTAGGAGAGGTGCTAGCATCCCAAGCAATAAATGCCCTACCATATGCGCACCGAAATTATGATGAGCCTGAGATGCGATTGGACCAATAAGAGCTGCCTGCGCTGAAAAAACGCCTAATATCCACAATAGAGTTCTGTAGTAAGGCCATATTTTGTAATGTTGATTTGTTGACCTAACCGCAAATAGATAAAGAATAATAGCTAAGACGCCAATTGCAACAAAAAATAGGTTTATGAAATTAGGGCTCATGAGTTAGAACCAGACACTTTCATTGGTTCAAATGAGAATTTAGATTTTCTCACCAAATAGTAACCAATGACAATCATGCTAATTGCAGTAAGATTCCAAACTAAATCATACGGAAGTATGTCCACATTATACCGAATTTGGTGAAGCATCATCAGTTTATGCTGGACTGTTCCGTCATAAAACTGGAACAGTCCTGCCCCTAACAAGACGCTGCCAAGCCACCTTTTCCCATTCCAAGCGTTTCGGCGGCGAAGGTCTGCCACTAAGAACAAGCCTCCAACAGTCGTCAACCAACTCAGTGCATGGAAAAACCCATCAGAAATCAGACCGAAACTTGTAGTGGATTTGTCATAGAAATGATGCCAGTGTAAAAGTTGATGAAAAACCATTTCATCTATAAAGCTAACCAAACCGACCCCAAATAAAATTCCCGACCAGATGGTACGGCGGTTCAATTGTTTTTCGATTCCTGGAGGAGCTTTTCTTGTTCCCATAGATTGTCATCTCCTTGAATAATCTAAAACGAAAGGATGACTACCAGTTTAACCAGAAATCCGCTCCTGAAAACATGAAAAAGGGGCCTTCTCTTCCAAACTTCCTTAGAAGGTTAGCCACCCTTTACGGCCGCAGCTTCATCCGCAATAATTGAGGAAATAAAACAACCGAAACAAATATTTTATTTCCTGATTAATTTAAAGATCTTTTAAGGCTTCGGGAATCGGGGTATTCCCACTCACAACATCAAAAGAGCACTTATAGGTATTAATTTCATCCAATGATTCTAGAATGATTTTTGCTACATCTTCACGTGGGATTGTTGTTCCCTCTACAGATTCTCCTGCAGAGATTTTTCCAGTACCTGGTTCATTCAAAAGGCCACCTGGTCGAATAATAGTGTAATTTAGGTCACTTTGAATCAGAATTCGATCTGCATAATGCTTGGCCACATAGTAAGGTTTGATGTGCTCATTCCAATTCTCTCTTTTATGAGCTTGAAATGCACTTACCATAATAAAACGGTCAATACCAAGTTTTTCAGCTACCTCAACGGTTTTTACTGCTCCATCCAAATCGATAAGAAGGGTTTTATCCGGACCTGTTTTCCCTCCTGAACCGGCTGTAAAGACAATCGCTTCGCACCCCTTTGCTGCCTCGGCTATAACATCGACTGTATCTTCAAGGCTTGCGACCGCAGTTTCAATTCCCAATTGGTCAAAAGCTTCTTTCTGCTCTTCTTTTCTAATCAAAGCTCTAACTGAATGTTCCTTACTTTCTTTTAAAAGTTGAACCAGATGCCGTCCAATCTGGCCATTTGCTCCAACAACACATACCTTCATACTATCCTGCTCCTTTCAGCAACTCTTGTTACAATGATTTTGTTATGTTTTAATTCGTACCATTTTTGATCATAAAGGACTGCTTTAAAATTGAAATAGCACTGGTAGGCTAAAGTCAAAATCTATCTTAATCAATGGTCAATATTAGTATGCCATAGTATCCTGGAAATTAATGTGTTGTTGTCTTCTATTCACTTTTACAAAAAAATCTCAAGATGGGTAGACTATCTCCAATATTTTTTTATATGTAATTTTTTTCAAATTTAATAGATTCCCACCTATGGTGCCATTTATGTTAATATAAATCTGAATATTCAAATAAAAGGGGTGGATAGCATGAAACAATATGATGATAGAACACAAAAGGTGCTTCAAGAAGTACAAAAGTATTACGGAAGTATTCCAAACACCTATTATGCTGCCGCAGATGCTGGTGTCTTATCAAGACTTTGGGCACTTGCAGGAGTCACTTTTAAGACAGGGCAAGCCGAACATGAAGATAAAAGAATATGTGCTGCAGTGATCGCACATACACTTGGACTTCAAGAATTACTCGTTGCTCATTTAATGATATTAAAAAAGGATATGGGATGGAAACGCCAACAATTTGAAGATCTTCTACAAGAAAACTATCCCTCTCGAATGAACGAAAGACAGATTCTCGTCGCAAAATTAGCAAAATCATTAGCAGTAAATCCTGTAAATGTGGATCGGGATGTCCTAAAGAACCTTGAGCAACTTGGGCTTACAAAAGAAGGGATCGCCGAACTAATTGCGCTTCATGGATTTGTGCGTTACATGGCTACCTTTGTAAGTGTTTATGATATGGCCTATTGAACATTGGAAAGTAACGACCTGCCTCTCAATGAGTGGCGGGTCTTCCTTGTTTCCACATCCTTTTCCTATGCATTCATCACTTTTTGTCATGATTCCTCCCAAAACTTCAAAATTCCGTTAACTTTTCTAACATGTTTACTGACAAAGAATTCTTTCTAATCTAAGCTAAAAGTAAAATTAAGCAATTGGAGGAGAATGACTATGAGAATAAAGTGGATGTTTCAGCTTTTCATTATCATCGGATTCCTTCTCCTTGGCTATGGAATTGTGATTGTTGTTCCAATCCCAGTGCCTGCTAGCGTAATCGGGATGCTGCTACTTTTTCTTTTCCTTTTAACTGGGATGATTAAACTAGAATGGGTAGAAAAAGTTTCTTCTTTTCATTTAAAACATCTTCCATTATTGTTTATCCCTCCTATAGCTACCTTATTTATTTCTTCTAGTATTTTTAAAGTATTCCAGTGGGATATTATGGTCGTTTTAATGGTAAGCAGTGTGAGCTGTTTGTTAGGTACCGCTTTAACAGTTGAATGGTATGAAAGTCGGAAAGGGAGGAAAGCCAAGTGAATTTAATCTTTACTACCATAGTTTGCATTTTACTTACACTTTGTTGTTACCTTCTTAGTCTTAAACTTTACTATCTTTATAAAAAAGCATGGTTAAATCCGCTGTTCACCGGATCACTCTTGTTAGTATTCTTTCTGCTTGTTTTTCCTGTGAAAGAGGAAACTTACCAACATGCATACTCAGTTTTTAACCTACTATTACAGCTAGCTGTTGTTACATTAGCACTTCCCCTATACAAACAATGGCAATTTTTAAAGAAAAATTACAAAAAGATTATTACAGGTGTTGTGTCTGGAACATTTATAGGAGTGATGGCTGTATTGGTCATGTCCCAGATTTTCCACTTACCGCATCAGCTACTCGCCTCCTTAATTCCCCGGTCCGTCACTCTTCCGATTGCATTAACGATTTCAGATAACCTCGGAGGCGTTAGTTCTATGACGATTCTTTTCGTTGTGATATCTGCATTATTCTCGGTGTGGATGGGACCAAGATTATTTACTACTTTGGGAATTAACAGTAAATCCGCAAAAGGTTTGGCGATGGGGACTTCTGCACAAATGATAGGAGCAAATGCTTCACTTGCCTGGGGAGAAGAGGAAGGTGCAATGGGCAGTGTTGCAATGACTACATCTGCCATGCTGCTTACGGTAGTGGTGCCTGTCATAGCATTTATACTAGCTTAAAACAAACAGTCCAATCTTTACGAAGATTGGACTCTAATTTTACCTATACGAATACAGTCGGCTTAATCCATTTTCCATCAATGAATTTGATTTTCAAACAAAACATGGCGATCGTTTAATTTCGTCATTCGGTGTAGCAATACTAGGTTTAGAACCATTATCCCAGCAGAAATCAGTAAAGTAAGCTGTGCTCCGACTAAAAACAGTCCACTTGCTTGGCCGACAATTAAACCTACCACAGGGAGAACGATAATCCCACCAATGTTTTGTGCTTCTTGATAGGTTTTAACTCTTGAAGATATAAAGATATTTAATAAGACCGTCATGAATATAACCATTGGAGAAAGACAAGCAATTAAAGCAATCCAATTACTTGATGGAAAAATGATTTCCCCGAACAGTTGATATCCTAACCCATTGATAATCAGCCCACAAAGGACAAAACTAATGAATGAAACTAGGAAAGATGGAATAAAGGAAGCTAGTGTTTTACTAATAAATAAGGTTTTAATTGAAACAGGTGAAAACAATAGGCTCTCGAGAGTTCGGCGCTCTTTTTCGCCAACAAAGCTGTTTGCAGCCACAACACTAGCTGTAATAATCGGAACTAATAAAAACAAAGAAGGAAGCAAATAGTTGATAAACAAATAGACAATCTTTTGTTCAGTTGTTTCGAGGAGAACATCCGCATTTTTTGTTTCTGCTAAAAACATTCCAATCATTTTCTGCATATCCGCACCCATTACTTTTTCTAAATCAAATAACAATGCAGATCCGATTAACACAGTTGGAAATACGACAGAAAATACGATAGGAATAATGATAATTGTGGTTAATAGACTCTTGGTTCGAAAAATATCCCTTAGATCTTTCTTTATGATTGCCTTCATCATCACCTTGTTCATCGATTAATGCTCTCCCTTACTTTAAAATAAATGGATTCGAGGTCATTATTCACAATTTCGACTGAAAAAACTTGATGATTTTTTAAAAGTTCTCTTAATACTGTCGAGATTTCTTCCTTAGAAGGCAGCGTTACTAGAATTTCTCCTGAGCTGTGCTCACAAGGGTATCCTACTATCGTTTTTAGTGTTGGAGTAAAATCCGTTCCGATTCGCACAATGACATCTGTTAAATAGGTTGCCTCAAGTTCTGACATTGAGCCTTGTTCAATGATGGTTCTCTCCTCCAGAAAAGCAAACGAATCACAGATTGGCTCGAGCTGGTGCAACACGTGCGAACATATAATAATGGTAGTCCCTGTTTCTTCATTGTATTTTTTCAAATAGGAAAGGACCATTTTAATTCCATCAGGGTCTAATCCGTTTGTTGGTTCGTCTAGGAATAAAATCTTCGGGTTATGTAAAAGCGCTTTGCACAAAGCAAGCCTTTTCTTCATTCCCGTGCTGTAAGTGCCAACTGGTTTCTGCTCATGGCCATCTAGTTCAAACAATGTTAATAGTTTCGGTATTTGATTTTTATCACTCACACCATACAAATCAGCAAAGAACTCTAAATTTTCGATCCCAGTCATTTGATGGTACAACCCTGCGCTTTCCGTTACGATTCCTGAAATAGCACGAATCTCATCTCCATGATTAGTAGGACTTAACCCCATTATTGAAATTGAACCTGCGTCTGCTTTGATAACGCCATTTAAGATACGTATAAAAGTCGTCTTCCCTGCTCCATTCGGACCTAGAAGGCCCACAATTTTACCTGGTTCAACCGTAAAGTGGACATCCTTCAATACCACCTGACTTCCAAATGATTTTGATACCCCTTTAACTTCAATCATCGCCTTCACCAATGCTCCCCCCTCTAACCTATATACCAGAGACTTAGGTAGTCATGACCACCTAGAAATACTATAAATGACAATTATTTCTTTTAAAACAAATTTTTCCTAATTTAATTGAAAATTTTAAATTACGCTCTTTCCTCAAGCCTAGTTGCTTTTAGGGATAAAAGATACTTAGGTGAACTATACTTTTTATTTCAATAGAGTAATTAGCGAGAAAGAAACAATTTTACGGACGAGATTTTCAACCTGCATTAGGTTTAAACCATAATCTTTACAAAAAGTATTCAAACAAATAAGATGGCTGACATCTCTGATGCCAGCCATGTTGAGGAGAAATCAACTCGATTTACGTCCAAGATATGCTTCCATAATTCTTGGATCATTCAAAAGGTCCGTTGATTTACCATCTGCAATGATTTTTCCTGTTTCTAAAACGTATCCATAATCGGAAACCTTTAGTGCTTGTCTTGCATTTTGTTCAACAAGGAGCACAGTGGTTCCACTTTGGTTAATTTCTTTAATAATTTTAAAAATATCCGCAACAACCAATGGGGCAAGTCCCATAGAAGGTTCATCTAAAAGCAGAAGTTTAGGACGGCTCATAATCGCGCGGGCAATCGCAAGCATTTGTTGCTGGCCACCGGAAAGTGTTCCGCCAAGCTGCTTCTCTCTTTCTTTTAAAATAGGAAAACGAGCAAACATTTTTTCAAGGTCTTGATCGATTTCGTTGTCCCTTCGATGATAAGCTCCCATTTCTAAATTCTCCAGAACGGTCATACCAGCAAGGATTTGCCGGCCTTCGGGAACAAGGGCAACTCCTTTCTTTAACAGCTGGTCAGGTCTTAAGCCTGTTACGTCCTCCCCAAGAAATTCAATTTTTCCCTCCTGAGGTTTTAATAGACCCGATATAGACTTCATCGTCGTCGTTTTTCCGGCACCGTTTGCACCTAGAATCGTAACAATGCTTCCTTCTTCTACTTCAAGAGAAATATTTTTTAAGACTTGTATTTTCCCATAAGAAGCATTAAGTCCACTAACCTTAAGCATATTCTTCCTCCTCCTCACTGCCGAGGTAGGCCTCGATGACATCTGGATTATTTTGAATTTCTTCTGGTGTACCTTCTGCAATCTTTTTTCCAAAATTGAGAACGGCGATTCGATCACATAAATTCATAACAAGTGGCATATCATGTTCAATTAATAGAACAGTAATGTCCCGCGTTTGAATCTTTTTAATCAAATGAAAGAGATCACTCGTTTCCGTCTCATTCATTCCTGCAGCAGGTTCATCTAAAAGCAATAGTTGTGGATCACTTGCCATCGCACGGGCGATTTCAAGCCTTCTTTGTTGTCCATATGCAAGGTTCTCTGCGGTGACATCCGCATACCCTTCGAGCCCAACAAATTCAAGCAGCTCATTTGCACGTTGGCGAATTTCTTTCTCCTCTTTACGCTGCGATTTTGTTCGGAAAACACTACTTAATACACCAGACTTACTTCGACAGTGAACACCAACCATAACATTTTCTTCCGCTGACATTTTTGGGAACAAACGAATATTCTGGAACGTACGACAAATTCCCTTCTCGGTAATCTTATTTGGTTTAAGTCCATTAATGTTTTCACCTTTAAAGAGGACTTCACCAGATGATAACGGGAACATCGATGTAATCAAATTAAACATCGTTGTTTTCCCAGCTCCATTTGGTCCAATCAAGCCAAAGATCTCACCCTTTTGAATCGTAAAAGAGACATCAGATACGGCTGCTAGACCACCGAAGTTTTTACATGCTTTTTTCACTGCTAGAACCATGCTTGACACCCCTTTTCGAAACTTTAGATTTAATCCAATTGATCAAACTCACGTCAATTAACCCTTGCGGACGAACAGCCATCAAAATAATAATCATTAAACCATAAATCATGTATCGATATTCACTAATAAAACGTAATACCTCTGGAAGAAAAGTAAGGAAGATTGCCCCAAAAACTGGTCCCCAGATCACTTCACTACCACCAAAAATTGTAAATACTAGAATATCAACCGCGCGATGATAAGAAAAGTCTGCTGGGCTGATGTAAGCAAGAACATGAGCATATAAACTACCAGCAAATCCAGCGAGTAATGCTCCTTGTGTAAACGCCAAAACCTTGTAATAGGTGATATTAATTCCCATCGATTCAGCTGCTTTTTCATCAAGATTGATGGCTGCGTAGGCTCGTCCAACACGAGAGCGACTTTGCCTTCTAAAAAACCAAACTAAGAAAATAGCAATTACTAAAAGGAGCAAAAAGATACTTAAAAAGATAAATTGATTGTTTTGTAACCCCAGATTTTGCGGGTTAAACCCAAACTCTTTTACCGTTTTAAGAATTTCACGTCCAATATGTGGAATACCAGAGATTCCAACAGAGCCTTTCGTTAATGATTCCCAGTTTACAAACACAACACGGATTACTTCTCCGAATCCAAGGGTAACGATGGCTAAATAAACACCTTGAAGCCTTAAAGTGGGAAGACCAATAATGATTCCAAAAAGACCAGCGATTAAAGTACCCGCAATAATTCCTACTAAAATAGGTAGTTCTAAATTAATGGTTAATAAAGCGGAAGTATAAGCTCCTAAGCCCATGAAACCAGCACTAGCAAGAGATAATTGCCCTGTTGAAAGAGGGACGTATACGCTAAGTGCTAGAATAATATTAATTAAAACAAAACAGCCAATTTGTAAATAATATGGATTGATTAATTCAGCTAGCATTGGTACACCTTCTTACGTTGTGATTTTTTTACCAAATAGTCCTTGTGGTCTGATAAGGAGAATGACGATAATCGCCAAGAAAGCAATGGCATCCTTGTATCCAGAATCTCCGTATACAACCACGAATGTTTCTGCCAATCCAAGAATGAGCCCCCCTGCCATAGCTCCTCTAACATTGCCCATCCCACCAAGAATAATGATGGCTAATCCTTTTAACCCCATTGATAATCCCATTTGTGGGTTAACAGAGTTAAAAGCCATTCCGACAAGAATTCCGGCAATTCCTCCCATTGCCGAAGCAATGATGACGGTCATCGTGATAATTCGTTTTGTATTGATGCCAAGAAGGCTGGCTGTTTCAAGATTTTCCGCTGTAGCTCGTAAGGCCTTTCCTGCCTTCGTCTTTCCAAGCCAGAACGACAGAGCGATCATTAAGATAACCGAAATGACAAAAATAACAATTTGCACGAGGTAAACGGTAATCGAGCCGAATTGAATACTGATTTCTGCAAAAGGTGCTTCAAACGGTTTGTTTCCGGCACCAAATAAATGGTGGGAAAGATTTTCAAGAAAAATGGAGACCCCAATCGTACTAATCAATGGTGCTAGATGGGAGACCCCCTGCTTGCTTCGAAGCGGCCTTAATGCAAAGGATTCAAGGAAAAAACCTAAAACCGCGGTAACCAGAACAGCTACCCCGAAGGCAACCCATAACGGTGCGTCAAAAATTGAGGTAATCATGACCCCGATAAAGGCACCAAACATAAAGATTTCCCCATGTGCCATATTAATGATGCCTAGAACTCCGAAAACCAGTGTGAAACCTAGGGCAACAATTGCATAAATACTTCCTAATGTTAATCCATTAATGAGTTGTTCTATTAACAAGGCATCTCACCTACTTACGTAATTTTTAAGTATGGCTCTTTTCTCAAAATTCAAGAAAACAGCTTCCGTTATGAAAGAAAAGGCAGCATAACCCAGATTAAGCAAATAAGCTTTGGGATAACACTGCCCGAAAATGCATTTCATTCATGAATCAAAATTTGCTTAAAAGTTTGTCTTCACTCTTGATGTTGTTCGAACCATATTGTTTAAGTGTCTAAATTATTCAAAAACCTTAAATGCTCCATCCTCGATCACCAATACTGTTGGTTCCATAATAACGTCCCCTTCATCATCAAACGCAAAGTCACCAAGAATACCAGAAATTTTCACATCTGCTAGAGCATCACGGAAAGCATCTCGATCATCAGAACCGGCATTTTTCAATGCTTCAGCATAAATATAAAGGGCGTCGTAGGCTTGTGCAGCAAACTGGTCTGGCTTCTTGCCATACTTCTCTTCAAACTTGCTGACAAAATCTTGGACCTTCGGATCATCTTTTTCAGCATACCAAGGTGTTGCAACAATTAAACCATTGGCAGCATCGCCAGCAATTTCAATGACTTCAGGAGAGTTAAAGCCGTTTCCTCCAACAAATGGAACATCAATACCCATTTTACGGGCTTGGTCCATAATAACCGCTCCTTCATTATATAGAGCAGAAGCGAGGATTAAATCCGGGTTAAGCCCTTTAATTTTTGTTAACTGTGCATTATAGTCAGATTGACCTTTTTGGAATGTTTCAATGGTTAAAATTTCTAAACCTTTTTCTTCCGCTGCTGCTTTCATAGTGTCAAAACCTGATTTTGTAAACACGTCATCATTACCGTAAATAATTGCAACCTTTTTTGCACCGTATTTTTCAATCGCTTTATCGATGGATGCTGGAATCGCTAATGCTTCAGGTAAAGAATTTCGGAAGATGTACTCTCCAATTTGCGGAATTCCTTCAGCAGTAGTCGAGGTTCCAATTGTTGGGACACCATTTAAGTCTGCTTCAGGTCCAACAACATTCATTTCAGTACTTAATGTTGGTCCGATTAACGCTGTTACATTTTCCGAGTTCATTAACTTTTGAGCCGCTGTTAATGCCTGGTCCTGTTTTCCCGCAGAGTCTTCGATAATAAGATTGATTTTGACTTCACCTTTTGCATTGATTTCTTCAAGTGCTAGTTCAAGACCGCTCGTAATCGCTTCTCCGTATGCAGCGCCTGAACCACTAAGATAGGAAACCACGCCGATATCAGCTTTTACCACTTCTCCCCCACTATCTTGTCCATCTTTTTCCCCAGTTGCTTGCTCTCCGCCTCCACCGCAGGCAGCTAAAGTTAACAAGCTTGCCAACGCCGAAAACTGAGCAACCCGCTTAAACGTCCTTTTCATTTTCTTACCCCCATTGTTTAAATTATCTTAATATTTTCAAAGCTTAATCCTATTAAAATACAAAAATGGGAGATTGTCTACCATATTGATATAATATTCTGATAAAAATTTAAAAAACTTTTCTTGTATGAATATGCAACATATAGTCAAAAAGACCTACAAAGCCCAGTAGCCCTCTTAAGGTATTATAAGAAAGGTAGTTAAAAGGGCCGTAAGTGTCTTACCTTCCATATTCGGTTGTCTGGATACAGGAATAGTTATTTTATTTATTAACATGTTCTTCTATACCAATCATTCTGCTTTCTAAATATCAATAGCAATTGAAGTCTCAGGTCAAAAATACATTGGGGATAATGATAAATAAGGAAATGAGGGTCCAAAGTGAAAGAAATTTTACAGCAAGTGAAAGAGGATTTAGAAAAGGCCTACAGTAATCCCGGTAACTTTGATTTAAACCAAAGTATTCAACAACTACAAGCAGCTAGAGAGCAATCTGGGGATAAAGGGACAATTCTAGAAGATGCCATTACAGCGTTAACCCAAGCCAAACATGCTATGCCGGCGCTAGAGAAAGCCGGAGATGTTTCATCATCCGCAGTTTTTGGGCAGGCATTTAATGCACTAGATCACGCGTTGAAATCATATGTAGATGCGGACAATGATCCAGTTTCATAAATAAAGCGAACCCCTGGGAATCCCAGGGTATTTTTATGTAATCGAACATGATAAATCTACTTAGCTCCACGAAAGGACTTACGATGAAACGCAGAAATGTACTTAAAAGCTTCTTCACCTCTAAATAGGGGAATAGATTCGTGAAGAATAAGGATCATGGCTTGATAGGGTTCTGGCACCCAAATATATTGATGAATATAATCTTTTAATATCGTAAAACCACATCTTTCCCAAAAAGTGATTCTATTAATGGACTCATTTGTTTGATTAATTTCCACCTCAAGTAAGAGGCAGTTATAGTCTACTTGCTGGTTTGCCCAAGTTTTAAGATATCGAACAAATTCTTTCCCTATCCCCTGCCCCCTATAATTTGGTTTAATAGTGAAATAATCGATAATTAACACCTTGGATGAATGCATAGCGCCCGTTATAGCCATTCCAACAGGCAAATCTCTATTTAGAACAACATGAAGATGGCAATTGCATTTACTAAACATATTCCTTAGAACCTTTTCAGGTTTTCCCCCGTGATTGGCAAAAGCTTCATGGTAGATGCTTCTAACCTTCTGCCATATTCCCTCATCCCATTCAGATATTGTAAAAAAATGCATAATATACCCCTACTTCTGTCTTCGTTCTTTCGACTTCTTTATTTTCATTATTTTAGTTGCGGGTTGTTTCCGTATCCATTTGATAAAACGTGCAAGCTTTTCATCTTGGCGCAATTCTCTTAAGGTAGGTAGCCGTACAGCGATTTCTTGGTTGGTGTATAAAGCGTGAATTTGCTTATGACATGGGATGCAAAGGTCTGCTGTTTCTCCAAATGTCCCTCCCATTTCCTTTGGAAGTAAGTGATGTACTGTCGTCTCCACTTCTTCTCTTCCACAAAGCTCACAGACGTTCATACCACTACCTCCCAAAATGTTTTATATTACAGTATTAGCACTACAGCAGGAAATATGATGAATGGATTAAGATATTTGAAAGCAAAAAAAACGCCATAAACAGGCTATTGTTTATAACGTCCTTATTAGAGGCATCACACTTCTAAAATATTCCTCTTTGGGTACTTGCCTCCGGGGTTATTGACTTTTAAACGTACCTAAACATTTATCCCTGATGTTAGTTGATCTGTGTTACATATAATTCTAAACCAGTAAATAGAAAGGCAAAAACAAGCCCACTAAAACAGGTAGTTGTTTCCCCAGCAATCAGCTATCAATCCTAACATCTGCTCCGAGCATCATTCCAGCAGGGATGACAGACATATTCACAATGGCGTTTTCAAACTTTTGGGCAAAAAAGATTAAAATCGGATGCCACATTGCGACAATTTTACTTATAACAGACTTAGCCGTCATTGCCTTGACAGCACCAAGAGTAACCATCCATCGTCTCCCCTGCTTGAATTAAGCCTTCAATAACTTGCTGTGAACGCACAAATCTCGTCATTCCACTACTTAGATTTTCATTTTATCTTAAGGCTCTCTTTATTTAGTCTTCTAAAAAAATATATACTTGTTCATCCTTAATTTCAATAGGGTAGGACTGGACACACCCTACATCAGGGTCTTGAACTTTACCATCGGCGACGCTAATTTTCCAGTCGTGCATCGGACAAAAGACAAATTCCCCACTCACAATTCCTTCGGCTAGGACTCCGCCTTTATGGGGACAACGGTTTTCAATGGCTCGAATCTTTCCATTTTCCAATCTAAAAACAGCAATCTCTTTTGTACCGATCTTAACGGTTTTCCCTAGCTTTTCTGGTAAATCGGCGACATTTCCAACTAACACTGGACGTAGCGTATTTTCCATTAGATATCCTCCAATTGATTATTCAACTTTGGTCGGAACCTTTACTGTTTGATAAAGGTCTTTTAATAACGTTTTATTGTTAATAGCTTCTTTCCATGGATCTTGAACAATCGACAAGGCTTCTTCCATTCTTGCATTTAAACTCTTCACCATTGACTCAACAGAGAGCACTTCTTTGATATGGTCAAGCCCTAAGCGATCCACCCAAGCTGAGATTCTTTCTAAATAAATGGCTGTTTCACGGTAATATTGTAAAAACGCTCCAATCATTTCAATTAATTCTTCCTCAGATTTAAACTTGAATAATAAATCCCCCTTGCGAAGATGGGTCCCTCCGTTTCCACCAACATACATTTCCCAGGCTCCGTCTACTCCTACAATCCCTACATCCTTGATGCCACTTTCAGCACAATTTCGTGGACAGGCGGAGACTGCCATTTTAAATTTGTGAGGTGTGTTTAAGCCCTCAAATTTCTTCTCAAGTTTGATCCCCATTCCCATTGAATCTTGGGTTCCGAAACGACAATAACTCTCCCCAACGCAAGTCTTGACGGTTCTAAGTCCTTTTGCATAAGCAGAACCGGACGGCATATCAAGCTCTGCCCATATTTTAGGAAGATCATCTTTCTTAACTCCTAGCAAATCAATACGTTGCCCACCCGTTACCTTAATTGTTCCTACCTGATATTTATCAGCTACATCGGCAATTTTCCGAAGAGCTTCTGATGTTGTGACTCCTCCATACATTCTTGGGACGACAGAAAAGGTTCCATCTTTTTGAATATTGGCATGGAGACGTTCATTCACAAAGCGCGCTTCTTTTTCATCTTTGTACTTAAGTGGGGCAATCATCCCTAGGTAATAGTTGAGTGCTGGCTTGCACTTCGAACAACCGTCATTTTTCCAGCCCAGTACATTCATAACTTCACGAATATGTGTTAAGCCTTTTGTACGAATTTCTTGAACGACTTCGTCTCGGGATAATGGTGTACAGCTACAAATCGCTTCTTTTTGATTTACATCAAACGAATCACCAAGTGTACATTGAAGTAATTCAGAAACTAGTGATTTACACCCTCCACAGGATCGAGAGGCATTCGTGCAACCTTTGACTTGTTCAACCGTTGTTAATCCTTGTGTGTGGATTGCTTCGACTATTGCTCCCTTTGTAATACCATTACACCCACAAATCATTTCCTCGTCGGGCATATCTGCGACCGAACTAATTTCTTTTTCTGGATTTTGCGTTGCCTCTAAATACTCTTCTATCGTGGTCCCTTTTTTAATAAAATTGAGCAATTTATTGCCATCTTTTGTATTCCCGTACAAGACAGCTCCCGCCATTTTCCCTTTTTCGAAAATAATTTTCTGGTACAAACCACGCAGGTCATCATGCATTTTTGACACTTTGGAGTTATCATCTTCAATGATTTTCCCAGTAGAAAAGACATCTACTCCAGATACCTTCAAATGAGTTGATAGGACCGAACCTTTATAGCCTTCCGCTTCAACTTCGCATATACGTTTTGCAAGTACCTCGCCTTGTTGATATAAGGGGGCAACTAAACCGTACACCATACCACGGTGTTCCGCACATTCCCCTACAGCATAAATATTAGGAATGCCTGTTTCTAAAAAATCATTAACAAGAATGCCACGACTGACAGGAATACCTGCTTCTTGAGCAATAGCTACATTGGGCTTAATCCCGACTGCCATCACCACCAAATCAGCTTTGATTCTACTACCATCTTTAAACCTTAAGCCTGAAACTTGTTTTTTCCCAAGGATTTCAATCGTAGATTTCTGCAAAAGGAAGTTCATGCCTTGCATTTCCAATTCAGCTTGTAACAATTTCCCCGCGGTTCGATCCAATTGCCGTTCCATTAAGAAGTCATGTATATGAATAACATCTACTTGCATCCCTAGATTTAATAACCCCCGTGCTGCTTCTAGCCCTAATAATCCCCCACCAATAACCGCAGCCTTTTTATATTTTTTTGCATACTCCACAATCGTCTCGGTATCTTTTATGTTACGAAACGCAATGACCCCTTCTTTTTCTACTCCCGGCAATGGCAGCATGAAAGGATTTGAACCTGTTGCAATAATGAGTTTGTCAAAAGGCTGGCCCTTTCCCTTGTCTGTATAGACAATTTGTTGGTCCTTATTGATACTCGTAACAGTTTCTCCAGGATACAAACGAATATTGTTATCTTCATACCACTGCCATTCATTTAAAGTGATATCCTTTAATGAGGTGTCTCCTTGTAACACCTTTGATAATTGAATGCGATTATAGTTAGGGTATGGCTCTGAACCAAAAACAGTTATATCAAATCTATCTGGGTTGAGCTTAAGGATTTCTTCTAAAGTCCTTATTCCAGCCATTCCATTTCCAATTAGTACTAGCTTTTGCATACGTAATCCTCCTTGTCAGTTTGGAGTCCTCTAGTACTTTATAACATTTAGAAAATTACAGTAAAACAAACGTGTCAAGAAATCTAACATAAAATGTTATACAAAGATTTTACCTAGTATAAGTGAATGGAAATGCTAAAAAAAACAAAAAACATCTAAAAAATCCTTCCAACCTGCTATTGGAAGAATTTTTAGATGCTAACGATGAACCTTTATTCTATTTAAAAACTGTACTTCAAAATCGGCTGGATGTAACGGGCGACTATAATAGTATCCTTGGCCAATTGAGCAATCATATTGGACTAGCAAAGCTAGGTGCTCTTCCGTTTCAATCCCTTCTGCAACAACATTCAAGTCCAGGATGTTTCCGATTTCAATTATGGTTTTAATAAGTAGATTATTTTGTGCATTATCAATTGAATCTCGAACAAACGACTGATCAATTTTTAATGTATCAATAGGAAAATTCTTCAACAAACTTAAAGAAGAATATCCAGTACCGAAATCATCAATAGAAATGCCAATCCCAAGACCTTTAAGCTGTTTTAATTTCGGAACCACGACTTCATGATCTCCTAATACACTCTCAGTAATTTCAATCTCAAAATATGCGGGATCGACGTTGGAAGAGTTTAATGTACCTTTAATAAAGGCAACTAAATGATCATTTCGAAATTGACGTTGTGACACGTTAACAGAAACTTTTACTAACGGGTTCCCTTTTTCTTTCCATCTATTCATTTGTTCCACTACTTGCTTTATGACCCAGTTTCCAATTTCAATTATCAGCCCTGATTCTTCTGCAACGGGAATAAATTCCCCTGGTGATACGAAACCCAACTTAGGATTAAACCATCGTAATAACGCTTCAATTCCAACAAGTTCACCTGTTATCATGTTGAACTTTGGTTGGTAGTAGATCGTAAACTCATCATTAATGATTGCTTTAGTAAGCTCCACCTCAATTGAAGCTTTTCTTTCCAACTGAAGTTTTAAATCGTTATTGAATAGTTTATAAGAGTTTTTCCCTTCGATTTTGGCGTAATACATTGCAGTGTCAGCCATCTTTATTAATTCATTAATTGAACTCGTGTGCTCAGGGTAACAACTTGCTCCAATACTTGATGTAATCATTACTTCATTTCCATTTATATAAAACGGTTCTTTCAATAAGTTAATCAGGTCACTCGCTATATTTTCACGATTTTTTTGGGTCATATTTACTTGAGCAACAACAATAAATTCATCTCCGCCGTGGTGATATACATGAACCAGCTGATTTTGAAAGTTCTCCAATCTTTCTGCAACCAGTTTTAACAACGCGTCCCCTGCGTCATGTCCAAGTGTGTCATTTACCAACTTAAAATGATTTAGATCTATAAACATAACAGATAAAGGAACGGATTCTTCTAGGAGTCTTTTTAGGTCTTTGATTAACCTCCTGCGATTAGGCAAATTGGTCAGTTCGTTATGTTCAGCCATCTTTCTCATTTGATCCTCGTACTCTTTTTGCTCTGTGATATCACGTACCAAACAAATTGTTTTTTTCGTTTCCCCAATCATCGATAAAGTGAGTTCGATGGGAAATGTAGTACCATCCTTCCTCACTCCGACCGCTTCCCCTCGCCACTGCCCTTTATTTTGGAGAGAAATAATGATTGACTGACTAACTTCTTGAAGTATCTCTGGGGAGTAACAATCCTTCCAGAACTTTGTTAAGAATTCGTCTTTGTTTTTATATCCATAAAGCATAGCATGTGCTTCATTTACATACTCAAATTGTCCAACCTCATTTGTAATTCCAATTGCATCCCCTACCGAATCTAAGGCATAGGAATAATCAAGGAGTACATTCTTGGTAGAAAGAAGCATTTTCTTGGAAAAGAAATATTTATCAAGGTAATATCCAATAACCCAGCCTGCTATGGCATTCAGTAGAAAAGCAAAGGTATCGTACACCGAAAAACTAAGATTATAATAAAAGTAAAAAATAAAGTTTACGATAAGGAGAATGGCTGTAATGCTTATCCGCATTGTATATTTCATAGATTTCACCTATTTTTATAGTTTTTAATCGCTTCTAGAGTAAACACACAAAAAGGATTCATCCAAAAGAACAAATCCAGAGGAGTCCTCTTTTGGTCACAGGCTGCCGTAGTAGTACTTTTCCCCTACCTTAGACCCGTGGCTTTTTGTCCCATTCTTTCAAAATGGTTTGCCTATGCATTTAATGATAACTTTCTAAGTCATTTGTCCTGCTATAACATACTCTATCTTACACGCAATTTAAACGGTTAATAAATGGAAATTTGCAATCAAATATGTATAAATAATGAACTTTTCTCCAAAGGAAAAAACCAGGTTAGTAAGCTAACCTGGTTTAAGAAGATTATGTTTAAGAGATATTTAGGAATTTGAGTTAGTTATCTGCAGGGTAATATAATTTCCCATTCTCATCCCACTCATAACCGGCTTCTTTAAGGGTATCAACGGCGGTTGTGAGATTGTATTCATACCCACTAAGGTCCTGATTATGCCATCTTTCATTAGCGGGCGATATGAGGGAATTCGCCTTTGTTCCTGCCCCTTTTAAAATCTCTTCAACAATCGTTTCCTTTGGAATTGAGAGTGTCAAAGCTTTACGAACTGCTATATCGTCAAATGGTTTTATTCGATTATTGTAGATAATATGGTTTAAACTAATAGTATTCACTTGGGCAATTTGAACATCGCCGCTTTTCTTTATTGCTTCTGCTTGTTCTGGCAATAGACTATCTCCGCCAATTTCAGCTTGCCCATTTTTTACTGCGGCAATCATTTCGTCACTATCCTTATAGAGAAGACGAAGGACACCATTCACTTTTGCTGGTGAAAAGTGACCGTTATCAGTATCTAGCTTAACTTCTTTCCCTTTTTCCCAATAAGCTAGAGTAAACGGACCGCTCCCTATTGGGTTTTCATTTTTATGTTCAATTACCGCTTTTGAGCCATCCTTCTCAAGCATTGGTCCCCAATAGTGTAACGGGAAGATATACAGTTGTGATAGTGTCTGATTCACAAACGCAGCACTAGCCTCTTTAAGCGAAATTTGCAAGGATTGTTCATCCAATACCTCCACTTTATCCACTATCTCCACCAAGTGTGAAAAGGCAGGCGATTTCACTTGTTTTACTAGATTAAAAGAAAATTGGACATCGGCAGCTGTGACCTTTTCTCCATCATGGAATTTCATTCCTTGTTTAAGCTTGATTAGGTAGGTTAACCCATCCCCATTTACATCTTCTACAGAATCTGCTGCCCAATTTTCAATCTCTCCTCTATCATTAATCTTAACCAAGGTATCATAAATGAGTCTCGCAACTTGAAAATCTTGCCTATTTGTTGAGGAGATGGGATTAAGTGATTCAATTTCATTTGAACTTGCCCATCGCACATATTTATTAATGCCTATTGGTACCATAGACATAAAAGTCCAGAAACTATTTAAGTCCTCTCCACTCATAAATTGAAGATTGGTGAATTTTTCATCGTTATAGGCTATGAGTAAATCACGGTGAAAAACTGGTGCATAGGGAATGTCTTTGAGAAATAATTCCTCCGCTTTTTTTACGATTTCTTTCCGTTTTGTTTGATCCATCTCCGTTCTTTGATCAGCTGCTAAGGCATCATAATCGGGATTTTTATATCCAGTTTTATTGTATCCATTATTTGCAGTAAGTTTAGAATGCAACGTTTGATAAATAATAAAATCGGGGTCAAATTTATCAACATTTCCATTCCAAGTACCTGTCATAATATCAAATTCGGTTTCGTTTTCAGTAAGTTTAGCTAAGCTTTCCCCATTTAGAGGCTCAACTACCACGTCCAAACCCAGCTTTTTCCATTCCTCTGCAAGCAGGAATCCATACTCATGCTGTATGAAGTCTTCCTCTTTAGTCGGCACATTCAATATGATTTTGCCTACTTTTCTAGCTTTTGGTAAATCTGCTGTTACAGGAAGGATTACTTCTTTTTCACCTGATGTGCTAGCGGAACTAGAGCAAGCTGAGAGGAATAATAATAGTACTACCATAAACCACAGATAAACTGTTTTTTTCAATCCTATCTCCCCCAATTCATTAATCTTGATACTCTATGTAAAAGATTTTCGGTGACGGATTTTTCTGAATTTTATCTATATACATATATTAACATAAGAGGATTAAGTCCTAAGGTTCATTTTACAAGAATTTTACAATTTTGAAGGATACACTTAAATTGATAAAGATTAAATAGGATGATGTCCAAAAGAAAAGAGCAGACCTAGGGTCCACTCATTCTAGTGATTGTATAGCGTAATCATAGGATTATAGAAACAACAAACCAATAGAGATTGGGATAAATGCCCATAGCATTGCAATCACACAAAAGCCGATGATATCTTTGACTTTTAACCCTGCAATAGCGAGCAAAGGCAATGTCCAGAACGGTTGAATCATATTGGTCCAAGCATCTCCCCATGCAACAGCCATTGCTGTCTTCGCTGTATCAACGCCAAGTTCCATCGCCGCTGGAATCATGATTGGGCCTTGTACCGCCCATTGTCCTCCACCAGAAGGAACAAAGAAATTGACTATTCCCGCACTAATAAAAGTGAATAATGGGAAGGTAAATTCATTGGAAATACTAACAAACCAAAGCGACATTTGCTCTGATAGACCAGAGGTTACCATCATACCCATGATCCCTGCATAAAAAGGAAATTGGATAATAATGCCTCCAGCATTTTTCACCGCATCACTCACACTATTTAAAAAACGACGTGGAGTCTGATGAAAGAGAATCCCTAGAAACAAAAAGATAAAATTGACGATGTTAATATTTAAATCTAAACCATTTTGCACGAAGTGATACATGATAAATAGTAACCCTAATACGCCGATTATAATCGAAATGACTCGACTGTTTTCGAGACGATCTGCAGGTGATGTCATCGCATCAGCAGTCTGCTCTAGATTGGAATGAGTTGGCGGTTTCGCTGCAGCAGCCAGTTGATTTTGAGAACGACGCAAATCCGTTTTTTCTGTATCTTCGATAGCCTTTAACAAAAAGAAATTTAAAATCGGAAGCGTTACCATTAATGCCAGGACGATAAAAATATTAAAGCTGGAAAACAACGTCTCCGTAATTGGAATCGTACTTAATGTATCCTCTAAAAAATGACCAGGCGTGGCAATTGTTAAGGGGATTGAACCGGATAAGCCACCATGCCAGACCAACATCCCCGTATAGGCACTTGCTACCAACAATCGGTAACTAACAGTAGGCACTTGGATGATTAAATGACGGGCAAATAAAGCACCAATCACTAAACCAAACCCATAGTTAATTAAACAAGCAATCATCGTGATAATGGATACTAGCACTATCGCCTTCCCTGGTGTTTTCGCAAGTCGTGCTAATTTTGCCAATACTGACTCAAAAAATGGACTGTTTGCTAATACATACCCAGTAACAACAATAAGTGCCATCTGCATGGCAAAGGATAATAAATCCCAAAACCCGTTGCCCCAATGTTGGACCATTTCCATTGGTGAACTTTCCGTTAGTCCAATTCCTAATAGAAAAACAACAAGGGTTAAAATAATTGCAAATAAAAAGGCATCAGGCAGGTATCGCTGAACTAATCGATCAAAAAATAAGGTGACAGATTTAAGCATTGCTTTCTCCTCCTCCCTTTTTTGTATCACTATCAATAGTTCAGGGATAAACAAACAACTCTATCACCATTTTATCGTTTGTCCGTTGTTTATATTACAAAATCTTCAGAATATATTAGATGAAAATGATTCTGTCATATCGAAATTTTTGCAAAGGCTGTTTTCGTAAAGAGTGTTTAAAATCCTAAGCCGATTTCAACGGAATATAAGCCATTTAGTACGTTCGCAAGCTTCTTACACAGATAACAAAAGCTATTTTGGAGTGAGACTTAATAACCTATCCTTTCTGTATCCAAAAGTAACAAATTTTTAAAAAGAAGCCATAGCAAGAGAAAAACAGACTTTTTTACTTACAGTCTGTTCAAAACTAGTCTATTTAAAAAATACGGAGAATTGAGATATTGTGAGATTAACAGAAACCACGTTGTATTATCGTTTCGTACAATTTAACTCATTAATAAACATTACACTAAGGACTTGAATTCTAGGATATAATACCATCTAGATTCGGCGGTGTTGCTTTTCGAACTAAAACTCCTTGATCATAATATTTTCCGAAGTTTTTTAGAATTTCAGTTGCCTGGTCCTTCGTTGGGATATTACCGTTTGTTTTATAGGTGAGGTAAAAGGTTTTGGTATTTTTACGATGGATTACCCAACCAAGAAACTTCATAGCAAACCCATGCGAACCACTGTTTCGTAATTGAGGCATAGTCTTGCCATCCCAAAGAGTCATTGTTTGTCCATAGCCTTTCCCTCGTTTAAGTTCTCCCTCCACCTCAGCATAAAGAAGTCCAGGAGTTTTTTTCATTTGGTTCATGACCAACAAGGTAAAAACTTGGTTAATGACTAGCTGCGCAAAGTTCAATCCTTCTCCTCTTGTTAAGGATACAAATGCATGCTTCGAAAGGGATTCTGGTTTTTCTCCTAATACCATTAACCCACCATTTACTACCGCCCACTTCTTTTTTTCCACCCGCTAACCCTCCTAGTAAAAAAGTCCTTTATCATAGGTATTCAGTTTTTATAAAACAAATTCCTTCTTATAGGGATCAGCACTAGTGCGTGATTACATTTAATTTTTGTTAATCTGGAATGTAACTAGACAATGATAAAATAAACGGCAAGCAATATTGCGATGATGATGATCATTGAACTCAAAATTAGAATATATGTTTTTGAAGAAACGAATGTTTGGTTATTAATCGAATCAATTTTTTTGAAATATACAATCATGGACATTAACACCGTTAATACACCAAGTCCGACAGAGGCTAAACCTATCATCTTGGCAATTAGATCTCCTCTTGCGCTTAAAGTATCAATCATACTAGAGTGCAGATTAGTTACTAGGAAACCCACCCCCATAATGGCAATTGCCGTACGCACCCAAGCTAAAAACGTGCGTTCATTTGCTAGATGCTGCTGAATATACTTTGATTCCACTGAAGGATCTTTCCCAATGGTTTTTACCCATTCATTGACCATTTAACCACTTCCTCACCACTTGATTCCTTACCGTTAAAGTATCCAAAATCTAACACATGAATCACACTGGTAAAAATACATGAGAAATTTGAGTGTCTAAGGTAGAGAGTTTTTATTGGAATAATGATAATTCAATTTTTGGACAAAATAACAAAAAAATGTAGAGGGAAACAAAATATGCATCTTCTCCTAGCACTAATCAGTATTATTGCCGTTTGGTACAGGGGAGATTACCGCAACTGGGGGAAGTATTACAGCACGATGCAATTTATTGCGATTGGTAACCTTACTTACAATTTTTTATGTGCTGCTCACTGGTTATGGAGATTATCTCCTGATGCGATCAAATGGTTTAATCATACCTTACTTGAAATGTCCTATACTTTTATAACCTTCCCTGCAACAGCCCTTATGTTTTTATCTCGATATCCTGAGGGGCAAGGGAAATGGAGAATCTTTCGCCATTATGCCTTTTGGGTTGGTTTATATGTTGTTGCCGAAATCATCTTATTAGTGAAAGGGAGTATTCTCTACAAATATGGGTGGAGTTTACTTTGGTCCGCGGCTTTCGATTGTATTATGTTTCCATTCTTACGGTTGCATGATAAAAAGCCTTTAATAACCATACTAATCAGTGTCCCGTTCACAATTTATTTACTTTGGTTATTTGAAATACCTGTACATATTCCAATTGAAAATAGATAACAATTCAATGGAAGGAAACAGGAGAACCATCAATTCAAAAACGATTAATGAAAATACTGTTGCAAAGAAGTGATTTAACTTGACAAAACAAAATGAAGCATTAGAAAAAATAAGTGAAAAACAACAAGAAATTGCAAGTGATTGGTTTCACTATTGGGAAGACTTCTCTTCTTTTTCAACATGGCCGTTTTGGTTTCATGTAGTGATGTTTGTAGTGCCGTTAATTGTTTTATACTTTAAATTAGACAGAAAAAAAGCTCTTGAGCTTGGCTTTTTCGGGTTAAATATTCATGTTTGGTTTGCTTATTTTGATACTTTGGGAACTAGGCAAGGATTTTGGACGTATCCATTTCAAATGCTTCCGTTTCTACCCAATAGTGTTGGGTTAGATGCATCTCTGGTTCCGGTACTATTCATCTTGCTATACCAATGGGTCAAAAATCATAATAAAAATTATTATTTTTATGCATTTCTTTTAAGTTTAATTTTATCATTTGGGCTAAAATGGTTCTTTGTATCAATGAATTTATTTAAATTTCATATGGGCGCGAATTACTTTCACCTATTTTTAACATATCTTGTTATCTTAGGTCTTTCAAAATGGATTGTCGATCTATTCTTACATTTTCAAAAAGAAGCTCAATAATCATTATTTCCTTTGCTGAATTGATTCTGCTTTCTACTAGACTTGTTGCTACTGAATCAATCCTGCTGTCAGGGAGCCTAATATGTTCAAATGGATTTTTTACTGTATCCAAGATTAATCCCTCATGAACCTGGTTCCCACATTGTTTATCTTCTATTGCTTTTGCTGATTAACTGTAAAAAGTGAATCAATATACAAGTAAAAAAGCCATACAGACCTAGTGATAGGTGTATGGCCTTTTTATTTATATGTGCACGGGAACGGACTTGGTGGGAGTCGAACCCACAAGAAGAACAACAATTTATATAGAAATTGTTGACTGCTCTCACCATTGAGCTACAAGTCCTTACTGCTATTATCTCCATGTTAGTCAATTCCATGCAGAATTCCAATAAATTATTTTGAGGATAAAAAAAGCAATGCGAATTGGTTATCGCATTGCTCATTATTTTAAACTCTAACCTTGCCTATTCTCTTTTTAATCGGGATACTATAGCATTCGTCACAAACTCCGTTGTTATCGATATACTCCGCTTCTTCGGTAATGACTTTATTACATTCAGAGCAAATATACTGTTGATCGGCAACCTGCTCCATGCCATCATCTCCTTTTTATTACATTATTCGAGGAGATGAGAGAAAATCCTTCAATCTATTTCATGAAATTTCATTTTCGGACGTTTACCGGAGTTTTTTTACAAACAAGTTTTATAAATCCACCAGCAAATCAGGTAAATCTGGATTGCTAGCAGTTAAAGTCTCGATATTTCTTGTTACCTTCGTCGTATATGAAAAATCCCCATAACAATATGGATAACGAAAATTACTTTGGTCTCCTCCACAGTTATACAATGATGGATTCTTGTCTACTTGGATTGAAGAGAATTGCTTTGCTATTTCTTCGCTATGTTTGCCCCCATTTTGAGCGACAAAATCAATATAACCAATCCCCATATTATAAGCCTGTATGATAGTTAAAAAATCCACCTTTTTCTTGGTTCCGTACGACAACGTATTTTGGAAGTGTTTCACTCCTTGTTCAATGCTTTTCTGTGGGTCGGTAATGGTATTTGGCGCAAGCCCAGCCGATTCAGAAGCTTGCATTGGGTCGCCACCTTTCCCCCTACTTTCCTGTTGCATTATTGAAGCTAATACCACTGTATATTCTTCCAGATTAAGCTTTTCTAATTCTTGGCGGAGGACAGGTGTATATTTGGCCACATCAACAGAAATGATCGTCTGTACAGATGTCACTTTCTTCGGCTGATTTTGAAGCTGAAAAAACTGTTGAATGATTACTGCAAAAAAAATGAAAGCAAACAAAACCAAAACAATATTAAAATTTCTTTGTATCTTTTTCTTTTTTGAAATACCTGCCATCTAAACGCTCCTATAATCTCTTGAATACCTAAATTCATCAAATTTTTTTCATGAATGAAAACACGGTTGTCAGAGATTCATATGTTCTATTTTTAATAGACTATACAATATAGTAACATATGCAAATTGGAAAACAACAGATAATCAAGTTAGGACTTTCGCCATCTATAGATAAGATAACTAAATAGCAATGTTACCAAGGAAAATAACAGAGCAATACTTGAAAAAGCTAAAACATACAGGTTATAAGCAGTGATTTTAGCTATCATATGTTGGGAATCTATACCTAGAAAAATAGCAACAAAGTTAAACAACAGTAGAGCAATAAACAAGGCAATTAATCCTCGTGACGCCCCTTCGATATCAGCTCTGCTAAGGGCGATATGCGAGGAAATACAAATTGCCAATATAATATAAAGCCAAAACATCGGATTAATCAGATTGTCAATCGTAATAAGATTTTCAAACAAAAAAGACAAGGTTTCTGCAACTATTCCCACAACGGTCGTTTCATCAAGGGAAATTTCATAAAGAATATAGTGCGTCAACTTTTCAAACATATTTGGAAGCATAAAGTACATTCCTAATACCAATGAACCAATGCCACTGAAGATAGGACCTAAGCCGATAAAAAACAGACCGATTTGCTGGTACATACTCGTTTGGTTATATTGATGCTCAACATAACCGAGGACGCCATTTGTAGGATTTAATTGTAGTAGTTTTACCTTTGTGACCCTGTGTCCCCAGATGAAACACATCAGCAGATGCCCGATTTCATGAATCGGTGTTCCAATCCAAGCAGTTAAAAGAACTCCCTTCTGCCCAAATGTTTTTGTTAGGTAGGAATGTGCGTACCGCTCAATAATTCCTAACGTAAAACCAACGGCGATTAACACTCCTACAAGGGCCAATAATTGAAAAAAGCTTGTTATGATTATGTTAAAAAAAGAAGGAAGGTTCACGATTTACCCGTCCTTTCATCCCTTTCAAGGACTATCCATTCTGAGCATGGTCTACTGTATGTAAGAAGTCACCAATAACCTGTAAATATTCAGCCTTTTCCTCCAGATACGGCATATGTGCACTTTTTTCAAATACATGCATTCTAGCATTCGGAGTTAAGCTTTTGTAGTATGCTGTTGTTTCCGGTGTGGCTTCATCATACCGACCACAAGTGTATAGAGTAGGGCAAGTAATTTCATGTAGTTGAGTGGTACAGTCAAAGCTTTTCAAGTTTCCAGTGACCGTGAACTCTGATGGTCCCCACATAATATTGTAGACTTCAGGATTCTTTAAGTGAGCTCCTGCTTTAAGAAATTCCGGAAAAGGGTCTAAGCGACAAACAAAGTGTTGATTAAATACCTTTGTAGCTTCTTTATATTCTGTTGAATCTGTTGTACCGTTCGCTTCACTTGTTTTTATGACTTCTTGAATGTCGTAAGGTAATTTTTTAAGGTTTCGTTCTTGGTCTTTCTCCCACAATGGTGCGCTTAAGCAAGAGCTAGAAAACACCACACTTTTTACTCCCTTTGGTTTTGTTAAGCAATATGCCGCTGCTAAAGTTGTTCCCCAAGAATGTCCAAGGATATGGATCTCTTCTATGTTCAGAGCTTTGCGAATATCCGCTAATTCTTGAACAAATCTTTCAATCTTCCATAACGATGAATCTGTCGGTCTGTCCGAACGTCCACATCCTAATTGATCATAGAGGATGACAGGACGATGTTCTGAAAGTGCTTTTAGACTTTGGAGGGAATAGCTAGATGAACCTGGTCCTCCATGTAAAATAATAAGCGGTGTCCTAGCGGAATCTTTATTATAGTGTTGGTACCAGACCTTTCCACCAGGAACTTCAATAAAACCTTCATTTGTCATATTTTTTCTCCTTTGCCTTCGTGAAAAATCTCTTCCATCATACACTAAAGCGCAACGCCAATTCTAATGGATTGGCAATCACTGTTTTTCTAAATCTTTTTCAGTTGTTCAATTATGCTATTCGTAACATCCGTTGTCGTACTGCTTCCACCTAAATCGGGTGTTAAATATCCAGCACCAGTGACATGTTCAATGGAATCCAGTAGTTTAGCACCAAGCTCTTCTTCACCGAAATGGTCTAACATCATTTTCGCTGTCCAAATTTGACCAATCGGGTTAGCAATCCCTTTGCCTTCGATATCAGGTGCACTTCCGTGAACAGGTTCAAACATAGACGGATATTTGCCATTAACATTTATGTTAGCAGCGGGCGCAATCCCGATGCTTCCCATAATCGCGGCACCAATATCCGTAAGAATATCCCCGAATAAATTACTAGCAACAATGACATCGAAACGAGTTGGTTGGGTAACAAAGAACGCTGATAACGCATCGATATGTTGCGATTCGGTTTTTATTTCAGGATATTCTTTCGACACTTCCTTGAATACCTTATCCCAAAATGGCATAGAATACACAATTCCGTTTGATTTAGTTGCGCTTGTTACATGCTTGTTGCGTTTTGCAGATAAATCAAAGGCAAAGCGCATCGCACGTTCTGTTGCTTTCCTAGAAAACACAGCATTTTGAATAGCGATTTCATCCTCACCTTGATAAATCGAGCCCCCAACAGTACTATACTCACCTTCACTATTCTCCCGGACTACAATAATATCAAAATCCTTTGGGTTTATTAGTGGAGATTGTATTCCTTTTATCATTTTAGCAGGACGTAGATTAATGGATTGTTCGAACTCTCGGCGAATCTTTATCAGTAACCCCCAAAGCGAAATATGGTCTGGTACCAACTTAGGGTTGCCTACAGCTCCTAAGAAAATTCCATCAAAATCTGACAATCTCTTTAAACCATCTTCCGGCATCATCATTCCATGCTCAAGATAATATTCACAGCTCCATGGAAACTCAACAAACTCGAACTTTAAGCCTCCATGGACCTCTGCAATTGTATTCAGTATATCTATCGAAGCGGGAACAACCTCCTTACCTATTCCATCCCCTGGTATACTAGCAATTTTCAACTTTTTCATTTTATTATTCCACTCACTTTCTCTTTCTCTTTCCTTCTTAATCTTATCAATGTTTTTCACCTTAAGTTCGAGAAAATAACCAAATAAAAAACCTTTGGAAGCTCAGCACCTAGTTTAGCCCTGATCCTCCAAAGTTTTATTTATAAGGTACTCCCACCATCCACACTTAAGACAGTTCCTGTGACAAAATCACTAGCTTTCGTCGCCAAATAGATAGCCGCACCTTTTAACATGTTTTCGTCACCGATTTTCCTTAATGGAATCGTTTCTAATACCGCCTCTTCCTTTTGAGCCAAGGTACCTGCTGTCATCTTGCTACGAAACATCCCAGGAGCAATGGCATTTACATAAATATTATGTCTTGCCCATTTAATCGCTAGATCCTTTGTAAAATGAATGACCGCTGCTTTGCTGGTCGTGTAACCAATGGTATTTGTTACTTCAGGCGGTCTAACAGTCAATCCAGCTGCAGAAGCAATATTAATGATTTTTCCGTATCTTTGATCAATCATATGCTTGCCAACAGACTTACTCATTAAAAAAGTTCCCGTTACATTGACGTTCATAACCTTATTCCACGCTTCAAGTGGCATCTCTTCAACGGATGCACCCCATGTGGCACCACTATTATTAACTAAAACATCAATTTTCCTAAAATCCGCTAGCACTTGACTAACTACTTCTTCTACCTGGGTTTCATTGGTGACATCAAGAGTATAGCTTTGGGCTTTGATTCCATATTCTCTAGCAAGTCTTTCGGCCACTTCCTCACAGTTTTCCTTTTTACGAGAGCATAAAGCAAGATCGCATCCCATTTCCGCATATACTTCTGCAATTTGTTCCCCTAACCCACGGCCGCCACCAGTTATTAACGCAACCTGACCCTTTAGATCAAATAATTCTTGAACGTTCATATTGAATTCCTCTCTCTTTATAGTTCGTTTCTTTAAGTACGTTAGAACTTTGAACATGCCTTCGTTTAAAAACGGGATTACTTACCTTCCATGTTGATAACGACTTTCCCCCAAGTCTTTCTTCCACCTAAAAGTTCTAGGGCTTCAGGAACTTGGTCAAACTCAAAATGTTTATACAATAGAGGCTTTACTTTACCAGCTTCATATAGAGACATGATTTCGTCATGCTCCTGGATTACTTTTTCTGGGTAAAGTCGATTGAAATATCCCCAATGAACACCAACAACGGAATAATTTTTTACGAGAACATGGTTGGTAGCAATAGAAGGAATGGTTCCCCCAGCAAACCCAATTACAAGAAGTCGGCCATCAAAGGCGATGCATTTTTTTGAACGGTCGAATACATCTCCTCCAACCGAATCATAAATGACATCTGCACCTTTCCCACCTGTTTCTTTCTTCACCACTTCAACAAAGTCTTCTGTCAAGTAATCAATTACAACATCTGCACCAAGTTCCTTACAGATCTGCGTTTTTTCACTTCCACCTGCAGTGGCAATAACATAGGCACCAGCAGCTTTTCCTAATTGAATAGCTGCCGAACCAACCCCACCAGCACCAGCATGGACTAGAAGAACCTCGCCTTTCTGGATATTTGCTCTGTTGAATAAAGCATAGTAGGAAGTATGATAAGTGATAAATAACCCAGCCGCTTCATCCCAAGGCATTTGTTCTGGTATCGGATATACTCTACTTTCATTCACGGATACAAATTCAGCCAACCCTCCATGTGGGGCTGCTGGTTGGGCCATAACTTTTTGACCAACCTTAAATCTGCTGCCTTCGCTACACTTCAGAACTACACCTGAAACCTCCGAACCAAAAGTAAATGGTAGAGGTGGTTTTTCCTGATAGGTTCCTTGACAGAGAAGAATATCAAAAAAGTTAAGCGCAACCGCTTTCACTTCAATTAGTACTTCATTCTCTTTCCACTCTGGTTTTTCAACTTCTACAATACTTAATACATCTTTTGGATCTCCCAATTCTCTTACTTGCCATGCTTTCATATGTCATTCTCCTTTTTATCATATATTTCTAAGGTAAAAAACTTCCTTTAGGTTATTTTCTCTAAGATAAAGTCGAATCCTGCCTATTTTTCTAAAATTATATAATATTCTAAATTTAAACACTAATATTTCTCCTTTGGACGCAAAACTCTTCCTTCAATTTTATATCTATAACTGTAAATTTCGAAGATTTTGATAGTATGATAAAATAATAGTATCAGTGTACATTGTATATAAGCAGGTGGAAGGAATGGATATTAAACATTTACAGTATTTCCTTGAAGTCGTAGAATGGAATAGTTTTTCTCGGGCAGCCGAACATTTATATATAACCCAGCCAACAATTAGTAAAATGATTAAAAATCTTGAACTAGAGTTAGAGGTTACTTTATTTGAACGTTCACGAAAACAGTTAGTCTTAACAGATGCCGGACAGATTATTTATGAGCAAGCAAAGCTCATCGACCAAGCTTTTAAAAACCTTGGGACAGAATTAGAACAGTTATCTGGTCTTAAAAAAGGCCATATTCGAATCGGACTCCCACCCATTTTCGATGCCGAGAATTTCCTTGAAATTATTGGGTACTTCCATGAGAAACATCCGGGAATTACTTTTCAACTAGTTGAACTTGGAAGCAAAAAAATAGAGGAGGCTGTGGACAACAATGATCTTGATGTTGGGGTAATTGTCCTGCCAACCAAGAAGAACCTCTTCGATTATTTTTCAATCATGGAAGAAGAACTTAAACTCGTTCTACATACTTCGCACCCGTTTGCTAATAAAGAAATAGTAGATTTAAGCGATTTTGTCAATGAATCTTTTATTTTATTTAATAGGGACTTTGTTTTAAATGATCGAATCATTCTTTCCTGTAATGCTGCTGGCTTTAATCCAACTATTATTTCCGAAAGCACTCAGGTATCGAATATTGTTGAAATGGTTGCAAATAATTTAGGCGTCGCACTGTTACCGGAAAGTGTCTGCGATAAGCTTCATAAAAATGTAAGTTCGTTGAAAATAATCAACCCTACAATCAACTGGAATTTGGCGGTAATTTGGAGAAAGAATCAATATCTTTCCTATGCCGCGAAAGAATGGCTCAAGTTCACAAGGATACAACTTGATACCGAGAAACAGTCAATGAGTTCATCTTAAATGAACTCATTTTTCTATAATGGATACCCACCGTTGCAAGCGATTACATAGACAATATCTATCTTTCAGATGAAAACGAACCATTTTACTTGCATAGATGTACGGCTTACACTTTGAAGTAATAACTTAAGATTATTTCTAATATGGAAATAGTCACTATCGAAAACAGGTAGAATAACAGAATGCTTAGGAAAAGAGGAGGAGATTGAATGATTACATTATCTAGTATCACCAACCTTCAAGAAGCTTCACAAACACTAGAAAAAATCAAAAAAGACGCGCCAGCATTACATGAAAAGCTCCTACATGCCGTCCAATTGACAAGGGCCTTACAGTTTAAATACCACTATCTAGGCTGTTCCATACTGGATCTAGAATGTGAGGAGGAAACACCCACATTTGTTTCAACCTCAGTCCTTAACATGTATAAAAGAGAATTAAGCGCTTTAAAAAAAGACCGACAATTCTTGCTGGTAAAACGACTATTTTCAAATTTCGAAAGAATTGGCTACGCAAAAATATGCTTACTCATTCTTGACAGGACTCCTAATTCTTTAGTTGGCCCTACAAGTATTAAATAAAATGGTAGGCTCCAGGTCCACCCTTTCTTGGATGTGATCTGGTGTTTTTTTATTTTCCCTCCCACTTCCATTTAATCAGAAGAGAATAATTATACCCACCTGATGGGAAACTATTTCCAACTAATAAGAGCCCATCTATAATTCCTTAATGTAATGGGTGAGATTTGGTATAAAGGGGAATTGTTATGAGCCATGAAAACAAAAAGGAAGAAATTCTTAAAGCATTTTCGTTTCGACATGCAACTAAGGAGTTTGATCCAAAAAAGAAAATTTCTGATGAGGACTTTCAGTTTATTTTAGAAACTGGCAGATTATCTCCTAGCTCAGTCGGCTATGAACCGTGGAAATTTCTAGTTGTGCAAAACATGGAACTACGGGAAAAACTTCGAGAGGTTTCCTGGGGAGCCCAAGGTCAGTTACCCACTGCTAGCCATTTCCTCGTGATACTTGCGCGAACGGTTAAGGATACCAAATACGATTCAGGGTATGTCAGGAATCAAATGCTTAATGTTAAAAAGATCCCTGAAGAAATCTTTGCGCAAATGCTGATTCGATACAAAAGCTTTCAAGAACATGACCTACATTTATTGGAGAGCGAGAGAACGATGTTTGATTGGGCTTGCAAGCAAACTTATTTAGCATTAGCGAATATGATGACTGCTGCGGCACAAATTGGGATTGACTCTTGTCCAATAGAAGGCTTTGATTTTGATAAAGTCCAACAGATCCTTGCAGAGGAAAACTTACTGGAGGATGGTCATTTAGCTATTTCCGTTATGGCTGCCTTTGGGTATCGTGCTCAAGAACCACGTGCGAAAACAAGGAAAAACATAGAAGACATCGTTCAGTGGATAAAGTAAAAAATGCCAGGGAATCTCCATTGTTTGGATGTTCCCGGGCTTTTTCCCTTAATAGTTAGAACTTACAATAAATATCTTTATCCCTTGCCAGAAAGCCTGTCAATCGTCATCGCCAATAATAAAGTCCGTTCAGGAAGGGTATCGATCTCCAAGTATTCCTTGTCGCTATGTGCGTTCCCACCCACTGGACCTAAGCCATCTACAGTGGCTACACCGGTTGCAGCAGTAAAGGAAGCATCGCCACCACCACCAGTGGCAGTACCCGAAATTTTCACTCCAATTTCCTCCCCGACATCCTTGATAATATGGAGCAAAGATTTTGTTTGATCATTATGTTCCATCGGTGGGCGTCCAATTTCTCCTTCTAATACCACATTTGTTCCAGGAACATCCGTAGTAGCACAAATTTCTTTCATTTTCTCTTCCAAGTATTCTCCTTGCTCCATTTCAGAAATACGTACATCAACATGTGCGACAGCACTGTCGGATACGGTATTAACTGCCGTGCCTCCTTCAATTAGACCGACATTCACACTCATTCCTTTTTCGTGGTCGGTTAAATCATGTAATTGAATAATTTTATAAGCAAGCTCTTCGATTGCACTTCGCCCCTTCTCAGGTTCAATACCAGAATGAGCTGCCCTTCCTTCCACCATTAAGGTATATCTTCCGCCACCACGTCTTGCCATAACCAAAGAACCATCTTTTCGTGCCGGTTCCATTACAAGTGCATATTCCTTTCCCTCGGCTCGCTCCTCAATCAATGCACGGGAAGATGGAGACCCGATCTCTTCATCTCCATTTAAAATAATCTCGATGTTTTCTCCACTGTTAGACCCTGAATGCTGTAAAGCCTTTATAGCATATAATAGTTCAACCAAGCTTGACTTCATATCCACGACTCCCGGTCCATAGGCACGCTTCCCTTCAACTCGGAAAGGGCGCTCGGCCACTGTCCCCTCTGGAAAAACAGTATCCATATGTGCAAGCAGGATGATTTTCGGTTCAATACTTTTTTTATGACGAATGACCAAGTTATTTCCATACTCTTCTTCTTCATTCACTTCAACAACGAAACCAAGCTCTTTATATTTCTGAGTTAGAATAGCCCCTATCTGATCGATTCCTTTTTTTACATACGACCCGCTATCTATATTGACAAGTTGCTCAATTAATTCAAGCATCTCTTCCTTTTTCTGGTTAATAAATTCTTCCATTTTCCAATCCCCTAGACATTATTTAATTTTTTCATAATAAAAGTCCTTAACGATAACCGTTAAAGACTTTGACGTCCGTTACCGAGTATAGTAGTCAAAACATTAATTATTGTTCCTTCTCCGGACAGTGTCACCGATACAGTTAATACTATCATTATACTATAAAATCAGGGAATGGATGCATTTGGTTGAGGATAAAGTACAAAGGCTATAGAACTCTCAGTTTTCCTTAATGAAATAAGCACGTAAGCTCTAAATATCTTCATTGATACGGGGTCTACCCTAGTTCCTCCTAGGCAAATACTATTTATTTAGGCTCGAAAAGATGCTGATTATGCATGGCTAAGTGGGGAAGAAGTCCTTTAAAATATTTTGGAATTCTTAACCCTGAATTATTCTATTGGCCTACTCTGCTCTAAATCACCATCGGAAATATCCGAGAACAATTGGGGTAAGGCTAAAAGCGCTAAGTAAGAGCTGTCTTCCTTTCAATCTAGTAAACCACACACATCTGCAAGGAGAATAAAAAAACTTTTGAATCCTTTGAATCCCCGATCCTTCATCCCTTTTCATAGATCAGGCACCAGCTGATAAGGCCATGAAGATACTTATATATAATGTGAATGGTTTTTTCTAGGAGGCTACATGTGCATTTTATGTATAAAAAAGGGGAAATCCCCTAAAGCTCAGTAACATGTAAACCTTTGAGCTGACGGTGATATCCCAAACATTGATGATTGTTCACTTGCCAAGAACTTTATTAGAATAGAACAACTTCATGAGTTTCTCTAGTTAAAAGATCTTCCACTTATTTCTTCGATTGTTCTCTCCCAATTAAACCTCGTTTTTTTCGATTCTCTTTCCGTGCAGCAGCGGTCTCAAAAAGACGCTTTTCTTCTTCTGAGCTTGGAATAATTTTCGGTACAGGTACTGGCTTTCCGTATTCATCTACCGCTACCATCGTTAGGAAAGATTCAGTTGTTAATTTTTCTTCACCCGTTAGGAGGTTATTCGAGTGAACCTTTACGTATATCTCCATCGATGTCCTTCCGGTGGAAGCAACGTATGCCTCCAAATAAAGCGCATCTCCAACTGTTGCCGAAGAGACGAAATCCACAGAATCAATTGACGCCGTTACCACCGCATGGTTACAATGCTTCATTGCGGTTAGTGCGGCAATTTCATCAATATACGATAGAACTTTCCCTCCAAAAATAGTTTGTAAATGATTGGTATCCGGTGGAAGGACCAGTCGTGTTTGTGTGGTTTTTGAACGTTCAACCGGGTAAGCTAAATCCATAAGTTAACCTCCATAAATCTTTTTAAGTATGTATGCTACATCTTTTATACTATCCTCACTATAACTCTCTAGTCACATACTTGTTTATTTTACTTAAATATGTAAGATACAACAAAACATTATTTTCCTAATCCAGTTTTAATTTTTCTTTATCTATTTTTCCTAATTCCTTAAACTTACATCTAAGGGACTATTTATCGTTGAAAGGATGTTGATTTATGCTAAAAACGTTTACGATTCAAACAAGCAGTCGTGATGAGATGGTTGAGGTGACTTCTCTGGTACAAGAATTTGTCAGTAATAACAACCTAAACGAAGGAGCAGTCATCGTTTATTGTCCACACACTACTGCAGGTATTACGATAAACGAAAACGCCGACCCAGATGTAAAGCTTGATATGATTCGTCGTTTTGATGAAACGTATCCATGGCATCATCGTTTGGATCGCCACCTGGAAGGTAATACAGCTGCACATATGAAGGCAAGTACAGTCGGACCTTCTCAACACATTATTGTCACTAGCGGAAAACTTCTCCTTGGAACATGGCAGGGAGTTAATTTTTGTGAATTTGATGGCCCTAGAACTCGTACTTTTTATGTAAAAATATTATAGAAATGATATACAGACTTCTCAAAAACATTATGTAGAAAAAGATGTCCCTAATGGATTAAATGTGCGTAAAAAACCGCTCAAAATGAGCGGTTTATTTGATAAGGTGATCTTTGTTTATTTTCTTAACAACAACATCGCATGCCGTTTCTAATGGTAAAATTACAGCAGACATATCTAAGTCTTGTAACCCATTTTCTTCCGCTTGTTGGAAAGCACGTTGTGCGAGTTGCCCTGTAATGTCTCTCATACCAGCTTCCTCAAATAACTGATTGGCTAACCGTACATCTTTATGAACATATTTAATTGCTCCACCTGGTTCAAATTGACGGTCAAGCACATATTCTTCCATATGCCTCCTCAATATTTTGCTATCACCATAGCTAACTTTTAATAATTTAAAAAGTTGCTCTGAATCTAGTCCATAAGCCGCACCCGCCACCATTGCCTCGGATGCGGCAAGTGAGTGTACTGCAACGAGATACTGATTAATAAGCTTGGCAATGCTTCCTGAACCAGCTGGACCTAAAAATTCTACCTTCCCACCAATCACCTTAAGAATATGTAACACCTTATCAAATACAAATTTCTCTCCTCCGACCATAATCGTTAAGGACCCGTTTTCTACGCCTTCAGGTCCGCCACTAACAGGTGAGTCAAGGAAGCTAACACCCTTCTCCGCCGCTATTTCGAAAATAGATTTGCTTGTATCTGCCCCTACGGTGGTAAAATCAAGGCAAATCGTGCCTCTGCGGGCGTTTTCAAGAATCCCATTAGGTCCACGATATACCTCAACGACATCGGTTGGCATCGATAAACAAGTACATAAAAGATCACATACCCCTGCAAGCTCAGGAATTGAACCTATATATTCAGCACCCATTTCTTGTAATGGTCTTGCTTTTTCCTTTGTCCTGGTATAAACATATACCTCATAATGCTGATCGAGTAGACGTTTTACCATGCGTGACCCCATTACACCTGTGCCAATAAAGCCGATTTTCATCTCATACTCCCTCCTATGTCTTTCGATTTTGTCCACCCAAAACTCTCTTCGCTATTGGTTAGTGGAAGATATTCTAATCCAATATCTCCTTGATAGGACTCTCCTAAATGTTCCAATATATTTGGATAATTGATATCTCCGGTCCCAGGTTCATGCCGTCCCGGAGCATCGGCTATTTGTACATGAGCAATAATGTCTTTATGTTTTTTAAACAATGCTAGTGGATCCCCATGTATTCTTTGAATATGGTAAAAGTCAAATTGCAGTTTGGCATTTGCCAGACTAACTTCCTGGAGGATCTCAACAGCAAGTTGAAGATTATTTAAATAATAGCCTGGAATGTCAAAAGAATTAATCGGTTCAATTAATAGGGTGATTCCGTGCTTACCTAGTTGAGAAGCTGCATAGTGAATGTTTCTCATGAACGTTTCACGTGCTAATTCAGGCTCAATTGTACGTACGATTCCGGCCATACAATGAACTTTTGAAACATTTAAAGCTTTTGCAAAGTGAATTGCAGTTTCAACCGACTTATGAAACTCATGTATTCTTTTTGGATCCGCTGCAAGACCACGATCCCCCTTCTCCCAATCTCCAGGTGGTAAATTATGCAAGACCATTTTCAACTGATTCTGTTCTAACTCTTTTAAAATCTCTTCCTTTGGATATTCATATGGAAATTGACATTCCACTAAAGAAAACCCACATTCACGCGCTTTCTTAAAGCGTTCCATGAAAGGAACTTCAGTAAATATTGTAGAAAGATTTACAGCAAATTGATTCATATGTACCTCCTACCTAAAGATGAACTACGGTTAAGATAAGATTCGACTAAAAGAGAGGTTTTCCTGTTAAAATAGTTAACTAAAATCAATTAGCTAGGGTTTGTTCCTTATAGACTCCGATACCAAGCAAATATGCTGGTTGCTCTCATTGACCTGACAGCTTATCAATATATGTCCCTGTTTTCCTTCATTCTTCCACACCCTCTTCGCATGACTCTATCAACAATAATCATCTTTGTATCTACAGTTGCAAATAAAATAGGTTTTATTTCAGATATTTTTACAAATAGCGCTGTTAGTACCAAACCCATATTTTAAGAACACGTATTCATTGAAAAATGATACGATAAACTTGTACGTTCATTTTAGAAGTGGAATAGGAGGAGAAAAATGGATGCTGTTTTTAAGGTGGAGGCCGGTATATTTAATTTCCGAGTGGCTGGGGTGATGATTGAAAATGGTCATGTACTTCTTCACAAACAAGTGAATGATGATCATTGGGCGCTTCCTGGAGGCAGAGTGAAGGTTTTAGAGGAATCAGCTTCTGGGGTGAAAAGAGAACTCATGGAAGAACTCGGGGTCGTTGTTGAGATAGAAAATCTACTTTGGGTGACAGAAAACTTTTTTACATATAATGAGGCTAACTTCCATGAAATAGGATTCTATTACCTGGTTTCATCTGAAAAAATGATGAAACATGATGAAGCTTTCAACGGCATAGAAGGGAAAGATCTTCTTTATCAATGGGTTCCTATCAATAAACTTGAAGAACTTACTCTCTATCCTAAGTTTTTAAAGACTTCATTAAAAGAGCTTCCTCCTAGTACTCAACATATCATAATCAAGTAACTTAGCTAGGAGCTAGGTTTGGGGTAGAAAAATATTTTTTCTATTTAATAAAGAGGTGGCACCGACGATTGTCAGTGCACACCCCTTCTCTATGGTTCTGTGAATCTAACGTTCAAATCTAGCCGTATATTCTGTTTCAACTATTGTTAATTTAGCAATCATGATATCTTACTTCTGATGTAACATAAATTACCATAAAAAATTCCACTATGTGGAATTTTAATGTACACTAGTTTAACCTTTTAAGCTCTTGAAACACTGTTTCGTAGTCTTCTTTTTTATCTGCTTTAAATGAGGTGTTTATGTATGTGATGATTCCTTCCATGTTCACCACAAATACAGAGCGAATCGCAGTACCGCCCTTTTTATTATAAACATGGTACTTGGTTATTGCTTCTTTATGCCAATCCGACAATAGCGGATAGGGAAGTGTCCCCATACTAGCCTCAAAAACCCGATGTGAATGAATGTGATCCGCACTAATCGCTAACACGTCAGCATTCAAATTATTAAAGCGTTTGTAATCCTCTTTCCAAGAGGCAATTTCTTTAATTCAGCCTGGTGTAAAATCCATCCCATAAAAGGCAACGACAATATTCAATTTTCCACGATAATCACCCAAAGTAATCTGTTCGATTTTCGTCGCTGGTAAGGAAAAGTCAGGGGCGTAGTCGCCAATCTTCAAAGAATCTTCCAAGTTGAGCCCTCCTCTAGATTGAATGAATGAATTCCTCCCCTGTTATTCTCCCCTTAACTCTCTTGAAGTAGCCTATGAATGGGAAAAATACATCCTCTCGAACCTAAATGAATGCACTTTTACACATTGGGAACAAAGATTTTCTCATACTGATATTCGCCATCAACCTCATTCACTTTAATAACCGATGCGTTCTCGATCGGTTTAAACCCTGCTAAATCGTCTACTGGCCAGTTCATGAGAAATGCTAGTAACATTTGGATAAAAGCAGCGTGTGTGACAATAATAAGGTTTTCATAGCGTTGCTGTTGTTTCGCTCGGTCGACAACGGTATTCATAAACATAGTAGCCCTCAAATATACATCCGCCAATGACTCCCCATTTTGATACCGAAAATAGAACTGACCTGCAGCCTTAAATTCTTTCTTCGCTTTAGGGCTACGGTCCGTAAAATCATACAAATTCCCTAGTTCCCATTCTCTAATTAAAGGACTCTCATAAAAAGGAACCTGTCCTGGTAATTGGGAGTAGATTGCCTTTGCTGTTTGTTTTGTCCGTAAATAGGGAGAGGTATATAAAACGGTACTTTCATTCACCATAGTTTTCATAAACTCTCCAGTTTTCTCTACTTGCCTCTGACCAAGTGGGGTCAAAGAATGATTGGAATCATGGGTATGGGCCATGACAGTCCGATCAACATTGTGTTCAGATTCCCCATGCCGGATCACGTAAATATTCAACTGTCTCTCCACTCCTTATTTGATATAGAATGTAAATAACAAATTAATTTGGACACCCAAATACCAGTGTCAAATTTATTTCTATGCTCTTCCTTTTCTATACTTTAACAAGGATTTATCTATTGGTAAAGTAATTATATTAATATTCTGAATAAACACTCAGGTACTCTGTCCTCATACTCCATCACACAAAAGAGACACCAAGAAACCTGGTGTCTACTTCCATTTATTTAATATTTGTTCCTTATTCCACGACAATCTTTGCTGTCATGTCTTCATGTCCTGTACCACATTGGATATTACATTTTACTGTATACTCTCCTGGTTCTAGTGTAGCTGTTGCAGAACCTTCCCCATCAATTTTTACATCTGTTCCTTCAATTTCTATTCCGTGATAGCCTTCTGAGTTTTTTAGGTTGAACGTTATCTTCCCGGCAGGTACAGTGTATGTTTCTTTATCAAATTCCCAGTTCTTCGCATTCAGGTCCACAGTACTATTGGTCCCGGCATCACCTTCATTTCCGCTACTTTCCTGTCCGCCACAAGCTCCAAGTGCTAAGATGGCAACGATAATGAATGTCGACAATAAAAATTTCTTCATCTTATACAACTCCTTTTTATCCAAATTAGAGAACTTTTTTCTCAGTTTCTCTTGTCCTTTCTTAAATTGATTTATATCTATATATTAAAAATTAATTGTTTACTACGTAGTGAGAAATATCACTGTTTGACACTTTTTCGTAACAAACTACAGCTTGCTATGGTCCCGATTATGTAGAAATGATGGATTTCAACTCGGGAAAATGTGTTGTTTCAATTCCATTGTGGAAATATAAAGGAGAACTATTACTATGTAGTTTTATTCATGAAGGTACTTAGGTATAAAAGACTCCTTTAGTAGGATACTTTAGGGAGTTTATCTTTAGAGAATTCTTTCATTAGACTATTAAGGAGAAAAGGAGGATAGAAACTTAAAAGTACAATGGAATTTAATATTAGCGTTAATCTTTGCCCTAATTGTAGCAATATTTGCTGTTGTAAACGTGGAAGCCGTAAAAGTGGATTACGTATTTGGCACTGCATATTTGCCTCTTATCTTAATTGTCCTTGGTTCTGCTTTATTAGGCGGACTAATCGTAGGCTCCATTGGCCTTTTCCGAAATTTTATGTTACACCGTAAAGTGAAACAACTTTCCAAGGAGAAAATTCAGCTTGAAGAGAAAATTGGGGAACTAGAAAGAAAACCCGGTTCATCTGAAAAGGTTGGACCGTTATCACAGAATAATACCAAATCACAAAATCAACCATAATTAAGTTAAGTGACTAAAGCTCCTTCATTCTCCAATATCCTTTTAGGTGATACAAAAAGGGAAGCCAAACCTCAATGGCTTCCCTTTCTATTTTAGACCTTAATAGATGGATGACAACACCCACTTACCTTCCATCGACAATATCTTTAAGGATTTGATAAGATTGTTTTTGCTTATCTTGATCATATATATACGACACAGCCATGAGTTCATCGACATTGTAGTTTTCTTGGAATCCGATTAATTGTTCAGCGACCGTATCTTTGCTTCCCATTAAGGTGACGCTCGACATTGAAGTTGCCATTTCTTTCTCCATTGGGTTCCAAACTGAATCCATATCTTTAACAGGTGGTTGTAGGAACATTTGCGAACCACGGACAACATTAAGGAAAAACTGTTGCATCGTTGTGGATTGTAATTTAGCTTCTTGATCACTCTCTGCCGCAATTACATTCAAGCAAACCATCATATATGGTTTATCCAAGTATGCTGAAGGCTTAAATCGGCTCCGATAAATTGAAATCGCTTGATCCATATATTTCGGCGCAAAATGAGATGCAAACACATACGGCAAGCCCAGGCTAGCTGCTAAATACGCAGAATCAGTAGAGGAACCAAGGATATAAAGTGGAACATTTGTAGCAACTCCAGGATATGCCTTAACGTAATCCTGCTGATCTACTGACCCAAAATAGGTAAGTAATGACTGTACATCATCTGGAAAAGTATAAACTGAATCATTCTGAGATCGTCTCAATGCACTTGCTGTCATCATATCTGTTCCAGGTGCACGCCCAAGACCTAGGTCTAACCGGTTCGGGTATATCGTTGCCATTGTGCCAAATTGCTCAGCAACAACTAGAGGTGAGTGATTGGGAAGCATCACTCCTCCCGAACCAACACGAATGGATTTAGTGTGTTCTAACGTATGTTTAATTAGGATGGAGGTTGCAGAACTTACCAATGTTGGAGTGTTATGGTGTTCTGCTATCCAATATCGTTTATACCCCATTTTTTCCGTAGCCTGTGCAAGGTCCACCATTGCATCGATTGCATCTTTTGGCCCTTGTCCTTCGCGGATAGGAGCTAAATTTAAAACAGAAACAGGTATCCGAATATTTGCCAATGAAAAAAGTCCTTTCTATCATAAAGTCATTTACTATCATAACAATTGCAAAAAGCGAAACAAACTTTAATGCTTAACCACGGAAAAGAGGCTGGTTAAATTTCACTCCAGCCTCCCCTGTTGGTAACAAACTATATATAAGAATTCCATAGATATATCCAAGGGTGAGCAATGTCATTTGGGTATTTTTAATCTTATTTTTCCGCTTTAAACAAATATTCATTCAGACAGTTCATCTAACAACGGAATGCTCACTTGCACTCCGAGCATACTGAAGATTTTTCTTAGTGTCTCTAGTCCTGAGCGAGGATTGATTTTGGTCTCAAGATAATATGTTTCTCCAGTTAAACTAGATTCATAGGTATGCATTTGTGCAAAACTACGGTTATTTTTATGGACTGGATTTAAAGCGATCGCATAACGATTTCCGTTATTCGTTGAACCAAGAATGATTCCCTCTTTCACTAATTCGTGGAGATATAGGTTTTGAGCTTCTATCCACGTTAACGCCTCTTTCCAGATGGCAGGCACAGTCTCACCACGGATGACCGTAATCCCGTCGTTATGCTTTACATTTAGAAAGAGAGATTCCCATTTTTTATTTGCCCTGTGGGTTTCTTGAGTTATCTCCTCTAGATTGCTAATTACTTGAGCTGTTTTAACCTTGTCTTTTAATTGTTCAAAGAGCTTTTCTACAGTTCCTACGCCTACATTTTCATACTTTGCAAGAATCACCAGTTCTTTCGGAAGTTGCCCTACAACTTCAACTTGATTATCGTTCAATTGACGTAGCAGACTAGGGATACCGGTAAATTCTTTTGAAGTGAGTGGAACCTTAGATAGTTCTTCCGTTACAATAATGTGCTTGTCTTTATAAAAGAAAAACAATTCTCCGGGAGTGTTTACAGTAAGCAGTCTACGCGCTTTTTCTTCTTCAATGAACGTTTTCAACTCTTCAAAAAAGATTTCTGTATTTTTTTCGCTATACCTTTTAACAAATTTATGCAGCCCCTCTAAGTTCTTAGGCAACTCACTTATAATTCGCGCTTGCTGCTCAGCTCCTAACCGAATCAAGTAGGTTTCAGATTTATCAAAACGCTGTGGTAATAGAAAAGAATCACGCAAAAAATAAGGGACATCAAGCATCTTCCCTCGAAAACTCAGTGTACGAACCGAAGTAAACCCAGGGATTTCCTCTGTTTCATTAATAGACGGTGCCTCCACCGTCACTGCAACCTCTTCAAATTCTTGTGTCTCGGTAGTCTGTTGAAGAGGGGCTTTTAATAATTCCTCGAGTGACTTTAGTCTTACTTCAAGCTCCCCCATATCATATCCGTGTTCAATTTGTGGAGCTGGATCTTGGTAATCAGGAACAATCACTTCTACTGGCCCATATACCTCTACATACCATTTAACAATTTCATACAAAGCTTCCCAAGATAACAGTGCTTCTGAATAACGGAACCTTCTAGCATCGTGAGCTGCCTGGTTGCCAATCCTTCTTACTTTATGTAGTGCATCGCTTATTTCGGGAATTAAATATCCTTTTTCATTTAACCAATCAAGCCGCTCTTTTAAGCTGGTTCGTGGTTCATCAGGCAATTGTTCATTCATGATCACCTGTTCTAAAATATTTTCAATAAAGACTCGAGAATGTGTTAGCATCGTTCTTGGACTTGTAAAGATACTATTTTCTAATTCTTTTGCTAACAGAGCAAGTTCTTTCGATATGGGTTCTAAAAAACTATAAAAGAATAATGACTCTCTATCCATTTATTTTTCCTCCGAATATGATATAAAGTCATTTTATCATAATTCCCTTGATCGCCGGAAAAAGAGTGACATCTAGTTACAACTATCCCTTTTGACTCACGCTAGTATTTTTAGCTCCATTTTGTGACTTCCGTTTCTTACCCCAATTTTTTAAATATGCTATCCCTAAAAGAATAACTGGGATCACCACCAAGAAGAATGGGTGTAAAAACCTCGTCGTTACTACAAGTCCCTCTTTGATATGCTCTGAGTAGCTGTTTGCAATCGTAATTGACATAAAAAGGATGGCAAGCCCCATGGGATAAACCAGTTTGGATGGTTCCTTGATTTTAAATAATATGGTTGTCGCTGATACAGCCGCATAAAAGTATAGACTTACTTTAAAAAAGATTCCAATGACCATTGAAACCATAAAAAAGACATCCAGACGTTCTAGAAATTCAGCGATTTGAATGCTTTGAACTGTCGATAATAATGGAAACTGTGAACGTGACGCTAAATCAATCCCAAGTACACTAATATTAATTGCCATAACCAACGCTAAATTTATTCCGCTTAACAGAATTCCGGAAACCCCAGCAATTTTTATCTTTTTACTATCTTTTAAGTATGGAAAAATCATCGCAAACACTATTGCCTCCCCAAAAGGGACATATAAGGTTTGGCTAGCAACTACTTTTAAGACTACTCCCCACCCATCCTCCAAAAAAGGTTTTAATTGTTTAAGATCAAAAAGACCTGAAAAAATCAATAATAAAAATCCGGTGATTGCTAGGAGGTATAATAGTATAAAGAAAAGCTCTCCCGTTCTAGCTAACACTTCAATCCCCTTTTGAATAGCATAAATAATCACCAAAATTAATAAAGTATTGACGATGAATAATGGAGTATTAACATATGCATAAGTGAGAAGCATTTCGCCAAAATCACGTAGTACCCTTGCAGCGCTATAGGCAAAGAAAAGGATATAGCCAAAGGATAGAATTTTCCCTAGAATCTTCCCAACAAGCTTTTCCATATATTCTGTTAGGACGAGCTTTGGGTAAAAACGATATAACCGGTAATATACAAAAAACAAAAGAATCCCACCTACCATCCCTAGAAGGATAGCGAGCCAGGCATCTCGTTTTGCTTCAATCGCAATAGGGACTAACACCGCACTACCAAGTTCAAATAATAATATTAGGACAAAGAGCTGATAAGCACCGATTTTTGCCTTTTCCATATTTCTTCAACTTCCTTCTTGAGCAATCATCTTCCTATTGCAACTCATTTGCATTGTTTCGTAAGCCGGTTCGGCGAATATACGCGTCTACCTTCACATCTACAGCTAGTTCAGGAAAACGTACATCATGCCACTCCTCCTTGAGCTTCTCCCATTCTTTTGGGTATGATTGGTGAAAAGCTTCACCAAATCCAAAGATATCTGTCTTATTCTTTTTTGCCTCCTCTAGGGCTAATAAAAGTTCCTCTTGTATTGATTTTTCTATTTCCTTTTCCATTTTCAAGAGCACAAGTGGGTCCGTTAAATCAGCTGGCATCCTTAACTCCATAATATTGCCTTCTGCTTTGACTTCAATCGTAATATGTGGTTTCCCTTTTTTTATCTTTGGAATACTCTTGGTTTGTTCACGGATAACTTGATATACCACAGCATCCTCTTTATCCATCCAACTAAAACTAATCCCTGTATTTTTTAATTTATGGAGAATCCACCCGGTCCCTCTAGCTGTTTTGCCTTCGAACCAACTGATTAGTTTTCCTTCTTTAAAGATTCCAAGGCCCGTTGCGCCAATAGTTGTTTCTGGGTCACTGTCTTGAATGTTTTCTAGCTTTTTTCCTTGTTCCGGTGAACCTGATACAGAAAACCCTGTTATAACAGTTGATTTACCTGTAGTTGTTAAATCTTTTATGGCATTTTGTAGATTTATGGTAAAAAATTCCCCCCATTGCTCTTCAGTAAACCTTAAATTTTTTATGATTTTATTAGCGGGAATCTTATCAACTGGGGTCATAACTTTCAATAAGTCTGAAGCTTTTGCCCCCTGCGCAATAATAAGGACAGCTGTCATCCGAAATTCAGGGTTGCGTTCAAAAGCATCTAGGATGTTACCAATCCCTTCTTTCCTAGCTAGCTCTTCTCCTATTACTAGAAGATTTGTGTGAGCATAATAGCGTCTTCTTGGTAATTTAGTTGATGCTATTTGATTGACTTCAATGATATTGCTCCCCGTTGCGGTATAAACAGTAACTGGGGGGCCTTTACTCCCTCCCCCACCCTGCAAGCCTCCTGCGACATTTGAAGGATTGATGACCTGTAGGGTGGACACATATTCCCCTTTGGCGTTTAGGTCTAGGCCCATAGCAGAGATAATCGCCAAATCTGTGAGCTCTTTTTTGCTCCAGCAGCCAGCAAGGAGCAAACATAAAATAAGGTGTAGAGTAAGAATGAGATAGTTACGTTTCATTCTTGATCCTCCTGTGGATTACGGGGAACCATTCCACGACTTTTATTAGGTCTCGGATGCTGGTTCTCTCCCATTCGCGTTTGATTTTCTTTGTTTGCAATGAGCGATGGCCTCTTCTTCAGTGCCCAAATAGGTGTCCGAACGACGGAATCCCCAAGTCCAGAAGGAACTAGAGGGGCCAACGGTGCAAAATAAGGGACACCGAATGAACGAAGACTCGTCAGATGAATCGCCAGAACTAAAATACCTAAAATAATTCCATAAAACCCAAAGGTAGCCGCCACAACCATGAACAAAAAACGAATAATTCTGGCTGAAATCGCAACCGCGAATGAAGGTGTAGCAAAGTTTGCTATCGCTGTGATTGCTACGATAATGACCATAGCCGGTGACACAATCCCCGCTTGAACGGCTGCTTGACCAATTACAAGTGCCCCCACAATTGAAATGGCAGACCCAACGGCTCTTGGCATTCGAACTCCTGCCTCCCTAAGAATTTCAAAAGCAACTTCCATAATTAACGCTTCGACAAATGCCGGAAAAGGTACAGTTTCACGTTGAGCTGCAATCGCAATCAACAATTGGGTTGGAATCATTTCTTGATGGAATGTCGTACCTGCTATATAACTTGCTGGAGCGATAATTGAAATAAAAAAAATTAAAATTCGCAAGAAACGCAACGAAGTGGCAAGGTATGCGCGACTATAGTAATCCTCAACCGATTGAAAGAATTGAATAAACACTGTTGGTGCAATTAAGGCAAAGGGTGTTCCATTAACCATGATAGAAACACGACCTTCCAGTAAATTCCCTGCAACGATGTCGGGTCTTTCTGTATAATAAAAGGTCGGAAATGTTGTAAAGCTTTCATCTTCAATCAATTGTTCAATGTACCCGGATTCAAGAATACTATCTATTTCTATTCGTTTTAACCGACTACGAACTTCGTTAACGATGTCTTCTTTGGCAATCCCCTTAATGTAGACTAAGGAAACGTCTGTTTTGGTTACTGTTCCAATTTTCATTGTCTCCACCCAAAGGTTAGGGTTTTGAATTCTTCGACGGACTAAAGAAATATTGGTCCCAATCGATTCCGTGAACCCATCTCTTGGACCCCGAACCGTTACCTGACTTCCTGGCTCCTCGATTGACCTTTGTTCACCACCTCTTGTACTAGCGCTCAAGGCTTTAGAACATCCATCAACTAATACGATGGTTTCACCAGACATCAATGATTGAAATAATCCATCCCATTCTAGATGAATTTTGATATCTCCCAAGGCGACAATTTCTTCTTTTAATATATCAAAGGGATCTTTAACTGGAGATTTTCGGTGTAACTCGCGATTCATTATAATAGACTGAATTAAAAATTCATTGATAGCTTGACTATTAGAGATTCCTTCCACATAGACAACCGCTGTTTTTATTCCCAGCTTTTCATCGAAGGATGCTTTACGTACTACGACATCTGCACTGTTACCTGTTTTTCTTTTGATAAAAGACAATTGATCTTCCAATAAAGGATAAATAGGTTCAGTTAATTCATCCACCTTCATTGGATCTTCTTTTTGTTGTTTTACTTTTGACCTTAATCTTTTGCGTTGGCTTAGTTTAAAAAATGAAGGCATGTTGGATTCAGGACCTTTCTGTTTTTTACAATTTTTCCTAAACCATACCTAAATATTCCTCCTAAACCACTTATGTCCGAATATCTTTTTGATCATAGGGGGAACATAGGGTAGGTGATTGAAATGAAAATATGGGGCAGTACCTTACTTATTTTAGTGTTTCTTATTGGACTTTCTTTTGGGATTGACCTTCTAATAGGGTTTGAACTGAGAACAGCCATGAGAAATGCTGTTAGCCCTTTAGCTGTTATGGAGCCTGTGGAATTTGTCATATTTTTTTCGCTCATCATTATTTATATTGGGAAGTCTATGTTTGTGTTTATTCAAACGAAAAAACAAAAGAAGAAACAAGCTTAACACCCGTTGAGTACGAAAAAAGTGAGTACCTAGACAGGTACTCACTTTTTTTGCTATTCTTGTTCTTCTCTTTGGTAGTTGTATCCTTCTCTATCAACAGGTTCAAAACCCTTAGGCGTGTAAAAACGGAGCAAGTCTCCATTCACAACTTTATCCGAAAGGTCTAATTTCCGTTTTACCATATCCTGATATTTTTTCGCTTCTTCTATTTGGTCTTCAGCAATGAGTTCTCCTGTGGTAGAATCATAGAACTTTCCATCTGCTAGCGTATACTTAGAACTAACAAAATCCCCGTTACGGAAAGGGATTACATCATCATGTTGTTCAGATAACAAATCTGTTCCAAAATGAACAAATTTTTTAGTATCCATGCCTAAAAGATGCATAAGTGTAGGAAGTAGATCAATTTGGCCACTATATTCATGGATGACCTTGCCCTTGATGCCAGGTACATGGATAAGCAAAGGGGTACGCTGCAATCCAGCACTTTCAAAGGCTGTAATTTCTTTCCCAATTACCTGCTCCATGGCCTTATTATGATTATTAGATATCCCATAATGGTCCCCGTACATTATGATAATGCTATTCTCATATAAGCCAGATTCCTTTAAATAATCAAAGAATTGCTCTATCGCCTCATCTGCGTAACGAGCTGTTTGAAAATAATTATCGACTGTTTTATTCCCTGTAGTGTGAGGAGCAATCGTTGCTTCTTCTTCAGGTAATTTAAATGGATAATGGTGTGTTACTGTGATTAATTTCGCATAAAATGGCTGGGGCAAGGATTCTAAGTAAGGAATAGACTGCTCAAAGAATGGTTTATCCATCAATCCGTATTCTGCCATATCTACTTCGTTCATATCATAAAAACTAGAATCGAAGAAATGATCATATCCCATGGATTTATAGATTTCGTCACGGTTCCAAAAGGTTCCATTGTTCCCATGAAACACAGCAGAAGTATATCCTTGTTGCCCTAGGATTGCTGGTGCACTCTGATACGTGTTTAACCCTTTTGTTGTAAAAGCAGACCCTTGAGCCAACCCATATAATGAATTTGAAATCATAAATTCAGCATCCGATGTTTTCCCTTGTGCTGTCTGATGGAAGAAGTTATCAAAATACAGCATATTTTCCTCTCTAGTTAAGGAGTTTAAGAAAGGTGTTACTTCTTCCCCATGAAGTTCATAATCAATCAAAAAGTTTTGAATTGATTCCATATGAACATAAATCACATTCATGTCTTCTCCAACACCAAAATATTCTGGGTTGGGTGCAGCCTGGTTGGACTTTGTATAGTTAATAACCTCTGTAATATCATCACTTTTTGCCAAAACCCTTTGAGCAGATGCTTTGGTACTTTGGACCGTATCATAAATGGTGTAGTTGTACATTCCTAAATATTTTACAATGTAATTTCGATCAAATCCTCTTGTTAATAGCTCAGGGCGGTCTACTTCGGCAATAGCAAGATTAAGCGAAGAAATCCCTAATCCCAACAAAAAGACGCTAGCAACTTTCTTTCGCGTTAGGTTTATAGCCTCTAATCGTATTTTTTTAGAAGCAAGAAGACTAATGAGCAAAAACCAATCCACAAAAAACAAGAGGTCATACGGTTTTAAGAGCGTAGCAATACTACTACTGACATCTCCAAAATTTTGTGTCTGGGTTAACGTAGGAAGCGTGATAAAATCATTAAAAAAACGATAATATAAAACATTTGCATAAAGAAGAACTGACATTAAAAAGTACAAAACCATTAACCATTTATACTTTTTCTTCTCTTTAAAGAAAAACGCAAATCCTAAGAATAACATACTTGATCCTAATGGATTAAAAAACAACAAAAATTGCTGAATTGAATTCTCAATTCCCAAATGAAACTGAGAAATCTGGACGATATAAGTTTTCATCCATAATAAAAAAACAGCAATAAAGAAAAAACCTAAAAAACTATTTAACAACCTTTCTTTCGCAAACCATTCCTTCATAAAATACCCTTCTTTCTTCCACCATTCTTACAAGCAAGGTGAGCAATCATCTCCACTTACACTTACTGTAAAAATTCTTACTGCTTCAAAAATGCTCTAAAGTCTTTGCAAATCATATGTATACAATTACACTAAAAAAGCTTGCACTAAACTCAGTAACAAGAATTACCAAGTCTATCAATCTTGTACTATATATTAGACGTGTTAACATACAAAAAGTTTCTTTTTCTCGAAAACTTATCCATTGTTAAAAAGAATACCATTTCCAGCAAACAAAACCAACTATAAAAAGGAATTGCACCCCTTTTTCCCATTTTTAATCCAAATTCACAATACCCATCAGTTTTAAGTTATTTGACTAACAGCGAATAAATACCAACTTTGAAAATTATAGTCAACTCTTTATTCCTTCTTAGGGATAGCAGTGTATATGAGCCTGTTCATTAGAGTGGAGATCACATCTAAGTAAAAAAAGAGAAAACCCTACCATCAACACAGGGTTTTCTCTTGCTGGTTTTAATTCCATTACACTTCAATGATAATCGGCAGAATCATTGGCTTTCTCTTCGTTTGTGCAAATAAATATTGCCCAACGGATTTCTTAATTTGTTGTTTAATACTTCCCCAATCATTTTTGTTTCGTCCAGATTGTTCGTTAACGGTTTTGCTTACTAATCTGTTCACGTCTTTTAATAATTCCTCATTATTTCGAGCATATACAAAGCCACGTGTGATGGTGTCAGGATCTGAGACAAGCTTTCCATCTCTTTTTCCCATCGATAAAATAATTACCAACATACCGTCCTCGGATAGTTGCTTCCGGTCTCGTAAAACAACATCGCCGACATCGCCAACACCAATGCCATCTACATAAATATTTCCTGCTTGAACACTGCGAGTTTGCCTAGCAGTTGTGTCTTCAATATCAACAACATCACCATTATTTAAGATAAATGAATTTCCTGGTTCCACTCCGACGGATTCAGCAAGCATCCGATGATGATGAAGCATCCTTAGTTCTCCGTGAATAGGGATAAAATAAGTCGGTTTCATTAAAGTGAGCATTAATTTTAAATCTTCCTGATACCCGTGTCCAGATACATGCATACCGGTTGAGCTTCCGGAACCATAGATTACTTTTGCGCCTAATGCATATAAATTATCAACAATTTTTGTTACGTTTTTTTCATTACCTGGGATAGGGCCAGCTGCAAAGATGACTGTATCTCCCGGATAAACCTCGACTCCACGATAATTTCCGGTGGATAGACGCGCTAGTGCTGCGTTCGGCTCTCCTTGACTTCCTGTGCAAAGGATAACCACTTTTTCTGGAGGCAATTCTTCAATTTGGTCTGGTTCAATGAGCATCCCCTCAGGCATATCTAAATACCCTCGTTCAATGGCAACCTCAACAACATTGACCATGCTTCTTCCAAGTAAAGCAAGCTTACGATTTGTAGCGATGGCACCTTCGACCACTTGTTGTACACGATTTATATTTGACGCAAAAGTGCTAATAATCACCTTTCCTCGAGCCTTCATAAATGCTTCTTTAATATGTTCTCCAACCATTTGTTCTGAAGGTGTAAAGCCAGGTCGTTCAGCATTTGTACTTTCGGAAATGAGAAGCAACACTCCTTCACTACCGATTTTCGCCATTTTATGGAGGTCTGCGTACTGTTTGTTGACGGGTGTTAAATCGAATTTAAAATCACCGGTATGTACAACGGTACCCTCTGGTGTGTGAAATACAATCCCTAAACAATCTGGAATACTGTGATTCACCTTAAAGAAGTTTACTTTCATTTTATCGAAACTTAAGCTAGAATTGGAATCAATTTCGTTTAGTTCCGTTTCTCGTAAGAGTTTGTGTTCTTTAAGTTTTAATTCAATCAATCCAAGAGTAAAGCGAGTTGCGTAAACAGGGACATTTAGCTTCTTTAAAAAGAATGGAATGGCACCAATATGGTCTTCATGCCCATGTGTCAAAATTAGCGCCTTTATTTTTTCCCGATTCTCTTGCAAATAACTAACATCTGGGATAATTAAATCTATACCAAGGAGACTTTCATCAGGAAACTTATTCCCACAATCAATAATGACAATGTCATCCCCATATTGGATAGCGTACATATTTTTCCCGACTTCATTCAACCCACCTAAGGCAAAAAACGACAAGGTATATTTTGTACTCACATTGAAGTCCTCCTACTCATTATACTGATGTTATTATGCGCGTTATTTATTTTCTTTATGAGAAAAGAGGGAATACCGTGTTTGATGTTACTAGGCATTTCCTCTCTATACCTTTAAATCCGACGAAAGGGTTTATGAAAATTTGTATCTTACTCGTAAACCCCCTTTAACTAAAAAGGCCAATCTTTCACTTGGAAAGATTGGCTTATTTCTAATGAAAATAATACTCTTATTTGTGCTATTGCGCTTTGCAATTTAGTTTTCACCCGGACTATTAACCATTATTTTAGCTACTTGTGTTAAACGATCATAAAAGGCTGCTCCAGCTGGTGTGTCAGATAAACCAATTTCATCAAATGCGCCCCTCATACAAGCTAACCAGCGTTCTGCTCTTTTCGGTGTGATTTCAAACGGAAGATGGCGTTGCCGCATTGCTGGTGGCCCAAACTCTTCGCTATATAAAGGTGGTCCTCCCAGAAATTGAGATAAAAACATTCTTTGCTTACGCTGAATTCCTTCCATATCTCCTTCAAACAACGGCTTGAGCTCTTCGTCTGCATATACACGTGGATAAAAAGCATGCACTAACTTATCTAGTGTCTCCTGTCCACCAATTTCGGAATATAAAGAAGTAAATTTATAATCCAAAAGTCCACATCCTTTTCACTTTTCTTCTTATTATAAATGAAGTACAAATGAGATACTCTCCTAAATAGAAAAAAGATGATCTATCAGGAATCAGGAAGTGTGTACTCATCAATATTAAAATTCCCCCAACCTATATCGACTGGAGGATGAATCTATATATTGGCTTGCGTTGAATAACATAACAAGTAGACTATTTTAGGCTATCATCTTAATAAATTCTTTCATAAACGCTGGTAAATCAGGCCATGCGTGTCCGGACACAAGGTTTCCTTGCACATGAAGAGGTTCATTAATATAGGTCGCACCTGTAGCTTCTACATCCGGCTTACAAGCAATATAAGCTGTCAGCTCTCGTCCCTTTAAATATTGATGAACGGTTGATAATACTAGTGTTGCGTGACAAATAGCTCCTACTGGTTTATTTGCTTCAAAAAAATGAGCAACGATTTTCGGGACATTCTCGTCTAGTCGAATATATTCAGGGGCTCTACCACCTGGAATGATTAATCCGTCGTATTCTTCGGGATTAACCTCATCAAATGAAAGCTGTGCCTCGATTAAGTAGCCTTTACTTTCTGTATACGTATCCCACCCAATGAAATCGTGAACAACTGTTTGAAGCTTCTTTTTTGATGGAGCGGCAATTTGCACATCATAGCCTTCCTCAAGACACCTAAAATATGGATAATAAATTTCAAGTGCCTCAACCGCATCCCCAGCTAATAGTAACACTTTTTTTGCCATTGTCTTATTCCTCCTCAACCTTTTAGATTATTCCCTTTAGTATATATTCAGGGCTATTCTGCTTGTTTCCTGTAATGTCTTGATTTGTTAACAAAATCTTCAAAATTTCCATTCACCCAATAATGTTATACCAACCCTATTAACTATATCTATCGTTCTAATTTTTATTTTTGACCTTCGTAAACTGTATGTCACGTTAGAAATGTAAAATCGTTTTGTAAATGTAAGGAAAAAGTCTTGATGACTCATTAAAGGAAGCTATTTTCGAGGGCAGATAGTCTTGGAATAAATGGCTTCAAACTTTATAGTAGGCTAGAATCGAAGTCTTGTAATAAGAAACAACTACACCTTTAGTCATGAAATAGAATCTTTCAGACATTAACAGAAGTTATCAAGTTGTTTAAACCGTCTGTAATGTAGACGAATCGACATGATTTTTAATAAAGCTTGTTTATACTTGGCTATAGTTTTTGATGGAAGGGAGATGTAAAACGTCTAGTTGCATTTGGTTTTGGATCCTTGAATAAATAAATCAAAACTGGAGGAATGAACATGATAGCAAAAAAGATCTGTAAATTGGTGTTTGTATTCGTTACATTTATGGTAATAGCGGCCTGTGGCAACACTCAAGACATAGAAGGCGATATGTCTCCTCAGGAAGAACCCGTTAATGGCAATGTAAACCAAGAGGAACCAAATAGCGAAGTGGAAACCGAAGAATCTTTTGAAGGTGGAACAAATACCGAAGATCCCGCATCCAGTGAAGGAGAAGAAGAGTCATTGGAACCTGAATTAAATCAAGAGGAAAATGATAATAGTGAGCTCGATGAAGAGATTGACTCAGAACTTGAAACAGAAAGTGACCTATCCGATGAGGATATAAAATAAAAACAATTAGCAGATTCGTTCATTGGTTACAAACTAACCAATGAACGTTTATTATAACTAGCTTTTGGAATTCCTCTACCATCCTATACTGACGGATCACTTTCATTTCACAACACCGTTATCTTAATATTCTCTAAAAGTACACCTTTAAGTTATTCTCCTATTCTCTCATTTTTCACACTCCTAACTCCCTCCACATCTATCGAAAAAACATGACTTATTATATAATAAAAGTAGTTAACTGTTTGAATTTTCCCTTATAAGAAAACCCTTACAACTTCTGTGTTGACCACTTTTTTAGAGGAGGAAATAAATGAATCGATTTTCAATCAATGGGCTATTTGCTGTAACAGAATGGATTACAAAATTTGCCTATATCAACTTATTATGGCTAGGATTTACTCTAGTAGGTCTTGGTATCTTTGGTTTTTTCCCGTCAACCATTTCGATGTTTACCGTGATTCGTAAATGGCTCATCGGAGAAACAGATGTTCCAGTGTTTCCTACTTTTTGGAAAACTTTTAAAAAGGAATTCCGAAAAAGCAATATACTAGGTATGATTATCCTTGTTGTTACTGGCTTACTTTTTCTTGATTTGGTTTTTATGAAAAACAATGGTAGCAGTTTTACAAGTATAATCCATATTCCTTTATACTTGTTTATTTTCACCTGTGTTATGACGTTGCTTTATCTATTCCCAGTTTATGTTCATTATGATGTTAAGTTTTTTGAAATGGTTAAAAACTCTTTTCTTATCATGCTGATTAATCCTCTTTCAAATCTTGTTATGATTGGCGGAATCGTTGCCGTATACTTTATCGCAAAAACCATACCTGGCATTGGATTTTTCTTTGGTGGCAGTATTACCTCTATGATTATAATGGCAACATGCTATGCAGCTTTTACTAAAATTGAACAAAAAAAGCAAGTCACTGAAACGACATAAAAAATAAGGCAGATAGGAAAGTTCCTCTAAATTAGCGGAAACCTTCTTATCTGCCTTAGTTATAAATTTCAGTTTTTTTCCTCGTAGTATCAACCCTTGATTGAGCCCGAAGAAATACCTTCAACGATTTTGTCGCTTAGTAATAAGAATGCAATTAAAATTGGAACGATACTAATGACAAGTGTTGCTCCGATTGCACCCCAGTCGGTTAAATACTGCCCAACAAAGTTGTTGATTCCAACGGTCAAGGTTTTCCATTTGTCAGAACTAATAAATGTATTAACAAATACAAATTCATTCCAGTTGTAAATCATATTGATAATGACAGTTGTTGATAACACTGGCACGGTCATTGGTAGCGTCACTTGGAAAAAGATTCGGTGAATTGAGCAACCGTCCATCACTGCAGCCTCTTCAATTTCCCTTGGTAGTGTCTTATAAAACCCTAACAGAATCATTATCGTGAGCGGTAAATTAAATGCCGTATAAGACAAGATGATTGAAATTGGATTATCAATTAAATTTAAGTTGTTATAAAAATTAAACAATGGAATCAAGGTTGAATGTAACGGTATCATATAACCTACCATGAATAATCCAAGTACAAGTCCACTCAGTTTCCATTGCATTCTAGTGATCGCAAACGTAACAAAGCTTGCAATAATTACCGTAAGAAAAACCGCTAACAAAGTCATCCATACACTATTGAAAAAATAGAGCCCGATGTTTCCCTGTGTCCATGCTTTCGTATAATTCCCCCATTGAGGGTCCTTTGGTAAGGCGAACGGTGACACTCCAAAAACCTCTGAATTGGTTTTTAATGAGAATATCACTAACCATACCAACGGATAAATCTGAATGATTGCGAAAATCGCTAATATTGCATAAAGAAGACTATAACCAATCTTGTTCCAATAAGATTTTTTTGGTTCTTTGGGAATAGAAAGGTTCGGTGTAATTTGTTTTTCAGTCGCAAGCTGACTCATCTTGTATCACTCCCCCTTAATATTGAACTTCGTCATTTTCAGATTTGGTCAATCTCGAAGTCAACCATGTCATACCAAGACAAATGACAAGTAAACCAAAGCCAATTGCACTGGCATAACCAAAATTATTCAGTTTAAACGCTTCCTTGTACATATAAGAAGCCATTACTTCACTTGCCCCATTAGGTCCGCCGCCTGTCATGACGTAGATTAAATCAAAATATTTAAGCGATCCCACAATTGCAAGCATAATTGTTACCTTAAATACCCCAGAGATAAGCGGTAATTTTATTTTGAAGGCTATTTGCAACGGGCTTGCACCATCAATTCTTGCTGCCTCAACAACCTCTTCAGGTACATTTTTTAATGCTGCATAATAAATCAGAATATAGAATCCAGCATATTGCCAAACAATTGGAATAAAAATTGCATATAAAGCGATATCTGGATCTGCTAACCAGATTGGTGTATTTTCCACCCCTAAAAACTCTAATAATCGATTCGCCATCCCGTTAGATGGATCAAAAATTTTCAACCAAAGTTGAGCAATCGCAACAGATGACAATAACATCGGAATCAAATAGATCTTTCTTAGGAGATCTGAACCTTTGATTTTACTAGCTAATACAAGTGAAATCGCTAAATAAATAAGCAAGCTCAGTGTTGAAAAAAGACCTAATAAGAAAGAATGACCGGCGCTAGTCCAGAATTTCCCATCTTGCATCAACTTTATGTAGTTTTCTAAACCTATGAAGGTCATATCACCTATTCCGTCCCATTTCATCAACCCGTAATAGCCTGTCATTGCAATGGGGATGTAAATTAGTACGAGAATAAGGAGTAAAGCTGGAAGCGTATATAGAGTAATGACAAATTTATTAGACATTACGTTTCTCATGGTTTGCCCCTTCCTTTCTATAAAGAAGAGGACATATTAGCCATATGCCCTCTTTTTTTCTTTTCTTATTCTTCAGAAGCAAGTGCTTCTTCTTGCGTTTTAGCGAACTCTTTAGGGCTCGCTTCTCCACCAAACAGTGCTTGAATCATGTTCAAATGAACATCTGCAACACCTGCTGACATCTGAACATCCGCATATAATGTAATGTTCGAAGCACTATTTAAGTCATCAAGAATGTCGATGTACATTTGTGCAAGATCAGCACCAGATGTATCAACCTTAGTCGCAGGAATAACACCAGCTTCTGTTACAGAACGCTTACCCCATTCTTCAACTAAATAAGAAACAAAATCTTTTGCTACATCTTTCACTTTAGAATCTTCAGATACAAACAGTCCAACTCCAGGTCCACCTACAAAACTATCGATATCCCCTTTTCCACCTTCATAGGTAGGGAACTTAAAGTAACCAATTTTGTCTTTGAACTCTTGTGGAACATCAGGGCTTGTTGTGTAGTTTGGTAATTCCCAAGTACCCATGATATACATTCCAGCTTGTTCATTCATAAAGTGACCTTTTGCTTCATCATTTGATAATCCGTTATAACCTTTAACAAAAGCACCCATGTCTACAAGTTTTTCTAATTCCTCAGCTGCTTTGACTAAAGCAGGATCTTCAAAGCTACCTGTGCGATTAATAGCGTTGTTTAGTGCTTCCGGTCCACCAATGCGGTCTGCAAGATACATATACCACATAGAACCAGTCCAGCGGTCTTTGTTCCCTACTGTTGCTGGGGTAACTCCATTATCAGCTAATGTTTTTACTACATTTAAGAATTCATCGTAAGTTGTTGGTACCTCTAATTTATATTTTGCGAAGATCTCCTTATTGTAGTAGACTGGCGCAATGTTCAATTCAAGAGGTAAACCATACGTTTTATTATCAAGTGCGAATGCTTCAACTGTACCTGGTACAAATTGATCCTTTAGACCGCTTTCAAGAAGGTCATCTAAAGGAGCAAACATATTGCCCTCTACGAATGGTTCCATATATCCTGCAGCCCAAGTAATTCCTACATCCGGAAGCTCATTAGAAGCAGAAAGAACTTTGATTTTTTCCTTGTACTGCTCATTCGCTAAGATTTCAGTTTGAATGTCTACGTCGGGATGCTCGGTCTCGTATGTCTTGATGATATCATCCACAATTGTAAACTGAGCCTTTGAACTTCCTTCTGGCCATAGGTGCATCATTTTTACAACTGTTTTATCACCACCACTTGATGATGATTCACCTTCTTTTTCGGACGAACTTGATGAAGAACATCCTGCTAATACTAGACTGCCTGCTAAAGCAAGCGACATCGCCACAGAAAACGCTTTCTTTTTCATCAATTTGAAACCCCCTTCTATCTATTTATTTAGTAATCGCTTACAAGTTATAGTCTATCACTCTAGAACTCAAGTAAAAAGACAACAACCGTTAGGAAAAATACCACTTTTTTTAGGTTTGTGAATAAATTGCTCTTCCCTATATGGCAAAGAGCGAGTTTCTTCTGCTGAATTCACAAAGGAGTAACACGATTTAGCTTTCTATAGGCGCTTGGAGTTATCCCCTCCAACTCCTTGAAAATTTTAATAAAATACTTAGCCGTTTTATATCCAGATTCTTCGGCAATCTCGTTGATTGGGAGTGTGGTTGAGATGACTAATTCCTTGGCCCGTTGAATCCTCCGCCTCGTCAAATATTCACTAAAGGTCATCTCCACTTGCTCCTTAAATAAAACACTAAAATAACTTGGGTTCAAATGTACGTGAGCGGCAACGTCCCTTTGGTTGATATCATCTTTTAAATGCTGATCAATATAAATCATTGCCTCTCGTATGGTATCTCGAGTCGATTGTCTCTTCGTTGTCGCGTGAATAATTTTGTCATCCACAACCTTTTCCATAATTCCCGCTCTTTCTTGTTTCTCCAGAACAAGAATGGCTTCCTCTACCGCTTCGATTAACTTCTTTTTACCTATCGGCTTCAAGAGATAGTTGACAACCCCTAATCTTAAAGCTTCCTGCGCATACTCGAACTCTGAATAAGCAGAAATGACGATTACAACGGGAGACATATTTTTTTCTTTGAGAAGATTGACGAGTTTTAACCCTGTAATTTCAGGCATTCTAATATCTGTAAGCATAATATGAATTCGTTTATTCTTTATGATTTCTAGTGCTTCTTCAGCGTTCGCTGCAGTGAGTATTGAATAAGAACCGTCATTCCAATTATCCAATGTTTTCTGAAGACCTTGTCTTGTTCGATGCTCATCATCAACAATTAAGATATTTTTTGCAATCAAGCTACTCTCCCCCATCTTTAGGAATTACAAATGATATTTGCGTTCCCCTTTGTATTTCGCTAGTTATTGAAAGTTCTGTATCTCTATTTTCTTGATAATAAAGCTTAAGACGCTTATAAACATTAGAAATGGCCATTCCTTTCCCACTCCCATTGATTGGAAGAGCTTCCCCGGTTTTCATAGTCTTTAGAATAGAAGTCAATTTTCCCTCGTCCATCCCTGGCCCATCATCTTTTACAGAAATCATTATTGTTTGCTCATCAGCCTTTTCAACTGCAACGGAAATTTGACATTGTCCTAGTTTATTGCCTGCACCATGTAAGATGGCGTTTTCAACTAATGGTTGAATAATCAGCTTAGGGATTCTAACAAACTGGTATTCTTGTGGGACATCTATTCTGCATAATAGTCGATCTCCAAACCGCATTTCCATAATATCCATATAATCTTCAATATGTTTCATCTCATCTTTGATAAAAACCCATTCGTCATCTGTTTCCTTTGTAATGGTATAGCGAAATAGATCAGACATAGCTAATACACGCTCAGACAATTCTTCCTCGTTTTTTTCCTCAAGTGACCAATGAAGAGCATCCAAAGTATTAAACAAGAAATGTGGATTTATTTGTGCTTGAAGTGCTTTTAATTCGCTTCTATTACGCAATATTTCTTTTTGATAAACCATTTGAATTAAATGATTTGTTTCCTTCACGAGCTGATTATAAGTGCTATTTAGTTCATTCACCTCATAAACAGAAGTTGTACTAGGATTAGATGGCAAAGATCCATCACCGGCCCTCTGCATTGTTTTGGTTAGCTTGACGATTGGGCTTGTGATAACTGTCGAAAGGAAAAAGGAACTAATTGTAAAGATAATTAAACCTGCAATTCCAGATAAAATAATTCCCGTCCGGATTCCTGTAATGCCGTCGGTGAGCGCGCTAACGGGCGTTAAAAGAAGAACTGTCCAACCTGTAATTTTAGAGGATTGTTTGGTAACCATATAATCCTTTTCTTTTAATTGAACGCTTGATTGTTCGCTATTAATGATAGCGTTTATATCACCGTGGAAATTAGAGACAATAGGTTGATTATCATGGTTTAACAAGATGGAATACTGGTTGGTTTCATCTGTTAAGTCTTTATTCGTAAATTGAAAATGTTCACGGTAAATACTGATCAAGAGATAGCCGCCATTATGATATTGCCTTTCCATTAAATTAACTCTTCGAAGCGCAAGAAAAATATTTTTGTCATTTGGATCCTGCCCTACCCAAACTAAACGACCCTTTGCCTTGTCTGCTTCTTCAATCCAACTTTTATCAATTCTATTTAATAGATTTTCCTCATCTAAAGGTAGCAAGCGATTTTGATTATTTGCAAATAATTGAAATGAAAAAACTCCATCCGAGTTTGCGGTAATAATATTGGTAAAAGTCATTAATTTTTGACGATCAGCAAAGGTGATTTCTTTCCCATCGAATTGCTTTGTTAAGAGTTCTTGGACCCCAGTGTTTGTAATCACTAGCTTCGACGCCATATTTATTTGTTCATATAACGAATCAAATCTCCCGTTTGCTTCAATGGCAACTTGTTGAATTTGTTTTTCAGCATTATTTTTTAATAATGAAGAAACTTGATTTAAAGTTGTAAGGCTGACAATCAGTAGAACTATTACCATTACAAGAATAAAGATAATTAATATCTGGTTGCGTAACGTATTCCATTTTCTTAATTGACTGAACATACCGATATCGCCTTCCTATAAAAGGGTTATAAAATTATAATTATAGTATAACTTGTTTTATGAAAGCGCCAATAATTTTTGAATTTTCTTATTTTGTAGATTTTATATCTTGCAATAAACAAGACAATCTAGCCCCTGAAAATGCAGTCAATCTGCACCTTTAAAATTCAGATGTATAAGAATTCTGGAAATTCCCTTGATATTTATGTCCAACTCTGTTATATTACAGATAATTACATATTTTCTTATTTCAATCATTTTGAAGTGAGGATAGAGGTGCAAAAACCAAGAGTAAGCAATTTGAGGATAATGAGGTCCGAAGATAATTGTCGAAAGGGGGATTTGCCGAAGCTTCAAGAATCTCATTTTTCTTGAAGTTGGTTCTGTTATTGAATAAATGCAGAACTGTCATATAGGAGACTATATGGAGGGCTATCTTACGCACAGAAGCGATATCTACTAGATTGTTTCTACTGCAACAGCGTACCCTCGTTGTTGCTTTTTTGCGTTTACCATTGAGGTCCTTCTCCACGAATAGAAAATTTATGAAAAGGATGAGGAGAATAATGATAAATTTTGGCCAAGTTTTAACAGCAATGGTGACTCCATTCGATCAAAATGGAGATATTGATTTTGATGCAACTAGCAATTTAGTAAACCATCTAATACAAAATGGAACAGATGGAATTGTGGTCGCAGGTACAACAGGTGAATCTCCTACACTAACAACAGAGGAAAAGATTTCGTTATTTACTTATGTTGTCGAAGTGGTCGAAGGAAGAATCCCTGTCATCGCTGGTACTGGTTCGAATAATACTAGAGCCTCAATAAGCTTAACAAAGGAAGCTGAAAAAGCTGGAGTAGACGGTATTATGCTCGTAACTCCTTACTATAACAAGCCATCACAAGAAGGGTTATATCAGCATTTCAAATCCATTGCAGATGCCACTTCCCTACCTGTTATGCTCTACAACATTCCCGGTCGAAGCGTTGTGAACTTATCTGTTGATACCGTTGTACAACTTTCGCAGATTAACAATATTGTTTGCATTAAAGAAGCAAGCGGGGATTTAGATGCTATGGCTGAAATCATTAGTAGAACACCGAGTGATTTCTCTTTGTATAGTGGTGATGATAGTATGACGTTACCAGTGTTATCAATTGGCGGTACTGGTGTCGTTTCCGTTGCCTCACACATTATCGGGAATGAAATGCAAGAAATGATCACGAACTTTAAAAACGGAAAGATTCAATCGGCGGCATTCACACACCGTACCCTTCTTCCGACGATCAAAGCCTTGTTTACAGCACCTAGTCCGACACCAGTAAAAGCTGCATTGAATATGAACGGAGTTGCAGTTGGCGGCGTTCGTTTACCAATGGTTCCACTCACAGAAGAACAGAAAACAGTGTTAAAAGAAGCTGTTGGTCCAATTAGAAATCAAGAAGGCATGTTTACCTCTTAATAGTAGCAACCAATTAGCCTGTTAGACTCGTCATCAACGACCTGTGTAACAGGCTTTTTTCATGTTAAATTTCCATTCATATTTTCAAACGTACTTTTACAATGCTGACAGTTATGTGAAATCTAACCATGACAGACGTCACTAGCAAAGGCAATAAAAAAGGAATATAATGAGACCATTCATTAACTTTTGCTGTTTAAAATCACATAAACGTTTAAGTAAGAAATGCTAAACCTTCAGCTTGTTTAGCATGATTAGAAAGGATTGAAAACTCTTGGCAACTACTCATGTATTTACGAAAGAAGAAGAACTATCAAACTCAATTACACATGGCATCGGTGCCCTTCTTAGTATTGCGGCGCTTGTAATATTAATTGTTTTCGCCTCACTTTATGGGACAGCCTGGCATGTTGTCAGTTTCACCTTATTTGGGGTAACGATGGTTCTTTTATATACCTCTTCCACCCTAGTTCATGCGCTACGTCCAGGACGAGCAAAAGACTTCTTCGAAATCATGGATCATTCCTCGATTTATTTCTTTATTGCTGGAACCTATACACCTTTTTTATTCCTCGCTGTGGAAGGTTGGGTAGGCTGGACTTTATTTGGGATTGTCTGGGGCATGGCTATTGGCGGAACCATCTTTAAGTCATTTTTCGTAAAGAAGTTTCTATTTACTTCAACAATCCTTTATGTGGTAATGGGCTGGTTAATCGTCTTTGCATGGAATGATTTAGCTACCAATTTACACCACACTGCCTTGCTACTATTAGCTCTCGGGGGAATTCTGTATACAGTTGGTGCAATTTTTTATATGTGGAAACTATTCAAACACCATCATGCCGTTTGGCATTTGTTCGTATTAGGTGGAACAGTCTGTCACTTCTTTGCCGTTCTCTACCTTCTCCCCTAAAAAGAAATTTTAATAACAGATGAAAATGCCCTGAGCTAACTGTCTCGGGGCATTTCTCTTTCCTTAAGGATAAGCTAAGAATTAATACCTCAGAATCCTTCTTGTCATGATATTCATAAAGTCATTGGCAAAAGCTTGATAATTAAAATCTACAGCAATCCGCTCCAGAGTTTCAGGTGGTTCATCATCAGGTTTTACACGAAAATCCGCTATCGTCCTTCCTCTTGATAGCTCAGATGTATCGACTCTAACACGGCGTGAAATAAACTGAAAATATTGAGGGCTCATCATCGCAAAAAGTGTAACTGAATCATGCATTGGGGAACCATTAAGCCCAGGGATCAAATCCTTGTAGGCCTCATTATAAAAATCAATAATTGGTTTGATGAGTGACGAAAAAGGATTTGATTGATATGCCGCAATTGTATCAATCATTTGCGGGGTTACAATCGCACGGTTGGTTATATTCAGGGGGATAATACTTATGTTTTTCCCCTTTTCCAACACAAGGTCTGTCGCAATTGGGTCTCCATGAAAATTTGCCTCTGCCACCGCCGTTACATTTCCAGGGTAGTTAAACGCACCACCCATCAGATAAATCTCCTTCACTGACTGTAGCAGTTCAGCTCCAGACAAGATAAATGAAACAGCTAGGGACGTGGTTCTTCCAGTATCAACAATGCTCAAATCCCCTTTATGTTTATCGATCAATTCATGTACGGCACTAAACCGTTGGACATTTGTGACTAAATTTTCGGGCGGTCGGATTGGACCCAAACCGTCTTCGCCATGGATTTCAGGATAATAGGTGACTACCTCTCCAGAGAACGGGCCAGTGGCTCCTCTAATAACGGGAATATCTGGTCTCCCAGCTAACTGTAATAGATAGGATGCATTCGCTGTCGCTTGTTTCTCATCAACATTTCCATAACCCGTTACGACCCCAATTAAGTCGATTTGCGGATGTAATAATGCGTATATTATCCCAATAGCATCATCAATTCCAGGGTCACCGAAAAGCAATACCTTTTTCATACCTTCTCTCCTTAAAACGTATTTGACCTTTGTATGAATATATTATTTGTGCAAACAAACTAAGTGAATGTCCAAACTTGCTTTTACTGTAAAACAACAAATTCTCACACATAAGATGAAAAGGACCAAATGATCAACCAAAATTTTAAGCATTTGATTTCACTTAAAAAATAAGTGAATATCTGTCACTTGAGCATACTAATAGTGATCCTTTAAGAAAGCGAGTTGAATACACATGTCAAAACAAGGCCGGCAACATCATAATCAAACAAGAGAACAAATTGAGAAGCAAGATCATCGAAATAATATTGAATTAGGAACTGAATTCCAAGTTGGGAATTCATCTTCACAAAGCCAGAAAAAAAGTGGGCGTCAAGTAAACAAAAAATAACCTCAATTCTGAGGTTATTTTTTGTTTGTTTTCATTTTGCAAAGCACATCGATACTATTGCTTACAAACCATGTTGATGCGTAAGAGTATCAGGCTGTTATGCCACCGAAAAGATTCCATACCCAGCCATGACGAACAACAAATACAGAATTGCTGTAATCGTAATCGTCCATTTTTTCACCATATTGAACTCTCTTATAGTTTTACTTTCTGTAATCGTAAGGCATTCAAGACAACTGAAACAGAACTAAAGGCCATGGCGGCCCCGGCGAGCCAAGGGGCAAGGAATCCTAATGCGGCAATTGGAATACCTAGAGTGTTATATCCGAACGCCCAGAATAAGTTTTGTTTAATATTTTGAATCGTCTTCTTGCTCATAAATATTGCATCCGCAATACTGTTTAGATCGCCACGAATTAGGGTTATATCGGCGGCCTCCATGGCTACATCTGTACCTGTTCCAATGGCCATCCCAATATCCGCAACAGCGAGGGCAGGAGCATCATTGATTCCATCACCTACCATCGCAACCTTTTTCCCTTGTGCCTGCAATTTCTTCACTTCGTCTGCTTTCCCTTCTGGAAGTACCTCGGCGATGACATGATCAATGCCAACCTCCTGAGCGATTGCTTTTGCTGTTTGCTGATTATCCCCGGTAATCATAATGACCTCAAGTCCCATCTCTTTCATTCGCTTTACAGCTACTTTCGATGTTTCTTTAATGGTATCAGCAACAGCTACAATTCCAGCAAACTCTCTATCAATGGCGACCAACATGGCTGTTTTCCCTTCACGCTCAAAAAATTCCATTTTCTCTAGAATATTTGCAATCTCCACGTGATATTTGTTCATCAATTTTCTTGTGCCGATTAATAGCTCTTTGCCTTCAATGCTCGCTTTTATTCCAAAGCCAGGTATTGCCTCAAAAGACTGTACATCTTTTAAGGTAATTCCCTTTTCTTTTATCCCTGCAACCATTGCTTCGGCAAGTGGGTGCTCTGATTGCTTTTCTGCAGAGCCAACGAGAACTAGGAAGTCTACTTCTTCAAACGTAGCCGCCACATAGACATCCGTTAAAACTGGTTTCCCATTAGTCACGGTCCCAGTCTTATCTAAAATAACGGCTTCAATTTGGTGAGTCATTTCCAAATGCTCTCCACCTTTAAATAGAATGCCGAATTCAGCTGAACGACCAGAACCTGCCATAATCGATGTTGGTGTCGCAAGTCCCAATGCACATGGACACGCAATTACTAACACAGCGATCATTTTTTCTAAAGCATTAGCAAAATCTCCAGGCACTACCCAGAGGTACCATACTAAAAATGTGACCACAGCAATCCCAACAACAATTGGAACGAATACTCCTGATATTTGGTCTGCAAGTCGCTGAATAGGTGCCTTTGAACCTTGTGCCTCTTCAACCACTTTAATGATTTGGGCAAGTGCAGTATCCCTGCCCACCTTCCTTGCCTCAATCTTTAAAAAGCCATTTTTGTTTATCGTCGAACCAATCACTTCATCGCCTGACTTTTTATCAACAGGAACACTTTCCCCTGTTAACATGGATTCGTCGATAGCTGATTGCCCTTCGACAATCACTCCATCAACTGGGATTTTTTCACCAGGCTTAACATGGACAACATCCCCAACAGCAACTTGTTCAAGGGATACCTCTTGTTCGATTCCATTTCTCTCAATAACTGCTGTTTTCGCCTGCAAACCCATTAACTTCTTTATGGCTTCTGAAGAACGTCCTTTTGCTTTAGCTTCAAATAATTTTCCTAATAAAATTAGCGTAATCAATATCGCACTAGTTTCATAATAGAGCTCCACCATATGTGCATTTGTTCCCATGGAAGCAATGGATAAGTAAAGACTGTAAAAATAAGCTGCAGATGTACCCAATGCCACTAGGACATCCATATTTGCACTTTTATTTTTCAAGGCTTTATATGCACCGGTATAAAACTGCCTTCCGATTACAAATTGGACAGGTGTAGCTAAGGCGAACTGTACCCAAGGATTGATAAACAGATCAGGTACGTAAATAAAGGAAGTAAACGAAAAATGTCCAACCATCGCCCAAAGCAACGGCAGTGAAAGAATGGCTGAAAGGATAAACTTTCCTGTTTGTTTTTCAATTTCCAACTGACGATAATCTGCTGTCTCTTGGTTATTGTCCTCTTCTTTAATATGGGCTCCATATCCTAATGCCTCAACCTTTTTAAGAATATCTCCTTTTGAAACTAAGGAAGGATTATATTGAACTGTTGCCCTTTCAAGAGCAAGATTAACGGTAGCTGTCGAAACTCCTGCTAACTTATTTAATCCCTTTTCAACCCTAGTTGAGCAGGCAGCACAAGTCATTCCAGTGATTTCAAATTCAGATTTTTCAGTAACGACATCATAACCAAGGTCCCTCACCTTTTTTTCTAAAGCCGCGACATTGGTCACCGATGGATCATATTTAATAGAGGAACGTTCCAATGCCAAATTGACTGTGGCTTCTTCTACTCCCTCCACCTTTTTTAATCCTTTTTCAATTCGGACCGCACAAGCCGCACATGTCATGCCCGAAATTTGCAAGGTTGTTTCTTTTGCATTATTACTCATCATTTCATCCCCTTATACCCATACAGGGTATATAGATTTGTAAAAAGGAACGTGCTAAGTAATTAGCACGCTTTTTATTTCATTAGAATTAAGCTACGTCATATCCTTGATCATCGATTGTTTCTTTGATTTTATCAAGAGTGACAACTCCATTGTTAAACTCAACTTCTACAGTAGCAGCATCAAGGTTTACTTGAACAGCATTCACACCTTCTAGAGCACCTACACTTCCCTCAACTGCTTTAACACAATGACCACAAGACATGCCAGTTACATTTAACGTTACTTTTTCCATATTTATAATCCCTCTCAATTTTTATTTTTTCATTAATTTTTGGATTGTTACTAGAAGTTCATCCACAACCTCTTCGTCACCCTCGTGGATACGTTCGACCACACAACTTTTTAAATGGCCCTCCAACAGAATCTTTGCTACACTGTTTAACGCTGCTTGCGTTGCGGATATCTGGGTAATGACATCATCACAATAAGTATCCTTTTCAATCATTCCTTTTATTCCACGTATCTGTCCTTCAATACGATTCAATCTTGTAATCATATTGCTTTTTAGTTTATCTGAATGGTGACTTTTACGTTCTGAATAATTGGAATGACAGCTTTCATCACAAGAATCCACTTTAGGGTCAATGATTTCCATTACACCACCTCCTGATAATAATCATATTACTATACCCCACTATAGTATGTAAAGTGATTGAAACGGTTATTCAAAAAATGTTCACAATGTTTAGCGGGACAGATACAGAAGTTGCAGGATTTCATGCAAAAATGGTGTCGTTTAAGAGAAAAACGATGAGTGTTACACCAAAAAGAACCAAAAAAGCGATGGAAAGCCATCGCTTTTTTGGTTACTGTGGAATTAATGTCAATTCTTCCCCATCAGAACCGTTTAGACTAGTTTCATGATACTTTCCCTCTACCCATTCCTCGAACTGATTATCATACCATTTACTTTTCACATGACCAGATTGTCCTGGTCCTACAAGATGATAACCTGTTGACAGGTCACTAATATCAATAACAAACCTCCACGACGCTCCATGGTTAACCGTTCCATCCCTTGTTGAGGCTGCCGCTTGCACGGTTACACTACTTCCTCCTGTTGGCATTCCTCCCTTTGAATTAAATAAATACTGCAACGGTGATACACTCGAGAGAGGGTGATTAAATCGAACTTGATGAGAATCTCCCCACTTCCAATTCTCGATTTTATCGCCTTCAGTCTTTTCAATTTCATTTAATGCTAAATTCAAAGATTCCTTTAATACCACTTCAATTCCACCTGATTGCTTCATCCACGGACCAGAATCTCCTCCTATAGCATTTCTAATTAGCTCATCGACCACTTGCTTTTGCCCTTGAAATAATTTTAAAGTATCTTCAGGAATCTTTTCTTGGAAAAGTACTTCTGAAATCTTTGTCATCCAAATATTAAAAATGAGTGGTGCTGCTAAATCTTTTGAATCCATATAATCCCAGTCTCTTAAAGTAGCAAGAGCTTGTTTCTGCTTTTTATCAGAGGTATCTTCGAGAACTTCAAGAAACTTTGGGACAAATTCTTGGGCCTGGAGATTTTTTTGGTCCATCTGCAGGGATTGCATATCTTCTACTGTCAACTTTTCCTCTGTCCGCAGAACTTCCTGAATCCTCATCTGCCGAAATGGCTGAGCCCAGTGGTTGCTAATATGATATGGATAGTCATCAGAAATTACCTTGTTATTTGCTGTTGAAATAAACCCCTCCTTCGGGTTCTCGACCCGAGGGAGTTCATCAAATGGAATATACCCTGTCCACTCATGCTCATCATTCCATCCTGGGACTGGGAGTAATCCATTGCCTTTACGAATCGGAATTTTCCCATTAGCTTTATACGCAATTGTTCCATCCTCTGCAGCAAAAACAAAGTTTTGTGCAGGTGTTTCAAATTTTTCAAGCGCTTTTTCAAACTCGTTCCAATTACTTGCTTTGTTCATATTTAAAATTGCTTCAAGCTCAGCTGATGGTTCTAGTGCAGTCCACTTTAAGCTTAATTCTGTATCGTTTCCAATGTCACCTGCAAATTCTGATAAAACCGGACCATGACGCGTAATGGTAACGTCATACTCAATGGTTTTTCCATCTTTTATTTTAATTGGCTCACTGACAACAGTGGCTTCTTCCCACTTGTCCAAATATAGAAATTGATTCTCCTTTTCAGGATTTTTCTTTTCAATATATAAATCCTGGACATCTGGACCTGTATTTGTCACACCCCATGCAATCTTTTCGTTATGCCCTAAAATTATTCCCGGGATCCCCGCAAAAATGACACCGCTTACATTAACTTCTGGAGCTTCTAAATGCATTTGATACCAAATTGAGGGGGTTGCTAAACCAAGATGTGGGTCGTCAGCAAGTAAAGGTTTACCCGAAGCAGTTTTGTCGCCACTTACTACCCAGTTATTGCTCCCATTGAATTCATGGGGAATGACGGCACTTGCAAAGCTCTTTTCAATATCCAACTCTGCTTTGCTAATTATATATGGCGCACCCTCTGGGTAAGTTGGAAACAAATCATAAGCTTCCTCTTCCGTAAAGTTCTGAAGTAAATATTGTCTAAACGCTTGATTCTCCCAATGCCCACCTAAATCATGAGCCATATACTTTCCGATGGTTAACGAATCTACTGGGGACCACGGTTCAGGTTTATATCCAAGTATCGTAAACTCTACTGGCCACTTATTACTTTCTTGTAATTCTTCCATATATAAATTGACTCCATCCGAAAACCAACCAAGAACCTCTTTACCAGACTCGGTATACTGGTCATAGGATGCCTCAGCTGCTCTACTTAAGCCGAGTGTTCGAAAAAACTTATCATTATTAACAGTGGATTTCCCAATCACCTCTGATAGCCTACCAGATGCCTGCCTCCTACTTAGGTCCATTTGAAATAACCGGTCCTGCGCTTGTATATAGCCTTGAGCTATATATAAATCCTGCTCACTTTCAGCTTTTAGATGCGGCACCCCTGAAGAGTCCCGGATCACTTGAACAGGAGCACTCAATCCAGCAAGCACAATTTCGCCTTTCGTTTTCGGTAAACCTTTTGAAAGAAACAAATTTCCACCGATAAGTACGACCACTAGGAGTAGCACTAGTACCATCCCTGACCAAAAAGCAATCTTTTTCCCACGGTGTTTCTTTCGTTGATTTTGCCTTGGTACAACTGTTTCCATGCTTCCCACCACTTTCGCCTTATATTACTCTGAATTTTAATTATTTTCTACGCAAATTCTATGTTTCCTCTTTTTCACTCCAATAACCCATGTCATGATAAGAGTAACCCCCACATCACTGTGGGGGTTACTCTTATCACATTCGTTTCATTTATAATTATTCGGAAACTCTCACTAGCTGTTTGCCAGTATTTTCACCACGGAATAATCCTAGGAAGGCTTCTACGGTATTATCAAAACCTTCAACGATATTTTCACGATAAGTGATTTTCCCTTCTTTCACCCATTTTGATAGATTTGTTAATCCTTCTTTGTTATGCTCAGCAAAATCACTAACAATGAACCCCTTCATCAGTGAACTAGTTTTTAACAACTTATCCATCACTCTTGGACCCATTTCTGGTTTTTCGAGATTATATTGAGAAATTTGCCCACAGATGATTGTTCTTGATTGGAAGTTTATCAGTTTCATCACTTGATCTGTAACGCTTCCACCGACATTATCAAAATAAATATCAACTCCATTTGGGCATGCCTCTTTTAGTGATTCAAATAGGTCTGGGGTTGTTTTATAATTGATTGCTGCATCAAAACCTAATTCTTTTGATAAAAACTCACATTTTTCTTCTGAACCTGCAATCCCGACCACTTTGCACCCTTTTAATTTTGCTATTTGACCAACTATGGTCCCAACAGCTCCAGATGCTCCAGAAATGACAACTGTTTCTCCTTCCTTTGGCTGCCCAATATGCAGCAAACCAAAATATGCGGTCAATCCAGGCATTCCTAACACGTGTAAAGCTGTTGATACCGGTGCTAGTTCTGGATTGAGCCTACGGATATTGCTCCCATCCGATAAGTTATACTCCGCCCATTCTAGCCGGCCTTCTACAAAACTATTGACTTCAAACCTAGGGTTTTTAGAAGCTGTTACTTTTCCAACGATTCCACCAATAATAGGTTCCCCTACTTTATAAGGCTCAGCATAGGATTTCGCATCGGACATACGCCCACGCATATAGGGGTCTACAGAAAGATAGACGGTACGGATTAATACCTCTCCGTCCGCTAAATCTGGAATACTACTTTCAATAAATTTGAAGTTCTCTTCACTTGGCATGCCAACTGGTCTGCTAGCTAATAATATTTTTCTGTTTGTCATAGAAATTCCCCCAAAAATAAAAATTTAAAGGACTAGTTAATAACCCCTATTCTTATATTCCATACTCATTCGATTATTCCTTGAAAAAAATAAATAATCATAGATATAGAGATTTTTATTGAAACTACTATAATTAAAGTGTTATACTTTAATTAAATGTATGATCTATATAAATTTGATAAAGGCAAACCCATTGAAAAGTGGAGACGCAAAGCTATAGGGGCTAAAGTATAAGATACCACGCCAGCCAGCTACCGAATTAGATGAAAGTGACTAATCGGAATCCGAATAGTCATTTTTAATTTAGTAAACATCAGGCTACAATAAAAACTGAATCTAATTGGTAACAAGGGTGACCTTATACTTCCCATATTATGAGGAGGTAACCATGAGTAATTTGGAAATCTTAAGTCTTATTGAGCGACTTGGTCAATTGTTTACAGATTACAAAAATTGTAAGGATCCAAAAGTTAAAGAAGAGATTTATCGAGATATTCAGGTAATCGGAAAAGCAATTGATGTATGAAAAAGGATAAACCAATACAATATGAAGTCTATAGGAAAGGAGATAATCTCCTTTCCTATTTGTTTTTATTTCGGGGTGTTTACGAAAAGGCTGTTTTTATAAAGTTTGTTGCTAAAATTAGAAAGCCGATAGTAGTGTAAGAGCAGCTAGTTAAGGGTTTCAATTCGTATACGTGCTCTTTTCTCATATTGATAACTTAATATAGCTCAGCCCCAATCGTCTTTTGCTCATTAAAGGCAACAAATCTTGAGAAAAGAGCATTCTAAAAAACGAACCTTTTGATTCCCCCTTTTTTAAAGGTATTGCTGTAGCCAAAAAAGGCTGTCGTCTACTGACAGCCCTGAAGATTTCTCCTGTTCATTTTCAATTTTTATCTAATAGGTACTACTGTTGTGCTAACTCATCTACTAACTCTGTGAATCGTTGCAATGCGTTCTCAATTGGTTCAGGAGTTGATAAATCAACACCAGTCTTTTTTAACAACTCAAGCGGATAATCAGAGCTTCCACTTTTTAAAAATTCTAGGTACGCCGTTAATGTATCATTATCGCCTTCAAGGATCTTTGTGGCTAAATGAATGGCAGAGGCAAATCCTGTCGCATATTTATATACATAAAATGGTCGATAAAAATGCGGTATCCTAGACCAACCGTATTTTACCTCCTCATCTAATACAATCTCATTCCCATTGTACTCCTTAAATAACTTCTCATATGTTTGACTAAACACTTCCACGTTAAGCGGAATGCCTTGTTCTGCTAATTCATGTGTAGTTTTTTCAAATTCTGCAAACATCACTTGTGTAAAGAAAGTACCTTTAAACTGATCAATAAAATGGTTCAATAAGTGTTTGCGAATGTCCGGATCTTTCTCCGTTTCTAATAAATAGTTAATTAATAAAACCTCGTTCACTGTTGAGGCAACTTCCGCTACAAATATGCTGTAACGAGCGGTAATTTGCGGCTGATGTTTTGAACTGAGCCAGCTATGAACACCATGCCCACATTCATGAACCAAGGTAAATAAACTATCCAAATCATCTTGATGGTTTAACAGGATGTAAGGATGGACTCCGTAAACCCCAAGATTATAAGCTCCAGAGCGCTTCCCAGGTGTTTCACGAACATCAAGATAACGCCCCTCCTTAAAGGTATCTAGGATTTGAATATACTCCTTACCAAGCGGCTCTAAGGCTTTGCGCATCGTCTCAAATGCTTCCTCATATGAAATTACCTGTTTTACACCACTAACAAGCGGCACACTTAAGTCATATTGACGTAGTTCGTCAAGACCAAGCTTTTCCTTACGAATCTTCGTGTACTGATGCATTGGTCCAATATTTTCTTTTGTAGTACGAATTAAATTCTCATATACTTCCTTTGGAACCTTATCACCGAATAGTCCTTTTTCAAGCGCAGAAGGATATTGCCTTAATCTTGCGGTTGTCACATTGTTTTTTATGGCTGCTGAAAGTGTTGAAGCAATTGTATTCTTTAACTGGAGATAAGGTTTGTAATATGCTTTATAAGCCTCCTTCCGCTTTTCTCGGTCTTCATCTTCAATTAATTTTGAATACATTCCCCTTGTCAACTCAATCTTCTCGCCATTTTCTCCTGTTACTTCACCAAACTTGATATCAGCATTATTAATCATCCCAAAGGTATGACCTGGAACCGAAAGCGCCTCGCCTAATTGAGAAAGCACAGCTTCTTGCTCTTTGCTTAGCACATGAGCTTTATATCGGAAAGACTCTAGTAAATCTTCCTCAAAATACTTTAGCCCATTTTCTGCTTCTATGTATCCTTTAAGAGTCGCTTCTTCAAGTCCTAATAATAATGGCATAAAAAACGAGGTCGCTGCGCTAATTTTGACACTTAATTGCTTCGCGCGATCTAAATACGCTTGAGGCCCTGTTTCGCGCGTGTTCTCATCCACTTTCAGCATTGCATATGCATAAAGTTTTCCGAATAAAAAAGACAACTCTTCACTAAGCTTTAAATACTGATACAAACTTTGTCCATCGTAAATATTACCATCATACTTCTTTAGAGAGTCTGTCATAGCTTCAATTTTACGATAATCCTCTTCCCATTGATTTAGATCCGAATAAATATCAGCTAAATTCCACTTTTCCTGTTCAGATACTTCGTTTCTTCCTGTAAACGTTGTCATTGAGACACTCCTTTGGGTAAAATTACTATATTCTAGATTATATTCTAAAGAACTTATGCTAAACCCTTCAATTAAAAAGATTAGTTGGTGTAGAATAGATGCTTGAAAGGAAGTGTAAATATGGCGATTACTTTGCCACATAATGAAGATTTAAATCGTACAGCATATCTCCCTCCGCAAGGTGATTATGAAACCTTCACAGATGACGAACATTATGCAACCAAGCTTAAAGAGTGGGGGTTATCTTCAAGTAAAGGGCAATTTTGGTATAAAGAAAAAGACCATCAAAGATTAGTTTCTATCAAAGGGTACCAAGTATACGGAGAAACAGATGATTACAATACCATTATTATTGAATTTCAAGATGGGAACCTTAGCTGCATCCATCCAGCTTTTTTAAAAGAAATGCAATCCTCAGGCTTTGGAAAAAACTCGATCATCAATACGACGATTAAAACACCGAAGACTGTAGTCGATAAAACCCAAGAAGGTAAGCAGCAAACAGAAAAGAATACTGCTAAGCCTGCTACGAAGGCGACACCTGTAAGTTCGGGCAAAACAAAAAAGAAAGATACGAAAGAAAAGGCACCCAAAATTGATTTACCTGAAGAAAAGGTACATTTCACAGCTAAGGTTAAGCAATTCGGCCTTACTTGGAATCACTTTAACGAGGACAATGATGAAGTCGTAGTTTTGGAAAACGTCGTTATTCAACAAGATCCGCCCCTCGAAGTGGGATTAGCCTGGTGTGCTCACTCAAAAACATTAAAGAAGCAAGAGCTTATCCCGGGCGAAACCTTGGAGTTCGATGGGAAAATAGTTAAAAAGAAATTAGCAAAAGGAAAAGATATTGAGGATGAAGCGTTTATCGTCGATGAGCCTGTTGCTTATAAAGTAAACAATCCCTCGAAAATTAAAAAAAGCTAGAAAGACAATCTCACGGTCCTTCTAGCTTTTTCTCTCCCTGTATCTGCCCTTTGCTAAAAGCAAAGGGCTATTATATGTTCCCCTAATCATCTCCTGAATTAATCAATAAGCATTATAAGAACTACACAAAGTATGTCGCATAAATATTCAAAGAATGAGACATAGGATCTCATTCTTGGGCTTTAGACTACTCCCAAATCCTACTAACGTTCTATTCGAATAATAATAAAAAAAATCAAACAAGCTATTGGTAAAGGGGGTTCTATATGAAGCATTTAACACCAATGGCCATTAAGTTTGTGTCCACCCTTGTATTATTGTATGTCATTCTAGACCTATTCTTCGGGATGTCGTTTATAAACGTGTTTCTCATAACCTTAGTTCTTGGTGTTATTTCGTATCTCCTAGGAGATATGCTAATATTGCCAAAAACAAATAATACAATCGCTACCATTGCCGATTTCGGTCTAGCGTTTCCACTTATATGGCTGATGACCTTGAATATGACCACCGGGGTGCGTACCTTTGGGGTATCTATAATTGCAGCCATTGGTCTTACACTATTCGAGGCCTTTTTTCATCAATATCTTAAAAGGAATATTATCGATTCAAACGAAGACGTCGTTAAAATCAATCGTCGAAGTCTCCCACAGCTACAATACACAGTTGAAAATGCCGAAGAATTTACTCCAGTAAAACCTGATGTAAGGAGCCCAGAAGAGGACAATACCAAGGAGTAAGTAACTTATTCCGACGAAAGCAGCCTCATACGAGGCTGCTTTCGTTTAGTTGCTTCTGCTAGTTTTGTCTTAGCATTTTAAATACTTGTTCTACATCCTTGTCACCACGACCAGAGACGTTCACAATTAGGATATCCTCAGGTGTAAGTTCCTTTGCCAATTTCACCGCATGTGATACGGCATGTGAGCTTTCGAGTGCAGGAATAATTCCTTCTGTTTTGGACAATAACTGCAAAGCCTCCAGCGCTTCCTGCCCACTAGCTGTAACGTACTCCGCTCTGCCACTTACCTTCAAGTGACTATGCTCAGGTCCTACCCCTGGATAGTCTAATCCAGCTGCAATCGAATAGGTTGGTTTTGGTTGGCCTTGTTCATCAATTAATGTCAAACATTTAAAACCATGAATGACTGCTGGTATTCCTTCGGCCATTGTTGCCGCTTCAGCAGGCTCAATCCCAATCAAGCGAACATTCGGTTCATCGATATAATGAGCAAATGCTCCAATCGCATTGCTCCCACCACCAGTACAAGCAAGGACTGCGGTTGGCAACTTGCCTTCTTTTTCTAAAATTTGGCGCTTAGATTCTTCACTAATCACAGCTTGAAAATGCTTTACCATGGCTGGATATGGATGTGGACCAACCGCAGAACCTAAAAGATAAAATGTATTTTGATAGTTTTCAACAAGGTCACCTAGTGCGGCATCTACCGCATCTTTTAAGCGTCCTTGCCCAGCTTCAACAGGAACGACTTTTGCTCCCAATAATTCCATACGGAATACATTAAGCGCTTGCCGTTCTGTATCGAGTTTCCCCATATAAATTACGCATTCCATCCCGAACATGGCACAAACGGTGGCAGTAGCAACTCCATGCTGACCAGCTCCAGTTTCCGCAATTATTCTTTTTGCACCCATTCTTTTTGCCAGTAAGATCTGCCCTAAGACATTATTTATTTTATGAGAACCTGTATGGTTTAAATCTTCTCGTTTTAAGTAAATCTTTGCTCCACCTACTTGCTTAGTTAAGTTCTCTGCAAATGTAAGTGGGTTCTCGCGCCCAACATATTCTTTTAAATAAAACTTAAATTCCCTTTGAAATTCAGGATCATCTTTATACTTTAAAAATTGCTCTTCAAGCATATTCATGACTTCTTGTAGACTATCTGGGACAAAGCTTCCCCCGAATTCTCCGTAAAATCCCTTAACCTCTTCGCTCACACTCTTCATCCTCAACTCTACTCCTCTCAACTAATTTCACTAACATAAAACTAGTATAATACAAATTTATCTAATATTCTAATAATAAATTATTATCTTCCGATAAATTTATTTCGGTAATGAGCCAGTGTCAGCAAAGGGAAAATATAACGATAGCTATGATAATGGATGTAAAAATCACCGGCCATTCCCTGTCCTTTAGGATAATCAGTCGTCCAGTCATCCCTTTCAATATGATTTAAGATAAACTGAATCCCTCTAGTAATTTCCTTGGAAGGCTTATCTGCAACCGCAATTAATGCGTCCACTGCCCAGGCTGTATGAGTTAAGGTACTTGTCTTTAAAGGAATGTATTTGCCTTTCCCATCGCTCTTACACGATTCTCCCCAGCCTCCATCTGGATTTTGAATGGTTTTTAACCAGTCTACAGCTCTCGTAATAGACGGCCGAGAAGGCAACATACCTACCGCTATCAGACCGGTTACTGCCGCCCATGTTCCATAGATATAGCAAATCCCCCATCTTCCGTACCATGAGCCATTTTGTTCCTGGTTTGCTTTTAACCAACGGATACCTGCTCTTATTGCGTGTTGATTTTTTTGAAGATTGGTGATTTTCCCAAGGTACTCCAAAGTTCTCCCTGTTAAATCCGCCGAGGACGGGTCCGTTAAAATAAATTCCGCTTTTTCGATTGGCAATAGCTTTAAGATTTTGCTATCGGTGTTTTTCTCAAACGCTGGCCATCCTCCATCGTCATTCTGCATCGATAAAACCCACACTGTTCCTCTTTGCCATGAATATAAATATTCTTGCCTCAACATGGCTTCTCTCGTAATGGCTCTTAAGGATGCCGTTGTATCATCAACATCTGGATGGATACTGTTTTTGTCAGCAAATCCCCATCCACCAGGGAATGCATTGGGATTATGAACCGCCCAATCACCGTATTTAACATGCTGGCGACGAATTAAGTAATCGTTGGCCTTTTTTACCATTGGATCTGAGGGTGAAACTCTCGCTTCTTGCAAGGCATAACTAATTAATGAGGTATTCCACACCGATGCCGTTGTATATTGCATATGTGGAAAACCTTTTATTTTAGTTTTCATCGACATTAAACCAGCTACCGCATTCGTAATCGTTGAATTGTTTTTTGAATATCCTAACGAAAGTAACGCAAAAATCATTAAAAAAGTAGAACTAAAATAGCCATAAAACGTTCCATCTGCTTCAATCCTGTGAAGCATATACTGCTTTGCCTGTTCTGTTGCTAAGCGATGGAGTTCGTTAGGAAAACCGATTAGTTTTTTAATCATGTCTTTAAATGTGGAGTGAAGCGATCGCCATTCCTCCTCTTCCCTATTAGAAAAAAAGTCATTTCTCGTTGTATACAAATCTGACAAATCAGGGCTACTCCCAGTCTTTACACTATATTTCTTGTCAGCAAGAATCATAATTGGCGTAAGATTGGTTCTCCCGTACTCCGAAAAACTATAAAAATTCAACGGAAAGCTCTGTGGGAGCAGAATCATTTCAATTGGGATCGGGAAATACGCTGGCCACTTTTGTTGTCCTGTTATCGCTAGCATGATTTTCGTAAACATATGCGCACTTTCCAATCCGCCATTTTTAATGATAAACCTCTTCGCATTTCTCATTCTCTGATCACTTTTGTGATAATACCCTGAATAAAGAAGTGCGTAGTAAGCTTCCACAGTGGCAGTCAAGTTTCCCTCTCCTTCATCATAAAAAAGCTTCCAAGCCCCGTTGTCTTCCTGCTTACTCAATATCCGATTAGTTAAAGCTTCTATTAAGTTTTCCTCATTTATTTCTAACGACCTTAATAAAATAATCATATAGCAATCGGTTGAAATACCTGTTTCAAAAGGATAATTCCACGAGCCATTGGGAGATTGATCCTGTTTCAACGTCTCAATAATCATTTCCAACCCTTCAACTACCTTACGTTCCATCATTCTCCTCCTCTCGCTACAAAATGGCGTTCAACCATACATATTCAGTGGACAGTATGAGCATTCATTAGGGGGAAAACCATATTGAATCTATTTATGAAGGCAATAACAAAACCACTGTCCCCATCCCTGGTTAATATAAAAAAAGAGCTTAAAAGAAAAACCAAGAAAGCAGAACGGCCACCCAAGCTGCATCCAAAAGAGGCACAAATGATTCAAACCATTAACGTACGTACGAGGAGATTGAATAAAAATAATGTGACGAGAACGAAAGCCTACCTTGATATTTATAAAAAATTCCCCGAAATTCATTGGGCCTTTCTAGGTCATATGGTATCCCGTAACGGTGGTTATAATATGACCGATTTAAAAGGGGGATTCCTTACTAAACTTATGACAGGAAAGGAAAGAAAAAGTTTTTTTGCCTTTTTAGAACGGGGAAATTGGTTGATTTTCCAAGACGCCTATCCGCAATTTTTGCTCTATGAAGAAAGCATAAAGACTGGGAAGAATCTATTTTACCTGTTGCCCTTTTTAAATGTATCTACATTTATGGAGACCATTTGGAACTACTTTTGGCAACAACGAGATTCGTCGATTTTGACCATAGGGTTAATTATGAATGAACAAAATTACTTAGAAACAAGAGT
>Ga0180215_1000050_pt1 | contig 178604 bp, 157 predicted proteins | sample eDN3rd37CBELigBY_FD_128871 | JGI IMG/M metagenome (GOLD analysis project Ga0180215, IMG submission 128871) | Enriched backyard soil microbial communities from Emeryville, California, USA - eDNA 3rd pass 37_C BE-Lig BY (version 2) (version 2) | ecosystem: Environmental > Terrestrial > Soil >... | reverse complement strand
CTCAACATCAAGGCAGCCCCACCACCGCAGGTGCGTGACCGCATCAAACTCATGCCACCCCGAAAACGCAGCTACGACGACGAAAAACGCAAACGCATCCGCACCGAACGCCGCCAACGCGCCAAACTCCTCACCGACCAACAACACCAACACCAAGCCAAACTCGCCACCAACGACAAACCCCCACCCTTCTAGAGGGACTTCCCGAGGGCGGGAAGCAAGACGACGCTGCCATCACTAGGAGGCGCCATGAAGATCCTTCGCGGGCGCCGCCTCGCACCGGGCCACCACGACGGCGATGGTCGTCGACTCCGAGATGAGCCGCGACGATGTCGTGCTGGCGTTCCGGACCAGTCTCGGCGACGGTGGCTGGCCGACCGAATGGGCCGAGGATGTCGCCGACGACAACCTGGGCCTCGCGGCGCAACTTCCCCTCGGGGCGATCATCATTCGCGAACTCGACGACTTCTATCTGCGCGGGGCGATCCTGCCCCCGCTCGACTAACGAAACCGGGCGCGCAGTTCGGTTTTCAGCACCTTGCCGGTGAGGTTGCGCGGTAGGGCCTCGACGATTTCGAGGCGTTCCGGAAACTTGTGCCGCGCCAGGCCCTGACCGCGGCAGTGGTCAACCAACGCGGACAAGTCCGGCGTCACGCCCGGCGCCGGCACGACGACGGCGCACACCCGCTCACCCGTGCGGGTGTCGGGCACACCGATCACCGCGACATCGGCGACCGCGGGATGGGTCACCAACGCCTCCTCCACCTCGAGCGCCGAGATGTTCTCCGCGTTGCGGATGATCGCGTCCTTGATCCGGCCGGTGACCCGCACGTTGCCGTCCGCGTCGATCAGCCCGCGGTCACCGGACCGGAACCAGCCGTCGGCGTCGAACGCGTCGGCGTTGAGCGACTCGTCGGTATAGCCCAGGAAACACTGCGGCCCCTTCAGCCGCAGCTCCCCCTCGACACCGATTCCGACCTCGCGTTCGTTGTCGTCGACGACGCGGATCCGCACCCCGGGAACCGGTGGCCCCACCGTGTGGTCGAGCACCTCCGGCGGTGCGTCCGGCGCCGGTGAGGTGGCCACCGGGAACTCGGTCAACCCCCACGCGTTCGCGATGCCGGGCACCGAAAGTGTCTCGCGCACCTGGCGTCCCAGCTCCGCGGTGATCGGCGCGCCACCGGCCACACACGCCCGCAGCCTCGGAAACAGCGGCGCCTCCCCGTGCCGACGCTGCGCGTCCATGTACGCCACGAAGAACGGCGTCGCCGTGCCCAGCAACGTGGGCGACGCGGCGGCGATCGCCTCCGGGGTCCGGACCGGGTCGAAGCTGTCGAACAGCACCAGCCGCATTCCGGTCAGCAGGCTCGCGGCCAGCATCGCCGCCCCGCCGATATGCGAGATCGGGAACGGGATCGGGTTCACATCGCTGCTCGACGCGCCGACCATCCCGACCACACCGGCCGAGCCCGCGATCACCGACCGGTCGCAGTGCTTGATGCCCTTGGGCGCCGCCGTGGTCCCCGACGAGTAGTACACCCACCGGGCCTCGTCCGCCGACGACGGCGGTGCCGGCAGCTCCCCGCTACCGGCGGGAAGCCGCAACGCCCCGTCGGCCGGCGGGTCGCCGTGGTCGATGACCACGACGGTCATCTCCCGCTCGGCGGCCAACTCCCGCGCCAGCGCCACATGGTCGAAGCCGCGCCACACCCCGGGCACCATGAGCACCTGGGCTTCGAGTTGCGTTGTGGCGAAACGGACTTCGCGTTCCCGCCAGATCGGCAGGATCGGGTTCTGCAGCGCGCCCAGGCGGGCCAGCGCGACCATCACCACCATCGTCTCCAACGACGTCAGCAGCTGCCAGGACACCACCGTGCCCGGGCCGATCCCCTGCTCGGCGAACGCGGCCGCGGTGCTCAGCGCGGCGTGGCTGAGCTCGGCGCTGGTGAGGCTGCGACCGAAGTCGTCGGCGAGCACCACGCGGTCCGGATGTTCGGCGGCGGCCCGCTCGACCAGACCCCAGAAGGTGTCACTCACGACGTCGGCAGCAGCAATCGACGTTTGGCCAGGATGTTGCGCATCATCTCAGAGCTTCCACCCGACACCGTGTACGCACGCGACCACAGCCAGCATTCTTTCAGACGCTGCTTGGCCAGGGCCACACCCGGATCGGCGGTTACCGTGCACACCATCGTCGACAACTGCGCGCCGTACGCCGAAACCCGGTGGTAGGTCTCGGCGAAGCTGAGCTTGGCGATCGACCCGTCGCCGACCTGTTCGTCGCCGGCGACCATCCGTTCGACATGGTCGTCGATGAACGCCTTGGCCACCTCGACCTCGACCGCCAACTCGGCGACCGTCTGCCGGATGTCCGCGTGCTCCAGCGCGGGCACCCCGTCGATCGTGCCGTGCCTGGCCACGGTGACCAGGTCGTCGATCAGCAGCTCCAGCAGGATCACGTTGCCGCCGATGCCGAACCGCTCGAAGTCCAGGCCCGTCATGATGATCGACCAGCCCTGGCCGGGCTCGCCGATGATGTTGTCCGCCGGGATGCGCACGCCGTCGAGCCACACCTCGTTGACCTCGATGGCGTCGTTGACGGTGCGGATCGGCCGGACCTCGACGCCCGGACTGTCCAGCGGGACCACGAACACCGACAGCCCCTTGTGCCGCGACGACGTCGGGTCGGTGCGGATCAGCGCCAAACCCATGTCGGCCCAATGCCCGTCGGTGATCCATGTCTTCTGCCCGTCGAGCACCCACGACCCGTCGTCCTGGCGGGTGCCGCGGCAGCGCACCGCGGCGATGTCGCTGCCGGCGTCGGGCTCACTCAGCAGCTGGCACCACACATGCTCGCTGCTGCGGATCTTCGGCAGCAGCCTGGACTTCTGCTCCTCGGACCCGAAGTGCAGCAGAACGTGGGCGGCGAGGTTGACCTGGTCGACCGGCCGCGGGGCGCGGGCCCGCAAAATCTCCTCGGAGACGATCCGGTCGTGCAGCGGATGGTGGTCGGCGCGGCCGCCGTACTCGACGGGCCAGTCCGCTCCCACGAACCCGGCGGCGAACAGCGAGGCGAACCACGTCCGCAGCGCCGCCTCCTGCTCGGGCGTCTCGGGTGCCCGGTGCCCCTCGCGGGCCTCGAACGGCGGTGCGTGTTCGGCGATGTGTGCCCGGATCCGCTCGCGGAACTCCGCCAACTGCGCATTCGTCGGCCTGGGGGCGCTCACCAGCCCGCTCCGTCCGCGTACTGTGCACGCGCGGCACGTGCGGTGCCGAGAAGCGAGGCGTTGGTGAAGACCCGGCGCAGTTCGTGGTGCAACGGATACTCCCAGGTGAAGCCGATCCCTCCGGACAACTGCATGCACTCGTCGACGGCGGCGGTGGCGTGGGTGGCGACGAATGCGTGCGCGACGGTCGCCACCGCCGGGGCCGACTCGTCCCCGGCGGCCAGCGCCCTGGCAGCCTTCATCACGACGGCGCGGGCCTTCGCCTCGAACACCAACAGCTCGACCAGACGATGTTGCACCGCTTGGAAACTCGCGATCGGGGCGCCGAACGCGATGCGCTCCTTGAGGTAGCCGACCAGCCGCTCGAACGTCGCCGACACCGTGCCCAGCGACTCCGCGCTGAGCAGCACCCGGGCCAGCGCCAGCAGCCGGCGCGCCTGCTCCTGGTCACCGACGTCCACGCCGTCGGCTCCGGTCAGCGTCACCCGCCAGACGGGACGCTCGACGTCGAGCAGTTCGTCGTCGGGTTCACGGGGCAGCGAGGCGACGCCCTCGTACAGCCGAATCCCGTTGTCGCCGAACGCCACGACGAGATCGGCGGCGTCCGGCCGGGCCACCCTGGTGACGTCGGCGGCCAGGGCGCATGCCGCCGCGACCGTGCCGTCGAGCAGGCCGGGCAACCACCGGTCCCGCACCGCACCGGGTGCGGCACTCAGCGCGGCCGCCGCGGTCACCGACCCGAGCCACTGCGACACGTTTCCCGCGCGCCCGAGTTCCTCGGCGATGACCGTCGTCTCCACCGGACGCCACCCGCTACCGCCCAGGCTCTCGTCGACCAGCAGCCCGGTCCAGTCCATCGCCGCAAGGTCTTTCAGCGAGTCCCGGCTGCCACATCCGGCGAGGAACTCGCGGGCCGCGTCCCGGACGAGGTCGATGTCAACGTCGATTTCAACGTCGATGTCAACCGAGTCGTCGAGGGCCGCCTCGACCTCAGCGCCCACCGCCGGTCAGCTCCCCAGCAGCTGTTCGGCGTTGCCGCGCATGATGCGCCGCTTCGCGGCGTCGTCGAGCGGATCGAGCAGCTTGACGAAGTCCGCGGGCTCGGCCAGACCTTCGGCGTGCGGGAAGTCCGATCCCATCACCAGCACATCGTCGTAGCCGAGGCTGTTGACGATGCCCGGGATGTCGTCCTCCGGGTAGGGCACAACGCGGACGTGCTGCCGGAAGATCGCCGACGGCCGCTCGGTGAGCTTGCCGCCGATCCACGGGCCGTTGCGGCCCATGCCGCGGCTCTTGTCCATGTGCTTGAGGAAGTACGGCACCCACTCGGCGCCGTGCTCGGCGACCAGCACGTTGAGCTTCGGGAAGCGGCCGAACAGGTTGTCGAAGATCAGCGCCGACAGCGTGTCCTCGATCGGCCGCTGACCGTAGATGTTCATCCACTGCCACGCCGACATGTGCCACGACGCCGGATCCGGGTTGTGGCCCCAGGCGGGCGAGATCGCGTCGAAGTACCAGAACGGCATGATGTGGTACACCAGCACGCAGCCGGCCTCCTGCAGCCGGGCGTAGATCGGGTCGAAGTAGGGGTCGCCCGGTGAGCGCCCGTAGGCAGGACCGGTCGGCAGCATCACGAACTTGGCGCCCGCGTTGATGATCGCCTCGGTCTCGGCGACCGCGGAGTCGAGGTCACGCAGCGACAGCAGTGCGGTCGCGTAGATGCGGTCCTCGAAGTTGAAGCCCCACTCCTCGTCGATCCAGCGGTTGAAGGAGCGCAGGTTCGCGTACAGCGCCGGGGTGTCGGAGACGTAGTGCTCGGCGGCCAGCGCCATCCCGCTGGGATAGATGACCATCTTCTCGACGTTCTGCTTCTCCATCACCGCGAGGCGCGCAGAACGCTCGATGTACTCGGGCTGCATCGGCAGCGGCTCGTAGGTCTCGTCGGGGTTGCCGGAGCCCATCTGGCGCAGCATCTCCTTCAGCGAGCCGGGCCGGTAGGCCACGTCCAGCCCGAGACCGCCCTCGCTGTTGAACGTCGCCACGCGGTGGCCCGCCAGGATCACCTCAACACCGTCGGCGCCGCGCACCGTGGTGATCGCACGGTCCTTGAACTCGTCGGGGAGATACCGGGTGAAAGCGTCGCGCGTCTCATAGCAGTGCGTGTCGCAATCGATAATGCCGTAGTCGAGGGTGGTCACCGCGCCGCTCCTTCTTGCGAGAATGCTTATTCTCTGTTTCAGGAAAAGATACTATCCTCGATCGATAATGCCTATACCCCGGGCTGTCCATAAATCGGTGCGGAAGGAAAACATGACTGCACCAACGTCATTCGTTGAAGTTGCGGGCCGTGTCGACGGCTGAGCAGGTCGATCACGGGGATCTGCGGGAGGCGGTCCGCGATTTCCTGGCTGCCCGCTCACCCAGCAGCGCCGTGCGCAGTGCGATGGACTCGGGCTACGACGAGCGGATCTGGCGCGAACTGACCGCCGACCTGGGCCTGGCGGCGGTCGCGGTGCCCGAGCGGTTCGGCGGTGCCGGTGCGGGGATGCCGGAACTGGCGGTGGTCTTCGAGGAGATGGGCGCCGCACTGCTGTGCTCCCCGTTCTTCGCGACCGTGGCGCTGGCCGTGCCGGCGCTGCTGGCCAGCGACGATGCCGACGCGATCGGCGATCTGCTGCCGGACCTGCTCGACGGCTCGGCCACCGCCACCCTGATCCTCGACGGCGCTCTGGAGGCCTGGCGGCCCGAGGCGGTGACGCTGTCGGCCCGCCGGGACGGCGGGACCTACCTGGTCAGCGGCGAGGCCCCGTTGGTGCTCGACGGGGACCGTGCCGACGTCATCCTGGCCGCCGCCCGCACCGACGCCGGCCTGTCGCTGTTCGCCGTGCGCGGCGACGCACCCGGCCTGCAGCGCACCGCGCTGACCGCGCTGGACCGCACCCGCAGGCCGGCCCGGTTGCGGTTCGCCGACGTGCCCGCACGCCTGGTCGGCGCGCAGGGCGGCGCCGCCGACGGGCTCACCCGCGCCTCTGACCTGGCGCTGGTCGCACTGGCCGCCGAACAGACCGGCGGGGCGGCCCGCTGTCTGGAGATGGCCGTCGACTACGCCAAGAACCGCATCCAGTTCGGCCGCGCCATCGGCAGCTTCCAGGCGGTCAAACACCGCTGCGCCGACATGCTGGTGCTGGTCGAGGGCGCCCGGTCGGCCGCGTACCACGCCGCCGAGGTGTGGGACTCCCCCGAACTGCCGGTCGCGGCGGCGGTGGCCAAGCTGGCCTGTTCGGAGGCGTTTCTGCAGTGCGCGCTCGACTCCATGCGCACCCACGGCGGCATCGGCTTCACCTGGGAGCACGACGCCCACCTGTACGTCCGCCGCGCCAAGGCGACCCAGTTGATGTTCGGCAGTCCCGACACCCACGCCGGGCGCCTCGCCGACCTGATCACCCACCCGAAGGATGACGCATGACCCTCTCGTACTCCCTGGAACTGCCCACCCACCGGGTCGAATCGCCCGACGAGTTCGTCACCGCCGCGGCGATCACCGAGATCGCGCGGCACGCCGAATCCTGCGGCTACTCCGCGGTGCATGTCACCGACCACCCGGCGCCGGACGCGAAATGGCTTGACCACGGCGGCCATCACGCACTGGACCCGTTCGTGGCGCTCTCGTTCGCCGCCGCGGCCACCACCGACGTCAGGCTGCTCACCAACGTCTACATCGCGGCGTACCGCAACCCGTTCCTGAGCGCCAAGTCGGTGCAGAGCCTGGCGGTGCTGTCCGGTGGACGACTGATTCTCGGCGTGGCCGCCGGTTATCTGAAGCCCGAATTCCGGGCTCTGGGAATCGATTTCGACCGGCGCGGCGACCTGCTCGACGAGTCACTGGATGTGCTGCAGCAGCTGCTCGCCGGCGACGACGTCGCACTGGAGACCGACCGCTTCTCCGCCCGCGGCGTGCGGCTGCGTCCGCTGCCGCCGCAGGCTCCGCCGGTCTGGGTCGGCGGCAACAGTAAACCCGCGGTACGACGAGCGGTTTCGCGGGGTGCCGGCTGGGCCCCGTTCAACACGTTCGGCTACGCCGCGGCGTCGCGCACCGCCGAGATCTCCACCCTCGACGAACTCGAGGCGGCGATCGTGTGGGCGAAGAACTACGCACGCGAGATCGGCCGCACCGAACCGCTGGACATCTGCTTCTCGGCGGGCAACCTGCTCGACGACAGCCGCTCGGTCGACGAACGGCAGGCCACCATCGAACGGCTCGCCGCCGCCGGGGTCACCTGGCTGACGATCGTGCCCGGCGGCGAGGACCGCGCCGAACTGCTGGAGCGGTCCGCGTCATTCGCCAAGGAGTTCATCCGGTCCTGACGGCCGCATCAGGCTGTCGGCCGCGAAACCGTCGACGCTGATCCGGCGGCGCGCGAACAGCCAGCGGCCCGCACCCGGGACCAGGCTGTCCCGGTAGCGGCCCCAGTGGTCCAGGCCGATGTCGGTGTGCACGGCGAAGTAGCTGGTCACCTCGGCCCGGGCGGGCGTGACCTCGACGAACCGCACACTCGACACGTGGTGGCGGACGTACGTCGCCTGGCGCCCGGTGCGGGGTGCGCTCATCTGGGCGGCCAGACCCGACTCGATCGCCGCGGGGCCGGTCAGCGGCTCACCGCCGTGGTACTCCAGCACCCCGTCCTCGGCAAAGCAGCCGGCCAGGGCCGCCAGATCGAACCTGTCGGTGGCCGCCGTGTAGTCCGACAGCGTCTGCCGCACCAGCTCCCTGACCACGATCTCCCACGACTGCACCGCGCCTCCGTCCACCGAAACCGAAACATGCATTTCCCGATCACGATAATGTGTATTCTCATGCCGCAACCCAGTCTTGAAGACCTCGTCCGCCCCGCCACCACCGCACTGGTCACCCAGGAGTGCCAGGGCGGCGTGATCGGCCCGGAGGCCGGACTGCCCGCACTGGCCGAAGAGGCGCGGCGCGAAGCGATCCCGAACATCGCCAAGCTGCTCGACGCCGCCCGTGCGGCGGGTGTCACGGTGGTGCACTGCCTGATGCACCGCCGCCCCGACGGCCGCGGATCCAACACCAACGCACGCCTATTCGCCGCCGCGAAATCCTTCAGCGCCGACCTCAGCCCCGGCAGTCCGGGCGGCTCGGTGCTTCCCGAATTCGGGCCGCACGAAAGCGATCTGATCCTCACCCGGACGCACGGCGTCGGCCCGATGACCGGCACCGACCTGGATCCGGTGCTGCGCAACCTGGGCATCACCACGATCGTCGGGGTCGGGGTGTCAGTGAACGTCGCGATCCCGAACTTCGTCATGGACGCGGTCAACCGCGGCTACCAGTTCGTTCTGCCCCGCGACGCGGTCGCCGGCTACCCGCGCGAGTACGCCGAATCCGTCATCGACAACACCCTGTCGCTGCTCGCCACCGTGACCACCACCGATACCCTCACTAGATGTTGGTGAGCGTTGGTGATAACGTCTGTTCTCACTACCGTAAACGGTCATATCCGCAGGAGGATCCGCTGATGCCGTCCCGCTCGCTGCCCTACCCGGTCTTCGACATCGACAACCACATGTACGAGACCACGGATGCGCTGACCAAGTACCTGCCCAAACAGCACCAGGGCAAGGTCGGCTACGTCCACGTCAACGGGCGGCCGAAGCTGGTCGTCAAGGACCGGATCAGCCACATGATCCCGAACCCGACGTTCGAGCGGGTGGCCCGGCCGGGCAGCGCGGAGGACTACTTCCTCGGTAACAACCCCGAGGGCCTCAGCTTCCGCGAATTCGTCGGCGAGCCAATGGAAATCATCCCGGCATTCCAGGATCCCGGGCCGCGTCTGGAGCTGATGGACGAGCTCGGCATCGACCAGTGCGTCATGTACCCGACGCTGGCCAGCCTCATCGAGGAACGCACCACCGACGACGTGGTGCTGACCCACGCCATCATCCACGCCCTCAACGAGTGGATGTACGAGCACTGGAGCTTCAACTACAAGGACCGGATCTTCGCCACGCCGGTGATCTGCCTGCCGCTGGTCGACGAGGCCATCAAGGAGTTCCGCTGGTGCCTCGAGCGCGGCATGAAGACCTTCCTGGTGCGGCCCGCCCCGGTGCCCAGCCGGTTCGGCGGTTCGCGCTCGATGGGTCTGCCCGAGTTCGACCCGTTCTGGCAGGAGGTCGTCGACGCCGGCATTCCGGTGACCTTCCACGCGGCGGACAGCGGCTACCAGAAGCACCTGCAGGAATGGGAGGGCGGCGACGAGTACCTGTCGTTCAAGCCCAGCACGCTGCGCGAGGTGGTGATGGGCTTCCGCGCGATGGAGGACACCCTGGCCGCGCTGATCTGCCACGGTGCGCTGTCGCGCTTCCCCGACCTGAAGATCCTGGTGGTCGAGAACGGCAGCGGCTGGGTGCGCAACCTGCTGCGGCTGCTGGAGAAGGCCTACAAGACCATGCCCAAGGAGTTCGACGAGCATCCGGTCGAGGTCTTCAAGCGCAACGTCTACATCCACCCGTTCCTCGAGGACGACATCCCCGGCATCATCGAGATCATGGGCGAGGATCACGTGATGTTCGGGTCGGACTTCCCGCACCCGGAGGGCATCGGCGATCCGCTGAGCTTCGTCGACCGGCTGGAGGGGCTGTCGGAGACGGCGAAGGCGAAGATCATGGGCGGCAACGCGATGGGTGTGCTGGGCCTGAACAAGGTCCCCGCCTGACCGTGCGATGACCCGAGGTCTGGCACTGGGCCTGCTGGGCGTCCTGCTTGTCGGGACCGCCCCGCAGGCCCTCGCCGATTCCGGGCCCGCCCTCAACGGCCGGTACCAGGCGGTGTCCAACGGCGACTTCGCCAAGACCAACGACGTCTACCGCGATCTGCCGTCGGTGGTGTCGGTGTGGACCATCGAGTCGACGTGCACCGACCCGCAGACCTGCACCGGCCGGGTGATCAGCGACGCCGGCTGGGAGGCCGACCTGGTCTTCCAGACGGCGACGTGGAAAGTGCGCCGCGAGCTGCCGGACTGGCAGCACTGCCCCGACGGCACCGCCCGGCCCGGCTACCAGCTGTACCGGTTCTTCCCCATGGCGGACGGGGAGATCGTCGAGGGGTCGCCCGTGCTGGGTGGCGACGACACCACCACCGGCGAACCCGGAGCCTGCGGCGTCGGCTACCCCGTGGTGATCACCATGCCGTTCCGCCTGGTGAAGCTGCCTACTTAGGCAGCAGGTCCTGCCAGCTCTGCACCGGGTCCGCGAGGCCCTCCTGCCTGCCGATCGTGCCGTCCGGGGCGATGTACTGGCCGTTGGTCGGGTTGTACGGCACCACCGCCACCGCCGGATCCGGCGCGGGCGCCCCCTCCGGCATCGGTGTGCCCTCCACCGGCGCGTAGAGGTGCTCGTCGGCGGTGACCCGGCCGTCCGGCGGGATGCCCTGGCTGATCAGGTTCGGGTCGAACGGGTAGGGACCCAGCGCGTGCTGGCGCATCGCCAGCGGCCGGTACGGCTGGTCACTGTTGCAGATCTGCACCGTCGGCGCCCGCTTGCCGGGTCGCTCCACACACGGGCTGTTACGGGCACCGCGCACGCTGATCGGCGAGTCCTGCGGCAGCTTGCAGTACAGCCCGTCCGGGGTGTCCACCTCGGTGGTGTCCTCCGGCGAGCGCCACTGCGAGGGCGGCAGGAAACCGACCGTGCACACCGGCGGGTCGGCGATGCTGATCCCGAAGTCCGACAACGGGATACCCGTCGGGTTGTTACCGGGCAGGGCATATGACTGGACGCCGGAGGCGGTCAGCGGGAGCAGCACCAGCAGCTGCCGGATATTCGCCCGGTAGGTCACGGCCACCTGACCCAGGGAGGTCATGTTGGCCAGCAGGATCGGCAGGGTGGGGCGGACCTGGTCGAACAGTGCCGACACCTCGGCGGCGAAACCCGGTCCGCCGTCGAGCAGATTGCGCACGTCGGGTTCGTTGCGATCGAGCTGATCGGTGATCCCCGCCAGGCTGCGCGCCCAGATCCGCAGCGCGTCGCTGCTCTGCGCCTGCGCGTCGAGCACCGGAACCGAGTGATCCACAAGGCTTCTGGCGTGATCGGCGGACGCGTTGAACCGGGCGCTCAGCGTCGCCGCGGAGTCGAACAGCGAACCCATCTCGTACCCCGCGCCCGCCAGGCCCTGGTACGTCTCGTCGATGAGCCGGCTCAGCCGCTCCCGCGGCACGGTGTCGAGCAGGGCGCTGACCTGGTCCAGCATCGGGCCGACCTGCTGCGGGATCTCGACGTTGTCGGCGGTGATCACCGCACCGTCCGCCAGGTAGGGTTCCCCGTCCGAGCGCGGGATCAGGTCCAGATACTGCTCGCCGACCGCGGACATGCTGCGGACCTCGGCACGCACGTCCGCCGGGATCCGCGGTGACGGGGCCAGCGACAGCGTGGCCACCGCGCTCGTCGGGCGCAGCCGCAGCTCCGTCACCTTGCCGACCTTGACCCCGCGCAACGTCACGTTGCTGAAGCGGTACAGCCCACCGGCGTTCGGCAGTTCGACGGTCACCGTGATCCGGCCGATGCCCAGCAGCGTCGGAACCTGCATGTACACCAACGCCATCACGAGCATCCCGATCACCGACGCCGTCCCGAAGATGATCAGCTGCGCACGTACGAACCGCGTCAGCATCAGCGGCCTCCGTTCTGCGGGATCGGCTCGAACGGCACACCGAGCGGGTCGTAGGTGTAGTTCAGATGCCACGGATCACCCGGCGCCGGGACCAACGGATGCTGCGGCACCCCGAACCGGGTGCCCAGCAGGGCACCGCGCTTCAGCCGTGGCACGGTCAGGTCGATGACCGCGAACAGGTTCATGTAGTCACCGCGCACACCCCGGTCGATGATGTCCTGCGACAACGGGTATGTGGGCAGATAGGCGAGCACCGCGTCCAGGTCGGGGCCGAGGTCGGCCAGCACCTTCAGCGTCGGCTCCAGGTTGCGCAGGTTGGTCACCAGATCCTGCTGGGTGTCGGCGATCAGCCCGTTCGCGGTGTCCGAGAAGGCACCGAGCTTCTCCAGCGCCGTGGTGATCCGGGGCCGCTGCCGGATCAGCACGTCGATCGCGGCCGGGACCTCGTCGAGCGCGCGGGTCAGCACCTCGCGCTCGGCGGCGAAGGCGTCCGACATCCGGCCCAGTTCCCGCATCGTGTCGACGACCTGATCCCGCTGCTCGTCGAGAACCGTTGCGACGTCGTTGAGTTGGGCGAGCAGGTCACGCACCTGCCCGGCCCGGCCGCTCAGCGCCTGCTCGGCGTTGTCGAGCACATCGCCGATCTGCCCGAGACCGCCGCCGTTGACCAGAGTCGACAGCGACGACAACGTCTGCTCGGTGGACGGATAGGTGGCCGAGGCGTCGAGCCCGATCGTGGACCCGGGCGCCAACTCACCACGCGGCGGTTCGCCCGGGGGCGGGTCCAGCGCCAGGTGCATAGACCCCAGCAGGCTGGTCTGCCCGACGGTGGCGACCGCGTTCCCCGGCACCCGCACCGTCGGCTCCACCGCCACCTCCACGTCGGCGTGCCAGCCGTCCACCCGCATCCGGCGGACGGAACCGACCACGACGTTGTCGATCAGAACCGGCGAATTGGGTTCCAGCGTGCCCACATTGGCGATCTCGACGTGATACGTCCGAGCGGTGGGCCCGGTCGCCACGGCACCGGGCAGCGGCAGCGAGTTGAGCCCGTTGAACGAGCACCCGGTGAGCGTCGCGACCACGGCCGCCAGCACTCCGACACACCGTTTCATGGGCCCTCCGGAAGCAGCAGCTGGTCGGCGGTGTAGGCGGACACCGCGGGCGGCGGTTCGGGATCGCGCACCCCGCCGCCGGCCGCGGGATCCAGACTGGACGGCGAGTACACGATGTGCTCGGGACTGGCCGACGCGGTCAGGAACGGGTTGATGCCGAACGGCAGGAAGTTGAAGTCGATGGTGTTCAGCGCTGGCCCCAGGTACTGGTAGCACAGCTTCGCGGTCTCCGGCGCGGTGGCGTTGTACACCGAGCCGATCGCCGAGCAGATGAACTGCATCGGGTTGGCGAAGTTCTGCAGGGCGAACGCACCGCTGACCGTCCCGGCGTCCGGGTTGTACATGTTGTAGAAGTTCGCGAACGCGGTCGGCGAACTGTGCAGCAGGTTCTCCAGGTCGATGCGGTGGTCGGCGAGCGTCTGCGTGACATTGGCCAGCCGCTGGATCTGCTCGGCGGTCTGGTTGCGCGTGCCCGCGACGAACTGCTGCACGATGCCGACGGCGTCGCTGATGTCGCGCAGCGCGGCGTCGAGGTCGGCTCGGCTGCCGTCGACGACCTCGGTGAGCGCGGCCAGCCGGTCCTGGAACTGCACGATCTGGACGTTGGAGTCGGCCAGCGTCGACACCAGCGTGTCGAGGTTGGTGACGATGTCCACCACGTCGCCACCGCTCTCGGCGAAAATCCGTGCGGCGCCGGAAAGCTCGGTCATGGTCTGGCGCAGCTTGGCGCCGTTGCCGTCCATCGCCGACGCGGCGCTGTCGATCAGCCTGCCCATCGCGCTGCCCGAGCCGCCGTCGTCGGGGCCGAGGTCGGTGGCCAACCGCATGAGCTGCTTCTTGACCTCGTCCCACTCCACCGGCACCGCGGTGCGGTCGACGCCGATCACGGCGCCGTCGGCCATCGTCGGACCGCTGTCGACGTAGGGCGGCGTCAACTGCACGTACCGGGCCGAGACCAGGTTCTGCGGGACGATCACCGCGCCGGCGTCCGCGGGGATCGGCACCTGACGGTCCACGCGCAGCGTCATGCGGACGTTGTCGGCGCCCGGGTCGATCCGGTCGATCGTGCCGACCTTGACCCCGGCCACCCGGACCTCGTCGCCGGGGTAGATCCCGGTGGCGCTGGTGAAGTACGCGGTGATCGTGATCGGGCCGAAGAACGCGGCGCGCACGAGTACCGCGGCGCCGCCGACCAGCGACACCAGCAACGCGATCGCGGTGACCACCACCGCCGGACGTGCCTTAGCCACCGGGGATTCCGTTCACTGGGAAGGGCAGTTCGGCGCGCGGGCCCGCGTTGTCCGGCGGCTGCCCGGCGTTGGTGCCGCGCCGGAACCCGAGCGCATAGTCGAGGAACGGCTGCAACAGCTGTCCCGGCAGCAGGTTCGGGATGTTGGCGGTGTAGTAGAAGCCGTTCGACACCGTCTCGCCCTGGGTGATCTGGAACTTGGCCAGACCTGGGATCGCCTTGGCGATGTTGTCGCGGTTGCGTTCGAGCATCTCGACCACCGAATTGAGCTTGTCCAGAGCCGGCGCGAGTTCGGCGTTGTTGTCGTCGACGATCGCCGACAGCTGCCGTGCCACGGCCGACGTGCTGGCCAGCAGCCGCACGATGTGCTGGCGGCGCTCGCTGAGCACCGCCAGCAGGTCGTTGGCGTTGAGGATCAGCCGGTTCACCTGCTGGCTGCGCTCCGCCAGGATCTCGGTGATGTCGGCGGCGTCGGAGAGCAGGTCGCGCACGGCGCCGTCGCGTTCGTTGAGCAGCCGCGAGACCCGCGACAGCCCGTCGAAGGTCGGCCCGACCTGCGGCGCGATCTGGTCGATGGTGGCGGCCAGCACATCCAGCGACTGATCCAGTGTCGCGGTGTCGGTGCCCGCCAGGTTGGATGTGGCCTCATCGACCGCCGACACCAGCGAGTACGGCGAGGAGGTGCGGGTCTCGGGGATGGTGCTGTTGGGCCGCAGATCGTGCTCGCCCGCCGAGCGCAGCGCCAGCATGCGCTCGCCGAGCAGTGTCCCGGTGCGGATGTGCGCGGTGGTGGCGTCACGCAGATCGACGGTGCCGTCCACCGCGAACGTCACGTGCGCCTTCCCCTTGTGCAGGGACACGGCGGTCACGGTGCCGACGGTGGTGCCCGACATCGTGACGTCGGCGCCGCTGACCAGTCCACCCGCTTCGGCGAACACCGCGTGGTAGCGCACGGTGGTCGCCCACGTCCACAGCCGTTCGGGGCTCAGCCCGACGGCGATGATCAGCACGACGAGCGTGAATCCGATGACGCCCGTCCGAATCAGGTTGCCGCTGCGGTACTTCAGCATCACGGTTCTCCGCACCGCGCGCCGGGGTTGCGAATCCACGGAAACACCGCCGTGCGCCCCTGCAGATCGCTGACCCGGATGGTGGCCGCGCAGAAGTAGTAGTTGATGAAGCTGCCGTACGCGCCCAGGCGCACCAGCTTGCGGTAGTTGTTGGGCGCCTTGCGCAGCGCCACGTCGATCCTGTCCTTGTCCTGGTCCAGCAGGGGCGCCAGCCGGGCAAGTTCGTCGACGGTGCCGGCCAGCGGCTCCCGGGCCGATCCCAGCAGATCGGCGATCGACGCGGTCCCTGCGTCGAGCGCCTCGATCGCCTCACCGATCGGATCGCGGTCGGCGGCCAGTTCGGAGACCAGCTGCTCCAGTCGGACGACGCTGTCGGAGAACTGTTTTCCACCGTCGTTCAGCGTCGCGACCACGGTCTTGAGCTTGTCGATCAGGTGCTGGATCACCTCGCCGTTGTCGGCCAGCGCGGCGGTGAACGACGCGGTGTGGGAGAACAGCGACTCCACGGTGCCGCCGTTCCCCTGCAGGATCGTGACCAGCGCGGTGGAGAACGAGTTGACGTCCTCCGGATTCAGGCTGCGGATGACCGGTTTGAGTCCGCCGAGCAACAGGTCCAGGTCCAGTGCGGGAGCCGTGCGCTGCAACGGGATCCGGGCACCGGGCGCCAGCAGCGTGGTGGGTCCGGGGCCGTCCAGCAGTTCCAGGAAACGGTCCCCGACCAGGTTCAGATACCGCACCGCCGCCTTGGTGCCCTCGGTCAGCGTGATCCCGCGGTCCACCTCGAAGCTGACGATCACGCGCTGGTCCGGTTGCAGCGCGACGTCGGTCACGGTGCCGACCGGGATGCCCGCGACCCGCACCGAGTCGCCGCGTTTGAGCCGCGAACTGTCGGAGAACTCCGCCGAGTACGCCGTCGTCGCCCCGGATCGGTACTCACCGAACACCACGATCAGCGCGGCGGTGAGCAGGATCATCACCACCGCGAAGACGCCGAACTTGAGGCCGTTGCGGATCATCCCGGCATCCCCGTCTGCGAGGTGTTGCGCGGCGGGCCGTCGATCGGGCCGAACAGCATCTGTTTGAGGCCGTCGGAGTTGAGCACGATGTTGCGGTTGCCGTACTCCCACGGGTTGGCCCCGACGTCGGTGACGACGAACGGCGGGATCTCCCCGGGTTTCAGCCGCGGCAGGCCGAGTTGTTCACACACCTCGGGCCCGACGTCGGCATTGACCTTCGGCAGATGCCGCGGATACCGGTAGCGTTCCCGGCCCGGCATCAGCCCGGCCATCGTGTACACACCGGGCACGGGCAGCGGCGGGGCCTTGGTCAACGGGACCAGACCCTGCAGCGTGCAGTCCAGCACCCTGTTGTAGTCGTGCAGCAGGCCGGTGGTCGGAACCAGCAGCTTGACGACATCGGTGAGCGGGCCACGGTTGGCGGTCAGCACGTCGTTACCGACCTCGCCCAGGCCGGCGGCGCTGACCAGGAACGCGTCCAGGGAGTTCTCCTGTTCGACGAGCACCCGGCCGATCTCGGTGACCCGGTCGACGATTGTGACGAAATCCGGTGCGGCGTCGGCCAGAGCGGCCATCACCGCGGGCGCGGTGGCGAGATCGTGCCGCAGGTTCGGCAGCGCGGGATTGACCGTCGAGAACAGCGCGTTCAGATCGTCGACCGTCTCTCCCAGCGCGGGTCCCCGGCCACTGAACCCCCGCGACAGTGCCGACAGGATCGCGTTGAGCTTCATGGGTTCGATGCGCTCGAGCACCCCGGTGAGCTGCTGGAAGATCGTGTTGGTCTCGACGGTGACCTGTTGGCCCACCAGGGTCTGTCCCGGCCGCAACCGCTCCGGCACCGGATTCTCCGGCGGCAGCAGCTGGATGTATTTGGCGCCGAAGACGGTGGTGGAGGTGATGTCGACGAGGACGTTCGCCGGGATGTTGGCCAGCTCACCGGGGGCGAGCGCGAGGTGGATCGCGGCCGTGCCGTCCGGGCGGCTCTCGATCGCTTCGACGTGACCCACCTGAACACCCCGCATCTTGACCCGCGCGTCGGGGTTGAGCACCAGGCCAGCACGGTCCGAGATCACCGTCACCGGAACGGTTTTGACCAGATCACCGCGAAACAGCAGTGCACTGATGACGATGACGGCCGCGATGCCCAGTACTGTGGCCATGCCGGTGAGCGGCCGCACATAGCTCCGCGCTCCGAAGTGGCGACCGGCCTTCGCCCTCAGCGGAGCCGCCGAGGTCTTAAACGGCACGGTGCCATCCTATGGTAATCATCCCTCTCTGAACAGAGAGTATTTGCTATACGAAATTGAGAATTAGTATTTCCATACTCGTCAACCGTTGAGCAGTCGGTTGCCGATCACCTGAGCCTGTTCGAGCTCGGCGATCTCGGCCTCGCTGAGGCCGGCCGCCGTGAGGATCTCGCGGTTGTGCTGGCCCAGCAGCGGGGGCGGCATCCGGTGGTGGTGTTCGGGCCCGTCGCTGATCCGGAACGGCCAGCCCGGATACCGGTGCACCCCGGTGATCGGATGCTCGACGGACTCGTAGTAGCCGCGGGTATTCAGGTGCTCGACGTCGTACATGTCGTCGGCGACCAACACCCGCTCCGCGGGCACCCCGCGCGCCCGCAACAGCTCGACGGCCTCCTGCGCGGTGCGCGCGGACGTCCAGCCGGCCACCAGCTCGTCGAACGCGTCGTGGTTGCCTCGGCGCGCGTCGGTGGTGGCGAACCGCTCGTCGCTAGCCGAAACACCGAGCAGATCAGCGAGGTTCACCCAGTCGGTGTCGTCGCGGACCGACAGCGCGACCCAGTCGTCCTCGGTGCTGGTCGGATAGACGCCCTGGCAGTAGTGCCGGTGCCGGTTGCCCTCGCGGGGTGTCACGGTGCCGTTGAGGCTGTACTCGATGACCGGTTCGGCGGTGATCGCCGCGCCGACCTCGATCTGCGCCACCTCGATCAACTGCCCCTCGCCGGTGCGGTCGCGGTGGTCGAGTGCGGCCAGCAGCGCGACACCGGCGTGCACCCCCGCGATCGGGTCGGCGGGCCCCTGCAGGTTGCACGGCGGGCCGTCGGGATAGCCGGTCACCGCGGACATCCCGGCCAACTGCTCGATGTTGAGCGCCCAGCCGACGTAGTCGCGCCACGGGCCCTCCAGCCCGAAACCGGGCATCCGCACCATGATCACGTCGGGATTCACCCGTTTCAGCGACTCGTAGTCCAGACCGAACTGCTCGACCACCCGAGGCGAGAAGTTCTCGACGACGACGTCGGCCTCCGCGGCCATCCGCAGCGCGATCTCCCGGCCCCGCTCGGAGCTCAGGTCCAGCGTCAGGTCCCGCTTGTTGAGGTTGGTGCCCTGCCACAGCGGCCCGCGCTCGTACCAGTCGTCGCCGGTGCGCAGCAGCGCACCCGAGTAGCGGTGGGCGTCGGGGCGCTGGATCGACTCGACCTTGACCACGTCGGCCCCGAACGCCCCGAGGTAGCAGGTCAGGTAGGCCCCCGCCCAGAACGTGCTCAGGTCGAACACCTTCACCCCCGCGAACGGCGCCTTGGCCTCCCCCTGTCCGCGCGTCGGACGCCGCTGCGCGGCAGTCGTTTTCCCGAACCGAAACGGCGGGCCGGGACGGCGGAACGACCAGCCCTCACCGCCGCCGGTGACGAAGAATCCGCGCTCGTCGTACTGCGGGCAGTCCAGGATCGAGGCACCGTCACTGACCGGGGCGGTCGGGATCCGCATCGCCTGCCCCAGCTCGACGATGTCGGCGACGGTCTGGGTGTCCAGCCACGGTTGCGCCTTGGCGAAGAACTCGTCGCGTTCCGGGCCGCCCAGCATGATCGCGATCTGGTGCTCACCGAACTCGGGCAGTCCGACCATCGCACAGACGTCGAGCCAGTGCTGGCCGGTCAGGCAGTTGATGCCGACCCAGCCGTCGGCGGCGCGCACGATCCCGAGCATCGGTGCGGCCTTGGTGTTGGTCGGCAGCCCCATGCTCTTGAGCCGCTCGGCCAGCAGCATCGGGTAGGGCAGCGTGGACAGCAGCGACTCGAACACCGACACGTCGACCTCGACGGGCCGGCCGCCCTCGCGGCTGCGCAGGGCGGTCAGCGCGCCCAGCGCCGCGTAGCCGCCCGCGATGTATTCGGGGATGCGCCCGCCCGCCTGCACCGGCGTGCGGTCGAACTCGCGCATGTTCACCCAGCCGGTGGCGGCCTGCATGGTCAGCGGAGTGGTCGGCCGCGGCGGTACCTGCTGACCGAAGTCGGAGATGCGCGCCACCACCAGACGCGGGTTGAGCTCGGTCAGTCGGTCCGGATCCAGGCCCCACTGGCGGCGCTGCTCGGCGGTGAGGTCGTCGATCAGCACGTCGGCGTCGGCGAGCAACTCCCGCACCGAGTCCGGATCGATTGTCCGGCACTGTTTTCCGTCGTTCAGATAGGCGAACAGCCCGCTGCGCTGCGGATCGGGGGTGCCGCCCGGGAACGGGCCCCACCAGCGCAACGGATCACCCTGCGGCGGTTCCAGCTTGTGCACCTCGGCGCCGAGGTCGACGAACAGCTTGCCGCAGTAGGGTCCGGCGATCTCGGTGGCGACCTCCACCACCTTCAGCCCGGCCAGCACGTCGCTCACGCCGGCACCCCGATCGCCTTGGGCTCCATGTAGGCGTGCAATCCGATCAGCCCGCCCTCCCGGCCGATGCCGCTCTGCTTGAAGCCGCCGAACGGGGCGTCGCCTGCGATGGTGCCGTTGATCGAGACCTGGCCGGTGCGGATCCGGCGGGCCACCGCGACCGCACGGTCGATGTCGCCGGCCCACACCGCACCGCCGAGACCGTAGGCCGAGTCGTTGGCGATCGCCACGGCCTCGTCCTCGTCGCGGTAGCGCAGCACGGTCAGCACCGGGCCGAACACCTCCTCCTGCGCGATGTGCGAATCCGGCGTCACGTTGATCAGTACGGTCGGCTCGTAGAAGAAGCCCCGGTCGAGGTGCTTCGGCCGGGCACCGCCGGCCACCACCGTCGCGCCCTCGCGCACCGCGCGGTCGACCAGCCCCTCGACACGCTCCAGATGGTTGCGGGTGATCAGCGGGCCCATCTGCACGGCCGGATCGATCGGGTTGCCCACCACCACATTTCGGGCCATCTCGGCCAGCCGATCGACGACGTCGTCGTGCAGCGAATCGGGCAGCAGCAGCCGGCTGTTGAGGATGCAGGCCTGACCGGCGTGCATCGTGAGGCTCTCGAAGAGCACCTTCTCCAGCATCTCGTCGGTGACCTCGACGTCGTCGAGGAAGATGCTTGCCGACTTGCCGCCGCACTCCAGCAGCAGCCGCTTCATCCCGGTCGCCGCGCCGGCCATCACGTCACGTCCGACCGCGGAGCTGCCGGTGAAGCTGACCATGTCGACCCGCGGGTCGGTGGTCAGCAGCTTGCTCGCCGCGACGCCGGAGGGGGTGACGACGTTAACCACGCCGGGCGGAATATCGGTGTGCTCGTCGATGATTCGCGCCAGGGCCAGGCCGGCGAACGGGGCCAGCGGCGACGGTTTGAGCACCACGGTGTTGCCCGCGGCCAGCGCGTGACCGAGTTTCATCACGTTGAGGGTGTGCGGGAAGTTCCACGGCGTGAGGATCGAGACCACGCCCAGCGGTTCGTAGCGCAGCAGCGTGGTGCCACCGGCACCCCAGGCGTCGATCTCCTGCTCGACGGGCTCGAGGGCGAGCTCCCCGGCGTGCGTCGCCATCACGGCGGGCCCCTCGATATGGAACAGCCGCTCGTTGGCCGAGCAGCCCCATTCCCGCTGGGCCAGCGCGTAGATGTCGTCGGCCTTCTCCAGCAGCGCGGTGCCGAGCTGCGTCAGGCAGTTCGCCCGCTGCTCGGGTGCCAGCCCCGACCAGACCCCGGAGTCGAACGCGCGCCGCGCGGCCGCGATCGCGGCGCTCACCTGCCCGGTGCCGGCGTCCGGCGCGGTTCCGAGCACCTCCTCGGTCGCCGGATCGATGTCGTCGTAACGGCCGGCGTCGGGATCCACCCAGCGACCGTTGATGTAGTGCCCGTACTCATCGATGAGGGTCATCGCAATCCTCGCAGCTGGTCCGACAGACCGACATAGTATGTATGGGCGTCCGCCCGGTACGTCAAGAGCGCATCTGTTTGAAATTCCTGATGATTTTCCGTCATTGACACCGCGCGACGGCGTGCGGTAGACACATCGCGTCAGACAGATTCGTCCTGTCTGTCCGATGAAACAAGAGAGGCGTGCGGTGCAGACAACAGCTCCCCTGCATTCCCCCGACTTCTACGCGGGCGACCCCTACCCGGTCTACCGCGAACTGCGCACCACCTCCCCGGTGGTCTACAACGACGTCACGCACTTCTGGGCGCTGCTGAAGTACGAGGACATCCGGTACGTCTCCAGCCACCCCCAACTGTTCTCCTCGACGTTCGGGATCAGCATCCCGGACCCGGATCTGCCGGAACCGGTGCAGGAGGGCAACCTGATCTTCACCGACCCGCCCCGGCACCGGCAGCTGCGCAAGCTGATCAACACCGCGTTCACCCGCCGTCAGGTGGCACTGCTGGAGCCGAAGGTCCGCGAGCTTGTCCACGGCGTGCTGGCCGGCATCGAACCGGGCACGGTCCACGAGTTCGCCGAGACGTGCGCGGCGCCGCTGCCGACCCGGATGATCGCCGAACTGCTCGGCGCGTCCCCCGACGACTGGGAGCGGTTCCGGCGGTGGTCGGACGCCTGCACCGGCACCGCCGACCCGGAGGTCGAGATGGACGCGATGGCCGCGATCGGCGAACTCTACGAGTACTTCCTGGCACTGATCGCCGACCGCCGCACCGAACCCAAGAACGACATGATGTCGGTGCTGAGCCAGGCCGAGGTCGACGGCGAACGGCTCACCGACGACGACCTGCTCAACTTCGCGTTCCTGCTGCTGGTGGCAGGCAACGAGACGACACGCAACCTCATCGCGCTGGGCACGCTGGCGTTGATCGAGCATCCGGAGGAGCGCGCCAAGCTCGTCGCCGACCCGAGCCTGATTCCGGCCGCGGTCGAGGAGATGCTGCGCTACACCAGCCCCGTCACCCATATGGCCCGCCGGGCGATGGAGGACGTCGAGATCCGCGGCCAGAAGATCAAGGCGGGCGACACCGTGGTGATGCTCTACGGATCGGCCAACCGCGACGAGGAGATCTTCGGCGAGGACGCCGAGGAGTTCCGCATCGACCGTCATCCCAACCCGCACATCGCATTCGGTTGCGGTGAGCACTCCTGCATCGGAGCCCAGCTGGCCCGCCTGGAGGCGACCGTGTTCTTCGAGGTGCTGCTCGGGCGCTACCCCGACCTGGAACTCGTCGGCAGCGTGGACCGGATGCGCGCGACCATGGTGCCCGGGGTGAAACGGATGCCGGTCCGGCTGGGGGCGGGTGCCTGATGGACTTCGACTACACCCCCGAACAGGAGAGGCTGCGGCGCCAGTACCGGGAGCGGCTCGAGGCGGTGATGACCCCCGAGCGGCGCAAGGCGATCGCGGGTCAGATGGAAGGCGGACCCGCGGTCAGCGAGTGCCGGCGCGCGCTCGGCGAGGCGGGCCTGCTCGGCGTGGCCTGGCCCGTCGAGTACGGCGGCAGCGGCCTGAGCGCACTCGAGCAGTACATCTTCGCCGAGGAAGCCCGCCGGGTGAACGCTCCGCTTCCGATGATCACGCTGAACACCGTGGGGCCCACGCTGATTCAGTACGGCACCGAGGAGCAGAAGCAGAAGTTCCTGCCGGCGATCCTGCGCGGCGAGGTCGACTTCGCGATCGGCTACTCCGAGCCCGGCGCGGGCAGCGACCTGGCATCGCTGCGCACCACCGCGGTGCGCGACGGCGACGAGTACGTGATCAACGGCCAGAAGATGTTCACCAGCGGCGCCGCCTACGCCGACTACATCTGGCTGGCGGCACGCACCGACCCGGAGGCCAAGAAGCACAAGGGCATCACGCTGTTCATCGTCCCGACCGACTCGCCCGGGTTCTCGTACAAGCCGCTGCACACCATGCCGGGGGTGTCGACGTACTACACGTTCTACGACGACGTGCGGGTGCCGGCCAGCTCCATCGTGCTCGGCGAGAACGAGGGCTGGAAGCTGGTCACCAACCAGCTGAACCTGGAGCGGGCCGCACTGGGCAACCTGGGCGCGCTGGAACCGCTGTTCGAGAAGACGCTGAAGTGGGCCCGCGAGACCCCGTACGACGACGGCTATGTCATCGACCTGCCCTGGGTGCAGCAGTCCCTGGCCAAGGTCGAGGCGCAGGTGGCCGCCTACCGGCTGCTCAACCTGCGGGTGAACACCTCGCTGTCCGACGGCCCGCTGGCCATGGGCGAGGCCTCCGCGGCCAAGGTGTTCGGCACCGAACTGACCCAGCTGGTGGCCAAGGAACTGCTCGACATCCTCGGCCAGGAGGGCACCCGCAAGGGCGAGACCGCCCCGCTGCGCGGTGAGCTCGAGCACGCCTACCGGCTGGCCGTCATCAACACGTTCGGCGGCGGCGCCAACGAACTCCAGCGCGACATCATCGCGATGGCGGGACTCGGGATGCCCCGCGCGCCTCGCGACGTCCGGGCAGCCAAGTAAGAGGGGAAGCGAGTGACTGACACGAAAACCGAACTGCGAGAAAAGCTCGACGCGCTCATCGGCCAGCCCGTCGACGGCGTCGGCAAACCCGTCAAGGCGCCGGACCCGGTGAACCAGCCGATGATCCGGCACTGGGCCTACGCGCTGTCGGACTTCAACCCGGCCTACCTCGACCCGGAGTGGGCCGCACAGTCCCGCTACGGCGGCGTGGTGTCCCCGCCGGTGATGCTGCAGACCTGGACGATGCAGCCGCCGAAGCTGGAGGGCATCCACGAACGCGGCGGCGTGCCCGTCGAGGTCAAGCACAACCCGCTGCAGTTCCTCGCCGACGCCGGCTACACCGGGATCATCGCCACCAACTCGGAGTTCGAGATCGAACGCTATCCGCGGGTCGGCGACGAGATCACCGCCGAGACCGTGTTCGAGACGATCTCCGACGAGAAGAAGACCGCGATGGGCAGCGGCTTCTTCGTCACCTGGCTGACCACCTACCGGGACCAGAACGGTGAGGTCATCGGGCGTCAGCGCTTCCGCACCCTGCGATTCAAGGCGGGCAGCTGATGGCGAACCGGCTGGCACCGACGATCAACCGCGACAACCAGTTCTTCTACGACGGGCTGCGCGAGCACAAGCTGCTGATCCAGCAGTGCAGCGACTGCAAGACGCTGCGGGTGCCGCCCCGGCCGATGTGCGGCAACTGCCAGTCGCTGAACTGGGAGCCCCTTGAATCCAGCGGTCGCGGAACGGTTTACAGCTACGTGATGCCGCAGTATCCGCCGCTGCCGTTCTTCGAATACCCCTACATCGTCGCGCTGATCGAGCTCGACGATGGGGTGCGGATCGTGTCCAATCTCGTCGGCATCGACCCGGCCGAGGTCAAGGTCGGCATGGCCGTCGAGGTCGGGTACGAGGAGTTCAACGACGGCGAGCTGGTACTGCATCAGTTCCGCCCGGCCGCCCTCTAGATCGGCAGGAACACATGGACTTCACGTTCAACGACGAACAGGAAACCGTCGCGAAGGTGGCCAGACAGCTCTTCGAGCATCACGCCACCCCCGAACACCTCACCGAGATCGAGGCCGGCCCGGTACGCCACGACCCCGCGCTGTGGCGCGAGCTCGCCGCGGCCGATCTGCTGGGGATCGCGCTGCCCGAATCGGTCGGCGGCACCGGCGGCAGCTTCCTGGAGCTGGCGACGCTGCTGGTCGAGACCGGGTGGAGCGTCGCACCGGTGCCGGTGTACGCGACGCTGGTGCTCGGCGCCGATCCGATTGCCCGGCACGGTGATCCGGCGCTGCAGCAGGAGCTGCTGCCCGGTGTGGTCGACGGTAGCCGCATCCTGACCGCGGCGTTGTCCGAGGCCGGCCGCTCCGATCCGCTGTCCCCGGCCACCACCGCCACGCGGGACGGGGACACCTGGCGGCTGAGCGGAACCAAATCCCTGGTGCCCGCAGCTCAACTCGCCGACCGCATCCTGGTCCTGGCCGGCGGAGACGACGGGCCCGGGCTGTTCGTCGTCGACCCCGGCGCACCGGGCGTGGAGGTGCTCCCGGTCGAGACCACCGACGGAGAACCGTTCGCCGACCTGCGACTCGACGGTGCGGTCGCCACCACGCGCCTGGCCGCCGACCACGACGCGATCGCCGACGTCTACGCCCGCGCCGTGATCGGGCTGTGCGCCATGCAGATCGGCGTCACCGAACGCGCGCTGCGGCTGGCGGCCAGCTACACCAGCCAGCGCGAGCAGTTCGGCAGGCCGATCGGCTCGTTCCAGGCCGTGCAACAGCGCATGGCCGACGCGTTCATCGACACCGAGGCGATCCGCTGGACCACCTGGCACGCGGCGTGGCTGGTGGCCAAGGGCCGGCCGGCCCGGCGCGAGGCGGCGATCGCCAAGTTCTGGGCCGCCGACGCCGGCGCCCGCGTCGTCGCCACCGCCCAGCAGGTGCACGGCGGTATGGGCATCGACGTCACCTATCCGCTGTCCCGATATTTCCTGTGGGCCAAGCAGATCGAACTCACCCTCGGGTCCGCCTCCCAACAGCTGGCCCGGCTCGGCCGTACCTACCGGGAAGGAACTCTGTGAGCAACCGCACCGAAACCCTGAAATTCGACTCGATCTCGGTGGGTGACGAGGTCACTCCACTCGAGGTCCCCGTGACAACCACCCTGATCGTCGCCGGAGCGATCGCGTCGCGCGACTACATGCCGGTGCACCACGACCGGGATTTCGCCAACTCGCAGGGCTCCAAGGACATCTTCCTGAACATCCTGACCACCAACGGGTTGTGCGTGAAGTTCCTGCACGACTGGGCCGGTCCCGAGGCGATGATCAAGAAGCTCTCGGTCAAGCTCGGCGTGCCCGCCTATCCGAATGATCCGCTGCGGTTCACCGGCAGCGTCACCGACAAGACCGCCGCCGCCGACGAGGGCGTCGTCGAGGTGACGTTCCAGGGCGCCAACAGCCTCGGAAACCACGTGTCGGGCACCGCCCTGCTCAGCTTCCTGGACGGTGCGACGGCATGAGCGGCAACGGAATCGGCGGCCGCGCCGCCATCGTCGGCATCGGGCAGACCGAGTTCTCCAAGGAGTCGGGCCGCAGCGAGATGCAGCTGGCCGCCGAAGCGGTCAAGGCCGCGCTCGACGACGCGGGCCTGCGCCCCTCCGACGTCGACGGCATGGTCACGTTCTCGGTCGACGAGAACGAGGAGATCGAGGTCGCCCGCAACGTCGGCATCGGCGATCTGACGTTCTTCACCCGGGTCCCGCACGGCGGTGGCGCCGCCGCGGGCACCGTCCTGCAGGCGGCGATGGCGGTCGCGACCGGTGTCGCCGAGGTGGTGGTGTGCTACCGGGCGTTCAACGAACGCTCCGGGTTCCGGTTCGGCGGCGCCGGCCGCAAGCCGACCGCTCCCCCGCTGTGGCTGGCCCCGTATGCGCCGTTCGGGTTGATGACCCCCGCCGGGTGGGTGGCCCTGCACGCCCATCGGTACATGTCCACCTACGGGGTGACCAACGAGGACTTCGGCAAGATCTCGGTGATCGACCGCAAGCACGCGGCCAACAACCCCGACGCGTGGTTCTACCAGCGGCCGATCACGCTGGAGGAGCACCAGCAGTCCCGCTGGATCATCGAACCGGTGCTTCGGCTGCTGGACTGCTGCCAGGAGAGCGACGGCGGTGTGGCGCTCGTCATCACCAGCGTCGAACGCGCCCGCGACCTGCCCAACCGGCCCGCGGTCATCACCGCCGCCGCCCAGGGTGCGGCCGCCGACGGCGAGGTGATGACCAGCTACTACCGCGACGACATCACCGGGCTGCCGGAGATGGGTGTGGTGGCCAACAAGCTGTGGCGGGACTCGGGTCTGACCCCGAAGGACATCTCCACGGCGTTCCTCTACGACCACTTCACCCCGTTCGTGTTCACCCAGCTCGAGGAGCTCGGCTTCTGCGGCCGCGGCGAGGCCAAGGATTTTGTGTCCGTCGAGGAGCTGTCGGTGGGCGGCTCGCTGCCGATCAACACCAACGGCGGCCTGCTCGGCGAGGCCTACATCCACGGGATGAACGGCATCACCGAGGGCGTCCGGCAGATCCGCGGCACCTCCTACAACCAGGTCGACAACGTCGAGCACGTGCTGGTGACGTCGGGCACCGGCGTGCCGACCAGTGGGCTGATTCTGGCGCCGGGCTAGTGATTTATGGTTTCTGGCATGGCGGAGGTGACCGCGAGCGAGACGCGCGATGCGATCCTCGCGGGCGCCTTCGCATGCTTCCGCACGTACGGGCTGCGCAAGACCACGATCGTCGACATCGCCCGCAAATCGGGTGTGTCCCGCAGCACGATCTACGAGTACTTCAAGGACAAGGCCGCGATCGTGGAGGCCTGCGCGGAGGCGGCGTCGCAGCGGTTCTACCGCAACATGGCCAAGGTGGTGAACCGCGGCGAGACCACCGAGGACAAGCTGGTCCTGGCGTGTGTGTTCGTCACCCAGGCGCGGCAGGTGGTCGAAGGTGAGAAGTACTTCGATGAGGAAGAGGTCAACGTCCTGCTCACCCGCGACTCGGCCGTGCTGCTCAAGGAGTGCGCGGACTTCATCGCCCCGATCCTGTCCGCGGGCCGGGTCACCGGCGAGGTGCGCAAGGACGTCGACATCGCGCTGGCCAGTGAGTGGATCGCGCGAATCCTGTTCTCACTCTTCAGCACCGGCTCACCGACGATCGACATGTCCGACGACGATGCCGTCGCCGCATTCGCCCGGTCGTTCATCGTGCGCGGGCTCGCCGACGACCGTTCGGCACGCGTGCGCCGTACGGACTGACTTCTCGGGGGTGCGGTGATGGAACCGCAACCGCATCCGCTGGTCCTGGCCGGCATGATCGCCGAACCGCGCACCGAGCGCGGCCGCGGCACCCGGCACCGGCTGACCGCACTGGGGGTGGACGCCGCCGACATCGTCACCGCGGTGGGTGGGCTGCTCTGCGACCGCTCGCTGGCCGGCTGGTACGTCACGGCCCACACCGCGGCCGAGAACAGCACCCAACCGCTGCGCGCGGTGGGGGCGGCGCCCGCGGACCTGTCGGCTCTGGACTTCGCCCCCGAGGCGTGGCCGGACGTGCTGGTGGTCTCGTCGCGGTTGTTCGACCGGCGCGACTGGGTGCGCCGTTACGTCCAGGTCGCACGGCGCCACAACGCCGCGATCGGCTGGTGGGGCCAGGGCGGCCGCACCCTTCCTTCGCGTCTGCAGCCGGTGCGCTACCGGCCCAGCCGTGCGGCGCTGGTGTTCAAGGAGCGGGCGGTGAGGATCGCCGGTGCGACTGAGTCCGAGAGCGTCGAGAGCCTGCTGATGCGCGAGGGTTTCACGCTCTGATCAGAGGCGGCGCACCGGAACGTTGGCCCAGCCCGCCACATTCGACATCGCGACGCGGCGCAGCCCGCGACGCTCGATCTCGTACTCGGGGATCAGGTCGAGCAGCAGGTCCAGCGCGATCCGGCTCTCCATCCGGGCCAGCGCGGCGCCCAGACAGCTGTGGATGCCGTATCCGAACGCGAGGTTGAAGCCCATCACCCGCTCGCGGTCGATGTCGAGCCGGTCGGGATCGGGGAAGACCCGATCGTCGCGGGTGGCCGCCGCGGTGATCAGCAGCACCGCGCTGTCCTTCGGAATCGTGGTGCCGTGCAACGTCACGTCGCGCATCGTCCACCGCACCTGGTACTGCGACGGCGGCTCGTAGCGCAGCAGTTCCTCGATGGCCGCGGGGATCTTGCTGCGATCGGCGCGCAGCTTCGCCCACTGGTCGGGGTGACCGGCGAAGGCCACGATCGCGTTGCCGATCAGCTTGGTGACGGTCTCGGCGCCGGCCCCGCCGAGCATGGTGGCGAAGCCGGTGATGTCGACGTCGGACAGCTTCTCGACCGTGCCGTCGCGCTCGATCTCGGTCTCGATGAGCCGGCTGATCATGTCGTCCCGGGGTGCGGCACGGCGCTTCTGGACGAGGTCGTAGTAGTACATGCCGGTGGCGACCGACGCCTGATAGCCCTCGTCGGTGATGTGGATCTGACCGGGTTTACGCTCCAGCAACAGGTCCAGCCAGTGCCTGATCTGCTCGCGGTCCTCCTCGGGCACCCCGAGCATGGTGGTGATCACCTGATTGGGGAAGATCGCGGAGAAGTCGGCGACGACGTCGAACGCGGCCGGGTCGAGTCTGTCGGCGATGCGGTGAATCGTGTCCCGCACCATGGTTTCCAGCGATGCGATGGCTCGCGGTGTGAACACGTTGCTGACCAGTTTTCGCATCCGGTTGTGCTCGGGCGGGTCCATCGAGATGATCACCTTCGGCACCGGGATCGACTGTTCGGGCGCCTTGACCATGTCGAGGGTGGCGCCCTTGGCCGACGAGTATGTCTCCCAGTCGCGGGTGGCGGGTGCGACGTCGTCGTAGCGGGACAGCGCCCAGAAGTCCCATTTCTCGTTGTAGTAGACAGGTGCCTCGTCGCGCAGCCGTCGGTACGTCTCCCACGGACCGTTGAAGAAGTCCTCCGAGAACGGATCGAATTCCACTGGGCTGACACCGGTTTCAACGGTGCTCACAGGATCGCTCCCGACTCCTTGTAGCGTTCGATCTGCTCCCACGTCAGGCCGGCGTCCATCAGGATCTCCTCGGTGTGCTGCCCGTGTTCGGGCGCACCGGGCGGGACGACGTGCTGCTGGTCGAACTGCACCGGGTTTACCGGGATCGCGAACGGTGTGCCGTTCATGGTCTCCGTGTGGGCGACATACCCGTTGGCGACGACGGCCGGGTCCTCGCACACCTCGCCGGGAGTCTGCACCACCCCCCACGCCCCGGACAGCCCGGACAGGGTCTGCCGCCACTCGGCCAGGGTGCGCTGGGCGAACACGTCGTCCATCATCTTGATCAGCGTGGCGCGGTTCTCGAAACGCGATGCGGGATCGGCGAATCGGGGATCGGTGATGACCTCGGGCAGCCCGATCGCGGTCATCGCCTCGGCGAAGAACTTGTCCAGCTGCAGCATCATCAGCGTGATGTAGCGGCCGTCCCTGGTGCGGTAGTTGCCGACCAGCGGGTTGGGCGCGTCGGCGTGACCGAACTTCGGAATCGCGCTGCCCCCGTGGATCTGGCTCACCGCGATGTCGGGGCTGAGGTTCCACGCGGCCAGGCCCAGCAGCGACACGTCGACCACCGACCCCTCCCCGGTGGTCGCCTTCTTGTACAGCGCCGCGGCGATCCCGCCGGCGATCGTCATGCCACCGAGCAGGTCGCCGAACGCCGGGCGCGAGCGCACCAGTTCCTCGGCCTCCTCGGTGAGCGCGACCGCGATACCGCCGCGCGACCAGTAGGACACCCCGTCGTATCCGGGTTTGTCGGCGTCCGGGCCGGTCGGGCCGTGACCGGAGCCGCGCGCGTAGATGATGCTCGGGTTGACCGCGCGGATGTCGTCGACGTCGATGCCCAGCCGCTTGCGCCGGTCCGGCAGGTAGCTGGTCAGAAACACGTCGGCGGTCTTGGCCAACGCGTACACCACTTCTCGTCCGCCCGGGGTGCGCAGGTCGACGCCGATCGACTTCTTGCCGCGGTTGGGGATCTCGATCATGTAGTTGACCGCGCCACCGCCCTCGTCGACGATGCCCATGGTGACCAGGCCGCGCTGTGGATCGCCGCCCTCGCGTGGCTCGACCTTGATGACCTCGGCTCCCCACTCGGCGAGAACCGCTCCGGCCGACGGCACGAACGTCCACGCCGCCACCTCGAGCACCCGGACTCCGCGCAGTACCCCGTCAGTGTTGATGGTCATCTCCTCATCGCCCGATGGTCGGTTAGGTGGCTGAAGTCTAAAGCTCAGCGCCACATTTGAGAATAGCGATTCTCTTCAAACGGGAAAGGCATTATCATCGGCGCGTGCCCTTCCCGGCGGTTCACCCCACCATCCCCGCACTGCTGCGTTCGGCGGCCGCCGACCACGGCGACGTCCCCTATGTGATCGCCGACGGTCGGACCGTGACCTACGCCGAGACCGAACGGCGCTCAGCGGCACTGGCGTTGCGGCTGCTGGCGGCCGGCATCGGCAAGGGCGATCACGTCGGGATCCTGATGCCCAACAGCGTCGACTGGGCGGTCACCTGGTTCGCCGTCACCCGCATCGGCGCGGTGGCCGTGCCGATCAACACGTTCCACAAGGCCGCCGAGCTGGCCTGGCTGATCCGGCACGCCGACCTGCGGGCGATCCTTGCCTGGCAGCGGTTCGGCAACCACGACTACCTGAGCCGGCTCGAGGAGGCACTGCCCGGGCTGGCGAATCAGACTGTGCCGGGCCGGATTACCGTGCCCGGGGCGCCGTTCCTGCGGACGGTGGCGGTCAGCGGTGAGTGCGACCGGGCGTGGGCGTCATCGCTGGACGAATCCATGGACGTCGAATCCATGGACGAGGACTTCCTCGGGGAGGCCGAGTCCTGCGTCACGCCCGCCGACGACGTGATGATCATCTACACCTCGGGCAGCACCGGAGAACCCAAGGCCCCTGTGCACACCCACGGCACCCTGGTGCGGCACAGCTACAACCTCACCAGCGTCTACGTCGTCACCGCGGACGACGTGCTGTTCACCTCGATGCCGTTCTTCTGGGTGGGCGGGCTCATCACCGGCCTGCACGCGGTGATCCACCACGGCGCCACGCTGGTCACCCAGTCGGCGTTCGATCCCGCCGAGGCGCTGCGCCTGATCGAGGCGCACCGCGCCACGATCACGCTGGGCTGGCCGCAGCAGGGCAAGACGCTGGCCGAGCACCCCGACTTCACCACTCGGGACCTGAGCAGCGTGCGACGCACCAGCATGCCGGCGATGGTGCCGCCGGACCGCCGCCCGACCGGCGCGGACTCGCTCGGCATGACCGAGCTGTGCGGCAACCACCTCGGGGTGGACCCGTACCAGCCGCAGCCCGAGCAGCGCAGGCGCACCGTGGGCCCGTCCATCGACGGGCTTACCCACCGCATCGTCGACCCGCAGACCGGGCGGCCGCTCGGGCCGGGCGAGCAGGGCGAGATCTGGGTGCGCGGCTACTCGCTGATGCAGCGGCTGTACAAGCGGGAGCGCGAGGACGTCTTCACCCCCGACGGGTTCTACCGGACCGGCGACTGCGGGTCGGCCGACGCCGACGGCTGGGTCACCTTCACCGGCCGGCTGGGCGACATGATCAAGACCAGCGGCGGCACCAACGTCACCCCCGGCGAGGTCGAGGCCGCGCTCACCGCGTGCGACGGGGTGCTGGAGGCCTATGTCGTCGGCGCGCGTGACGCCGACGACGCCACCGTCGTCGCCGCCGCCGTCGTCCCCCGGCAGGGTCACACCCTGGACCCGGAAGAGCTGCGCACCCGGTTGCGGGCCAGCCTGTCGGCGTACAAGGTGCCCAAACACGTATGGATCACCGACAAGGCGTCGCTGCCGTTCACCGACACCGGCAAGCTCGTCAAAGCGGAGCTGGCCCGCCTGCTCAGCGAACGGCTGAAACTGCCGGTCTGAACTGTGCTGACTGGCCCGTCCCCTCCTGGTGGGCGGGGTATCGTCGGCACAGAGTGAAGGCTCAGCCCACGCCTTCGCCAGCGAGCAACCGTGTCGCAGGAGAAGCCATCATGCGCAGCGAGGACGTCGTCTTCGAGAGCGACGACCTGGGGGAGACCGAGGAGTTCCTGGTCAAGAACTACGCCAGGATGTCGCTCGGTGCCGACGCCCCGCATGCCGGCCTGCGCATCACCCGCCGGTTCCTCGGCGATATCAGCTTCGACGAGGTCCGGTTCGGGTTCGAGATGTCCTTCGACTCCGAACCGATGGGCCGGGTCACTCTGTGCCGCGTCCGGTCCGGACACATCGAGCAGACGGTCGCGGGCCAGCCTCTCGACGTCGTCTGCCCCGGGGACATCGCGCTGGTGTCCCTGCCCGACCTGCCCTACTCGGGGCGGATGGAGCCGGCGCGCTACGACCTGATCATGTTCGACCCTGACTTGCTGGGCCGGGTGGCGACGCCGGAGTCCCGCAGGCCCGGTGACCGGGTCCGGCTGACCGGGGTCCGGCCGATCTCGGCGGCGGCACGCCAACTCGACCACACGATGACCTACATCCGCGAGACCATGCTCAACCAGGACGCGCCGACGCCGCTGCTGACGTCGTCGCTGGCCAACCTGCTGGCCTCGGTGATGGTCGCGACGATGCCCACCAACGCGGCGCTGGACCCCGACGGCACCGACCGCGCCGACGCCCGGCCCGCCGTGCTGCGCAAGGCGATAGCGTTCATCGAGGAGAACGCGCAGAGCGACATCTCACTGACCGACGTCGCGGCGGCCGTGCACGTCACCGCCCGCACGCTGCAGTACATGTTCCGGCGCCACCTCGACCTGACCCCGATGGAGTACCTGCGCCGGGTCCGCCTCGACCACGCCCACCACGATCTGCAGCACGCCGACCCGGCGGCCACCACGGTGTCGACGATCGCCGCCCGGTGGGGCTTCGGCCACGTGGGCCGGTTCTCCGGCATGTACCGTCGGGTGTACGGGTGTACGCCGTCAGCCACTCTGCGCGCCTGACCAGACCAGCGAGATTTCCGCGTCACCCCGGTTGAGGAGGCCCCCAGTGCGTGAGAAGGCCTCCCTCGGCGATGCCGTGTGGCAGGCGGTTCCGCACCCCGTCGTGGTGGTCGACCAGGACGGACTCATCCGGGAGGTCAACGCCGCCGCCCGGACGCTGCTTCCCGCCGCCACCCCCGGTGCCCGCTGGTCGACCGAGGTGATCGAGGCCCACCCGACGCCGCTGCCCGACGGGTCCACGGCCTGGTGGCTGAGCGCCGACACCGACCGCGAGCTGCGCGACACCCGCGAGGCCCTGGCCCGGGAGCGGGCCCGCGCCGCCTTCCTCGACGACGCCTCCGCGGTGCTGATGTCGTCGCTGAACGTCGAGCGCTGTATGGAGGCCACCGCGCAGATGGCGGCCCGCAACCTGGCCGACGCGGCGGTCGTCGTCGCACCCGAGACCGGCCGGGAGCTGCATCTCGTGCACAGCGGGCCGGGCGGCTCCGCGCACCGGCTGAACGTCGACGAGGACCCCGCCGACGTGCCCGGACTGCCGGAGGCGCTGCGCGGTTTCCCGCCGGTGCCGTCGCGACCGCTCGACCCCGCACTGCTGCCCGAGTGGCTGGTGCCGCGTCACCTCGCCGGGCTGGTGGGATCGGTGCTGATCACCCCGCTGCCGGGCCACGGCGTCGCGGCGGGCGCGCTGGTGCTGCTGCGCCACGAGTCGCAGCCGCGGTTCAGTGAGAGCGACGACCTGTACGCGCGGTTGTTCGCGGCGCGCGCCGGTGCCGCGCTGTCGGCCGCGCGGCTCTACGCCGAACAGGCCTCGATCACCCGCACCCTGATGCGCGACCTGATGCCGCCGCGGCTGGAACGGCTCGACGACTTCGAACTGGCCGGCGGCTACCGCGCCTCGGCGGACCACGAGCTGGTCGGCGGCGACTTCTACGACGTGCACCCGGCCGCCACCCCGGACGGCGAGACGCTGGTGGTGCTCGGCGACGTCTGCGGTAAGGGCCTGGACGCGGCGGTGCTGACCGGCAAGATCCGTAACACCCTGCAGGCGCTGGCGCCGCTGGCCGACCAGCACGAGTGGGTGCTGCGGCTGCTCAACAGCGCGCTGCTGTCACCCGAGAACGCCCGCTTCGCGACCGTGGTGCTGGCCTCGATCGCCCGCCGCGACGGGCAGGTCGCGCTGCGGCTGACCTGCGCCGGGCATCCGGCGCCGCTGATCGTGCGCAATGACGGCACCGTCGAGGAGGCTGACACCCGCGGCATGCTGGTCGGCGCGCTACCGCAGTTCCGGGCGCGCTCGTTCGAGACGACGCTGGCGCCCGGCGAGACGTGCCTGCTGTACACCGACGGGCTCACCGAGGCGCGGGGCGGTCCGCTCGGCGGGGAGGTGTTCGGCGACGAACGGCTGGCGGCGGCGATGGCGCAGTGCGCGGGTCTGCCCGCCGAAGCGGTGGTCGAGCGGATGATGATGTTGGCCTCGGAATGGGTATCCGATCGCGAACATGACGACATGGCGGTCGTAGCGATCACCGCTCCGCGACGGACGCACCTGAGCGCGGTCGACGGCCACACCCCGGGTAGGTACATCGCGTGAGGAGTCAGGGCGCCGCGTCGGCACCGGATGCCGGTGCGGTACGTGCGCGGCTGTGGTCGGCGGTGCTCGACGCCGACGAGGACACCGCGGTGGACGTGGTGTTCGAGGCCGTCGACGCCGGAATGGCACCGGAGGACGCGCTACTCGACGTCATCGCATCGGTCCAGCAGCGGATCGGCAGCGAGTGGGCGGCCAACCGCATCACCGTCGCCCAGGAACACGCGGCCACCGCGATCAACGACCGGGTGATCGCGGCGCTGTCGCGGCACCCGGCGGCGGCGCGGCCCGACAGCGCCGGGCATGTGACGGTGGCCTGCGTCGACGGCGAGTGGCATGCTCTGCCGGCCCGACTGCTCGCCGAGACGCTGCGGCTGCGCGGCTGGCGGGTTGACTTCCTCGGCGCGCAGGTGCCCACCCCGCACCTGATCGCCCACCTGCACCAGCACGCCCCCGACGCGGTCCTGCTGTCGTGCTCGATCGCGACCCGGCTGCCGACCGCGCACGCCGCGATCACCGCCTGCCAGGCCGCCGGGGTGTCGGTGCTGGTGGGCGGCGCGGCGTTCGGCCCCGACGGCCGGTACGCGCGCATGCTCGGCGCGGACGCGTGGGCACCCGACGCCCGCACCGCCGAGGCGCGCCTGCGCGAAGGTCTGCCGCGGCTGCGGCTGGCGTCCACCCATCAGGCGATCGACGACCTGCCGCACCTGGCCGACCAGGAGTACTCGACGGTGAACGCCTCCAAGGGTGCCCTGGTCGCCGCAACGATGGCCGAGCTGGAGAACCGGTTCCCGGCGATGGCCGGCTACAGCGACGAGCAGCGCCACCACACCCGCGCGGACATCGCGCACATCGTCGACTTCCTCACGACCGCCCTCTACGTCGACGACGACGACCTGTTCACCAGCTTCATCACCTGGACCGCCGGCGTGCTGACCGCCCGCGGGGTGCCCGCGGCGTCGCTGCGGCCCGCGCTGGAACTGCTGGCGGCGCAACTGTCCCAGCTTCCCCGCGCGCAGCGGTTGATCGCCGCCGCGCGCCAGACCCTGGACTCCGAGACCTCATGAAGATCACCGAGACCCGCGACGCCACCACCGCACGGCTCGAGGTCGCAGGCGACCTCGAGTACGGCAGCACCACCGATCTGGTGGATGCGGTTGCGGCACAACTGCGTTCCGGTGTTCAGACGGTGCGCCTGGACTTGGCGGGGCTGACGTTCTGCGATTCGGTGGGGCTGTCGGCGCTGCTGCAGATGCACCGGCTGACAACGGCCGCGGGGGCGCGACTGCACCTGGACAACCGGCCCGCGCACCTGGACCGGGTGCTCGAGTTGACCGGACTGCTGGACTACCTGACCGCCGAGTCCCCGGAACAGTCCGGACTCGGTTGACCGCGCGAGGATGAGCACCATCTCCCCCGTCGGCCGGGTGGCCGAACTGCGGCGTTACCCGGTGAAGTCGATACTCGGCGAACGGTGCGACACGCTGCGGGTGGGCCCGGTGGGCGTCGAGGGCGAGGGACACCGAACGCTCCCCGGATGCGGTGCGGTATCTGCTCGAGCACAACCGGGTGGACGTGCTGGGGGTGCCGCTGCCATGTGCGGGCATGTACGCCGAGGTGGTCTCGGTGGGGCTGATCAGCGTCGGCGACGAGGTGCGATTGCGGTAGCCGCCTCGGTGACCACGGCGGTGACCCGGTCAACGATCGGGCTGTCGAGTTTCCAGCACTGCCAGTACAGCGGGACGTCCAGGTGCGCGGTGGAGATCCGCACGAACGAACCGTCGGCCAGCCCGGGCGCGGCCAGCGTCTCCGGGAACATACCCCAGCCCAGGCCGGCCCGCACCGCGGCGCCGAACCCCTCGGCGGTCGGGATGAAATGTTGCGGCCGGGTGATGTCACGGCGAAAGACCTTGCGGACCAACATGTCCTGTAGCGCGTCGTCGCGATTCCAGGCCAGCGACGGCGCCTGGGCACACGCGGTGGCGGTGAACCCGTCGGGCAGGTAGCGGTCGCGGTACTCCGGTGCGGCGACGGGCAGATAACGCATGACGCCGAGCGGTTGCACCCGGCACCCGGTGACCGGGGTGCGTTCGGTGGTCACCGCGCCCATCACGACGCCCTCGCGCAGCAGGCGTGCGGAGTGGTCCTGATCCTCGATGCGCAGATCGAACAGCACGTCGGGCAGCGCGTCGAACACCGCGGTGAACCAGGTGGCCATCGAATCCGCGTTGACCGCCATCGCGATGCGGGGCGGACCGCCGGCGGCGCTGCCGATCTCGGCGAGCGCCTCGGCCTCCAGCAGTGCGGTCTGGGTGGCCAGGCGCAGCAGCGGCGCACCGGCCGGTGTTGCGGTGCAGGGCTTCTCGCGGACCACGAGGACCTGACCGACCCGCTGTTCGAGCGCCTTGATGCGCTGGCTGATCGCCGAGGGGGTCACGTGCAGGCGCGCGGCCGCGGCGTCGAAGGACCCGTGCTCGATCACCGCGGCGAACGCGGCGAGCTGCTGAGCGTCGATCCTCACATCAGCGATGCTAGAACCGCACCTCCAGGTTGTTGGTGACGAGCCTGCGCACACCCCAGAAGTAGGTGAGCAACGGCATGGTGCACCACAGCACGTTGATCAGGACGAACTTCACCCACATCTCCAGCGGCGACGACATGCTCTCCAGGCTGTTGGCGATCTCGGTGCCGAAGTACACCGCGGGCAGCGTGACCTCGACGATCATGCCCGCCATGATCAGCGACAGCTGGGTACTGGTGAAGCGCCGCCCGTTGCGGAAGAACTGAAACAGCGCGTAGGCCTCGAAGATCCCGACGAACAGCGCGATCCACTCCATACACACGATCAGCGGATCACCGTTGAGATAGCGCGCGTCGCCGCCGAGCAGGATGGGCGACCACATGTAGGTCCACAGCGACCCGTTCTTGACGCCCTCCACGATCTGGTCGAAGAACAGCAGCCAGGGCAGCTCCCAGATGAACCGCGGGATCAGCGCGATGAAGACCCACACGATCACCATCGCACCGAGCCGGTCGGCCCGCGTCCAGTCCCTGCGGTCGCCGACCCGCAGCCACGGCAGGATCAGCGCGGTCGCGAAGCAGCCGACCACGACGACGGTCATCACCGACGAGGCGATGGGCTGCGGCACCCCGGCACGGGTTTCGAGGTACCAGAACACCGGGTGGATCGCGAAGAAGAAGAACAGCACCGCGAAGAGGGACTTCTGCAGTGAGGAGAAGCCGCGGCGCGCGCGGGACTCCTGGATCGTCAGCGTCATCGGGTGACCTCCGGATATTTATATCGGGTGTGATGTTATAACGGTTGTTAGTTTTCAGTGGCGAATTAGGATCGCCGCGTGCGAGGACGCAAGCCGCCGCGGCGCAAACGGCAGACCACCCAGGAGCGCGCCGACCGCACCCGCGAACTGGTGATCGAGGAGACCATCAGGTGCATCCGCGAGGAGGGCTTCTCCGCGGCCAGCACCCGGCACATCATCGAGCGCGCAGGCGTCAGCACCGGGGTGGTTCAGTACCACTTCGGCGACCGCGACGGCCTGCTCAGCGCCGTCATCGAGCACGCCGTCACCACACTGGCCACGTCGATCGACGACCTCGTCGACCAGGTCGAGGCCATCGCGGACGCCGAGGAGCGTATGCGGGCGCTCACCGAGGCCGCCTGGCGGGTCTTCCTCAACCCCGCGAGCCTGTCGGCGATGGAGATCCTCATCGCGACCCGGTCACTGCGCGCCAAACTCGGCCTGGATCAGTTGACCCGCCTGCAGCCGGGGCTCGAGCGCATCGCGGCGCTCATCGACGCGAAGTCCCCGCACGCCGCCGCGCTCACCGACCTGCTGTGGGCCGCACCGCTGGGTCTCATGGTCGGCCAGATGGTCACCGAGGTGCCCCTGCCGACGGAACCGCAGCGGCAGGCCATGGCGCAGTTGCTGATCGACCACCTGCGCGCTCAGCGCAGCTGAACACCCTCCTTCAACGCGGCGGGCGCCAACCCGAACATCTCGTGGAAGGCCTTGTTGGCGTGTGAGCTGTCGGCGAATCCGGCGGCGTGCGCGGCGTCGGTGAGATTGCCTCCGCTGCGGGCGGTTTCGAGCGCGCGCATGAGCCTGGCCCATCGCACGCAGGCGGGAAACGACAACCCGACGTCCCTGGCGAACAGCCTGCCGAGGCGGTCCGCCGACAGACCGACGACGCGGGCGACGTCACCGATGCGCACCGGGCCGTCCAGCATCCCGGGGATCACCTCCAGTGCCCGCACAACGCTCGGGTGCCAGTCCGTTCTGGCCGCCGGGCGCGCGTCGCCCACCAGCGTCCCGAGGACGGCATCGGCGGCGGCCGAGAGGTCGTCGACGTCCGGTGGTGCGGCGAGCGCCGCGGCGGCACCCGTCCAGCTCGTGGCCCGGTGCCTGTCGGTGAACAGTGCGGTCAACGAACGACCCACGACACTCGACGGGTCGACGTAGATCATCAGGCCCCTGGCCGCGCCCGCGTCGAATGCGTGGGTGACGCCGGCGGGATCACCGCGGCGGTGCCCTGCGCGGTGCCGTCACCGCCATCCGAGAAGCGCAGCACGCCGTCGACGGCGACCGCGATCTGCACCGCGGCGTGCGTGTGGGCGTGCGCCGCGCCCAGGGCGCCCGCGTAGACCAGCCGCCCGGGTTCGATGACCGCCGTGCCCGTCCACGCCACGGCTGCCAGTATCCACGTCAACGGATCCGTACATGCGGCGGATCCTTCCGGTTCCCGAGACTGGGGCCATGATCGCCGCACTGACGCGCTACGGCTATGTGCCGCTGATGCTGCTCGGAATCTGCGGAGCCGCTGTCGCGGTCGCGCACACGGCCTGGGCCGAACTGTGGATGGGTCTGCTGGTGCTCACCGCCGTCGGCCTGTCGTTCCTCGCCGAGCGGATCATCCCGTACGCGCCGGCCTGGAATATGCCGATGGGCGACGGCGGCCGGGATGTCGCCCACGCGGTGGTCAACGAGCTCGGGCTGCTGGCCACCGTGCTGGTGGTGATCCCGGCATCGGCCGCGCTCAGTCCGTTTCATCTGTGGTGGCCGTCGTCGCTGCCGTTCGTCGCCCAGGTGCTGTTCGCCGTGGTGGTCACCGACCTGGGCGTCACCCTCGTCCACCTCGCCAGCCACAAGGTGAGCTGGCTCTGGCGCTTTCACGCCGTACACCACAGCGTGAAGAGGTTCTACGGGTTCAACGGGCTTATGAAGCATCCCGTGCACGGGGCGATCGAACTTCTCGCGGGCGTCACGCCGCTGGTGATCCTCGGCCTGCCGGTCGCCGTCGCCGAGGTCCTCGCCGTGTGCATCACGGTGCAGCTCCTGCTCCAGCACTCCAACGCCGACTACCGCATCGGACCGTTGCGATCGGTGTTGGCGTTCAACGAAGGTCACCGTTTCCACCACCTCAAGTGGGCAGGCGTCGGCGACGTCAACTTCGGTCTGTTCACCCTGCTCTGGGACCATCTGCTGCGCACGTACTCGTTCGATCCGGGACGCCGGTTCACCAGTGACGACCTGGGCATGGCGGCCAAACCGGACTACCCGGTGGCCTATCTGCCGCAGCTCGCGGCCCCGTTCCGCACCACCTAGCATTAGTGTTGCTAATCCATATTCAGAATCATTAGCTGTACTGATGACAGTGCGGGCCCTACGTTTCAGGGCGTGAGTTCTCCCCTGATCGTCGGATTCCTGACCGCGTTCACGTTGATCGCCGCCATCGGCGCGCAGAACGCATTTGTGCTGCGCCAGGGCATTCGCGGGGAGCACGTGCTGGCGGTGGTGGCGCTGTGCACGGTGTCGGACATGGTGCTCATCGGCGCCGGCATCGCCGGGTTCGGCGTGCTGATCAGTTCGCACCCGGGCGCGCTGGCCGTCGCCAAGTTCGGCGGCGCGGCGTTCCTGATCACCTACGGGCTGCTGGCCGCCCGCCGCGCATGCCAACCGTCGACCCTCACCCCGTCCGAGAAGGCCCCCGCCCGCCTGCTTGAGGTCCTCGTCACCTGCCTGGCACTGACCTGGCTCAACCCGCACGTCTACCTCGACACCGTCGTGCTGCTCGGGGCGCTGGCCAACGAACACCGCGAGGGCCGCTGGCTGTTCGGCGTCGGCGCCGTGACCGCCAGCGCGGTGTGGTTCTTCGGCCTCGGTTTCGGGGCCAGGCGGCTGGCCGGGTTGTTCGCCACGCCGACGACGTGGCGTGTGCTCGACGGCATCATCGCCGCGACGATGATCGGCCTCGGGGTGTGGATGGCGGTCGGCTGACCGCTCGTTACTGTGGCCCGGTGACCACGAACCCCTTCGACCTTCACGGACACGTCTCGGTCGTCACCGGCGGCGGCTCGGGCATCGGGCTCGGGCTGGCCACCGGTCTGGCGCAGGCCGGCGCATCGGTCGCGATCATCGGCCGCTCCGCCGAGCGACTCGAGGCAGGCCGCGACGCCCTGGAGCGGTTCGGCAACCCCGTGCTGGCGCTGACCGCCGACGTCAGCGACGAGGAACAGATCACCGGCGCGATGGCCCGGGTGTACCGCGAGTGGGGGCGGCTGGACTCGTGCTTCGCCAACGCCGGCACCGGCGGATACGTCATTCCCCTGCTGGACACCTCGCTGGCGGAGTTCCGTGCGGTCACCGCGGTCAATCTCGACGGCGTGTTCCTGACGCTGCGCGAGGCCGCCCGGCACATGATCGCCGCGGGCAACGGCGGCAGCCTGGTCGGCGTCTCGAGCATGGGCGCGCGCCAGGGCATGCCCCGCCAGCACGCCTACGCCGCCTCCAAGGCCGGCGTCGTCGGGATCGTCAACAGCCTCGCCGTCGAGCTCGCGCGCTACGGGATCCGGGCCAACACGCTGCAGCCCGGCTGGGTGGAGACCGAGATGATCGAGGGACTGCTCGCCAACGAGACCTTCAACTCCCAGGTCCTCAAACGGATCCCGCAGCGCCGGTGGGGTGAACCCGCCGACTTCGCCGGTGTGGCCGTGTATCTCGCAGGTGGTGCCAGCGCCTACCACACCGGCGACGTCATCCTGATCGACGGCGGCTACCGGACCTTCTGACGCTCCGCTACGGCTCGAATTTCGGTGGCGCCAACCGGTATTGCGGTGGGGTGCGCGACAGCGAGATCGGGTTGGCGACCTGTGGGGCGGCGCTGCCCGGCACGCTCACGACGGCCTCGATACCCAGGCGCTCGGCGAACGCGAACGCCTCGGCGAGGTTGTTGATGGGCCCGGCGGGCACCCCCGCCGCGGTCAGCACCTCGTACCAGTGGTCGGCGCCCCGCGCCTTCAACGCGACCTCGATCCGCGCGCACAGTTCGTCGCGGTGGGCCACGCGGGCCGAGTTGGTCGCGAACCGCTCGTCGTCGGCCAGTTCGGACAGGCCGATCGCGTGCATCGCCGCGACGAACTGCTTGTCGTTACCCACCGCGACCGCGATCGGCCGGTCCGCCGTCGCGAACGTCTGGTACGGCACGACGCTCGGATGCCGGTTACCCATGATGTCCGGCACCACCCCGGCGCCGAGATATCCGGACGCCTGATTGACCATGGAGGACAACAGCACCGACAGCAGGTTGGTGTCGACGCGCTGCCCCTCGCCGGTCCGGTCGCGGTGCGCCAACGCCAGCAGGATTCCGCTGAGCGCGTGCATGCCTGCCAGCACGTCGACCAGCGCCACCCCGGCCTTGGTGGGAACGCCCGGCTCCGGCCCGGTCACGCTCATCAGACCGCCGACCGCCTGTACCAGCAGGTCGTAGCCGGGCAGCGCCGCGCCGCCGTCGCGGCCGAATCCGGTGATGGCGCAGTAGATCAGGTCCGGGCGGAGTTGGCGGAGATCCTCGTAACCGAGGCCAAGTCGCTCCATGGTGCCCGGCCGGAAGTTCTCCACCACGATGTCCGCGCCGGCCACCAGCTCCCGCGCCCGCGCCACGTCGCCGGGGTCGCTGAGATCCAGTACCACCGACCGCTTGTTGCGGTTGACGGCGTTGAAATACGTTGCCACACCGTCGGAGCCGAAGGGCGGTCCCCACGACCGGGTGTCGTCACCGGTGCCCGGCCGCTCGACCTTGATGACCTCGGCGCCGAAGTCGCCCAGCATCATCGTCGCGTACGGGCCGGCCAGCACGCGGCTGAAGTCGACGACGACGATGCCGTCGAGCGCGCTACCGCTCATGCGCCCGCCCGCCCGCCGCGCAGGTAGACCGTGGTGGTGTGCGTGTAGAAGTCGCGGGCGGCGCGGCCCTGTTCCCTGGGACCCAGCCCGCTGCTCCGCGACCCGCCGAACGGAACGTGCGGGTCGGCGCCCGCGGTCTCCGAGTTGATGTGCAGCACACCGACATCGAGGTGTGCGACGACGTCGAGGGCGCGGGTCAGGTCCTGGGTGAACACCGCCGCCGACAACCCGTACTCGCTGTCGGCGGCCAGCGCGAGCGCCTGCTCCGCGTCATCCGCGCGGCGCACCGCCAGCACCGGGCCGAACAGTTCGTCGGTCCAGACGGCGGCGGGGCCGGTGACCTCGACAACCGTCGGGGCGACGAAGTACCCCCGGGCCCGCAGGTCGTCGGTGTAGGGCGCACCGCCGGCGACGACGGTGCCGTCCAGCGCGGCCAGCGCCGCGGTGATCCGCTGCCGGGCGGCCTCGCTGATCACCGGCCCCATCTCGGTGCGGTCGTCGGCGGGGTCACCGACCACCAGCGTGCGCGCCCTGTCCGCGACGGCCTCGAGGAAGCGGTCTGCGATGCCCCTGGTGAGGATCAATCGCGACGTCGCGGTGCACTTCTGGCCGGTGGACCGGAACGCGCCCAGCATCACCTGCTCGACGGCCAGATCGAAGTCCGCGTCGTCGAGCACCACGGCCGCGTTCTTACCCCCCATCTCGGCCTGCACCGGCACCCCGCGGGCGGCGGCGGTGGCCGCGATCGCGCGGCCGACAGCGGTGGAGCCGGTGAACGAGATCGCCTCGACACCCGGGTGTTCGACGATCGCCGAGCCCACCTCGCCGTCGCCGTGGACCAGGTTGAGCACCCCGGCCGGCAGACCCGCGGACTCCAGCGCCTGCGCCAGCCGCATCGCCAGCAGCGGCACGGTACCGGCCGGCTTCCACACCACGGTGTTGCCGTGCACCAGGGCCGGGGCGATCTTCCACGCCGGGATGGCGATCGGGAAGTTGAACGGGGTGATCACCCCGACCACGCCGACGGGTCGACGCGTCACCAGGATCTGCTCGCCGGCCCGCGGCGATGCGTACAGCTCACCGCTCTCCCGATCGGCCTCCGCGCCGTAGTAGCGCAGCACCTGCGCGGCGCGCCTGACCTCGCCCACTCCCTCCGCCCGGGTCTTGCCCTCCTCAACGGCCAGCTCCAGCCCCCACTCGTCGGCGTGCTGCTCGACGACGGCCGCAGCGGCCGTGAGCACCGCGCCGCGCTGATGCATCGGGGTGCGCGCCCACCGGCGGCCTGCCTCCGCCGCGGCGGTGACCGCGGCGTCGACGTCGGACACCGTCGAGGCCGCCCCCTCGGCGACCACGACATCCGGCCGGGCGGGGCTGACGCTGCGCAACGGTTCACCCGCGCCGGTCGCCCACCGGCCACCGACGAAGTGCTGCAACATGATCGGCGCATTCATCGCTTCAGCCTCAGCGGAAGGCGGGCTGGCCGGTGAGGGCCTTGCCGATCGACAGCAGATGCATCTCGGAGGTGCCCTCGTAGGTCAGCACCGACTCCAGGTTGTTGGCGTGCCGCAGCGGCGAGTACTCCAGGGTGATACCGCTGCCGCCGAGGATGGTTCGGCACTCGCGGGCGATCGCGAGGGCGGCCCGCACGTTGTTGAGCTTGCCGAGACTGATCTGTTCGGGCCGCACCTCGCCGGCGTCCTTGATGCGGCCGAGGTGGATCGCCAGCAGCATGCCCTTGCCGAGCTCGAGCGTCATGTTCGCCAACTTCTCCTGGGTGAGCTGGAAACTCGACAGCGGCCGGTCGAAGACCTCACGGGTGCGGGCGTAGTCAATCGCGGTGTGCAGGCAGTCGCGCGCGGCACCGATCGCGCCGAACACGATGCCGAACCGCGCCTCGTTCAGGCACGACAGCGGGGCTTTCAGCCCCTCCGCCAGCGGAAGCTGCGCCGACGCCGGCAGCCGCACGCCGTCGAGCACCAGCTCCGAGGTCACCGACGCGCGCAGGGACAGCTTGCGGTGGATCACGTTGGCGGTGAAACCCGGTGTGTCGGTGGGCACCAGGAAGCCGCGGATGCCGTCGTCGGTCTGCGCCCACACCGTGGCGACGTCGGCGAGGTTGCCGTTGGTGATCCACATCTTGGTGCCGTCAAGGATCCAGTCGGAGCCGTCCCGGCGGGCCCTGGTGCGCATCCCCGCGGGGTTGGAGCCGAAATCGGGTTCGGTCAGCCCGAAACAGCCGATCGCGTCGCCGGCGGCCAGCCGGGGCAGCCACTCGTTCTTCTGCTCCTCGGAGCCGTAACGGTAGATCGAGTACATCGACAGCGAACCCTGCACCGACACGAAGCTGCGGAACCCGCTGTCGCCCGGCCTCGAGCTCCATGCAGGCCAGGCCGTAGCTGACGGCGTTGGTGCCCGCACACCCGTAGCCCTTCAGATGCATCCCCAGCACGCCGAGATTGCCGAACTCCCTTGCCAGTTCCCTCGGCAGCGTGGCGGATTCGAACCAGTCCCCGATGTTGGGCCGCAACCGGGAGTCGACGAACGACCGCACGGTGGCGGCGATGTCACGCTCGTCCTGGTCGAGCAGCCGGTCGGTGTCGAACAGCTCCAGCGGGGTGTCAGTCATGGGCGGGCCTCTCGATAAGGTAAACGGTCAGTCGGCGAATTCGCCGGTAGCCAACAGGAATTCAGCGCCGCTGACGATGTCGCGGACAGTGGCCGCGCGGGCCGCCGGACCGTCGCCGGCGGCCAGCGCAGCCACGATGGCGTCGTACTGGTCGGTGCCGCTCTGTTCGCGGACACCGGCGCCGTAGAAGTGCAGGAACGGCGCGATCTGCAGCCACACCCGCTCGATGAGGTCCACCAGCACCGCCGAGCCGGACAGCCGGTACACCGTGAACTTGAACTCCCGGTTCAGCAGCAGGTACGCGGCGCTGTCGTCGGTCTGCGCCGCCTCGGCCAGCCGCTGCGCCAGCGACCGGAGCGCGACGATGTCGGCGGCCCCCGCGCGCTCGGCCGCGGCCTCGGCGGCCTGCCCCTCGAGCAGGGTCCGCATCTCCACCAGCTCAGTGAACCGGCGCCGCGACATCCGCGGGATCCGCACCGTGCCCGATGAGCTCGCCTCGACGACGCGCTCGGCCACCAGCCGGTCGAACGCCGAGCGGACCGGCATCGGGCTCACACCCATGGCCTCGGCGGTGGCGCGCACCGTCAGCGCGGTGCCCGGCGGGTACATGGCGGCCACGATCGCGTCCCGCAGCTCGCGGTAGACCACCTCCTTGAGGGGTTCCCACCGCACCTGACCGACGGGCTGCTTCACGGGTGTCGATTCTGGCATCTGTGATCACAGATCACAAAGCTCGGTGTGCCCCCAGCGGCGCGGTGGAGCTGACACAATCGGCGGCGTGACCGAGAAGTCGCTCGGGTTGCGCGACCGCAAGAAGCTCCGGACCCGCGACGCGATCCGCCGCGCCGCGATGGGGCTCATCGAGGCCAACGGGTACGCCGACACCACGGTGGAGCAGATCGCCGAGGCCGCCGAGATCTCGCCGAGCACCTTCTTCCGGTACTTCCCCAGCAAGGAGGACAAGGAGGCGGTGTTCCTCTCCGACGACCTCGACGAGCTCTTCCTCAAGCTGCTCGCCGAGCAGCCGCCGGAGGTGCCGTCGCTGACGGCCTTCCGCCGGGCCATCGCACTCACCGCCGCCACCGTCTCCCGGGACGACTGGGCCTTCGAACGGTCCCGCCAGCGGCTGGTGTTCTCGGTGCCCGAACTGAAGGCCGCGCAGTTCGACGCGTTCCGGCGTTCGGTCGCGCGCTGCGCAGACGTGGAGAGCCGGCGGCTGGGCCGCGAACTCGACTGGGTCGAGTCGCTGGGGTTCTACGGCGCGCTCACGGGGGCGCTGACGGCCGTCATCGACGGCAGCGAGGGCGACGCGACGCGCAACATGCTGCGTGCGCTGGAGTTCCTCGAGTCGGGTATGAGTTGGGGATGACCACATCGAGGGCTGTCTTCATCACCGGCGCCGCCGCCGGTATCGGCCGGGCCACCGCGCTGACATTCGCCCGCAAGGGTTTCGTCGTGGGCGGCTACGACATCGACGAGACCGGGCTCAAATCGCTGGCCGATGAGATCGACGCACTCGGCGGGCGCAGCCGGGTCGGCCATCTCGACGTCACCGACGCCGACGAAATGGCAACCCGGATAGGCGAATTCGCGGCGTTCGCGGACGACCGGCTGGATGTGCTGGTCAACAACGCGGGCATCCTGCGGTCCGGCCGCTTCGAGGAGCTGGATCTGACCGGCCACCACCGCGAGATCGACATCAATGTCAAGGGTGTGGTCAACGGCCTGCACGCGGCGTTCCCCTACCTGCGGCGGACCCCGGGTGCGCTGGTGGTGAACCTGTCGTCGGCGTCGGCGATCTACGGTCAGGCCGAACTGGCCACCTACAGCGCCACCAAGTTCTTCATCCGCGGAATCACCGAGGCTCTCGACATCGAGTGGAGCCGGCACGGCATCCGGGTGATCGCGATGTGGCCGCTGTTCGTGCAGACCGCGATGACCGACGACCTGCACACCGGCACCACCGACTCGCTGGGCATCCGGCTGTCCGCCCAGGACGTCGCCGACGCGATCCTGGCCGCCGCCGAACCGTCGTGGCTGCGCCGCGCCCTGCACCAGGTGCACTTCCCGGTCGGCGCCCAGACCAAGGCCCTCGTGCTGGGCTCGCGGTTCTCCCCGGGCTGGCTGACCCGGCTGATCAACAAGAAACTCGCGCACTTCTGATTTCGGTGATCGCAAGGGGTGACGACCGGCGCCACGGCTCGTACCCTTCCGCCCCATGAATGAGGACTGGCTCGCCGTCATCGTCGGCCTGGCACTGCTCGCGCTGGTGCTGGTCGGCGCGATCCCGAGCGGAGTGATCCCGTGACCGAACAGGACACCCGAACCCCCGAACAGACCCGCGACTACGGCATCGGCTACGCCGTGGCCGGTGTCGCCGTCGTCGTCGTGCTGGGCGCCCTCACCCGGTTCCTGGAGGCCCAGGTACCCAACTGGGCCGAGGGCACCTCGCTCGAGAACATCGCGGGAGCGATCGAGTTCCCGGTCTACGCGATCGCGTTGGGCCTGCTCGGCAACTTCGTGCTGTCGAAGCTGGCGCTGCGCGACGCGCTGGCGAAGGGCTTCCGCACCGAGTTCTTCATCAAGACCGGCTTGGTGCTGCTCGGCGCGTCGATCAACCTCAAGGTGCTCGTCACCGCCGCCGGCCCGTCCATCATCCAGGCGCTGCTGCTGATCTCGATCGTGTTCGGCTTCACCTGGTGGCTGGGCGGGGTGCTCAAACTCGAGGACAAGCTGCGCGCGCTGCTGGCGTCGGCGGTGTCGATCTGCGGTGTCAGCGCGGCGATCGCCGCCGCGGGCGCGGTGCAGGCCAAGAAGGAGCAGCTCGCCTACGCCGCCTCCCTGGTGATCGCGTTCGCGCTGCCGTCAATCTTCCTGCTGCCCTGGCTCGCCGACGTCTTCGGGCTGTCCGACCCGGTGGCCGGCGCCTGGATCGGCGGCAACATCGACACCACCGCGGCCGTCGCCGCGTCCGGCGCCATCGCGGGCGAGGAGGCGCTGCAGATCGCCACCATCGTCAAGACCACCCAGAACGCGCTGATCGGCATCGTCGCGATCGCGCTGACCGCCTACTTCGCGCTGAAGGTGGAACGCAAGTCCGCCGAGGAGGCCCGGCCCACGCTCGGCCAGTTCTGGGAGCGGTTCCCGAAGTTCGTGCTCGGGTTCATCGCGGCGTCGATCATCGGCACGCTGTACCTGGCCTGGGGCGGGGACAAGGCCGCGATCAGCACCGTCAACGACCTGCGCACCTGGTTCCTGATCTTCGCGTTCGTGGCGATCGGCCTGGAGTTCTCGCTCAAGGGCCTCAAGGAGGCGGGCTGGCGCCCGGTCGCGGTGTTCGCCTCGGCGACCGTGGTGAACATCGTCGTCGCACTCGGCCTCGCGACGATCCTGTTCGGGAACTTCACCGTCAGTTAGCTAGTCTCAGCCGCGTGGTGGTGACTCGCCGTGGCTTCCTGGCAGCGGCCGCGGCCGGCGCGGCGTTCGTCGCGACCGGCTGCGGCTCGGACAAACCCGGCGCGGTGGCCAGGGACGGATCCGTCACCGTCAAGCACGTCTTCGGCGAGACGCGGATCCCGGCGCCGCCGACCCGCGTCGTCAGCGCGGGCCTGACCGGCCAGGACGATCTGCTGGCGCTGGGGGTGGTGCCGATCGCGGTGACCGAGTGGTTCGGCGACGAGCCGTTCGCCGTGTGGCCGTGGGCGCGGGACCGGCTCGGCGACGCACAGCCCGCGGTGCTCAGCCTCGCCGACGGCATCCCCGTCGAGCAGATCGCGGCGCTGAGCCCGGATCTGATCGTCGCGACCAACGCCGGCCTGGACGCCGACACCTACGCCCGGCTGTCGGAGATCGCGCCGACCGTCGCGCAGTCCGGCCCCGACGCGTTCTTCGAGCCGTGGCGCGACCAGGCCACCACCATCGGGCAGGCCGTGTTCAAGCACGACGAGATGCAGCGGCTCATCGCCGCCGTCAACGACCGGTTCATCAAGGCCGGCGAGGACAACCCGGACTTCGCGGGCCGAACCGTGGCGCTGCTGCACGGCCGCCTCGACGACGGGGAAGCCGAACCGCTCACCCCGCCGTGGCGCACCGAGTTCCTCACCGCGATGGGGCTGGCGGTCACCGACGACCCGGCCTCGGCCGACGTGGCGATCTGGGCGACCGAAAGCGACGAGGACCAGGCCGCGCTGCTGGCCGACCCGGCGATCGCCGAGCGCGGCCCGGCCAACATCTTCACCGGTAAGGAGCTCGCCGGGGCCATCGCGTTCGCGTCGGTGCTGTCCTACCCGGTGGTGGCCGACCGGCTCCCGGCGCTGATCGCCGGTGCGCTGAACTGACCGCCGGCTGAGAAGATGACCGGGTGACCGCCCACCCCACCGACACCAACCTCGAGCACCGCGGCTTCGCCCTCACCGGATCGGCCTACTATCCGACGCTGGTCGCGGTGTTCACCGGCCTGGTGCTGATCTCCAACGTGGCGGCCACCAAGGGCATCGCGTTCGGCCCGATCATCGGGGACTGGTCGCTGATCACCGACGGCGGGTTCGTGGTGTTCCCGCTGACCTACGTGATCGGCGACGTGCTGTCGGAGGTGTACGGGTTCCGCGCCACCCGCCGCGCGATCTACATCGCGTTCGTGATGGAGGCCATCGCGGCGGTCACGTTCTGGCTCACCGCGGTGCTGCCCCCGGCGGACTTCTACACCAACCAGGCGGCGTTCGAGGCGGTCGTCAAACCGTTCGCCCAGCTGGTCATCGCGGGGCTGGCCGGGTTCATCGTCGGCCAGACCCTCAACGCGTGGGTCGTGGTGAAGATCAAGGAGCGGTTCGGCGAGCGGCACCTGTGGGCGCGGCTGATCGGGTCCACCGTCATCGGCGAGTTCGCTGACACGCTGATGTTCTGCGCCATCGCCGCGGCCGCGATCGGCATCTCGACGTGGGACGACTTCCTCACCTACGTCGCGCTGGGCTGGATCTACAAGACCGCCGTGGAGGTGGTGGTCCTGCCCGTGACCTACCGGGTGATCGCGATCGTCAAGCGCCGCGAACCGACGTATCAGCCCGCTGTTTGAGGCTTCGTTAAGGCTCCTCTGGCAAGGCTCAAAGACCGTGCATATCGATTGCTACTCGTGGGTAAGTTCGGGTCATGAGTGTGACAGCAGATGTGGTGGACCGACGAGTGCTCGGCACCGTGCATGACTACGGGGACCTGGCGCTGCTGCTCGAGTTCGACAGCACGGCCCAGGTCCTGGCGTGGACCGACGCGATCCGGAGGGCCGAGCTGCCCGGGGTGGTGGACATCGTGCCCGCCGCCCGGACCGTTCTGCTCAAACTGGCCGGACCGCGGTACCAGGCCCCGACCCGGCAGCGCCTCGCCGCGCTGCGGATCGACGTCGATCCCGAGGCGGAGCTGACCCCGCCCGGCCGCGCCGACGTGACCCTCGGCGTCGTCTACGACGGACCCGATCTCGACGAGGTCTCCCGGCTGACCGGGCTGACCCGCGACGAGATCGTCGCCGCCCACACCGGCAGGTTGTGGCGGGTCGGATTCGGCGGTTTCGCACCGGGTTTCGCCTACCTGGTCGGCGGCGACCCGCGGCTGGAGGTGCCGCGCCGCGCCGAACCGCGGACCCGGGTGCCCGCCGGCGCCGTCGGCCTGGCCGGCGAGTTCACCGGCGTCTACCCGCGGGAGTCCCCCGGCGGCTGGCAGCTGATCGGCCGACTGGCCGACGGCCAGGAGTCACTGTGGGACATCAACCGGGACAAGCCCGCGCTGCTGACCGCGGGCATGTGGGTGCAGTTCCGTGAGGAGGGGTCATGACCGTCACGCTGGAGATCCTGCGCTCCGGGCCGCTGTCGCTGATCGAGGACCTGGGCCGGCCCGGCCTGGCACACATGGGTGTCGGCCGGTCCGGGGCCGCCGACCGTCGCGCACACACCCTGGCCAACCGCCTGGTGGCCAACCCGGGTGACCGGGCCACCATCGAGGTGACGTTCGGCGGGCTCGTTGCCCGGGTCCGCGGCGCGGGTAAGGAAGGGGTGGCGATCGCCGTCACCGGCGCCGACACCGATCCCGCGGTCAGTGGAATCCCGTTCGGCACCAACAGTGTTCACTACGCCCGCGACGGCGAGGTGATCGAACTCGGCGCCCCGCACAGCGGGCTGCGCACCTACCTGGCGGTGCGCGGCGGCATCGCCGTCGAGCCCGTGCTCGGGTCGCGGTCCTACGACGTGATGGCCGGCATCGGCCCGGCGCCGCTGCGGCCCGGCGACGTGCTGCCGATCGGCGAGCACACCGAGGAGTTCCCCGAGGTCGACCAGGCGCCGGTCGCGGCCATCGAGGACGACGTCGTCGAGCTGCGGGTGGTGCCCGGTCCGCGTGACGACTGGTTCGTCGACCCCGATGTGCTGATCCGCACCAACTGGAAGGCCACCAACAAGGGCGACCGGGTGGGCATGCGGCTGATCGGGATGCCGCTGGAGTACCGCAGACCCGACCTGCAGTTGGCCAGCGAGGGTGTTATCCGCGGCGCAATCCAGGTGCCGCCGAACGGATTTCCGGTGATTCTGGGGCCCGACCACCCGGTCACCGGCGGCTATCCGGTGATCGGCGTCATCGTCGAGGAGGACATCGACAAGGTGGCGCAGATCCGGCCCGGCCAGACCGTGCGGATGCACTGGAGCCGGCCGCGCCGTCCGTTCGAGCACGGATAGCGTTTGGGGCAGACAGCGGCGGGCCGCGCTGGTAGAAAAGCGGTGTGCACGTTGCCGAGCCTCACGCTCCCGTGGCGCGCGTCCACACGGCGCGCCTGATCCACACGTCCGACCTCGACAACGAGACCCGCGAGAACGCCCGCCGCATGGTGATGACGGCGTTCGGCGGGGACTTCACCGACGCCGACTGGGAGCACTCGCTGGGCGGGATGCACGCGGTGATCTCCCACCGCGGCGACGTGATCGCCCACGCGGCGGTGGTGCAGCGCCGCCTGATCTACCGCAACAGCCCGCTGCGCTGCGGCTACATCGAGGCGTTCGCGGTGCGCGAGGACTGGCGCGGCCAGGGCCTGGCCCGCGCGGTGATGGACGCCGTCGAGCAGGTGCTGCGCGGCGCCTACCAACTCGGTGCGCTCAGCGCCACCGAGGAGGGCCGCCGCATCTACGTCGCCCGCGGCTGGCTGCCCTGGCAGGGGCCCACCTCGGTGCTGGCACCCGAGGGGCTGACCCGCACCCCCGACGACGACAACACGCTGTTCGTGCTGCCGGTCCGGCTGCCCGACGGCCTCGAGCTCGACACCACCGACGAGATCACCTGCGACTGGCGCGACGGCGACGTCTGGTGACTCTCACAGCCGTCCCGCGGCGGGGGTGAGGGGAAGTTCACGGGGCAGTCACGGCGTGGCACATCCGGGCAATAATGCCTGCTTAACGTCGGTGCCATGAGTGGCCGAGAATCATCGACACGCTCACGCAACCATTGGTTAACCGCGTGGAAACACGCGCTGCCTACACAGGGCTCATGAACGCGCCCGACTGGGCACCGCTGACCGGATTCCGGGTGGCCGTGACCTCCGCACGCCGCGCCGACGAGCTCAGCGCGCTGCTGACCCGGCGCGGCGCCACCGTGACCAGCGCCGCGGCCATCCAGATGGTGCCGCTGCCCGACGACGACGCCCTGCGCGAGCACACCGAGCAGCTGATCGCCGCACCGCCCGACATCGTCGTCGCGACGACCGGCATCGGGTTCCGCGGCTGGATCGCGGCCGCCGACGGCTGGGGGCTGGCCGGCGACCTGATCGACGCGCTGAGCAAGGCGCGGATCGTGTCGCGCGGTCCGAAGGCCACCGGCGCACTGCGGGCGGCGGGCCTGCCCGAGGAGTGGTCCCCCGATTCGGAGTCCTCCCGCGAGGTGCTGGGCTACCTGCGCGCCGGCGGGATCTCCGGGCAGCGGATCGCGGTGCAACTGCACGGGGCGACCGAGGAGTGGGATCCGTTCCCCGAGTTCCTCGACGAGCTGCGCGCGGCGGGCGCCGAGGTGGTGCCGATCCGGGTGTACCGCTGGCATCCGGCGCCCCGCAACGGTGAGTTCGACCAGCTGGTCGCCGACATCGCCGACTCAAAGTTCGACGCGGTCAGCTTCACCTCCGCCCCGGCGGTGGCGTCGGTGCTGCTGCGGGCCACCGAGATGGGTATCGAGAACCGGGTGCTGGCCGCGTTCCGCGGCGACGTGCACGCGATGTGTGTGGGCCCGGTGACCGCCCGCCCGCTGGTGCGACTCGGCGTTCCGACGTCGTCTCCGGAACGAATGCGGTTGGGCGCGTTGGCCCGTCACATCACCGACGAGTTGCCGCTGTTGTGTTCGCGGACGGTGCGGGTGGCCGGACACGTGCTGGAGATCCGCGGCACCTGCGTGCTGGTGGACGGCGAGGTCAAGGCGGTCTCCCCCGCCGGGATGGCGACCATCCGCGCGCTGGCCCACCGACCGGGCGCGGTGGTGTCGCGCACCGACCTGCTGCGGGCGCTGCCCGGCACCGGGACCGACACCCATGCCGTCGAGACGGCGGTGCTGAGGCTGCGGACCGCGCTGGGCGACAGGAACATCGTGTCGACGGTGGTCAAGCGCGGATACCGGCTCGCGGTCGAGGACAACCTGGCGTACGCGCAATGAGCCTGCTGCTGGTGGCGCACGGCACCCGCAAGCGCAGCGGCGTCGCGCTGATCGGATCACTGGCCGAACAGGTTTCGGCCGCGCTGGACCAGACGGTGCACGTCGCGTTCGTCGACGTGCTCGGCCCCACCCCGAGCGAGGTGCTGGCGAGCACACCCGACCGCACGGTCCTGGTGCCTGCGTTCCTGTCTCGCGGCTATCACGTCAAGGCGGACATCCCCGCGCACGTCGCGGTCAGCGGACACCGCGACGTGACGGTGACCGCGGCGTTGGGACCCAGCCCGGAGCTGGCCCGGATTCTCATGGACCGGCTGCTCGAATGTGGTTGGCGCCCCGGTGATTCCGTTGTGCTGGCGGCGGCGGGCACGTCGGACCCCGGCGCGCTGTCGGATCTGCGGCACACGGCGGCGCTGTTGTCGGCGACGCTCGGTGACCGCGTCGAGCTGGCCTACGCCGCCACCGGTGAGCCGCGGGTGGCCGACGCGGTCGCCCGACTGCGCCGGCGCGGCGCCCGCCGGGTGGTGGTCGCGTCGTATCTGCTCGCCGAGGGCCTGTTCCAGGACCGGCTGCGGGCCAGCGGCGCCGACGCGGTGGCCGACCCGCTGGGCACTCACCCGGCGATGGTGCAGCTGATCGCCAACCGGTTCCGCCGCGCCCACGTCGCGCTGGCGGCCTGACCCCCCCTCTCCTGCCGAGCAGACGCAGAATCGCACGAATTCGGCGATTTTCGTGCGATTCTGCGTCTGCTCGCGGGAAAAAGGTGAGATCTAGCCGATCTCGACGGTGCCGTCGTCGGCGAGGCGGGTGCGGTAGACCGGCACCGACACCGCCGGATCGTCCAGACAGACCCCGTCGTCGAGGGCGAAGGCCTGCTTCTTGATCGGCGACTGCACCACCATCCGGCCGGCGCGGTCGCCGACGATGCCGCGGGACATCACCGCGGCCCCGGAGAACGGGTCGATGTTGCCGATCGCGTGCAGCGATCCGTCGTCGAGCCGGAACAGCGCCGCCTGAGCGCCGCCGGGCAACAGCACCCCGACACCCCGGTTCGGGATCAGGAAGTCGTAGCGGCAGGCGACCGTCCAGACGTTGACGTCGTTGAGCAGAGTCATGATTGGGGCACCTTCGGCATTCCGATGGACACGGGAACCTTGCGTCCCGACTTGTGGGTGAACTCGACCGTCGGGTCGGGCACACCGGGTGCGTTGACGAACGACACGAACCGCGACAGCTTGTCCGGATCCTCCAGCACGCCCTTCCACTCGCAGCGGTAGCCGTCGACGTGACGCTGCATCGCGGCCTCGAACTCCTCCGCCAGTCCGAGGGAGTCGTGGCACACGACGTCGCGCAGGTGCTCCAGCCCGGTCTTTCCGGGGAAGTCCATGGCCTCCAGCCACGGCGCGGTGCGCTGCAACCGGTCGGCGGTGCGGATGTAGAACATCAGGAACCGGTCGATGTAGCGGATCAGTGTCTCGTCGTCGAGGTCGCTCGCCAGCAGTTGCGCGTGCCGTGGCGACATGCCGCCGTTGCCGCACACGTACAGGTTCCAGCCCTGCTCGGTGGCGATGACGCCGACGTCCTTACTCTGCGCCTCAGCGCATTCGCGGGCGCACCCGGACACCGCCATCTTGATCTTGTGCGGCGCGCGCAGGCCGCGGTAGCGCTTCTCGAGCCTTACCGCCATGTCGACGGAGTCCTGCTGACCGTAACGGCACCAGGTGCTGCCCACACAGCTCTTGACCGTGCGCAACGCCTTGCCGTACGCGTGCCCGGACTCCATGCCGCCCTCGACCAGCCTGCGCCAGATCTCGGGCAGCTGGTCGACACGCGCACCGAACATGTCGATGCGCTGGCCGCCGGTGATCTTCGTGTACAGCCCGAAATCCCTTGCGATCTCGCCGATCAGGATCAGCTGCTCGGGGGTGATCTCCCCGCCGGGCGAGCGCGGCACCACCGAATAGCTGCCGTTGCGCTGGATGTTGGCCAGAAAGTGGTCGTTGGTGTCCTGCAACGACGCCTGCTCGCCGTCGAGGATGTGGTCGGAGCTGGTGGAGGCCAGGATCGAGGCCACCACGGGTTTGCAGATGTCGCAGCCCTTTCCGGTACCGAAGCGCTCGATCAGCCCGGAGAAGGTACGGATCCCGGTGGCGGTGACGATCTCGAACAGCTCCGCCCGCGACTGCGGGAAGTGTTCGCACAGCGCCTTGGACTGCTCGACGCCCTCGGCCTCGAGCAGCCGCTTGAGCAGCGGCACGCACGACCCGCAGGAGGTGCCGGCCAGCGTGCACTTCTTCAGCCCGGGCACATCGGTGCAGCCGGCGCCGATGGCCTCCTTCAGATCGCCCTTGGTGACGTTGTTGCAGGAGCAGATCTGCGCGATGTCGGGCAGCGCACCGATGCCCAATCCCGTTGCGCCGCCGTCGGAGGCGGGGGCGATCAGCGACAGCGGGTCGCCGGGAAGCTCGCTGGCGACCATCGGTCGCAGGATGCCGTAGGCCGACGCGTCACCGACCAGGATGCCGCCCAGCAGGGTCTTGGCGTCGTCGGAGAGCACCAGCTTGGCGTAGGTCTGTTTGACCGGGTCGTTGACCACGACCTCGAGGCAGTTGGGCGTGCGGCCCTGCGCGTCACCGAAGCTGGCCACGTCGACACCGAGCAGCTTGAGCTTGGTCGACATGTCGGCCTCCGGGAACTCGGCGGAGCCGCCCAGCAGCCGGTCGGCCACCACCTCGGCGCTGGTGTAGCCGGGGCCGACGAGGCCGTAGCAGCGACCCTCGATGGCGGCGACCTCACCGATCGCGTAGATGTCGGGATCGCTTGTGACACAACCCAGGTCGGTCAACACGCCGCCGCGCTGGGCGATGTCGAGGCCGGCCTGGCGGCCGAGTTCGTCGCGGGGGCGCACGCCTGCGGCGAACACGATCACGCCGGTGTCGATGTGGGTGCCGTCGTCGAGCGACACCCGGACCGCGTCGTCGCGGTCGGACCTGCGCAGCGGCTCGCTGCGCTGCACCGGCACGATGCTCTCGGTGCCGACGCCGGTGTGCACCTCGATACCGAGGTTCCTGATCATCCGCTTCAGCAGGGCGCCACCCGCCTCGTCGAGCTGGGCGGCCATCAGGTGCGGCGACTTCTCGATGACGTGGGTGGTCAATCCGAACGCGCGCAACGCATTAGCGGCCTCCAGGCCGAGCAGGCCGCCGCCGATCACGACACCGACCGGGGTCTTGGAGTTCAGGGCCGCGTCCGCGCTGGCCCGGATCGCGTCGAGGTCGTCGAGGGTGCGGTAGACATGGCAGACCGGCAGGTCGCGGCCCGGCACGGGCGGCACGAACGCATAGGAGCCGGTCGCAAGCACCAGCGCGTCGTAGGGCACCGACCGCCCGTCGGCGGTCTGGACCGCCTTGGCGGCCCGGTCGATGCCGATGACCCGGCTGTTGAGCCGCAGATCGACGAGATCGTCACCGGCGTAGTCGTTGCCGGGCAGCGCGAGCCGGCCGCGGTCCCAGTGCTCGGTGTAGCCGGTCAGCCCGACCCGGTCGTATGCGGGCTCGGCCTCCTCCGCCAGCACGGTGATCCGCCAGGTTCCCGCGGCGTCGCGGGCCCGCAACGCCTCGACGAACCGGTGGCCGACCATGCCGTGGCCGACGACCACCACATTTCTCGTTACCTGCATGGTGCCGACGCTAAGCAGCCGATATTGCCGCGATGTCGCCATGTGTGAAGGGCCAGTCACGGTGTGCTCACTCGCCGGGGCCCGGCGGTGTGAAGGCGTTCGCCCACAGCGAACACATCATCGGGAACATGAGCGTGGTCCGCTCAAGTTTTAGAGGGTGACGGACCGGTGAGAGCCGGTCGGATGAGCGAAGGAGATGAGACTGATGAACACTCTGGCACTGCGTACTCGTCCCGCCTGGGACATCGATCGTTGGGTTCGCGACTTCTTCGGCCCGGCGACCGCCGACGATTGGTTCGCCGGCGCGTTCACCCCCGCCGCCGAGATCGTCCGCGACGGTGACGACGCGCTGGTCCGCGTGGAACTGCCCGGCGTCGACGTCGAGAAGGACGTCACCGTCGAGGTGGACCGCGGCTACCTGGTGATCCGCGGTGAGCGCCGCGACGAGCGGGCCGAGGACAAGGACGGCCGCAGCCTCCGCGAGATGCGGTACGGATCGTTCCGCCGCGCGTTCAAGCTCCCGGCCCACGTCACCAACGACGCGCTCTCGGCGACGTACGAGGCGGGCGTGCTGACGGTACGGGTAGCCGGCGCGCACAAGGGCGCCGAGACCCATCGGGTCGCGATCGAAAGCAAGTAGCGCCGCACGAGCGAACCGGTGGAACCCACGGGGTTCCACCGGTTTTTCATGTCAACCGTCCTCGTCGGCGCTTGTGGTCGTCGTCTCCGTCGTCGTGGTAGTCGTAGTCGTCGTGGTCGTGGACTCGGTCGTCGTCGTTGTCGTTGTGGTGGTCGGCTCTGTGGTGCTGGTCAGGTCGCCTTCGGTGGTCTGCACGCGCGGGGTGGTGTAGCGGGTGGTGGTCGTCGACGGGGTGGTGTAGGTCGACAGGGTCGACGACGGTGCCGGCGGCGGGATGACCACCGGCGTCTTCGAGGAGTCCGAGACGCGGGCCACCGCGTAGATCAGGATCACCACCAGCAGCGCCGCGGCGACCCCGGCGGCGATGACCAGCGGCCGCTGCTCATGCCACGGCACCTCCTCGGACTCGCCACCGGTCTCGACGTCGTCGTCATCGCGGGCCACGTCCCGCACCTTAGCGCCAGCGCTGCAACAGCTCCTTGGCCCGTTCCGCCAGGGCGGCCTGCAGGAAGGGGCCGAAGCTGATCCGCGCCACCCCCAGCGGACCGAACGACGCGGGATCGTCGCGTTCCGGGAACGCGATCGCGTTGATCGGCAGCGGAAGCTCGGAGGCCAAGCGCCGCAGGGTGTCCGGATCGCGGAAACCGACCGGGTAGAGGACGTCGGCGCCGGCGGAGGCGGCCTCGGTGAGCCGGGCGATCGCCCGGTCGACGCGGTCGGCGTCGTCGCCGTCCTTACGCAGGAACAGGTCGGTGCGCGCGTTGATCACCACGTGCACCCCGGCGGCGTCGGCGGCCTGGCGCAGCGCGCCGACGAACTCGGCGTGCTCGGTCGACGACCGCAGCCGCCCGCCCTCGCTGTGCACGGTGTCCTCGATGTTGAGCCCGACGGCGCCCGCCTCGAGCAGGCCGTCGATGAGCCGCGCCGGCGCCTGGCCGTAACCGCCCTCGATGTCGACCGACACCGGGACGTCGACCGCCGCGGTGATCTGCTTGACGCGGGCCACCACGTCGTCGAAATCCATGCCCTCCGCGTCACCCTTGCCCACGGAGTCGGCCAGCGGGTGGCTGCCCACCGTCAGGCCGGCGAAGCCCGCGTCGACGGCCAGCGTCGCCGACCAGGCGTCCCAGATTGTCGGCAGGATTACAGGGTTACCGGGTTGATGTAACGCCAGCAGAGTCTCGGCGCGTTGCTGGGCGGACGGGTCCGTCATGGCGACTCCTCCTCGTAGAAACGTGATCTGTCTCACTCTTCACTGCGTGATGCGGTTAGCATCGGTTGTCGTACTGTGATTCACGACACCTTCAGCCCAAGGAGGTCACATGTCCAGCACTACCGAACTCGCCGAGCTGCATGAGCTGATCGGGAACCTGCGGCGGTGCGTGACATCGTTGGCGTCGAGGTACGGGGACACCCCCGCCACCCGCCGCATCGTCAACGACGCGGAACGCCTCCTCAACGACGTCGACCGTCTCGACATCGACGCCGAAGAGCTGGAGTTGGCCCGCGGCGTGGTCCACCACCACGCCGGTGACCGAATCCCGGTCCCGGACACCCAGTACGACACCGATTTCTGGCGCGGTGTCGACGACGAAGGGCTCGGTGGCCTCCGCTAACCAGCGCGCCACCGGGTCCGGGGCCCTCGACACCGAAAGGCAATAGTGAGCGCACCCACCGCCGACCGCAGAGCGACCGGCGTCTTTTCGCCGGGCCGTGCCCAGATTCCACAGCGCACATTACGAACCGATCGGTGGTGGCAGTCGCCGCTACTCGTGGACCTCGGCTTCGCCGCGTTCATCATCTACGCGACGGTACGTGCGTTCATGCAGAACCACTACTACGTCGCGGAGTACCACTACCTGACGCCGTTCTACTCACCGTGCGTGGTGAAGTGGAACGAGGCGACCCAGAGCGGCTGCATTCCGGAGGCCAGCCACTTCGGGCAGTTCCTGCCCGACGTGTGGTGGCTGCCGTACGCGGCGGTGTCGCTGCCGTTCCTGCTGCTGTTCCGGCTCACCTGCTACTACTACCGCGGCGCCTACTACCGCTCGGTGTGGCAGGCACCGACGGCGTGCGCGGTGGCCGAACCGCACGCCAAATACACTGGCGAGACCCGTTTTCCGCTGATCATCCAGAACACCCACCGCTACTTCTTCTACGTGGCGGTGCTCATCTCGCTGATCAACACCTACGACGCCATTCTGCCGCTGCGCTACGGACTCGGCCTGGGCAACGTGATCCTCATCGTCAACGTGCTGCTGCTGTGGACCTACACGTTGTCCTGCCACTCCTGCCGCCACGTCACCGGCGGTCGTCTCAAGCACTTCTCCAAACACCCTGTCCGCTACTGGATGTGGACGCAGGTGAGCAAGATCAACACCCGGCACAAGCTGTACGCCTGGATCACGCTGGGCACGCTGATGCTCACCGACTTCTACATCATGCTGGTCGCCAGCGGCACCATCTCCGACCTGAGATTCATTGGCTGACAGGCTTTAACCACGTAGTGAGGTTTATTTAATGGTGGATATCGAACGGCACTCCTACGACGTCGTCGTGATCGGTGCCGGCGGAGCCGGCTTGCGTGCGGTCATCGAGGCGCGCGAACGCGGCCTGAAGGTCGCGGTGGTCACCAAGTCGCTGTTCGGCAAGGCGCACACCGTGATGGCCGAGGGCGGCTGCGCCGCGGCGATGGGCAACGCCAACCCGAAGGACAACTGGCAGGTCCACTTCAAGGACACCATGCGGGGCGGCAAGTTCCTCAACAACTGGCGGATGGCCGAACTGCACGCCAAGGAAGCGCCGGACCGGGTGTGGGAGCTGGAGACCTACGGTGCGCTGTTCGACCGCACCAAGGACGGCAAGATCAGCCAGCGCAACTTCGGCGGCCACACCTACCCGCGGCTGGCCCACGTCGGTGACCGCACCGGTCTGGAGATCATCCGCACCCTGCAGCAGAAGATCGTCTCGCTGCAGCAGGAGGACAAGGCCGAGTTCGGCGACTACGAGGCCCGCATCAAGGTCTTCCACGAGACGACGATCACCGACCTGATCAAGGACGGGGACCGGATCGCCGGGGCGTTCGGCTACTACCGCGAGGGCGGCAACTTCGTGTTGTTCGAGGCCCCCGCGGTGGTGCTGGCCACCGGCGGGATCGGCAAGTCCTACAAGGTCACCTCGAACTCGTGGGAGTACACCGGCGACGGGCACGCGCTGGCGCTGCGGGCCGGCGCGACGCTGATCAACATGGAGTTCGTCCAGTTCCACCCGACCGGGATGGTCTGGCCGCCCAGCGTGAAGGGCATCCTGGTCACCGAGGGTGTCCGCGGCGACGGCGGTGTGCTGAAGAACTCCGACGGCAAGCGGTTCATGTTCGACTACATCCCCGCGGTGTTCAAGGGCCAGTACGCCGAGAGCATCGAGGAAGCCGACCAGTGGCTCAAGGACAACGACTCCGCGCGCCGCACCCCCGACCTGCTGCCCCGCGACGAAGTGGCCCGCGCGATCAACTCCGAGGTGAAGGCCGGCCGCGGCTCACCGCACGGCGGGGTGTACCTCGACATCGCGTCCCGGCTGCCCGCCGAGGAGATCAAGCGGCGGCTGCCCTCGATGTACCACCAGTTCAAGGAACTCGCCGAGGTGGACATCACCAAGGAGCCCATGGAAGTGGGACCGACGTGCCACTACGTGATGGGCGGCATCGAGGTCGACCCGGACACCGCCGCCGCCAAGACCCCGGGCCTGTTCGCCGCCGGTGAGTGCTCGGGCGGTATGCACGGCTCCAACCGGCTGGGCGGCAACTCGCTGAGCGATCTGCTGGTGTTCGGCCGCCGCGCCGGGATGGGCGCCGCCGACTACGTCACCGCGCTGCAGAACCGGCCCGCGGTCAGCCAGGCTGCGGTCGAGGCCGCGGCGAAGCTGGCGCTGTCCCCGTTCGAGGGCCCGGCCGGTGGGGAGGCCACGGAGAACCCGTACAGCCTGCAGTCCGATCTGCAGGAGACGATGAACAGCCTGGTCGGCATCATCCGCAAGGCCGACGAGGTCGCCGAGGCGATCGAACGCCTCAAGGAGCTGCGCGAGCGCTACAAGCGGGTACGGGTGGAGGGCGACCGGCACTTCAACCCCGGCTGGCACCTGGCGATCGACCTGCGCAACATGCTGATGGTCAGCGAGTGCATCGCCAAGGCGGCGCTGGAGCGCACCGAGAGCCGCGGCGGACACACCCGCGACGACTACCCGTCGATGGACCCGAAGTGGCGCAAGACCCTGCTGGTGTGCCGCGCCGAGGGTGACGGGCCGGTGCCGCAGATCAGCATCACCCGCCAGGAGCAGGTGCCGATGCGTGACGACCTGCTCGAGCTCATCGACATCGAAGAGCTGGAAAAGTACTTCACCCCAGAGGAACTCGCCAATCACTCGTCGAGGAGAGGTGCATGAGCTACCAGGCAAGGCTGCGGGTGTGGCGCGGGGACCAGGACGGCGGCGCGCTGCAGGACTACACGGTCGAGGTCAACGAGGGCGAGGTGGTCCTCGACATCATCCACCGGTTGCAGCAGACCCAGACCGGCGATCTTGCGGTGCGGTGGAACTGCAAGGCCGGCAAGTGCGGATCGTGTTCGGCGGAGATCAACGGCCGGCCGCGGCTGATGTGCATGACGCGGATGTCGACGTTCGCCCAGGACGAGGTCGTCACGGTGACCCCGCTGCGGACGTTCCCGGTGATCCGCGATCTGGTCACCGACGTGTCGTTCAACTACCAGAAGGCACGGGAGATCCCGGCCTTCCAGCCGCCGAAGGATCTGCAGCCCGGCGAGTACCGGATGGCGCAGGAGGACGTGAACCGGTCGCAGGAGTTCCGCAAGTGCATCGAGTGCTTCCTGTGCCAGAACGTCTGCCACGTGGTGCGCGACCACGAGGAGAACAAGCAGGCGTTCGCCGGCCCGCGGTTCCTGATGCGCCAGGCCGAGCTCGACATGCATCCGCTCGACGTGCACCCGCAGCGCGCGGTGGACGCCCAGGAGCAGCATGGTCTGGGCTTCTGCAACATCACCAAGTGCTGCACCGAGGTCTGCCCGGAGAGCATCAAGATCACCGACAACGCGCTGATTCCGATGAAGGAACGCGCGGCGGACCGCAAGTACGACCCGGTGGTGTGGCTGGGCAGCAAGCTGTTCCGGCGCAAATAGCGGCGTCCTAACCGGGTACGGTGCGCGAAAAATTCGTGCACGGAGGGGTGTCCACAGCTTGGTAGTGTCGGCGCATCGCCATCGCCGACCCGCCAGGAGCGCCCCATGCAGCTGTCCGGACCTCAACTGTCACAAGAGGATCTGCGGCGTGCCGGCGAGGCGCTCGGCCACCTCAAGAGCGCCTTGTCGGCCAAGATCGTCGGCCAGACGACCCTGCAGCAGAGCCTGCTGATCGGGCTGCTCACCTCCGGCCACATCCTGCTGGAAAGCGTTCCGGGACTGGCGAAGACGACCGCGGCCAAGACCCTCGCCGACAGCATCGACGCCCGGTTCCAACGAATCCAGTGCACCCCCGACCTGCTGCCCTCCGACATCACCGGAGGACAGATCTGGGACCAGAAGAACGGGGAGTTCAAGGTCTCCTTCGGCCCGGTGCACGCCAACATCGTGCTGCTCGACGAGATCAACCGGTCCTCGGCCAAGACGCAGAGCGCGATGCTGGAGGCCATGGAGGAGCGCCAGACCACGATCGGTGGTGAGGTGTATCCGCTGCCGGATCCGTTCCTGGTGCTGGCCACCCAGAACCCGATCGACCAGGAGGGCACCTACCAGCTGTCCGAAGCGCAGATGGACCGCTTCATGCTCAAGGACATCCTCACCTACCCCACACCGGAGGAGGAAGAGGAGGTCGTCGTCCGGGTCGCCGCCGGCGTGTTCGACACAGACTCCCGCCCGGCCACCAACGGGGTGCTCGACACCAGACAGGTGCTGTGGCTGCAGAACACCCTCAAGCAGGTCTTCATCGACCGGTCGATCGTCAAGTACGCGACCTACCTCGTGAACACGACCCGCAATCCCCGCCTGGTCCTCGAGCCGAGGCTGGCCGATCTCGTCCAGTACGGCGCCAGCCCACGCGCCACCATCGCCCTGTGCAAGGCGGCCTGCGCGCACGCGTTCCTCAACGGCCGGCCCTACACCGTACCCGACGACGTGAAAAGCGTTGCTGTACGGGTACTTCGGCACCGAATCCTGTTGAAGTTCCAGGCCTCCGCCGAAGGCGTCACACCCGAATACCTCATCGAAGGCATCCTGCACCGTGTGCCCACGCCGTAGCGGTTGACCGATGGGAGAGATTCTCGACCAGGTCCGTACGCGGCTCGGCTTCGATCCGCGTTCCCTCGGGCTGCGGCTGCGGTCACACCGCCTCCTGGAGGGCGGTCACACCTCGCTTCAGTTCGGCCGCAGCAACGACTTCGTCGATCTGCGCGAGTACGTCGTCGGCGACGACGTCCGCGACATCGACTGGCGGGCCTCGGCACGCAGCCCGCACCTGGTGGTCCGCCGGTACGTCGCCGAGAGATCCCAGGAGTTCCTGCTGATCGCCGACACCGGGGCCAACCTGCTGGCGACGGCGCCCAGCGGCGAACGCAAACGCGACCTCGCGGTCCTCGCACTGGGCGCGGTCGGGCTCATCGCCTGCGCTCAGGCCGACAAGATCGGGTTGGTCTACGGCGACGACCGCGGTTCCTCACTGGAGCGCGGCAAGACCGGTGAGGACCACCTCGAACAGATGCTCACGCTTGTCAACGAGACCGACATCCGGATCGGCAACCCGTCGAACATCGTGCGGCAACTGCAGTTCGTCGCGGAGCATCTCGACAACCGGTACTCCATCTTCGTGGTGTGCGACCAGCCCGCGGTCACACCGGAACTCGTCTCGACCGCGATGGCGCTGCGCGCACGCTCAGCCATCCACTGGATCATCATCGACGACCTCGACATCCTCGGGCAGCCCGATGCCGCGGACGAGGTGCTCGACGTCGCGACCGGCCGCGCCCTGCTCTCTCCGTCGGTGCTCGGCACCAGGGTGCTCGAGGCGTACCGTCGCGCCGAAGCCGCGCGGTGGGCCCAGTGGCAGGCGTTCACCGGTCAGCTGCAGAGCCCGTGCGTCCGGATCGCCGGCACCGCCGACATCGGGCCCGCCCTCGCCAGCCTCGCGCAGGGGCGGATCCATGCCTAGAAACGCCGACATCGTCGACTTCCTGTTCGCGCCCATGCCGTACTCGGTGTGGTGGATGATCGGCGCCGTCCTGGTCGTGGTCCTGGTCGTGGCGTGGATCGCCGCTGTGGTGGTGTGGACACTGCCCTTCGAGGTGCTGCGCGGGATTCCGGTGATCCGGACGCTGGCGTTCAAGGTGTTGCGCTTCAAGTTCACCCGGGCACTGGACCGGGTCGACAGGCGGCACCGCGACGGCGAACTCGAGACCCGGGCCGCCTACCACGAGCTCAGCCGGATCTTCCGCAGGTACCTCGCGTTTCGGACCGGAGTCGCCACGCGCGGAATGACGTTCGCCGATATCGGGAACAGCCCGCTGCACCCGGCGCTGCCCGCGATGCGGTTGATCTACCCGGGGCAGTTCGACACCGCGGACCCGTACGCGGTGTCCGCGGCGGTACAGGCGGCCAAGACGGCGGTGGCCACATGGAACTGAAGTGGCCGATCCTGCTGCTGCCGATCCTGATCGGCGTCGCCGTCGCGGTATGGGCCGCGCGGCGCCGGTCGCACCACGGGTGGCAGGGCGAACTGCCCTATCTCGCACGGTCGTTCCGCCTCACCGAGCTGCCGGAGTACCGCCGGGCACTGCGCCTGCACGAGCGGCTGTCGGTCGCGGCGCTGGTGTTCGCGATCGTGCTGGTCGCCACCATGACCATCGCGACACTGCGTCCCACCCGCACCTACGAGAACAAACCGCCCGGATCGGACACCCCGTTCGTCGACATCATGCTCTGCTTCGGCCCCGGCACCGACTTCTTCGGCTCCGCCGAGGTCGGGCTGGCTTCGGTGCTGACCTCATTGCGGGACAAGGTCGATTCATTCGGCAATCAGCGGATCGGGATGACGCACGAACTGTACCGGGTCTTCCCGGTGACCGGAGATCACCAGTGGGTCTCCGACCGGATGTCGGAGATCATCGAGATCGCCGAGAAACTCCAGAAGGACGGCAACAGCTTCGCTGCGCGACTGTCGATGAACACCGATGTCTACGAGCGCCGTTGGTCGAGCGTGTCGGTCGTGGACACGCTCGCGATGTGCACGATCGGGTTACCGGCGGCGGGCACCGACAACGGACGCGCGCGCCAGATCGTCTTCATCGGTGACACCCGGCTTCCGGACGATCCCGACTGGTCGAACCCGAGCAGCGAGAAGAGGATCTACGCCAAGGAGACCCTCACCGAGGTCGTGAAGGCCGCCCGGGTGCAGGTCAACGCGATCGTCCCCCGGCAGGTCACCGGGCCGATGGGGTTCGTGGAGAACCTGATCAACGAAACCGGTGGACAGCAGATCATGTACTCGAAGGTCGGCGGGTTCCTCGGCGAGAACGCGTCGCCGGAACACCTGGCCAACCAGGAAGAGGAACTGTCCAAGGCCGTAACCGTCATCCTGGACAAGCCGCCGTCGTCGACTCTGGACGAGGCCCGTCAGCAGACTGCGGCCCCATTCCAGTGGGATGTTCCGGGCGTCTTCCTCACCATCGCTCTTCTCGCGGCGACCGGCCTGGCGGCGTGCAGGTGGGGGATGCGGTTGTGAAACTCAGTATCGCTCCGGTGATCCCGCTGTGGCTGATCGTCGTTCTCATGGTGATCGCGGTCGGCTTCCGTTGTGCTTCACTGGTTTCCACGTACCGCCGGCGGGGTGGGGGTCCGGACCGTTGGACGTGGATCCGGTTCGGCGCCGCCACGCTGGCGATCCTGTTTCTGGGGTTGGCGGCCACCCGGGTCGGCGACGAGTCCCGCGCCGAGAACCCGCCGCGGCTCACCGCCACCGCGGCCGAGGACAACATCAACGTGTTCCTGGTGATCGACCGGTCGTTGGGCATGACGGCCTCGGACTTCGACGAACAGGACGAGCGCGCGATCGGCGAGGAACGCCTGGACGGAGCACGGAACGACCTTCAGGTCATCCTGCGCAAGTACCAGGGGGCGCGGTTCTCGGTGCTGTCCTACGCGGATTCGTCGCGGGTGGAGTGGCCGCTGTCGCCGGACGTGTGGAGCCTGGTTCCGTTCCTGTGGAACTTCACCCCGTACGGGGGTGACGACGCGGGCAAGGAAGCCCCTGTCGAGGCCGACGTGGCCGCGTCCAGTTCACTGCTGAGGGCCGAACTCGACAAGGCGTCACGCGAGTATCCGGGCTCGGCGAACCTGGTCTACATCCTCGGGGCGGGCAGCGGCCCGGGTGATTGGGCCTTCGCCATTCCGGAGGGCCAGGTGTCCGGAGGGGCGGTGTACGGATACGGCACCAAGGACGGCTACGTGTTCCTGCGCCCGGGCCATCCGGATTACATCTCGTACGACCCGGTGAAGGTCCCGCTGAACGAGGCGGCGCTGCGCACGGCCGCCGACAGCCTCGGCATCCCGTACGTGCACCGCGCCGAGGGCGTCATCGAGGAGGATTCGCTGGTCACGACACCGCCGCAGGCCGTGCCCGTCGATCCGGTCATCCCCGACGTGCCCCATCCCAACCGGATCGAGTTCTACTGGCTGTTCGCGGCGATCGGCGCGGGGCTGTCCGGGATCGAGCTCTACGCGCTGGCCCGGCACTGGCTGCGGCGCAGAGGCGGGGTGGCCGCGTGATCGGCGACCGGTTTTTCAGAAGCGACCTGCCCGGGCGGCTGGTGCTGCGGCGCAGGCTGCTGCTGTGGTCGACCCCCGTGCTCGTGCTGATGCTGCTGTTCGCGGCCAAGCTGGCCAGCGTCGGCGTCCTCGGCAACCGGCTGCCGGAGCAGTTCGCCGACCGGGATCGGGCCGGCATGGAGTCGACGCTGTCGAAGCTCGGCATCGGCAGCATCGGACCCGGCTACCGGGAACTGCTCGCCCTCGGCGACGCGACGATGCTCGGCGGGCAGCTGCAGACCGCACACGATCACTTCCGCGCCGCCCACGGCAAGGAGCCCGGCGCGTGTCCGCCGCGCGGCAACTTCGCGATCACCTCCGAGGTGATCAGCGACTCTTATGTGAAGGAGGGCAAGTTCTTTCAGGCGCGCACGCTGCTGGAGGAGGCCGTCGCCGCCGCCGAGGGTGACACCGGCTGCTTCGCCACGTTCAGCTCCCCCAACGTCGAGGTCCAGGCGCACGTGGCGGACACCCCCGAGCGGCTGTCCGACAAGCTCACAGCGCTCAAGGGCGGATTCCTGACCGAGACGGCCGACGGGTTCGACTACCTGCGCACCCCCGGCGGTGGCATCGACTTCGGCGACCCCGGTGCCGACCCGCCGTGCCCGTTGGACAGCGACGACGACGCGGCCCTGGCCGACTGCGTCCGGGACCAGGACGCCGAACGCGCGGCGAAGGTCGCCGAGGCCGAGCGAGCCGCGGCCGCCGAGCGTGACGCCGCACCGCCTCCGCCGACCGCACCGCCGGCGCCCGGGGCGGCCCCACCGCCACCGCCGCCCGCGCCGGGGCGACCGGTGATCGCGCCCGAACCGGCACCGGGCGAACAGACCGTCGAGTTCCCCGGTGAACTCGAAGAGGTACAGAAAGGCGAGCCCTGGTTCTGCACCCCCGACGGCCAACCGCTGGGAGACCTCAGCGCTGAGATGTGCAAGACGGCTGGACCACTGCCATGACTCAACCAACGAACACCTGGTCGTATCAGGAGACCACCGTCCCGGTGCGGCGCCGGCGCCGCACGGTCGTCGTCGCCGCCGTCGTGCTCGCGCTGACCGCCGGGCTGGTCGCCTGGTTGGCGTGGCCGGCGCAGCGTGCCGACGAGGACCGCGCCGAGACCCCGGTGATCAAGGAGCTCCTCAACGCCAAACCGCCGACGGTGATCCTCAACGCGCTGAACTACCGGACGCTCTACCCGCCGGGTTACGTCGACTACGACTGGTCGAAGCGCGAATCCAAACCGGCCGACTACGACCGCGACCGCGAATACGAGTCCACCTCCGCACCGCCGGACTGCGAGGGCAACCCGCTGTTCGACGCGGAGTTCGACCTCTTCCTCGGCAGGTTCGCCGACGACGCCTACGAGTATCCGATCCACCTGTGGATGTTCCCGGTCGACGATCCGGGCGGCAACGCCGACGACGCTCGCGGCTTCTCCGTGTCGATCTTCCCCGCGCCGAACCCGGCGAGTCTGTCAGAGTTCAAGGAGTGGTTCGACCGCTGCCGGGGGGCGACGATCACGACGACGGTGACCAAGTTCGGCCAGGTCGTCGACCGCACGACCAGAACCCAGGAACTGGGTTACACCGACGCTCCGGCCTCGGTCGCAGACGACTCGCTGGCACTGACGAGAGAGGGTCGGGAGCTCTGCCACTTCTACGGGCTGACCAGGGGGATGATCGTCAGCGTCGAATGCCCGCCCACCCAGGCTGACGCCGGTGCGCAGCTGTTCCGCACGGTGGTTCAGCGCATCCGGGACATCTGAAATCAACGGGCTCGTCGTTATCAGGTTTCGTCGGTACCCTGCAGAAGTAGAAGCGGCCAATCAACGACGAAAGGTTGCACCGTGACACTTCGACAGCGACACAGCATCAACGAGATTCGTACCGCGATCCGTGAGCTCAGCGCCCGCGCGAGGCTGGCGCGCCGAGAGGGACGCATCGCTGACGCCGAGGAGTTGGAACGGCGCATCGCCGGCTACCGGGAAGAGCTCGCGACCCTTCCCTGATCCCCGGCCGGTCCCCCTCAGGCGGTGCCGAGGCGGCGGAATGTGCTGCGGTGGAACACGATCGGCGCCACCTCGGGGTTCATCGTGATGTCGAGAACCCGCAGGATCACGATCGTGTGATCGCCGGCGGGCACCAGCTGCTCGACTGAGCTCTCCAGCCAGACGCTGGTGCCCTCGATGAACAGCGCACCCGAATCGCGGGACACCGTCTCCAGACCGGCGAAGCGGTCCCCGGTCTTGGCGGCCAGCGTGCGCGCGGCCACGTCGTGCGCCTCGCCGAGCACACTGATCCCCAGCGCGGGCAGGTCCCGCAGCTTCGGCCACGTCTCCGAGGTGTTCTGCACACAGAACGACACCAGCGGAGGGTCCAGCGAGACCGGTACGAATGTGCTCGCCGCCAGGCCGACCCGGACACCGTCGACCTCCGCGGCGATGGCGATCACGCCGGACGGGAAGTGCCCGAACGCCTCGCGCAGCGTGGAGGGGCTCAAATCGATTGCGCTCATAACCGGTCCATCTTCACACGGGCCCCGACGCCCGCGCCACGACCAGACTCCTCAGTGGGACACTGCCACCGCTGGATACGGGGTCGGAATCGTCGTGAGCAAAACCGGTAGCCTGACGCCCAGACCCCGAGGCTGAGGACCGCCGAAACGAATGTGGATCACGCTGCTGGTGATGGCGCTGGCGGTCAGCCTGGAGCCGTTCCGCGTCGGGATGACCGTCGTGATGCTCAACCGCCCTCACCCGCGCCGTCAGCTGCTGGCGTTTCTGGCCGGCGGGTTCGCGATGGGCCTGGCCGTCGGGCTGGTCGTGCTGTTCCTGCTGCGCCCCGCGCTGAACTCGACGCACTTCACGCTGCCCCGGGTGCAGCTGGTCGTCGGGGCGCTGCTGCTGATCAGCGCCGTGGTGATGGCCGTCGGCCGGGTACCCGACCCCGCGGGTCTGGCCGACGGCCGCTTCGGACCGCTGGCCGCCCGCACCCGGCGACTGTTCACGGGCGCATCGCTGTGGACGGCCGGGATCGCCGGCCTGGGCATCGCGCTGCCGTCGGTGGACTACCTCGCGGCGCTGGCGCTGATCGCGGCCTCCGGCGCGGCGGGCACGGTCCAGTTGGGCGCGCTGATCGCGTTCAACGCGGTGGCGTTCGCGCTCGTCGAGATCCCGCTGCTGTGCTACCTGGTCGCGCCGGAGCGCACCCGCGCGGCGCTGCAGGCCCTCTACGACTGGCTGCGGGCGCAGGGCCGCCGCGGGGTGGCGCTGCTGCTGGCCGTGGTCGGCGGGGTGCTCGTGGTGGTCGGGCTGGTCAACCTCTAGCCGCCCTGGTTGTTCAGCACATACTGCAGCCCGGCGAGCAGCTGAGACACCGGGTCGGTGCCGCCGCCGAACGCGGCCTGGGTGGCCGGGGCGGTGACCTCCGCCGGGTCGTAGCCGTTGACCGGGTCGACGGTGATCGGCGCGGTGAGCGGATCGTCGTTGCGGGAGTACCCGGCGTCGACGTACGGCTTGAGCACCGCGTCGAGCTTGATCAGCGTCTCCTTGTCCACGCCGAGGTACTTGAACGGCATCACCAGCGGCAGATGCTCCTCGGGGATCAGGTAGGTGGTGGTCTTGGCGCCGCGCGAGTTCACGGTGGTGCGGATGTTCTGCGGCGGCACCATGCTCGGGTTGGTGAACGCGACCGCGGTGTGCCCGGTGGCCAGGCCGACGACGGCGTTGAGCACCGACAGCCAGTTGTCGGGCCGGTCCGGCCAGTCGGCGATGCTGTCGTAGGCGGAGATGAACTGATAGGTGTCGTACTGGCTCTCGAACGGCGGCGGGATCCGGTAGTCCAGCGACGGCACCATCGCGCCGACCGGGAACATCTGGGTCAGGAAGCTCTCCCCGAACGGGTGGCGCGCCACCGGGCTGCCGTAGGTGGCGAAGCTCAACTGGTCCGGCGGCGGTGCGGCCGGGTCGTAGGCCAGCCGCAGCTGCACCTCCTCGAGCACCGACGCGCCCTCGGACAACCCGATCGCGGTGCCGGGACCGCCGGCCTTGATCGCGTTGATCAGGTTGGGCGCGCCGACGTCGATCGACTCGCCGTAGCTGGGGCCGTCGAGGCCGAGGCCGGGCATGATGCTGTCGCCCCATGCGCCGATACCCGGGAACCACCGCTCCAGGGTGTGGCCCTGCACCTGACCGGCCGGATAGTCCACGATCTCGCGGTCCAGGCCCGGGAACCAGTCGGCGCCGGTGCGCATGATGTATTCGTCGTACGGGATGCCCAGCACGTGGGCGCCGCCCAGCGCGTACCCCTTGCCCGGGGTGCCGATCGGCGGGCCGTCGGCGCGCTGCCCCGGATTCGGGGGCGGTTCGTCGGCGACGGCGGTACCGAAACCGAAACCGGCTGCGACACCGAGGGTTAACAGTGCGGTGCCGAACCTGAGAAGTCTCCTGCTGAACACTGCCATCCGACCCTACTCCGCGACCGTCTCGACGGGGGCGTCCACGCGGGTGAACCCGCCCCGCCGGTAGAGCTCGGCGCAGGCGGCGCGGCGGATCTTGCCGCTGGTCGTGGTGGGCAGCGCGCCGGGCTCGACCAGCACGATGTCCTCGACGCTGACCCCGTGCTCGGTGGAGATCGCCCCGGTGACGTCGCTCTTGATCTTCGCCAGCGCCGCCGGGTCGGTCGCCGTCTTCACCTCGACGATGGTGACCAGCTGCTCGGTGCCGGCGACCGGCACCGCGATGGCCGCCACCCGGCCCCGGGTGATCTCCCCGACCGTCGCCTCGATGTCCTCGGGATAGTGGTTGCGGCCGCGGATGATCAGCAGGTCCTTGATCCGGCCGACGATGAACAGTTCACCGCCGGAGACGAACCCGAGGTCGCCGGTGCGCAGCCACGGCCCCGCCGGGGTGCCCGGCGACGGGTCCACGATCGTCGCACCGAAGCAGCCCTGCTGCTCCGGGGGCCGGCGCCAGTAGCCCTCGGCGACGTTGTCGCCGTGCACCCAGATCTCCCCGATCAGGTCCGGTGCGCACTCCCGGCAGGTCTCGGCGTCCACGATGCGCAGCAGCGGCGACTGCGGCACTTCGTATTTCACCAGCGCGGTGCCCTTGCCCGCCGGCACCGGCCGCACCCGGCCCGCGCCGAGCTCGTCGGCGTCGAAGTAGCCGGCCGGGTCGTTCTCGTCCCAGACCGACGACGTCACGAACACCGTCGCCTCGGCCAGCCCGTACGACGGCCGCATCATGTGGTCGCGCAGGTTGAAGTGCGCGAACCGGTCCACGAACCGGTGCAGGGTGGCCGGCTCGACGCGCTCGGCGCCGCTGATGATGCCGACGACACCGCCGAGGTCCAGGCCGGCGAGATCCTCGTCGCTGGTCTTGCGGGCGGCGAGGTCGAACGCGAAGTTCGGCGCCGACGACCACGCGTGCGGGTTCTCGGCCAGTGCGCGCACCCACCGGGACGGCTTCTCCAGGAACGCGATCGGACTCATCAGCGACGCGCGCCTGCCGGTCAGGATCGGTGCGCACACCCCCAGCACCAGGCCCATGTCGTGGTAGAAGGGCAGCCACGACACGAAGGTGGCGTCCGGCGGCAGCGGCGAGCGGGCGAAGAAGCTGCGCATCAACTGGTCGAAGTTCGACGTCAGGTTGCGGTGGGTCAGCATCGCGCCGGTCGGCACCCGGGTGGAACCCGAGCTGTACTGCAGGTAGGCGAGTGTGGGCAGTTCGGCGGGCGCCAGTTCGGGCCCGGTGGCGGTGTCGAGGTCCAGGGTGTCGACGGACAGGATCGTCGGCGCGGAGTCCAGCGCCGCGGCGGCGACGAACTCGGCGACGTCGGCCGCGGCGTCGGAGGTGGTGAGCACCACCGACGGTTCGGTGTCGGCCAGCACCGCGCTCACCCGCTCGTGGCCGGAGCCGCGCATCGGCAGCGGCAGCGGCACCGCGATGAAGCCGGCCTGCATGGCGCCCAGGAACGCCAGGATGTACGGAAGCCCCTGCGGCGCCAGGATCGTCGCGCGGTCCCCGACCGCGCCGTGGCCGCGGATCTCACGGGCCAGGTTCACCGTGCGGCGCGCGAGCTGTGACCAGGTGAGGTTCTCGGCGATACCGTTCGGATCGGCGGTGTAGTCGGTGAACGTGAACGCGACGTCGTCGGGCCGCATGGTGGCGCGGCCGTGCAGCATCGACAGGATCGACGACGAGTCAGACGGTGTGGTCACGATGGTTCCGTATCAGCCTGGGTGGACGTGGCGGCGGCGACCGGCTGCCGTGACGGTCGCTCGGGGACGCGGGACGGCCACCAGTTGGCCTTGCCGACCAGCGCCGCGATGGCGGGCACCGTGATCGTACGGACCACGAAGGTGTCCAGCAGGATGCCCACACCGATCACGAAGCCGCCCTGGATGACGATGCCGATGCTGGAGAACAGCAGTCCGGCCATCGAGGCCGCGAAGATCAGGCCCGCCGCGGTGATGACGCCGCCGGTCGACCCCAGGGTGCGGATCACCCCGTAGCGCACGCTCTGCGGCGACTCGTCGCGCAGCCGCGACACGAACAGCATGTTGTAGTCCGCGCCGACGGCGACCAGCACCACGAACGCCAGCGGCGGCACGCTCCAGTGCAGCTGCTGACCGAGCAGGAACTGGAACACCCCGACACCGATGCCGATCGCGGCGAAGAACGACACCACCACCGAGCCGACCATGTACAGCGGCGCGATGACCGAGCGCAGCAGCACCATCAGCGTCAGCAGCACGACGATCAGCGTCGCGGCGATGATGAACCGGATGTCCTGCTGGTAGTAGTCGCGGGTGTCGCGCAGCGCGGCCGGGTAGCCGCCGATCGAGATCGTCGCGTCGGCCAGCGTGGTGTTGGGCTGGGCGCTGCGGGCGGTGTCGAGGATCTGGTTGACCTGATCCATCGCCTCCGGGGAGAACGGGTTGAGCTTGGTCTGCACCAGGTACCGCACCGCGTGGCCGTCCGGCGAGATGTAGGCCGCCGCGGCCTTCTTGAAGTCCGGCAGCTCGAGCACCTCGGCGGGGATGTTGAAGCCCGCCTGTGCCGGGTCGGTGGCGGTGTTGCGCATGGTCAGCAGGAAGTTCGCCGCCTCGGTGAGCCCGGCGGCGATCACCTTGACCTGTTTGACCAGTTCGTCGACGCCGCCCGCGACCTCCTGGCTGCCGCTGGCCAGCCGGTTGGCGCCCTGCTGCAGCTCCTTGATGGACCGCTGCGCCCCGCTGGGCGAGTCGACGCCGAGCGTGTCGACGGCCTTGGTCAGGTTGGTCATCGCGTTGTTGAGCTTCTTGACCGCCTGGTTGAGCGTCTGGGTGTCCTGGACGTCCTGCAGTTCCCCGGCCAGGCCGTTGATCTCGTCGAGGCTGCCGTTCTCGCGGGCGGCCATGAGCTTCTGGAACTGCGCGCGGGTGTCCACGCAGGACGGGTTGGCGTCGCACACGGCGTTGCCGTTGAGCGCCATCAGCACCGGGCCGACCCAGCCGAAGAAGTCGCGCACCGCGCGGAAGTTCAGGCCCATCGAGTTGCCGAGCGCGTTGACCGAGGCCACCAGCTTGGCCGCGATCTCGACGTCGCGCACCAGCTTGTCGCCGCCGTACTCGGTGCGCACCGAGGAGAACGTGTCGACCAGTTCCTGCAGGCTCGGCGCGATCGTGTTGATCTGGCTGCGCACGTCGGCGAGGCTCTCGGCCAGCGTGTTGGCGCCGTCGGTCAGCCGGTTCAGGTCGCCGGCGCGCTCCCCGATCAGCGCGGAGCCGTCGGCCAGCCGGTCGCCGACGATGCCGGCCTGGAAGGTGGCGCGGAACTCGCGCGGCACCTCGCCCAGCGGGCGGGTGGGTCCGCTGACCAGCCCGATGTCGGGCAGCTGCGCGATGCGCGACGCCATCTGCTCGAGGTCGGCCAGCGCGCGGGTGTTGCGCAGGTCGTGCGGCGACTGCACCAGGATGTACTCGGGGATGGACTGGCTGATCGGGAAGTGCTTCTCCAGTGCCGCGTAGCCGATCGAGCTCGGCGCCGACGCCGACACCACCTTGCGGTCGTCGTAGTTGTACGTGCCGAACAGCGCCAGCCCGGCCAGCAGCGCGAGCACCAGCAGGCTGGCGACCAGGTGCGGCACCGGCCTGCGCACGATCCGGGCCCCGGAGCGGCGCCAGAACCGCGACGTCAGCTCGCGGCGCGGTTTGATCCAGCCGCGCGGCCCGGCCAGCGTGAGGATCGCGGGCAGCAGCGTCACGCCGGCCAGGAACGCGACGCCGATCCCGATGGCCGCGGAGACGCCGACGGTCTTGAAGACGCCCATCTTGGCGAAGCTCAGCAGCAGGAAGGTCAGGCCGACCGTCAGCGCGGAGGCGGTGATGACCTTGCCGATCGACATCATCGCGTGCTTGACGGCGGTGTCGGAGTCCTCGCCGCGGCGCAGGTAGTCGTGGTAGCGGCTGATCAGGAACACCGCGTAGTCGGTGCCGGCGCCGGCCATGATCGCGCTGAGGAACACGATCGACTGGTTGGACACCCCCCAGCCGGTGAGCTGGGAGAACCCGGCGACCACGCCCTGGGCGATCATCAGCGACGAGCCGATGGTCACCAGCGGCAGCATCATCGTGACGACGTTGCGGTACACCAGCAGCAGCACGCCGAGCACCAGCACCGCGATCGCGATCTCGATCGGCAGCCGGTCGTGCTCGCCGGCGACGGTGAGGTCGGCGACGGTGGCGGCGGGCCCGGTCAGGTGCACGTCGACCTCGGCGCCCGCGGTGGCCAGCCGCACCAGTTCGGCGACCCGGTTGAACGACTCGTAGGCCCGCGGCGTGCCCAGCTCCCCCTCGAGGTTGACCGGCAGCACCCAGGTGGTCTTGTCCTCGCTGGTCAAGAACGGCCGCAGCTGCGGGGTGGCGATGAAGTCCTGCACCGACACCACGTCGGTGACGTTGTCGTGCAGCGCGTCGACGAGCTTGCGGTAGGTGTCCTCGTCCTCGCGGGTCAGCCCGTCCTCGTTGATCAGCGCGATGACCAGCAGGTCGTCGTTGGCGGACTCCTGGAAGGCCTCCGACATCCGCTGCGCGGCCACGCTGGAGGGGGCGTCGGCGGGCAGGATCGCCAGCGGGTGGCGCTGGGCCATCTCCCCGAGCGACGGGAACGACAGCGGCAACGCGACCGCCATGGCGACCCACAGCCCGATCACCAGCCAGGGCCACCGCACGACGAGGTCGGCTAGTTTGCGCATGTCACCCGCGTTCCGCTTCCACCATCGCGTGCCAGGCTATGCGACCCGCCCCCAGTTGCCGGTGTCGGCGACCGCGGCGGCCACCGACTTCATCGTGGTCATGTACCGGGTGACCGACTTGCGGGCGACCGGATTGTCCGGGTGCATGATCGCCATGACGGTGCCCTCGCCGTACCGGAAGATGTAGATCGTCAGCTGGTAGGAGAACCGGCCGTCGGGATAGATGCCGATGTTGTCGGCCAGCCCCATGTCGGCGGCGGCGAGCACCGCGTTCAGCGGCGCGGCGCCGGCGTGGAAGAAGTTCGACACCGGGAAGTTCGGCCGCGGCCAGCGCAGCTGCGGCGCCAGCTCCAGCACCCGGTAGTACGGCACCTTGGCCATCTTCAGGTTGGAGTCGAACGCGGTCTGCGCCGACCACGCGGCGTCGGTGAACGACATACCGCCGATGGGCACGGTGATCGGGATCAGCCCGGTGAACCAGCCCTGGGTCATGAAGTTGTCGGTGGCCGAGCGGGAGTCGCGCGGGGTCAGCCCGTAGTAGGTCAGCGCCCCGGTGAGCTCGTGCTCGACCTGCGCCAGGCAGGCGAACAGGCCGCCGACGAAGCGGGCGCCCGCCGCCGAGCAGGCCTCCTCGAACCGTTCGGTCTGCGCGACGTCCAGCAGCACCTCGGTGGTCATGTCGCTGCGGACCGCCTCGTTCGGGTTGCCCAGCGGCAGCGGGAACTCGGGGAACCCGCCGCCGTTGGCCTCGGCGAAGTCGATCCACGCGCGCACCTCGGGGGTGTCGACGGTCAGGTCCGCGGTGCGCTCCCGCTCGGCGATGCAGAACTCGTCGAAGCTGCCCGCCTCGGGCAGCGCCAGCGCCTCACCACCGCTGCTGAGCGCCGAGTACATGCCGTTGGCCTCCAGCATCGTGGTGCCGATCAGCGTCGCGTCGCCGTGCACGTGGTCCATCGCGGCGAAGAACGTGAAGTGCCCGTCGTTCTGGATGACCCCGAACGTGAAGCAGCCCCACTCCAGCGGGCTCGGGATGGAGATGACGTGCTCGCGGATCTGCTCGACGGTCATGTGGCCGTGGTCGACGGGCACGAACTCGATGTCGTCCGGGTCGGTCAGCGCGTGCCGGACGAACTTGCCGTCGCCTGCGTGCTCGAACCAGCTGCGGAACGTGTCGTGGCGGCGCAGGTAGTTGTTGACGGCGTGGTCCATCGCGGCGATGTCGCACTCGCCCTTGACCTCGCAGCCCGCGATGATCTGGCGGGAGAAGTTCAGCCCCGCCGCGGTGCGCTCACAGTAGTTCTTGAGGTGCTGACGCTGCATGTAGCTGACCGGCACCGTGCTGACGGGGGCCTGGCGCGCCTTCTCCATCGACGCGGGCGTCGGATGCCAGGAGGTGACGTTGCCCGGTTTAAGCGACCACTCGTCGAGCGCCCCAATCGTGATCTTGCCGATCCGCAATACCGTCGTCCTCCCGCATGGTCGGCGCCCACCGCCGGCACCCCTGTCGCCGGCCCAACATACTCTGTGTCATCCGGCCCGCCCGGCAGGTGGCCTGCGCCACAAGGTGCGGACAAGGCGACCCAGCTCTCCATGCCATAGTGTGCGACGGGGAAGTCTTCCTCTTCAGGCTCGTGTGGTGTCCCGCAGGGTCTTCTTCCAACTGCCGATGTAAAGGAAGGACGGCAACGGCATGGAATCCGCGGCACATCCTCAAGCGACGGCGCGATTCGCGATCGTCGGCTACGCGGCGCGCTTTCCCGGCGCGCGCGACGCGGCCGAGTACTGGGAACTGCTCCGCGACGGCCGCGACGCCATCTCCGAGGTGCCCGCCGACCGCTGGAACGCCGACGAGTTCTTCGACCCGGAAGCCGGAACGCCCGGCAAGGTGGTGACCCGGCGGGCGGGTTTCGTCGAGGACAGCACCGGGTTCGACGCGCCGTTCTTCGGCATGTCCACCCGCGAGGCCCGGCTGATGGATCCGCAGCACCGGCTGCTGCTGGAGACCGCGTGGCAGGCCCTCGAGCACGCCGGGATCGCCCCGACCAGCCTGGCCGACTCCAACACCGGTGTGTTCGTCGGTCTGGCCACCCACGACTACCTCGGCATGGTGTCCGACCAGCTGACGTATCCCGAGATCGAGGCCTACATGGCGATCGGGACGTCGAACGCGGCGGCGGCGGGCCGGATCAGCTACCGGCTGGGCCTGCAGGGCCCGGCGGTCGCGGTCGACACCGCGTGCAGCTCGTCGCTGGTGGCTATCCACCAGGCCTGCCAGGCGCTGCAGCTGGGTGAGAGCGATCTGGTGCTGGCCGGCGGGGCCAACGTGCTGCTCAGCCCGGCCACGATGATCACGTTCTCCAGCGCGCACATGCTGGCCCCGGACGGGCGGTGCAAGACGTTCGACGCGGCGGCCGACGGCTACGTGCGCGGCGAGGGCTGCGGCGTCGTCGTCATCAAGCGGCTCGAGGACGCTATCCGCGACGGTGACCGGATCCGCGCGGTGATCCGCGGCAGCGCGGTCAACCAGGACGGCGCGTCCGGCGGGCTGACGGTGCCCAACAGGGTGGCCCAGCAGCGGGTGATCGGGGAGGCGCTCAAACGCGCCGGGCTGCGGCCCGCCGACGTCGGCTACCTGGAGGCGCACGGCACCGGCACGTCGCTGGGCGACCCGATCGAGGCGCAGGCCGCCGGTGCGGCGCTGGGCGAGGGCCGCGCGCCCGACCAGCCGCTGCTGATCGGCTCGGCCAAGACCAACATCGGTCACCTCGAGGCCGCCGCCGGTATCGCCGGCGTCATCAAGGTCATCCTGGCGCTGGAGAACGAGGCGCTGCCCAAGCACCTGAACTTCCAGAACCCCTCGCCGCACATCCCGTGGGACCGGCTGCCGGTCGAGGTGGTCACCGAGACCATCCCGTGGCGGCGCGGGGAGCGGCCCCGCATCGCCGGGGTCAGCTCGTTCGGCTTCGCGGGCACCAACGCGCACGTGATCCTCGAGGAGGCTCCGCTGCCCGCCGAGGCGCCGGTGGCCGAGGAGCGGCCCGACGACCGGCGGGTCAGCATCCTGCCGCTGTCGGCGCGCACCCCGAGCGCGCTGGTGCGGCTGGCCGACCGCTACCGCACCTGGCTGCTGGAGAACCCCGACGCGACGCTGGCCGACGTGTGCTTCACCGCGGGAACCGCGCGGGCGCACCTGGAGCAGCGGGCGGCGCTGGTGGTCAACTCCCGGGAGTCGGCCGTCGACCTGCTCGGTGCGCTCGCCGACGACCGGCCCGCACCGGGCCTGGTGCGCGGCGAATCCCATGAGCCGCCGAAGACGGCGTGGCTGTTCACCGGGCAGGGCAGCCAGTACCCGGGCATGGCCCGGGAGCTCTACGCCACCGAACCGGTGTTCGCCGAGACCGTGGACCGGTGCGCCGCCGCGGTCGCCGACATCCTCGAAAAGCCGTTGCTGGAACTGATTTTCGGCGACGACGAGGCCGCGCTGCGCGACACCACGTATGCGCAGCCCGCGCTGTTCGCCGTGGAGATGGGCCTGGCTCGGCTGTGGCAGTCGTGGGGTTTCGAACCCGACGTGGTGCTGGGCCACAGCGTCGGCCAGTACGCCGCGGCGTGCGTGGCCGAGGTGTTCAGCCTCGAGGACGGTGCCCGGCTGATGGCCGAACGCGGCCGGTTGTTCGGCAGCCTGCCCGAGGGCGGGCGGATGGTCGCGGTGTTCGCCCCGGCCGATCGGGTCGAGGCCGTCACCGACCAGTACCCCAGCCTGTCGGTGGCCGCCTACAACGGCGCCAACACCGTGCTGTCCGGTCCCGCGGCGGATCTGGAGCAAGCGGTGGCCGGGCTCAGCGGGGTGCGCTGCGACTGGCTGGAGACCAGCCACGCGTTCCACTCGGCGCTGCTGGACCCGATCCTCGACGAGTTCGAGGCGTTCGCGTCGCAGTTCGAATACCGCACGCCGCAACGGATTCTGATCGACAACCGCACCGGCGCGGCGCTGGGCCGCAGCGTCAGGCTCGACGGCGCGTACTGGCGCAGGCACGCCCGCCAGCCCGTGGAGTTCGCCAAGAGCGTGCGCACGCTGGCCGAGCTGAACTGCAAGGCGCTGCTGGAGATCGGCCCGCGGCCGGTGCTGACCGCCGCGGCGCTGGCCGCATGGCCCGACCCGGCGACCGCGCCGCGCGCGCTGTCGTCGCTGCGCCCGAAGACCGCCGACCACCGGCAGATCACCGAGGCCGTCGCCGAGGCGTACGTGATGGGGCACCAGCCGGACTTCGCCGCGTTGCGCCGCCCGCACGCCCGCCGGGTCGACCTGCCTACCTACCCGTTCGAACACCGTCAGTACTGGTTCTCCGACAACTTCGGCGACGACCGCGCCGACACCCAGGACGCGACCGGGGCGGCTTCGGACCAGTCCTCGACGGCGCCCACCGAGGCGCTGCGCCTGCTGGAGGACGGCCAGGTCGCCGAACTGGCCGAACTGCTCGGCGATTCCGATCCGCAGACCATCAGCGTGCTGAGTCGGCTTGCCGCCCAGCACAATCAGCAGCGCACCACGCAGTCGATCGTCGAGGACCGCTACGAGTTCCGCTGGCACAAGACCAGCACGGCCACGCGCGAGGACGGCGACGGTTCGACGTGGGTGATCGTCGGCGAGGACGGCGCCGCGACACGGCCGCTGGTGGAGGTGCTCACCGCCCGCGGCGAGGAGTACCGCTTCGTGGGGCTGCCGGCCTCCGACGCCGAGGAAGCCGCGCTGGCTGAGACGTTCCGTGTGCTGGCACAGCAGGATTCGCTGCTGCGGATCGTGAACGTCGCCGCCGCCGACGCGGATACGGACACCTCGATGCGCTCGCTGCTGCGGGTCCAGCACCGGGTGCTCAGCGGCACCCGCCGGCTGCTGCGCGCCGCGACCGCCGCCGAACTGCGCGCCCCGATCTGGCTGGTGACCCGCGGTGCGCAGCGGGTCACCGACACCGACACCGTCGCGCCGGAGCAGAGTGCCCTGTGGGGCTTCGGCCGGGCCGCGGCGCTGGAACTGCCCCAGCTGTGGGGCGGGCTGGCCGACCTGGGCAAGGGCAGCGGCGACGAGTGGACCCGGCTGGTGCAGCGGATCACCGCACCGGCCGACGCCGGCCCGCGCGAGGACCAGATCGCGCTGCGTGACCGCGCGATCTACGCACCGCGGCTGGTGCGCCGCACCGACTCGCCGAACGTCGCCGCGCTGCCGCTGCGCGCGGACGCCACCTACCTGGTGACCGGCGGGCTGGGCGCGATCGGGCTGGAGATCGCCTCGTATCTGGCCGCCAACGGCGCCGAGCACGTGGTGCTGACCAGCAGGCGTGAGCCCGGTGACGCTGTCGCACAACGGATCTCCGCGCTGAGTCAGGCGCACGGCTGCGACATCCGAGTGGTCAACGCCGATGTCGCCGACGCGCACGCCGTCACCCGGCTGCTGACCCAACTGCAGGCCGAACTGCCGCCACTGGCGGGCATCGTGCACGCCGCGGGCGAGATCGGCACCACCCCACTGAACGCACTCGACGACAGCGAGATCGACCGGGTGTTCGCCGGAAAGGTCTGGGGCGCCTGGAATCTCACCGAGGCGCTGGCCGACGCCGGGCTGTCGCTGGACTTCTTCGTCAGCACCTCCTCGATCGCCTCGGTGTGGGGCGGGTACGGCCAGACCGCGTACGCCGCGGCCAACGCCTTCCTCGACGGGCTGGCCTGGCGGCTGCGCGAGCAGGGCATCCCCGGTGTCAGCGTGAACTTCGGGCCGTGGTCAGCGGGTATGGCCGACACCGAGTCGCGCGCACGCCTCGACGAGCGGGGCGTGCGGACACTCGGCCCCGCCGACGCGCTGGCTGGACTGTCGGATGTGGTGGCGTCGTCGGCCGCCCAGGGCGTGGTGGCACGCATCGACTGGACCCGGTTCCTGCCGCTGTACCAGCAGGCCGGTCGGCGGGCGTTCCTCGCCGACCTGGAACGCGAGGTCCCCGCGGAAACCGCCACGGCCGCTGGGCCTTCCGGGACGACGGCGCTGGTGGAACAGCTCACCAGCGCGCCGGTGCAGCAGCGCAAGAAGCTGCTGGTCGACTATCTGCGCAACGCGGTCGCCGAGGTGACCCGCGTCGACGTCGCCGAGATCCGGGAGGACGCCGGGTTCTTCGACCTCGGGATGGACTCGCTGATGGCCGTCGAACTGCGCCGCCGGCTGGAGGCGGGCGTCGGCAAGGACATCCCCGTCACGCTGGTGATGGACTACCCGCGCATCGAGGACGTCGCCGATTACCTGCTCGGCGAGGTGCTCGAGCTCAACGAGCCCAAGGCCGCCCCGCAGCCGGTGGCCGCGGCCACGGCCCGCACCGACGATCCGATCGCGATCGTCGCGGTGTCCTGCCGGTTCCCCGGCGCCCCGAACCCGGAGGCGTTCTGGGAACTTTTGTCCGGCGGCATCGACGCGATCCGGGAGATCCCGGAGGACCGCTTCGACATCGACGAGTTCTACGACCCGGATCCCGACGCCCCCGGCAAGACCTACACCCGCTACGGCGGATTCCTGGACGGCATCGACGGATTCGACCCCGAGTTCTTCGGCATCTCCCCGCGTGAGGCGGTGTGGATCGAACCGCAGCAGCGGCTGATCCTGGAGACGGTGTGGGAGGGCCTGGAGCGGGCCGGGTACTCCCCGGCGGCGCTGCGCGGCAGCCGCACCGGCATCTTCACCGGCGTCGCGGCCAACGAGTACGCCCACCTGCTGTCGGCCGAGTCGATCGAGAAGATCGAGCCGCACTTCATCACCGGCAACGCGCTCAACGCGATCTCCGGCCGGGTGGCGTTCGCGCTCGGCTTCGAGGGCCCGGCCGTCGCGGTAGACACCGCCTGCAGCTCGGCGCTGGTCGCGGTACACCAGGCGTGCCTGGCGCTGCACAACGGCGACTGCGACCTGGCGCTGGCCGGCGGGGTGAACGTACTGCTGAGCCCGGTCACCACCGTGGCGGCGTCGCGGGCCCGGATGCTGTCGCCGGTCGGCCGCTGCAAGACGTTCGACGCCTCGGCCGACGGGTACGTGCGCAGCGAGGGCTGCGGCATCCTGGTGCTCAAGCGGCTGTCGGACGCCCAGCGCGACGGCGACCGGGTGCTGGCGGTCATCCCCGCCAGCGCGGTCAACCAGGACGGTGCGTCCAGCGGCCTGACGGTGCCCAACGGCGGTGCGCAGCAACGGCTGATCGAGTCGGTGCTGGACCGCGCCGGGCTGTCCGGCGGCGACGTCGACTACCTGGAGGCGCACGGCACCGGCACCCCGCTCGGCGATCCGATCGAGGTGCAGGCCGCCGCCGCGGTGTACGGCGCGTCCCGTGACCCGCAGAAGCCGCTGCTGATGGGGTCGGTGAAGACCAACATCGGGCACACCGAGTCGGCGTCCGGTGCGGCGGGACTGATCAAGGTGGTGCTGTCGCTGCAGCACGGAATGCTGCCGCAGAGCCTGCATTTCGACACCCCGTCGCCGCACATCCCGTGGGACTCGCTGCCGGTGAAGGTGGTTGACAAGCCGGTGCCGTGGCAGACCAACGGCCGGCCGCGCCGCGCCGGTGTCAGCTCGTTCGGCTTCACCGGAACCAACGCCCATGTGCTGGTCGAGGAGGCACCGCAGCCGCCGGCCGTCGAATCCGGCGCCGACGACCCGTCGGTGAATGTGCTTCCGCTCTCCGCGCGTTCGCCGGAGGCGCTGGCGGAGCTCGCGCAGCGCTACGACGCATGGCTGGCCGCCAACCCGGACGTCGACCTGGCCGACGTGTGCCTGACCGCCGGGACCGGCCGCTCGCACTTCGAGCACCGCGCCGCACTGGTCGTCGACTCGATCGACAGCGCGCGGCACGCGCTGGCCGACCTGGCCGCCAACCGCACCCGCCCCGGCGTGGTGCGCGGTGAGCACACCCACCGTCCGACGACGGCGTGGCTGTTCACCGGGCAGGGCAGCCAGTACACCGGGATGGCTCGCGAACTGTTCGACAGCGAACCGGTTTTCGCCGACACCGTGCGCGCCTGCGCGGACGCGGTGGCCGACATCCTGCCGCGTCCGCTGCTGGAGGTGCTGTTCGATCCCACCGCCGCCGACGAGCTGCGGCACACCTCCTACGCACAGCCGGCGCTGTTCGCCGTGGAGATGGGCCTGGCCCGGTTGTGGCAGTCGTGGGGTGTACAGCCCGACGTGGTGCTGGGCCACAGCGTCGGCCAGTACGCCGCGGCCTGTGTGGCCGGGGTGTTCAGTCTCGAGGACGGCGCCCGGCTGATGGCCGAACGCGGCCGGATGTTCGGCAGCCTGCCCGAGGGCGGGCGGATGGTCGCGATCTTCGACGACCCCAAGCGGGTCGAGGAGGTCGTCGGCGAGTTCCCGCGGGTGTCGGTGGCGGCCTACAACGGGCCCAACACCGTGGCCTCGGGCCCGGGTGAGGATCTGGAGCGTCTGGTGGCCCGCTTCGAGGAGGACGGGATCCGCTGCACGTGGCTGGAGACCAGCCACGCGTTCCACTCCGAGCTGCTGGAACCGGTGCTCGACGAATTCGAGGCGTTCGCAGGGCAGTTCGAGTTCAAGGCGCCGACGCTGCCGCTGGTGTGCAACCGCACCGGCACGGTGCTGACCGCGCAGACCCCGCTCGACGCGCAGTACTGGCGCAAGCACTCGCGTCAGCCGGTGCAGTTCTCCGAGAGCGTGCGCACGGTCGCGGCGCTGGGCGCGTCGATCCTGATGGAGGTCGGCCCGCAGCCGGTGCTGATCGGTGCGGCGGTGCAGGTGTGGCCCGAGCATGTGCCCGCGCCGCGGGCGGTGGCCTCGCTGCGCAAAGGGGTGCCCGACCGCAGGCAGATCGCCGATGCGCTGGCCGCCGCCTATGTCGGCGGGCACCGGCCGGATTTCGCTGCGCTGCACCGCGGTCCGCGCCGCATCGTGGAGCTGCCGACCTACCCGTTCCAGCGCCGCCGGTTCTGGCCGAAGACGTCGAGCATCACCGTCGACGGGCCGTCGGCCTCCGGGCTGCTGGGCAGCGCCAAGGATCTGGCGTCCGGCGACACGGTCTACACCAGCCGGTTGTCGGTGCGGTCGCAGCCGTGGCTGGCCGACCACGTCATCTACGGCACCGTGGTGGTGCCGGGTGCGACGTACGCGGCGATGGCGCTGGCCGCCGTCGGGGCGCCCGCGCGGGTGCGCGACGTGTTCTTCTACGAGCCGATCATCCTGCCGGAGAAGGACTCCCGCGAGGTGCAGCTGACCCTGCATCCGCAGCAGGCCGACGGCGAGTTCAAGTTCGAGGTGCACAGCAGGCCCTACGGTGACCGCACCGCGGACTGGTCGCTGAACGCCGACGGCACGGTGGTGTCCGGAATCGAGGAGACCGCGCCCGCCGAGGACCCGGTCGACGAGGCCATCGAGCGGCTGGAGCGGATGCGCCCGCAGGATCTGTTCGACACGTTCGCCGACATGGAGCTGGCCTGGGGCCCGACCTGGTCGGGTTCGCTGAAGTCGCTGTGGCTCGGCGAGGGTGAGGCGATCGGCGACGTGATGGTCGGCGACGAGCTGGCCGAACAGCTCGGCGGTGAGCCGATGCACCCGGTGCTGATGGACCTGTGCACCGGGGTGGCGTTCCCGGCGTTCCCCGCGCTGCGCGCGGCCGAGCAGGGCGTCAGCGACCTGTTCCTGCCGCTGCGGTACGGGCAGGCGTGGCTGCGGGAGAAGATGCCGCGCCGGTTCTACTGCCGTGCCCGCTGGCATGACAGCGAACTCGACAGCGAGACACAGGTTTTCGATCTGGAGTTCCTGGGCCGCGACGGTCGCCCGCTGGGCGGTATCCGCGAGTTCACGGTCAAGCGGGCGCCGCGCGAGGCGCTGCTGCGCGGCCTCGGCGGGGACCCGACCCGGCTGCTGTACACGCTGGGCTGGCACGAGGTGCCGCTGCCCGAGCAGGCCGAGACGCCCGCCGAACCGGCAGGCACCTGGCTCGTCGCCGGGTTCGACGAGCTCACCGCCCGGGTGCCCGGCTGCATCCCGTTCGACCGGACCGCCGACGCCGAACCGCTCGGTGAGGTGCTCAAGGCGGCCGCCGAGAAGGGCGTCCCGTTCGCGGGCGTGGTGTGGCGCAGCGCGTCCAGCGGCCACGAGGAGACCGGAGCGGACGCGCAGGCCCGCATCGAGGCCGAGATCGCGAACCTGCTGGGCGCGGTGCACGCGGTGCAGGGCGGGTTGAAGCTGCCGGGCGGGATGTGGATCGTCACCGAACGCGCGGTGGCCACCGAGTCCGGTGAGCCGGTCGACGCGGTGCAGTCGGCGCTGTGGGGCTTCGCCCGCACGACGATCAATGAGGAGCCCGCGGTGGGCTGCCGGCTGGTCGACTGCGACGGGTCGCCGGAGGCGGTGGCGCTGCTGGCCGGGCTGCTGGCCGCGCCGGTTCCCGAACCGGAACTCGCACTGCGCCAGGGCAAGCTGCTGGCGTCGCGGCTGCTGCCGTGGGCGCGCAGCGGGCACCTGACGGTGCCCCGCTCGGGTGACTACGTGCTGGCGCCGACCGAGCGCGGGGCGATCGACAACCTGCGGATCACCGAGGCCGAGGTGCCGCCGCCCGCCGAGGGGTACGTGCAGGTGCGGGTGGAGGCCGCCGGCCTGAACTTCCGCGACGTGCTCAACGTGCTCGGCCTGTACCCGGGTGACCCGGGCCCGATCGGCGGCGACTTCGCCGGCATCGTCACCCAGCTGGGTGAGGGCGTGACCGGGCTCGAGGTGGGCCAGCGGGTGTACGGCTTCATGCAGGGCGCGTTCTCCAGCCGGTTCAACGTGCCCGCGCAGCTGGTGGCGCCCGTACCCGACGGGGTGACTCCGGTGGAGGCCGCGACGATCCCGGCGGCCGCGCTCACCACACGGCTGGCGTTCGACTGGGCGCAGCTGCAGCCCGGCGACAAGGTGCTGATCCACGCCGCCAGCGGCGGTGTCGGTCTGGCCGCGATCCAGATGGCGCAGCAGCACGGCGCCGAGGTGTTCGCGACCGCCAGCACGTTCAAGCGCGCCACCCTGCAGCGAATGGGCGTCAAGTACGTCTATGACTCGCGGACAACGGATTTCGCGGACCAGATCCTCGCCGACACGGACGGCCAGGGCGTCGACGTGGTGCTCAACAGCCTGACCAACGAGGGCTTCATCGAGGCCACCGTCCGGGCCACCGCGCAGGGCGGCCGGTTCGCCGAGATCGCCAAGCGCGACATCTGGACACCCGAGCAGATGGCCGCGGCCCGACCGGACATCAACTACGAGATCGTCGCGCTGGACACGGTGACGATCCAGGATCCCGAGCGCATCCGCGGTCTGCTGACCGAGGTGTCACAGGGGCTGGCCACCGGGGTGTGGCGGCCGCTGCCCGCGGAGATCTACCCGCTGACCGAGGCGCGTACCGCGTTCCGTCGCATGCAGCAGGCCCGGCACATCGGCAAGATCGTGGTGCAGATGCCGAATCCGTTGCAGCCCAGGGCCGATCGCAGCTACCTGATCACCGGCGGCCTAGGTGCGATCGGTCTGCACACCGCGGCGTACCTGGCGCAGCTGGGCGCCGGCGACATCGTGCTGACCAGTCGGCGTGCACCCGACGAGGCGGCGCAGCAGACGATCGACGAGCTCGTCGAGCGCTACAAGTGCAGGGTGCACACCTTCGCCGCCGACGTCGGCGACGAGGCCGCGGTCACCGCGCTACTGAAGCGCATCCGCGCCGAGCTGCCGCCGCTGGCGGGTGTGGTGCATCTGGCCGGTGTGCTCGACGATGCGCTGCTGGCCCAGCAGAGCGTGGAGCGGTTCCGAACCACGTTGGGGCCCAAGGCGGTCGGCGCCATCCATCTGGACCGGCTCACCCGCGACGACGCGCTGGACTTCTTCATCGTGTCCTCGTCGGTGTCCAGCGTGTTCGGCTCACCGGGCCAGGCGAACTACTCGACGGCCAACGCGCTGCTCGACGGTCTGGTCGCGCGGCGCCGGGCGCAGGGTCTGCCCGCCACCGGCGTGAACTTCGGGCCGTGGGCCGACGGCGGCATGGCGTCGTCGGAGGCCGCACAGGCGAACCTCAACGCGCAGGGCCTGGTGCCGCTGGATCCGTCGGCGGCGCTGAGCGCACTGTCGGAGGTCGTGGCCAACGGCACCGGGCAGGCGACCATCGTCAAGGCCAACTGGCAGCGCGCCGCCAAGCTGCTGGGTGCGGCCCGGCCGCCGATCCTGGACCTGGTGCTGCCGCGGCCGGAGGGCGAGGTCGCCGAGGACAGTGAGCTGCTGCGCCAGCTGCAGGAGATCCCGGTGCCGCAGCGCGCCGCGTTCGTCACCGAGTTCCTGCAGCGCGAGGTGCAGAACTTCCTGCGCCTGGCTCAGCCGCCGGCGGCCAGCAGCCGGTTCCTGGATCTGGGCACCGACTCGCTGATGGCGATCGAGTTGCGCAACCGGCTGCACAGCCAGTTCGGCGGCGCGTTCACGATCAACGCCACCGCGGTGTTCGACTACCCGACGATCGGCGGGTTGGCCGAGTACCTGGTCAGCCAGCTGCCGGACGCCGAGGCACCCGCACCCTCGGCACAGGCCGAGGACACCGGGCCGCAGGCCACCGAGTAGTCAGGCCCAGCGCTGGGCCTCGATGTGCGGCGGCAGCGTCGGCTGCAGCGGCACGTCGAGGCCGTCGTAGATACCGGGTGGCTGCTCGGCCAGCCAGTGCAGCGCGCCGAGCAGTCGGTTGGCGGCGGTGGTGTTGCCGCCGTCGGCGCGGGTGCCGCCGGGCACGTCGGCGCGGGTGGTGATGGTCAGCTGCGGGTCGCCGTCGATGATGACCCGGTGGTCGCCGTCGCCCTGGTCGGGGTAGGGCCAGTCCGGTGCGCACGACGCGTGGATGCGGGTGATGTGGTCGATGACGATGCGTTCCCGACCGCCGGACCTGCCGATGACCTTGAGACGGAACGCGCCCTGGGTCCCCTTCTCGAAGCGGCCCAGCACGGTGTCGACCGACTGCTCGAGCGGGCGGCGCTCGACCTCCTCGGTGATCTCGTCGATGTCGAGGCCCAGGCCGCGGCCGACCAAGCGGATGTTGCCGCCCCACACCATCGTCGGCACCGACGGCAGCAGCATCATCGGCGTCTCGTCCATCGGGCCGCCGAAGCCGCAGGACACCCGGACCGCGAACGGCTGGTTGTAGGTGGAGTAGTCGAAGATCTCCTGGCAGTGGATCGTGCGGATCCGGGTGCACAGCCCGGCGGCGATGACGGCCAGCGCGTCGTTGCCCCAGCCCGGGTCGACGCCGGAGACCAGCAGGGTGGCGCCGCCCGCCTCGGCGGCGCCGGTCAGCCGGTCGCGCCACTCCGGCGGCGCCGACCGCGGGTCGTACAGCGAATACAGCGACGGCGTCACCACATGCCTGCCGGCCCGCAGGCAGCGTTCGATGTCGGCGACCGCCTCCTCGGGCCGTATGTCGCCCGACGCCATGTAGGCCACCGCGTCGCAGCGGGCCAGGGCGGCGTCGACGTCGGTGGTGGCGGTGATGCCGGTGGGATCGGGCAGCCCGGCGAACACGGCGGCGTCGGTGCCCGCCTTCTGCTCCGACGAGGTGATCACCCCGGCCAGCCGCAGTCCCGGGAACGCCACCGTCGACCGGATGGCGGTGGACCCCATGTTCCCGGTCCCCCAGACCGTCACGCGCAACACCGACACACCCTATTCGAGCGGACCGTGACGATTTTCACAATCGGTTGAAACCCCCGGTCAGACACGTGTCAACTGGGGTTTTGGGTGCCCAACCAACCGGACGGTTACCACCCCGGTGGGAATCACCCGAAGAGGGTTTGAGTTGAAGTTACCGGCGGGTATAGTTCCGGGCAGTTACTGGTGGGTAACTTAATCCCGAGTACCCAACCGCGAGTGGTTATCTCACCGAGGAGGAACCGTGAGCCACTACAAGAGCAACGTACGTGACCAGGAGTTCAACCTGTTCGAGGTGCTTGGCCTCGACCGGGCGCTGGGCACGGGTGAGTACAGCGATCTCGACGCCGACACCGCTCGCGAGATGCTGCACGAGATTGCCCGTCTGGCCGAGGGCCCGATCGCTGAGTCGTTCGCTGAGGGCGACCGCAATCCCCCGGTCTTCGATCCCGAGACGCACTCGGTGACCCTGCCGGAGAACTTCAAGAAGTCGGTGCGCGCCTGCATCGAGGGCGGCTGGGACAAGGTCGGCCTCGACGAGGAGCTCGGCGGCGTGCCCGCCCCCAAGGCTCTGCTGTGGGCCCTCAACGAGCACATCCTCGGCGCCAACCCGGCCGTGTGGATGTACGCCGGCGGTGCCGCGTTCGCGCAGATCTTCGCGCACAACGCCACCGAGGAGCAGAAGAAGTGGGCCGTCATCGCCTGTGAGCGCGGCTGGGGCGCCACCATGGTGCTGACCGAGCCCGACGCCGGCTCCGACGTGGGCGCGGGCCGCACCAAGGCCATCCAGCAGCCCGACGGCTCCTGGCACATCGAGGGCGTCAAGCGGTTCATCACCTCGGCCGACTCCGACGACCTGTTCGAGAACATCTTCCACCTGGTGCTGGCCCGCCCCGAAGGCGCAGGCCCGGGCACCAAGGGTCTGTCGCTGTTCTTCGTGCCGAAGTTCCTCTTCGACTTCGAGACCGGCGAGCTGGGCGAGCGCAACGGCGTCTTCGTCACCAACGTCGAGCACAAGATGGGCCTGAAGGTCTCGGCCACCTGTGAGCTGACCTTCGGCCAGCACGGCGTCCCGGCCAAGGGCTGGCTGGTCGGCGAGGTCCACAACGGCATCGCGCAGATGTTCGACGTGATCGAGCAGGCCCGAATGATGGTGGGCACCAAGGCGATCGCCACCCTGTCGACCGGTTACCTGAACGCGCTCGAGTACGCCAAGGAGCGCGTGCAGGGTGCCGACATGACTCAGATGACCGACAAGACCGCGCCGCGCGTGACCATCACGCACCACCCGGACGTGCGCCGCTCGCTGATGACCCAGAAGAGCTACGCCGAGGGTCTGCGCGCGCTGTACATGTACACCGCGACCTTCCAGGACGCGGCGGTCGCCAAGGCCGTGCACGACGTCGACGCCGATCTGGCGGTGCGCGTCAACGACCTGATGCTCCCGATCGTCAAGGGTGTGGGTTCCGAGCAGGCCTACGCCAGGCTGACCGAGTCGCTGCAGACCTTCGGTGGTTCGGGCTTCCTGCAGGACTACCCGATCGAGCAGTACATCCGCGACAGCAAGATCGACTCGCTGTACGAGGGCACCACCGCCATCCAGGCGCAGGACTTCTTCTTCCGCAAGATCGTCCGCGACAAGGGTGTGGCGCTCAACTACGTCTCCGAGCAGATCGAGCAGTTCGTCAAGAGCGAGTCGGGCAACGGCCGCCTGAAGGCCGAGCGCGCCCTGCTGGCCACCGCGCTGGAGGACGTCAAGGCCATGGGCGCCACGCTCATGGGCTACCTGATGGCCGCGCAGGAGAACCCGACCGAGCTGTACAAGGTCGGCCTGGGCTCGGTGCGCTTCCTGATGAGCGTCGGTGACCTGGTCATCGGTTGGCTGCTGCAGCGTCAGGCCGCGGTCGCCATCGAGAAGCTCGACAACGGTGCCTCGGGTGCGGACCGCTCGTTCTACGAGGGCAAGGTCGCGGCCGCGTCGTTCTTCGCGAAGAACTTCCTGCCGCTGCTCACCAGCACCCGCCAGGTCATCGAGAACCTCGACAACGACGTGATGGAACTGGACGAAGCGGCCTTCTAAGCCTTCTGCCGCTTCCCAAAACGCCCCCGGCTTCTCTTCCCGGGGGCGTTTTGCGTTGGCGGGTCAGGAATTCAGATAGGTCACCACCGCCAGCACCCGGCGGTGATGCGCCTGCGACGACGGCAGGTCGAGCTTGTTGAAGATGGCCGACACGTGCTTCTCGACGGCCCGCTCGGTGATCGACAGGTGTTGGGCCAGCGCGCTGTTCGAGTGCCCCTCGGCCATCAGCGCCAGGACCTCGCGCTCGCGCGGGGTGAGCCGGTCCAGCGCGGTGCGGCGGCTGCCGAGCAGCTGCCGCACCACCTCCGGGTCCAGTGCCGTGCCGCCGGCGGCCACCCGGCGCAGCGCCGCGTCGAACTCGGCGATGTCGGTGACCCGGTCCTTCAGCAGGTAGCCCACCCCCTCCGGGGTGCCGCCCAGAAGTTCGGTGGCGTAGCGGGTTTCGACCCACTGGGAGAACACCAGCACCCCGACCTCTGGGTGGGAGCGGCGCAGTGACACCGCGGCGATCAGCCCCTCGTCGGTGAACGACGGCGGCATGCGGATGTCGACGACGGCGACGTCGGGCGGGTCCTGCGTGACCGCGGTCAGCAGTTCCTCGGCGGTGCCGACGCGCGCGGCGACGTCGTAGCCGCGCTCGATGAGCAGTTGCGCCAGACCCTCTCTCAGGATCGCGTTGTCCTCGGCGATCGCGACCCGGATCACTGCGCGACTCCCGTCGGAACGGTGACGGTGACCACCGTCGGGCCGCCCTCGGGACTGTCGACGGTCAGCGTGCCGTCGAGCATGGCCAGCCGGTCGCGCAGCCCGGTCAGGCCGGAACCGGCGCCGAGCCTGACCCCGCCGGAGCCGTTGTCCCGCACGGTGATCCGCAGTTCGTTCGGGTCGCTGCGCAGGGTCACGGTGGCGCGGTCGGCGCCGGAGTGCCGCGACACGTTAGCCAACAGTTCGGCGACGCAGAAATACGCCATCGTCTCCACCCCGATCGACGGCCGCACCGGCAGGTCGACCGACAGGTCAACCGGAATCGGGTTACGTGCCGCGAGCGTCTCGACCGCCGGGCCGAGCCCGAGATCCAGTGCCGGCGGCCGGATTCCGCGCACGATGTCGCGCAGCTCGGTCAGTGTGTCCTTGGTGTTGGCCAGGGCATCGGACACCAGGGCGCGTGCCCGCTCGATGTCCGACGCGGCGAAGTGTTCCTCGGCGCGGGCCAGCGCCATCGCCACGGTGATGAGCCGCGCCTGGGTTCCGTCGTGCAGATCGCGTTCCACCCGCTGCAGGGTGGCGGCGGAGGCGTCGACGACGTCGGCGCGGGCCCGTTCGAGCCGGCCGACGCGGCGGTCGCTGTCGGTGGCGCCGAGCAGCGACCGGGCCAGCCACACGTCGAACCGGTTGACCCCGATCATCGCCCACGCCGCCGGGTACAACGCGACCACTCCGGCGACCGACAGCAGCAGGTAGACCGGCAGCGAGTCGACCGGTTGGCCGAGCGTCACGAACGGCTCACCCATGACCAGGTAGATCAGCGGGGAGGCGATCAGCGCCGCGCACACCCCGACGCCCGTCACCAGCGCGAAGCCGGCCGGTGTCATGAGCAGCGAGTGCAGCACGACGAACCCGAGGCTGCGCCACCCGACCCCGTCGGTGAGCGCCGCGGCGACCGTCCGCAAGAACCCGTCGCGGCGGGTGAACGCTGGGGGCGCCTCGACGTCGACACCGATGAGGCGGGCCAGCCCCCGGAACAGCCGGTTCCACGCCCGCCCGCTGAGCACGATGAGCGCCAGCAGCGGGATGCCGATCACCGTGACCATCAGCAGGCAGGCAGCCATGCCCGCGCCGAACAGGAACACCACCCCAGCGACGGCCAGCAGGGCGGAGAGCAGGAAGTACAGGTAGGTGCGCCAGGCCTCGCGGTGGAAGGGTTCGAAAAGGGTTCGTGTCCAGTCGGTTCGCGTCAACTCAGCGGTGATCGTCACAGAACTCATCGTGTCCGGGATTGGCGGCGGAATCGATCGTGCCAGCCGGTCTGTTCGGGGTGTGGCCAGCCGTACCCCGATGACAAGCACCCCACTGACTAAAAGGGCGGGTTCGGGAGGACACTAGGTGCGCTAGATCAGTTCGCGCGGCCGGCTTTCATCCCTTGCCGACTCTTCGGATAAGTCACTCCCGAACCCGTCGTGAGACCGATCGTATGACGGTGATCTAGATCACACAAGGGCCAATTTCGCGAGCAGCGCGCGGGTGCGGGCGCGCGCCTCGGGATCGGGGTCGAACGGGCTGGCCACAAACTCGTCGACCCCGGCCGCCCGCAGCTCGGCGAGCCGGTCGGACACCGTCGCCTCGTCGCCGATGATCGCCGCGTCCGCCGGGCCCGCGTAGCCCTCCCGGTCCAGCATGGCCCGGTACGACGGCAGCTGGCCGTAGACCGCGAACTCCTCGGCGGCACGGGCCCGGGCGCCGTCGACGTCGTCGGTGACCGAGATCGGCAGCGACGCCACCACCCGCACCGCACCGGGTTCCCGGCCCGCCTCCTCGGCGGCCCCGCGCAGCGTCGGCCCGATGTGGCCGGCCAGCGTCTTGGGGCCGGTCATCCACGTCATCGTGCCCGCGGTGCGCCGCCCCGCCAGCCGCAGCATCTGCGGGCCCAGCGCGGCGAGGTAGACGTCGGGCCGCGGCGCGGAGGTGAAGCGCAGCCCGCCGCGCGTCGTCCAGAACTCGCCCGCGTTGTCGGCGGGTCGCCCGTCGAGCAGCGGCAGCAGCGCGTCGAGGTACTCGCGCATCTGGCGCACCGGCCGGTCGTACGAGATGCCCCACATGCCCTCGGTCACCAGCCGGTGGCTCATCCCGATACCGAGCGTGAACCGGCCGCCGGCGATCGCGTTGAGCGTCAGCGCGCGCTGCGCCAGCTGGGTCGGGTGCTGGACTTGGATCGGCAGCACCCCGGACCCGATCTCCAGGGTGTCGATCTCCCGGAACGCGACCGCCAGGATCGTCAGAAGGTCGGGATCGTAAGGCAATTGGGCCATCCAGACGCGACGGAAGCCGTCGTCGCGCAGCACGGTGAGCCGGGCCAGGGTGGTGTCCACGGGGGAGCCGCCGCCGGTGTCGTCGAGCAGCCCGATGAGGGAAACGCTGATCCGCATGCTCCCCATCGAAGCACGCACGGCTGATACTTCACCCCGTGACGACTCCTCCCGCCGGTGAGATGGCCCGGCTGGCGCACCTGGGTCCCAACTGGTTCGCCTCGGTGATGGGCACCGGCATCGTGGCGACGGCGGGTGCGACGCTGCCGCTGCATGTGCCCGGGCTGACGGTGTTCACCCGGGCGGTGTGGGTGGTCGCCGCGGTGCTGCTGGTGGTGCTGACCGTCGCGGTGATCGTGCAGCGGGTCCGCCATCCGGTGGCCGCCCGCGGCTACGCGCGTAACCCGCAGATGACGCACTTCTACGGTGCCGCGCCGATGGCGCTGATGACGGTCGCGGCCGGCGCGGTGCTGACCGGCAAGGATCTGATCGGCGAGCGGCCCGCGGTGGACCTGGCCTGGGTGCTGTGGACGGCGGGCACGCTGGGCGGGCTGTTCACCGCCGCGACCATCCCGTTCCTGATGTTCACCCAGCTCGACGTCGAACCCGACGCCGCGTTCGGCGGCTGGCTGATGCCGGTGGTGCCGCCGATGGTGTCGGCCGCCTCGGGTGCGCTGCTCCTGCCACACATGGCGCCGGGCACCGGGCGCGCGACGATGCTCTACGGCTGCTACGCGATGTTCGGGCTGTCGCTGATCGCGGGGCTGATCATCATCACGATGATCTGGAGCCGGCTGGCGCTGTACGGCACGTCGGGCACGGCGCGGGTGCCGACGCTGTGGATCGTGCTGGGCCCACTCGGGCAGGGCATCACCGCGGCGGGGCTGCTGGGCTCACACGCCGGGCTGGCGGTGGCCCCCGAGCTGGCCGGCGCGATGAACGTCTTCGCGGTGCTGTTCGGGGTGCCGGTATGGGGTTTCGCGGTGCTGTGGATCGTGCTGGCCACCGAGCTGACCGTGCGCACGATGCGCCGCGGGATGCCGTTCGCGTTGACCTGGTGGAGCCTGACCTTCCCGGTCGGCACGTTCGTCACCGGGACCGCGCAGCTGGCGGTGCACACCGGGTTGCCGGCGTTCGAGGTCGCCGCCGTCGTCGCCTATGTCGCGCTGCTGGGCACGTGGGCACTGGTGGCGGTGCGCACCGCGCGCGGCGGGCTGGCCGGCACGCTGTTCACCCCGCCGCCCGCCGACCCGGTCAAGGCCCGGAAAGGATAAGAGCCCCGCACTGCCGCCGGGTCGGGGGTCTGACGGCAGTACGGAGCTATCCCGTCTATCGGGGCCGTTACGGCGGGTGTTACACCGCCGCGGAAAATTTTTCCGCGGCGGCGTCGCGCGGTCAGGCCTCGAGGATCGCGGCGACGCCCTGGCCGCCCGCGGCGCAGATTGAGATCAGACCGCGCACCGGCTGGCCGGTCTCCTTCTTCTTCTCCGCGAGCTGCTTGGCCAACTGGGCGATGATGCGCCCGCCGGTCGCGGCGAACGGATGCCCGGCCGCCAGCGAGGAGCCGTTGACGTTGAGCTTGGACCGGTCGATCGAGCCGAGCGCCTTGTCCAGGCCGAGCCGCTCCTTGCAGTACTCCTCGGACTCCCACGCCGCCAGCGTCGCCAGCACCACCGACGCGAACGCCTCGTGGATCTCGTAGAGGTCGAAGTCCTGCAGGGTCAGCCCGTTGCGGGCCAGCAGCCGCGGCACCGCGTAGGTGGGCGCCATCAGCAGGCCGTCGCGGCCGTTGACGTAGTCCACGGCGGCGGTCTCGGCGTCGACGAAGTACGCCAGCGGCTCGATGCCGTGCGCGGCCGCCCACTCGTCGGTGGCCAGCAGCGCCACCGACGCACCGTCGGTCAGCGGGGTGGAGTTGCCGGCGGTCATCGTGGCGTCGCCGAGCTTGACGCCGAACACCGGCTTGAGCTTGGCGAGTTTCTCCACCGACGAGTCGGGCCGCAGGTTGTTGTCGCGGTAGAGCCCGAGGAACGGGGTGATCAGGTCGTCGAAGAAGCCGCGGTCATAGGCGGCGGCCATGTTGCGGTGGCTGGCGGCGGCCAGTTCGTCCTGGTCGACGCGCTTGATGCCCATCTCCTTGGCGGTGACGGCGGCGTGCTCGCCCATCGACATGCCGGTCCGGGGTTCGCTGTTGACCGGGATCTGCACGCCCAGCGAGGCGGGCAGCTTGCCGACCAACTTGAGCCGTTCGAGGTTGGACTTCGACCGGCGCAGGCCCAGCAGGACGCGGCGCAGATCGTCGCCGAAGGCGATGGGCGCGTCGGAGGCGGTGTCCACACCACCGGCGGCCGCCACCTCGTAGCGGCCCGCGGCGATCCCGTCGGCGGCGGCGATGGCCGCCTGCAGGCCGGTGCCGCAAGCCTGCTGGATGTCGAAGGCCGGGGTGTCCGGGGACAGCGCGCTGCCCAGCACGCATTCGCGGATCAGGTTGAAGTCGCGGCTGTGCTTGAGCACCGCGCCGCCGATGACCGCGCCCAGCCGTTCACCGGCGAGGTTGAACCGGTCGACGAGGCCGCCGAGGGCGGCGGTGAACATGTCCTGGTTCGACGCATGGGCGTAGGCGCCGTCGGAGCGGGCGAACGGGATCCGGTTGCCGCCCAGAACGGCGACGCGTCGGCGGGTATCACTGGCCATGCCGCCCATCGTACCGAGTCTTATTACTCTGGAGTAAGTTCGTGTCATGGCTACCGATCTGTACTCGCAAATCGTTCATTCGGCGCCCGGATCGTTCCTCGCCAAGCAGCTCGGTATCCCGCAGCCGGAGACGCTGCGGCGGTACAAGCCGGGCCAGCCGCCGCTGGCCGGCAGCCTGCTCATCGGTGGCGAGGGCCGGGTGGCCGAACCACTGCGCGCGGCGCTGGCCGAGGACTACGACATCGTCGCCAACAACCTGGGCGGGCGCTGGGCCGACTCGTTCGGCGGGCTGGTGTACGACGCCACCGGCATCACCGAGCCGGAGGGCCTCAAGGGGCTGTACCAGTTCTTCACCCCGCTGCTGCGCAACCTGGGGCCGTCGGGGCGCATCGTCGTCATCGGCACCACCCCGGAGGAGGTCAGCGGCCACGAGCGGATCGTGCAGCGCGGGCTGGAGGGCTTCACCCGCTCGCTGGGTAAGGAGCTGCGCCGCGGCGCGACCGTCAACCTGGTGTACCTGTCCCCGAACGCCAAGACCGCGGCCACCGGCCTGGAGTCGACGCTGCGGTTCCTGCTGTCGGGCAAGTCGGCCTACGTCGACGGGCAGGTGTTCCGCATCGGCGCCGACGACGCCGCTCCCCCGGCCGACTGGGACAAGCCGCTGGACGGCAAGGTCGCGGTCGTCACGGGTGCGGCGCGCGGCATCGGCGCGACGATCGCCGAGGTGTTCTCGCGCGACGGCGCCAAGGTGGTGTGCATCGACGTAGAACCCGCCTCGGAGGCACTGCAGCAGACCGCCTCGAAGGTCGGCGGTACGGCGCTGACGCTGGACGTGACCGCCGCCGACGCCGTCGACAAGATCGCCGAGCACCTGCGCGAGCACTACGACGGCAAGGCCGACATCCTGGTCAACAACGCGGGCATCACCCGCGACAAGCTGCTGGCCAACATGGACGAGGCCCGCTGGGACGCCGTCATCGCGGTGAATCTCGTTGCGCCGCTCAACCTCGCCGAGGGTCTGGTGGAGAAGGGTGTCATCGGTGAGGGTGGCCGCATCATCGGGCTGTCGTCGATGGCCGGTATCGCGGGCAACCGCGGGCAGACCAACTACGCCACCACCAAGGCCGGGATGATCGGGCTGACCGACACGCTGGCCGAGGCGTACGCCGACAAGAAGATCACCGTCAACGCGGTGGCGCCGGGCTTCATCGAGACGAAGATGACCGAGGCGATCCCGCTGGCCACCCGCGAGGTGGGGCGGCGACTGAACTCGCTGTACCAGGGCGGTAAGCCGGTCGACGTCGCCGAGACCATCGCCTACTTCGCCAGCCCCGCGTCCAACGCCGTCACCGGCAACACGGTGCGGGTGTGCGGCCAGGCGTGGCTGGGGGCCTGACGTGTCGCAACCGTCCGGTCTGTTGAACCTGGCGCGGGCGGCGGCGGGTGCGCTGCCGTTCGTGCAGCGCCCGTCGACGCTGCCGAATCGGCGGGTGACCGCCGACGACGTGGCGATCGACCCGGCCAACGTGGCGGCCTACGCCGCGGTGACGGGGCTGCGGTTCGGTGACCACGTGCCGCTGACGTATCCGTTCGCACTGACGTTCCCGTCGGTGATGTCGCTGGTCACCGGGTTCGACTTCCCGTTCGCCGCAATGGGTTCGGTGCACATCGAGAACCACATCACCCAGTACCGGCCGATCGCGGTGACCGACACGGTGTCGGTGAAGGTGCACGCGGAGAACCTGCGTGAGCACCGGCGCGGTCTCCTGGTCGACATCATCACCGATGTGAGCGTGGGCACCGAGCAGGCGTGGCATCAGGTGACGACGTTCCTGCACCAGCAGCGCACCAGCCTGTCGGACGAGCCGAAGCCGCCGCCGCAGAAGCAGCCCAAGCTCGGCCCGCCTAACGCGGTGCTGCGCATCACGCCCGGCCAGATCCGGCACTACGCGTCGGTGGGTGGGGACCACAACCCGATCCACACCAACCCGGTCGCGGCCAAGCTGTTCGGCTTCCCGACCGTGATCGCGCACGGAATGTTCAGCGCCGCAGCGGTTCTGGCGAACATCGAGGGACAGCTGCCGGATGCGGTGAAGTACTCGGTGAGGTTCGCCAAGCCGGTGGTGCTGCCCGCCAGCGCCGGGCTGTACGTCGACCGTGTGGCCGACGGCTGGGACCTGACGCTGCGCAACCTCAAGAAGGGCGACCCGCACCTGTTCGGGACGGTGCGCGCCCTGTAGCTCTGCCCCGCCGAGACTGCGCACAGATCGCGATCCCACGCGATTTCGCGATCTGTGTGCAGTCTCGCGTGGGTGGGCGGGCCCTCACCACCACGGCCTAGGCTTCGGCCGTCGCCTGGGCGCGGTCGTGCTCGAGATGCTCGCTGTGCTCGGCGTGTTCGGCGGGGGTGCCCTTCAGGCCGCGCCAGAACAGGTTGATCAGCAGCTCGGCGGCCTCGTTGACGTCGGCATCGCCGGTGGACACCCGCGACGCCACCGCCTCGCCCGCGCCCACCAGAGCGACCGCCATCATGTCGAAGTCGGTGTCCGGCTCCGGGTTTCGCGTGCCCGCCCGCAGCAGCCGAGACACCAGGTCGATGATCCGCTCGCGGCCCTCGCGCACCGTGTGGGCGAACGCCTGCGAACTGGTCGCCTGGCTGTAGAGCACCATCCACGACGCCCGGTTGGCGTCGATGTAGTTCAGGAACGCCAGAACGGCGGTGCGCAGCAGCTCTTTCGGGCTCTGCTTGAAGTCGATCTGGCTGCGCACCTCGTCGACGAAACGGCCCAACTCGCGGTCCAGGCACGCCCCGAACAGCTCCTCCTTGGAGCCGTAGTACAGGTACAGCATGGGTTTGGAGATCTGGGCCTGCGCGGCGATCGCATCCATCGACGTCTCGTGATAGCCGTTGACAGAGAAGATCTGCACCGCCGCGTCCAGCATCTGCTGCTCACGCACGGCGCGTGGCAACCGCTTGGTACCTCCGGCCATTCCACAAGGGTAAGCAATGCGCCGGGGAGACCCGCTCAGCAGCGCGGGTTCGGGCCCTTGAGGGCGGCGACGCGCAGCACCGAGGCGTCGACGCTGGACATCGACAACTCGCCGGCGGCCACCGCGTCCTCGAGGCGGTCGAGCACCTCGGGCACCTCCGCCGTCGACACCCACAACGCGATGTCGGCGCCGGCCTGCAGCCCGCGCAGCGCGGCCTCGGCCACCCCGAACCGGTCGGAGATCGCCTGCATCGAGGAGATGTCGTCGGTGAACACCGGCCCGTTGAACGGGGGTCCGCCGTAGTTGCCGGACCGCAGCAGCGCGTAGGCGTCCGGGCTCAGGCTGGCCGGGACGTTGCCGGTGAGTCCGGGCACCTGCATGTGGCCGACCATCACCCCGACCGGTGCCTGGGCGGCCAGCGTGCGGTACGGCACCAGGTCGGTGGCCTGCAGCTCGTCCAGCGGCGGTGTGGTCACCGAGCCGGTGTGGGAGTCGCCGGAGCCGCGGCCGTGGCCCGGGAAGTGCTTGAGCACCGGCAGCACCCCGGCATCGCGCAGCCCGCGGGCGTAGGCGCCTGCGTAGTCGGTGACCACCGCGGGGTCCGATCCGAACGAGCGGTCCCCGATCACGGTGTCGGCGGGGGCGTCGGTGACGTCGACGACGGGGGCGAAGTCGATCGTGATGCCGAGGTCGCGCATCGCCTGACCGCGCTGCCGCGCGATCGCGTACACCTCCTCGACGGAGTCGGTGGCGGCCAGCACCCGCGGGGCGGGCTGGGTCCCGATCAGCGACGCCAGCCGCGACACCCGGCCGCCCTCCTCGTCGACGCTGACGGCCAGCGGCAGCGGGTCCGTCGAGGCCGCGATCTCGGCGAGCGTGCCGTCCCGCAGCATCGACAGGTCCGTCCAGCTGCCGATCATGATGCCGCCGACGTGGTGGTCGGTCGCGACGGCGCGGGCGTCGGCGGCGTCGGCGACCCCGACCATCAGCAGCTGCGCGAGCTTGTCGCGGGTCGACATGGATGCCAGCAGGTCGGCGCCGCTGCCGCAGGCCGGCGCCGTGGGCACGGGCGGTGCGGGCGCCTCGGAGGCGTGTTTGGTCAGCGGGGCGGCCGTGACGTCCGACGGGGCCGTCTCCGGCGCGGCCGGCGAACAAGCCAGCACCAGACCGGACAGCGCGACCAGTGCGCAGAGCGCTCGGTTCTTGGCCATGGGCCTCGACCCTAGTAGGAGCGGAAGCTTCGTTCTATCCCATGCTGGTCCAGCCGGGTGCGCTCAGCGCGCATCGCGATGGTCTCGGCGTGTCGGCACACCAGCGTGAGCGCGTCGCGCAGATCGTGCAGGTCGGCGTCCGCCAGAACACGCGTTCATCTGCGGACACGGCCCGCATGCTACTTTTGCCGACATGGATCGGTTCCTCGTGCCTGCCGCAGCCAGCATCGTGGTCGGCCTGCTGCTGGGCGCGGCGGCCGTATTCGGTGTGACGCTGATGGTGCAGCAGGACACGCGGCCTCCGCTGCAGGCGGGCGACCCAGCGTCCTCGGTGCTCAACAGGGTCGAGTACGGCGACCGGACCTGACATCGCGCCGCTCTCGCGGCGCTGGCTGTGGGTGGTCGCTGCGGCGGCACTGGTCCTGACGTTCGCCCAGTCTCCCGGACAGATCTCGCCCGACACCAAGCTCGACCTCACCGCCAACCCGGCACGCTTCCTGGCGCGCGCCTTCAACCTGTGGAACAGCGAGCTGCCGTTCGGGCAGGCGCAGAACCAGGCCTACGGCTATCTGTTCCCGCACGGCACGTTCTTCCTGCTCGGCGACGTGCTCGGGCTGCCCGGCTGGGTGACGCAGCGGTTGTGGTGGGCGCTGCTGCTGGTGGTCGGGTTCTGGGGGGTGCTGCGGGTCGCCGAGTCACTGGGCATCGGCACGACGTCCTCGCGGGTGGTCGCGGCCGCGGCGTACGCGCTGTCCCCGCGGGCGCTGACGACGCTGGGCGCGATCTCCTCGGAGACGCTGCCGATGATGCTGGCGCCGTGGGTGCTGCTGCCGCTCATCCTCGCGTTGCGGGGTGATCCGCGGGTGCGGGTGCTGGCGGCGCGGTCGGCGGTGGCGATCGCGCTGATGGGCGCGGTCAACGCGGTGGCCACCCTGACCGCGTGCCTGCCGGCGGCGATCTGGCTGCTGTGTCACCGGCCCACCCGCACGTGGTGGCGGTTCGTCGGCTGGTGGGCGGTCAGCATCGCGCTGGCGGTGACGTGGTGGGTGATCGCGCTGCTGCTGCTGGGCCGCATCAGCCCGCCGTTCCTGGACTACATCGAGTCATCGGGCGTCACCACCCAGTGGATGTCGCTGACCGAGATGCTGCGCGGCACCCACGCGTGGACGCCGTTCGTCGCGCCCAGCGCCACCGCCGGCTCCTCCCTGGTGACCAGCACGTTCGCGGTGCTGGCGACGACGCTGATGGCGGCGGCCGGGCTGGTTGGGCTGGCGCTGCGCACCATGCCCGCCAGGGGACGGCTGATCACGGTGCTGCTGGTCGGTGTGACGCTGCTGGCCGCCGGCTACTCCGGCGGGCTGGGCTCGCCGGTGGCGCAGCAGGTTCAGGAGTTCCTCGACGCGGCGGGCACCCCGCTGCGCAACCTGCACAAGCTCGATCCGCTGCTGCGGCTGCCGCTGGTGCTGGGCATCGCGCACCTGCTGGGCCGGATCCCGCTGCCGGGCAGCGCGCCGCGCACGGTGTGGGTGTCGGCGCTGGCGCATCCGGAGCGAGACAAGCGGGTCGCCGTCGGCATCGTGGTGCTGGCCGCGCTGACCGCCAGCACGTCGCTGGCGTGGAGCGGGCGGCTCACCCCGCCGGGGGCGTTCGACGCGATCCCGCAGTACTGGCATGACGCCGCCGCCTGGCTCGACGAGCACAACACCGAGGGCCGGGTGCTGGTCGCGCCGGGCGCCCCGTTCGCCACCCAGGTGTGGGGCAACAGCCACGACGAGCCGCTGCAGGCGCTGGCCCACACCCCGTGGGGGGTGCGCGACTCGATCCCGCTGACCCCGCCGCAGACCATCCGCGCACTGGACTCGGTGCAGCGGCTGTTCGCCGCGGGCAGGCCCTCCCCCGGTCTGGCCGACACGCTTGCCCGCCAGGGCATCTCGTATGTCGTGGTGCGCAACGACCTGGATCCGGAGACGTCGCGGTCGGCGCGGCCGCTGCTGGTGCACCGGGCGATCGACAACTCGCCGGGCCTGCGCAAGGTCGCCGAGTTCGGTGATCCCGTCGGCCCCGGCACGCTGGAGGGGTTCGTCACCGACGGCGGGCTGCGGCCCCGCTACCCGGCCGTCGAGATCTACCAGGTGGACACGACGATGCCGGTGTCGCCGTACCTGGTCGACACCGACGCGATGGCGCGGGTCGACGGGGCGCCGGAGGCGCTGCTGCGCATCGACGAGCGCCGCCGGCTGCGCGGTCAGCCGCCGCTGGGCCCGATGCTGCTGACCGGCGACGCCGAACGCGCCGGGGTGCCCGCCCCGCTGGTCACCGTCACCGACACCCCGACCGCCCGTGAGACCGACTACGGCCGCGTCGACGACCACTCCTCGGCGATCCGCACCCCCGACGACCCACGGCACACCCACAACCGGGTGCCCGACTATCCCGCTCCCGGAACGGATCTGGTGTACGGGCAGTGGAACGGCGGCCGGGTGTCGGTGTCGAGTTCGTCGGCGGACTCCACCGCGCTGCCCAACGTCGCGCCCGCCACCGGGCCCGCCGCGGCGTTCGACTCCGACCCGTCGACGAGCTGGGTGTCCAACGCGCTGCAGCCGGCGGTCGGCCAGTGGCTGCAGGTGGACTTCGACCATCCGGTGACCAACGCGACGCTGACCATCACCCCGAGCGCGACCGCGGTGGGCGCGCAGGTGCGCCGCATCGAGATCGAAACCGTCAACGGCACATCCACGCTGCGTTTCGACGAGGCGGGCAAACCGCTGTCCGCGGCGCTGCCGTACGGCGAGTCACCGTGGGTGCGGATCACCGCGGTGGCCACCGACGACGGGTCCTCCGGTGTGCAGTTCGGCATCACCGACCTGGCGATCACCCAGTACGACGCCAACGGTTTCGCCCATCCCGTCACGCTGCGGCACACCGTGGCGGTGCCCGGCCCGCCACCGGATTCCGCAGTGGCGCAATGGGATCTGGGTTCCGAGCTGCTCGGAAAGCCGGGCTGTGCGGAGAGCCCGAGCGGGGTGCGGTGCGCGGCGGCGATGGCGTTGTCGCCCGAGGAGCCGGTCAGCTTCAGCCGGACGCTGACGGTGCCCGAGCCGATCGCGGTGACCCCGACGGTGTGGGTGCGCTCCCGGCAGGGTCCCAAACTCGCCGACCTGATCGCCGAGCCGGGTGCGGCGCGGGCGTTCGGTGACGCCGACCCGATCGACGTGCTCGGCTCGGCGTACGCCGCCGCCGACGGCGACCCCGACACCTCGTGGATCGCCCCGCAGCGGCTGGTGCAGCACAGGACACCGCCGACGCTGACGCTGAAGCTGCCCCGGCCCGCCGAGGTGGCCGGGATCGAGCTGACGCCCAGCATCACGGACCTGCCCGCCCACCCGACGATGGTGACCGTCGACCTCGGCGACGGGCCGCAGACCCGGCGCATCGCCCCCGACGGCGGACCGCAGTCGTTCGACCTCAAACCGCGGGTCACCGACACCATCACGGTGTCGATCCTGGCCTGGCAGGACGTCATCGACCGCACGTCGCTGGGGTTCGACCAGCTCAAGCCGCCGGGTCTGGCGGAGGTGGTCGCGCTGGACCGCGCCGGGCAGCCGATCGCGGCCGCCGACGCCGAGCGCAACCGCGAGCGCCGTATCGACCTGCCGTGCGGCCGTGGACCGGTCATCGGGATCGCCGGCGAGTTCATCCAGACGTCGCTGACCACGACGGTCGGTGCGCTGCTCGACGGTGACCCGGTGCCCGCCCGGCCGTGCCGCACCGCGCCGATCCAGTTGCCGGCCGGTCAGCAGGAGCTGGTGATCAGCCCCGGCGACACGTTCGTCGTGGACGGCGCGCAGCTGGTCGGCCCGCTGGCCGGCGAGATCACCCCGGCGCCGACGGAGCCCGCGCGGACCGGGACGTGGGGCCCGGACCGGCGCGAGGTGACGGTGGACGCGGCGGCGACGTCGCGGGTGCTCGTCGTTCCCGAGAGCATCAACCCCGGCTGGGTCGCGCACGCCGGTGACGGGACCGAGTTGACGCCGATCACCGTCAACGGCTGGCAGCAGGGCTGGCTGCTGCCGCCGGGCACGGAGGGCACGGTCACGCTGACGTTCCCGCTGAACCGGCCGTACCGCGCGGGGCTGTTCGGCGGGCTGGCGCTGCTGCCGGTGCTGGCGCTGCTGGCGTTCGTGCCGGTGCGCGGTCGGCGGGACCCGAACGATCCCGCGCCGGTGTGGCAGCCGCGCCCCGTCGTCGTCGGCGCTGCGGTGGTGGCCGTGGCCACGGTGATCTCCGGGCTGGTCGGTGCCGTCGTCGCCGGTGCCGGTCTGGTGGCGCGGTGGGCGCTGCGTAACCGCGAGAAGCTCAGCGACGCTTTGACTCTCGGCACCGCGGCGGGCGGGCTGGTCCTGGCGGGCATGGTGCTCAGCCAGAATCCGTGGCGTTCTCCGAACGGTTATGTGGGCCATTCGTGGGGGGTGCAACTGCTGGCGCTGATCTCCGTCGTCGCAGTCGCGGTCTCAGCCGTGCCGGTGCGGCGCCGGCCGGATTGACCGCGATCAGGTGCTGCAGCGTCGGCTCGCCGACGACGTACTTCTCGACGGCCTGTTCGGCGAGCAGGTCCTGGCCGGTCTGCCGGGTGACGTGCTGGTGCAGATGCTCCTCCCAGGACCGCACCATGAACGCCTCGACGAACGTGTTGGCGTACTCGCCGCTGCGGAACAACCCCCACTGGGCCGCGCCGGTGCGCTGCCGTGACCGGCCGACCCGCTGCATGGCCTCGATGAAGGCCGCCTCGTCGGCCGGGTCGACCTGGTAGGACCGCAGCACCACGACCGGTCCGTCTGGCGGTTCGGGTTGGAACACCAGCGCCGGTTCGCCCCAGTGCGCCGAGGGTTCGACGTCGAGGTCGCCGGTGCCCGGGTGCAGCGGCCACCACAGCAGGGTCAGCGCGCAGACCGCGAGCAGACCCGCGCTGGCGACCAGCGCGGTGACGCTGCCGGTGGCCCCGGCGACCACACCCCACACCAGCGAGCCGACCGCCTGGCCGCCCATGAACACCAGCTGATAGACCGACAGCCCGCGGGCCCGCACCCAGGCGGGCAGGCTCAGCTGCATCGCGGCGTTCAGCGTCGACAGCGTCAGCAGCCACGACAGCCCGCCGAGCACCAGCACCACGATCGCGACCGCGAACACCGGCACCAGCGCCAGCACCGCGGCCGCGACCGCAAACCCGATCGCCCCCACCGCCAGCAGCGCGTTGCGGCCGAACGCCAACTGCAGCCGCGACAGCACCGTGGCCCCGCACACCGCGCCGAAGCCCAGTGCGCCCAGCAGCACGCCGTATCCGGCCGACGACAGGTGCAGCTGACGGTCGGCGATCACCGGCAGCAACGCCCACAGCGCACTGGCCGGGGCGATGAACAGCACCGCGCGCAACAGGATCCGGCGCACCACCGGCGAGCTGCGGATGTAGCGTCGGCCGGCGCTGAGCGCCGACAGCGGCCGCTCGGTCGGCAGCAGCCGCTCCTCGGACGGCCGTTGCCACCACGCCAGCACCGCCACGATGCCGATGAACGACACGGCGTTGAGCGCGAACACCACCGTCGGCCCGGACACCGCCACCAGCGCGCCTGCCACCGCGGGACCGATCGCGCGCGCACTGTTCATGCTCAGGCTGGTCAGCGCCGCCGCCGCCGGAATCTGTTCACGCGGAACGAGTTCGGGCTGGATCGCCTGCCACGCCGGTGCGGTCAGCGCCTGACCGCAGCCGATCAGGAACAGCAGGATCAACAGCACCGCGGGGGTGGCCAGGCCCACCCCGGTGAGCACCGCCAGCATGCCCACCCCGGCTGCCATCGCCGACTGGGTGGCGATCAGCAGGCGGCGCCTGTCGGTGAGGTCGGCGAGCACCCCCGACGGCAGCGCCAGCAGCATCACCGGCAGCGTGGTGGCGGTCTGCACCAGCGGCACCAGCACCGCGGCGCCGGGGTCGCTGACCAGCATCCACTGCGCTCCGACCGTCTGCATCCAGGTGCCGAGGTTGGACACCAGCTGCGCGATCCACAGGGCGCGGTAGACCGGTGAGGCCAGCGGCGCCCACGCGCCGGTGCTCGCTGCCGCCATGGTGTTCGACCTTTCCGAATCGGATCGTCTGCCGGGTACCCGTTGGACCGCTCCGGGGATCCTCCCCAATCCTCGGACGCCTGGCGGCGTCGAGTCCTAGCATCGGCCGGGATGACCGAGACGACCCGGCCGATCAGCACCCAGGTGTCGCGTCTGGCCGCGGCCGCCCCCGACGCACCGGCGATCACCTGCTGCGACGTCACGATGACCCGCGCCGAACTCGACGCCGCCAGCAACCGGCTGGCCCGGGCCTACGCCGAACTCGGTGTCCGACAAGGCGATTACGTGACCATCGTGCTGCCCAACGGGCTCGAGTGGGCGCAGGCGGTGCTGGCGACGTGGAAGCTGGGCGCGATCCCGCAGCCGCTGTCACCCCGGCTGCCCGACGCCGAGCTCGCCGCGCTGCTGGAGCTCAAACCCCGCGCCCTGCTGGTCGGCCGCGACGATCCGTCCGGCCGGATCCGCAGTGTCCCAGCGGGTTTCACACCCGATGCCGGCCTGTCGGACGGACCGCTGCCGGAGCGGGTGTCGCCGGTGCTCAAGGCGATGGCCTCGGGCGGCAGCACCGGCAGGCCGAAGCTGATCGAGTCCGGTGGCGACAGCCGGTTTCCGCCGCTGGCCGGCTACCCGCTGGGCGCGCAGGAGGGTGACGTCAACCTGCTGTCGGTGCCGTTGAGCCACAACACCGGGTTCACCACGTTCGCGATCGGGTTGGTGCAGGGCCACCACCTGGTGGTGATGCCGCGGTTCGACGCGCACGAGTTCCTGCGGCTGATCACCGACTACCGGGTGACGTTCCTGACGACGGTGCCGACGATCATGCAGCGGCTACTGCCGGTGTACCGGGCCGACCCGGACGCCTACGATCTGTCCTCGATCCGGCGGTTCTGGCATGTGGCCGCGCCGTGTCCGCCCGCCGTCAAACGGGCGTGGATCGAACTGGTGGGCCCGGATGCGTTGTGGGAGATGTACGGCGGCACCGAACTGCAGGCGCTGACGTTCATCTCGGGACGGCAGTGGCTGGAGCATCCCGGGTCGGTGGGCGTCGTGGTCGCCGGGGAGATGAAGGTGCTCGACGACGACGGCAACGAGTGCCCGCCGGGTGTGGTGGGCGAGATCTACATGCGTCCGGCGCCGGGCAGCGCGCCGACGTACCGCTACGTCGGGGCGTCGGCGAAGACCCGCGACGGCTGGGACTCGCTGGGCGACCTCGGCTACTTCGAAGCCGACGGGTTCCTCTACCTCAGCGACCGGCGGGTGGACATGTTCACCTCCGGCGGGCGCAACGTGTATCCCGCCGAGATCGAGTCGGCGCTCTCGGAGCACCCGGCGGTGCTGTCGTGTCTGGTGGTCGGGGTGCCCGACGAGGACGGTGACCTGGGCCAGGTGCCGCACGCCCTGGTGCAGGCCGAGGGCCTCGACGAGGCGGGCGTCGTCGAGTTCCTGTCCGAGCGGCTCGAGCACTACAAGGTGCCGCGCTCGGTGGAGTTCGTCGACGAGCCGCTGCGCGACGACGCCGGCAAGGCACGCCGGTCGGCGGTGCGCGACGCGGTGATCAGACGGCGGGCCGCTACCGCGCGATGACCGGTTCCGGGTCGCCGGTGACCGACGAGTCCAGCGGCGGGATGGGCCGCTGGTGGCGGTACTCCCAGCGGCGCAGCGCCTGCCGGCACGGCTCCTCGATCAGCCCATAGCTGACCGCGGCGATCGCGAACCCGAACAGCAGCGTCAGCGCCAGCACCACCGGCATGTTCCCGTTGAACGCGAAGTGCCCGATCATCGGGAACACCATCGCCAGCGCGGCCAGGTGCCAGACGAACAGCCCGTAGGACCAGCGGCCCAGCGTGACCATCGGGGTGCTGCCCAGGATCCGGTGCGGGGTGTCGGGGGTGTCGAGCACCAGCGGCGCCAGCAGCGCACCGGCCACCACGGCGCCCATCACGGTCTTGGTGGTGACCTGGGAGACGCTGCCGAACGTCAGGCCCTCGTTGCCGCCCAGCGGGGACGCCGCGATCAGGAACGCCCCCAGCGCGAGCAGCGCCATCAGGATGCGGTGGCGGGCCAGCCGGTGCGGCCAGCCGACCTTGGAGACCGTCAGCTCGGCGATCACCATGCCGGCGGCGAACCAGGAGAAGAACGCCGGCGGCCAGTTCCACAGGTTGTGCCCGGAGTTCGGGTCGAACGGGATGCGCACCCAGAACAGGCTGGCCACCGCGACGGCGATGATCGCCGGGATCCGCGCGCGCACCGGCAGCCACCGGGCCAGCAGCGCCAGCAGCGGCAGCGCCAGGTAGAACGCCATCTCCACCGACAGGCTCCACATCTGGGTGAGCCCGGAGGTCAGGGTCAGCGGCACGTAGATCTGGGTCAGGGTCAGGTTGGTCAGCCACACGGTCAGGTCGGCGCGGGCGTCGACGGCGCCGGGCAGCAGCGACAGGATGATGACGACGGCGACCAGGTAGCCGGGCATGATGCGCACGATCCGGGAGCGCAGGTAGTGGCCGGTGCGGGGGCGGGGCCGCAGACCGCGGGCGGCGGCGGCGTGTCCGCGCCACAGCAGGAAGCCCGACAGCGCGAAGAACACCGCGACGGCCAGGTCGAAGCGGCCCAGCAGCCGGCCGGTGATCCCGGCGGAGTGCCCGGTCTGGAACGCCACGTGGGTGACGACGACGCCGATGGCCGCGCAGGCGCGCATGCCCTCGACGGCCGGCAGGAAGCTGCGCGTCCCGCCGATCTCGTCCTCGCGATCCGACACCACGGGACCAGTGTGCCGGGAGGACGGGAAAGCGCCGAACAGGGGGCGCCCGGGTCGGTACGGCGCGGGTGGCCAGGCAACTAAGCGCCGGCCTTAACTTGGGCTGTTAGTGTCAACAGGGTTTTTGGGGTCCGCAGCAGAAGGAGGCACGGTTTGAACCGCGCAGTGGCGCTGCGTATTGCGGCGTGCGGGATCTTGGGGCTGGGAGCGGCCCTGTTGATCGCCGCGCTGTTGCTGTCGACGTATACCGAGAGCAGGATCGCCAAGATTCCGCTGGACATCGACGCCACCCTCGTCGCCGACGGCACCGGCACCGCGTTCAACCCGGAGTCGCTCAACGAGGAGACGTTCGTCATCGACCGCGACGTGCCCCTGGTGCTGCAGGAACAGATGACGGTGGAGGCGCCGTCGAACGCCGACGTGGTCACCCTGCAGGTCGGCAGCTCGTTGCGGCGCACCGACAAGCAGCAGGACAACGGCCTGCTGCTGGCGATGGTCGACACCGTGACCGTCAACCGCAGCACCGCCGAGGCGGTGTCCAGCGAGAGCAACCCGGGCGGGGCGGTGCAGAAGCCGCGGGCCATCGAGGACGAGAAGCCGCCGACGAACATCGCGCTGCCGCACGAGGGCCTGGCCTACCGGTTCCCGTTCTTCACCGAGAAGAAGACGTACTCGGTGTTCGACCCGATCGCGCAGAAGCCCTACGACGCCAACTACGAGGGTGAAGAGGACGTCAACGGCCTGACCGCCTACCGGTTCACCCAGAACGTCGGCTACGACTCTGACGGCAAGCTGGTCGAGCCGGTCAAGTACGCGTCGCTGTACGAGGACGACGCCGACGCCGAGGTCACCGCCCGCGCCGCGATGTGGGGTGTGCCGGGTGATCCGGAGGAGTCGATCACGATGAGCCGCTACTACGCGGCGCAGCGCACCTTCTGGGTCGACCCGGTGTCCGGGACGATCGTCAAGAAGGAAGAGCACGGCTACCACTACTACGCACGCGAGGCGCTCAAGCCCGAGGTGACGTTCGTCGACTACACGGTGACGTTCAACGACGAGACCGTCGAGGCGCAGGTGGCCGCCGCCAGCGACGAGCGCGACCGGGTCGCACTGTGGGGCCGCATCCTGCCGATCACGTTCACCGCGATGGGTCTGGTGTTCCTGGTGGGTGGCGCGCTGCTCGGCTCGTTCAGCCTGCGGGCGGAGTCGACGCTGATCGATCCCGGGCTCGACGAGGCCGAGCACGGTTTCTTCGACACCCAGGGCATCAAGGTGCCCGGCGCCGAGGCCAAGACCGAGAAGCTGCCGACGCAGCGGCCGCCGGACCTGCCCCCGGACCGTCCGGTCTGATTCGGCGGGTGCTGACGCGCGCGCCGCTGATCCCGGCGTATGCGCTGCTGCTCGCCGTCGCGGTGACGGCACCGCTGCTGGTGCCGGGGTATCTGCTGCTGCGCGATGCGGTGTCGACGCCGCGCTCCTACCTGACCGACGCCGCGCTCGGGTTGTCCGAGGCGGCGCCGCGGGCGTTGCCGCAGGACTTCTTCGTGGCGGTGCTGTCGCCGGTGATCGACGGCGGCGTGCTGGTCAAGGGCCTGCTGGTGGTCGGGCTGTGGCTGGCCGGCTGGGGTGCCGCGCGGCTGGCGGCGGCGGTGCTGCCGGAGTCGGGCCTGGCGGGGCGGTTCGTGGCGGCGACGCTGACGGTGTGGAACCCCTATGTCGCCGAGCGGCTGCTGCAGGGGCACTGGAGTCTGCTGGTCGGCTACGGGTGCCTGCCGTGGGTGGCGGTGGCGATGCTGCGGCTGAGGACCTCGGGGGCCGCGCTCGGCGCCTTGGGCTTCTGGGTCGCGGCGGCGGGCCTGACGCCGACGGGTCTGATGCTGGCGGCGACGGTGGCGCTGGTGTGCGTGGCGGCGCCCGGCGGCGGGTGGCCGCGGTGGCGCTGCGCGGTGGCCGGTCTGGGCGCGGCGGTGGTGGCCGCGCTGCCGTGGCTGGTGGCCGCGGCGGTGGCGCGGTCTCTGGCGTCGTCGCAGGCGGAGGGGGTGGCGGCGTTCGCGGCGCGTGCCGAGCCGGGGCTGGGCACACTGCTGAGCCTGGCCGGGCTGGGCGGCATTTGGAACGGTGAGGCGGTACCGGCTTCGCGGACAACGCTTTTCGCTGTGGTGGCGACGGTGGTGCTGCTGGGCGTGGTCGCCCTGGGGCTGGCGGTGGCGGTGCGACGGCCGGCTGCGGTGCCGCTGCTGGTGCTCGCCGCCGTCGCGGTGGTGGTGCCGACGCTGATGGCTACCGGGCCCGGCCTGGCGGCGACCGAGGCGGTGATCCGCACGCTGCCGGGGCTCGGGGTGCTGCGTGACGCGCAGAAGTGGGTGGCGCTGGCGGTGCCCGGCTACGCGGTGGCCGGGGCGGGTGCGGTGCTGGCGCTGCGGCGGGTGCCCGCGGCGGCGACGGCCGCGGTGTGCTGCGCGGCCGTGGTGGCGGTGCTGCCCGATCTGGCGTGGGGGGTGGGCGGCAAGGTCGTCCCGGTGCACTACCCGCGCGGGTGGGCCGAGGTCGCGGCGAGCATCAACGCCGATCCGGCGCCGGTGGCGGTGCTGCCGCCGGACAGCATGCGGCGGTTCTCGTGGACGGGTGCGGCGCCGGTGCTGGACCCGTTGCCGCGCTGGGTGCGGGCCGAGGTGTTGAGCACCGGGGATCTGGTGGTCGGTGGTCGCACGGTTCCCGGCGAGGGGCGGCGGGCGCGTGAGATTCAGGAGATGGTGCTGGCGGGCGCCTCCGCAGAGGAGTTGGCCGACGCCGGTGTTGGCTGGATTGTTGTCGAAAGTCCTCTTGCCACAGGGCGATTGGATCTTCCGGCGGCATATGCGGATGACGACATCGCGCTGTACCGGGTGGGTGGATCCGGCGCCGGCGCTGAGGGACGGGCCGTCGTGGTGGCCGCTCATCTGGCGTGGCTGGCGCTGCTGATCGGGGGCGGCCTGGCGGCGGTGTGGGGTCGGTTGCGGTCCGCCCAGCGGGATCGATGCGCAGAGCAGCGACAATTAATACTTTCTAAAATCAACTACTTTTTAACGCATACGTAGATACTCTGCGGGCCCATCGGCGAACGTTCACCCAGTTCAGGGGGTTTGTCATGGGCCCAGCCAGGTATATCGGCCGGGTGGGTGCGCTGGCGGTCGCACTCGGTATCGGCACCGCGGTGGCTACCGGTCACGGGATCGCCGTCGCGGACACCGACGACGACGCCTCGCTGACGACATCGGAATCCGAACCTGCCCCCTCGCCCGACGAGGCACCCGATTCGGCGCCCGAGGACACGGATACCAGCGGTGCCGAGGAGCCTTCCGAGGACTTCGACGATCTCGACGAGGACCTCGAGGAGATACTCGACGACGATTTCGAACCCGACGACCCGGCCCCGGTCGATACCGACGATGCTCCCGCAGACGCCGACGGGGTGCCCGTCGACGACGAGCCACCGGCGGCACGGACCACCGCGCGGATCGTCGAGGCGGCGGCAGAGTCGGAACGCGCCGCCACAACCCAGCTACCGGAGCTGGTCGACCCCGCAGGTGTGGATGAGGCTCCGGATGCCGAAAAGCCTTTCACGACACCCGAACCCACGCTGACCACGGCGGCGCTCACCACGGCCGCGGTCTCGACGACGGCCGTCAACCCGGCACGCGCACTGACGACACTTCCGGGCACGTTCCTCCGGGTGGCGTCCACCCTGATCACGACGGTGCTGCGACCGTTCATCGGTCCACTGCCCGCCGCACCCGCCCAAGCGCCGACACTGTGGGCGGTGCTGGCGTGGGTCTGCCGGGAGTTCGAGCGCACCTTCTTCAACAGCACCCCGAAGATCGGTTACGACGCCACACTCAACCACCAGGATCCCACCGGTGAGGTCACCGGCGACCTGAACGTCACCGACCGCGACGGCGATCCGGTGTCGATCACGATCGTGGACGGACCGCAGGCCGGCACGGTCGAGATCAACGCCGACGGCACCTTTCGCTACATCCCGAGCGCCGAGCTGGCGGCGTCCGGGGGCACCGACCGGTTCGTGATCCGCGCCGGTGACAGCGGGCCGCACTTCCACGGCCTACTGGGGCTGTTCGGTCGTGGCCACACGACCACCAGGACCATCGAGGTCACCGTCGCACCGGTGAACTCGCCCCCGGATACCTGGCACGCCAGCATCATCGCCTACGACTACACGACCGGTGCGGTGATCGGGAAGGTCGTCGAGATCGACCCCGACGGCACCTTCACCTACACACCCACCGCCGAAATCCGCCATGCCGCAACGTCGAACACCGGTCCGTTCACCGTGGACAGCATCACCGTCGTCGCCGACGACGGTCGCGGCGGACAGATCACCATCGAGGCGCCGGTGCCGATCCTCGGCCACAACAGCGCCCCGGACTTCTCCATCGAGGTCATCCGGACGGCGAATCACACCTCGCTCATCACGATCACCGTGAATGACGCCGACGGTGACTCGGTCCGGATCACGGTCAGCACACCGCAACACGGCCAACTCACCGGTCTGCCCGAGGACGGCGTGATCACCGTCGACGGCGCGGGGACCGTGACCCTGCACTATGTGCCGACCGGCGATCTCGGTTCGGAGACGCTGATGTCCACGTTCGACGACGGCCATCAGGGCGGCCAGGCCACGGTGCTGGTGCCGCTCCCCGAGAGCAACCTGCCACCCGCCGGCGGCGAGGTCATCGACGTCGTCACCAACCCGGGCACCGGCGTGGTGAGCGGCCGCGTCGTCGCCACCGATCCCGACGGTGACACGGTCACGTACAGCGGTCCGACGACTTCCACTCTCGGCGGCACCGTCGTGCTGAACTCCGACGGAACCTTCACCTACACACCGACTTCCGCGATCCGGCACGCCGCGGCGGCCAACACCGATCCGGTCACCGAGGACAGCTTCACCGTCATCGCCGACGACGGTCACGGCGGGCAGACCTCCGTCGAGGTGACGGTGCCGATCCTGGGCCAGAACACCGCACCCGTCGTCAACATCGACATCGACTGGTCGATATTTACCGTCCCCTTCGTGACGGTTCGGTTCATCATCACCATCACCGTGCAGGACCCCGACAACGACACGGTGCGGATTGCCGTCGACACCGAACTCCCATTTGAGGGCCTGCCCGCGGACGGTGTGCTCATTGCCAACGGCTACCGCGTCGTGACGCTGGCCTACACATCACAGTTGGCCGACTTCCTCGAGCCGTTGAGGTTCACGTTCGATGACGGTCATCAGGGCGGCCAGGTCACCCGAGAGATCAATCTCCTCGACGCACTCCCCTGGATATTGATTTAGTTTTCGCTACCTACCGCACCGCCTTGGATGCGAATCTGGTTTACGTGCCCTGATCGATCAACGTGTCCAGGTCGGCACGGAACCGCCGATGATCGACGCGCACGGCAGCCGAGGCCAACCGTGCGATCTCGTCACGCGGGACGAAGGTAGCCGACCGCTTTGAATCGGCCGTCGTCCTGCGTAATCGTCGCGCCATACAGGCCAGCGTAGCGCCGAAAAGCTAGACGACGCCGCTGACGTACCTGCCGGAGTGCACGGACTCCAGCACCGTGCGCATGGCCTCGGCGCTCTGCCGCCAGGAGAACTCGCCGCACCGGCTGTGCGCCTTGGAGCCGAGCTCCTCGCGCAGCACCGAATCCGAGAGCAGTCGACCCAAACCGTCGACCAGACCGTCGAAGTCGTCGACCAGCAGCCCGGTGACCCCGTCGACGATCGAGTCGGTCAGCCCGCCCGAGGACCGGTAGCCGATCGTCGGCACCGCGTGCTGGCCCGCCTCGATGACCGCCAGCGCCCAGCCCTCCTTGCGCGACGGCAGGACGTGCACCCAGGCCTGCTGCAGCACACGGTGTTTCGTCTCGTCGTCGACATGACCGTGGAACGTCACCGCGTCGGAGATGCCGAGCAGCTCGGCGTGCTGCACCAGGCGCTCCTCCCACCAGCCGCCGCCCACGACGTCGAGCTGCATGTCCGGGAACCGGGGCCGAAGCGCGGCGACCGCCTCCAGCGCGTCCTCGATCTGCTTGTGCGGCACCAGCCGCGACAGCACCACCACCCGCGGTGTCTGCGCCCGCGGGATCCGCAGCGTGTCGGCGGGGGCCTCGTCCAGGCCGTTGCGCACCACCGCGATCTGCGACGGCCGCACACCCAGCGCGGTGAGATCGCGCGCCGACGGCAGCGACACCGTCACGTACTGGTTGCGCCGGTGCGCCCGCGGCGACAGCTTGGACTCCACGAACCAGCCCAGCCGTCCGACCACCGCGCCCGCCACCGGCCACTGCTCGCGGTGGCAGTGGTGCACGAGCAGCGCCACCCGCCGGCCGTACGCCAGCCGGGCCATGAACGGGATGCCGTTCTGGGTGTCGATCACCACGTCGGGCCGGGCGTGCCGCAGCGGCCCCAGCCCGAACCGGGCCAGCACCATCGCCAGGCCGGCCCAGATGTAGACGGTGTAGCGGCCACCGCCGCGGCTGACCTTCACCCCGTCGATCACGTCGCGGCGCGGTGCGCCCGGGTAGCTGGCGGTGCGCAGCGTGACGTCGATCCCGTCCGCGGCCAGCTGCGCGCCGATGCGCTGCAGGTAGGCCTCACTGCCCCCACCCTGCGGGTGACCGGTGTCGCGCCAGCACAGCAGCAACACCGATTTGAGGGGACGGGCAGACATCACCGGCCAGCCTAGTCCGTGCGTAGGGTTCGGTCCCATGGCAGTCACAGACCGGTTCGCCAAGCGGGCGACCCTGCGCCGGTCGGTGCGCCTGCTCTCGGAGTTCCGGTTCGAGCAGAGCGACCCGGCCCGCTTCTACGGTGCACTGGCCGACGACACCGCGGCGCTGGTCGCCGACCTGTGGCAGGGCGCGCACGGCACCGCGCCGTCGGGCCAGACCGTGCTCGACGTCGGCGGCGGCCCTGGATACTTCTCGGATGCGTTCGCCGCCAAGGGGTTTCACTATATCGGCGTGGAACCGGACCCGGCCGAGATGCACGCCGGGCCGGCCGTCGAGGCCAAGGCCACCTACCTGCGGGCGTCCGGGATGGCGCTGCCCATCGCCGACGGCAGCGTCGACGTCTGCCTGTCGAGCAACGTCGCCGAGCACGTCGCGCAGCCCTGGCGGTTGGGCGCCGAGATGCTGCGGGTCACCCGCCCCGGCGGCCTGGTGGTGCTGTCCTACACCGTGTGGCTGGGCCCGTTCGGCGGTCACGAGACCGGGCTGTGGCACTATCTCGGCGGCGCTCGCGCGGCCCGCCGCTACACCCGCAGGCACGGTCATCCACCCAAGAACAACTACGGCTCGTCACTGTTCGCGGTGTCGGCGGCCGACGGGCTTTCCTGGGCCGCCAGCACCGGCGCCCTGGTGGCCGCATTTCCCCGCTACCACCCGCGATGGGCCTGGTGGATGACGGCGGTGCCGGTGTTTCGCGAGTTCGCGGTGAGCAACCTGGTGCTGGTCCTGCGGCCGCCGATTGGAACAAGTTCTAATCCGAGACGAACCTAGGTAGTGTGACGGCTATGACACAGACCGTGGGTTACAAGACGGAATGGGACAAGCTGTTCATCGGCGGCAAGTGGGTCGAGCCGTCCTCGTCGGAGGTCATCGAGGTCCACTCGCCGGCCACCGGTGAGCTGGTCGGCAAGGCGCCGCTGGCCAAGGCCGCCGACGTCGACGCGGCCTGCGCGGCGGCCCGCAAGGCGTTCGACGAGGGCCCGTGGCCCCGGATGACCCCGCACGAGCGCCAGGCCGTGCTGGCCAAGGCGGTCGAGCTGATCGAGGCCAGCGCCGATGAATTCAAGGCGCTGCTGAAGCTGGAGACCGGCCAGCCGCAGACCATCGTCGACATGATGCAGTACGGCGCGGCCATGGCCACGCTGCAGTACTACGCGTCGGCGGCCGACAAGTTCGCGTGGAAGGACATCCGCGACGGCATCTACGGCCAGACGCTGGTGCTCAAGGAGCCCGTCGGCGTGGTCGGCGCCGTGGTGGCCTGGAACGTGCCGTTCTTCCTCGCCGCCAACAAGCTGGGTCCGGCGCTGCTGGCGGGCTGCACCATCGTGCTCAAGCCGGCCGCCGAGACGCCGCTGACCACCAACCTGCTGGCCGAGAAGTTCGCCGAGGCGGGCCTGCCCGAGGGTGTGCTGTCGGTGGTGCCCGGCGGTCCGGAGACCGGTCGTGCGCTGACCAACAACCCCGAGCTCGACAAGTTCACGTTCACCGGCTCCAGCGCGGTGGGCAAGGAGATCGGCAAGATCGCCGCCGAGAAGCTCAAGCCGTGCACGCTGGAGCTGGGCGGCAAGTCCGCGGCCATCATCCTCGAGGACGCCGACCTGGACTCGACGCTGCCGATGCTGCTGTTCTCGGGCCTGATGAACTCCGGCCAGGCCTGCGTGGGCCAGACCCGCATCCTGGCGCCGCGGTCGCGGTACGAGGAGATCGTCGAGAAGATCGCCAACGGTGTGGCCGCCATGCCGGTGGGCCTGCCCGACGATCCGGCCGCCGCGATCGGTCCGCTGATCAGCGAGAAGCAGCGTGAGCGCGTCGAGGGCTACATCAAGAAGGGCATCGAGGAGGGTGCGCGCCTGGTCACCGGCGGCGGCCGTCCCGAGGGTCTGGACAGCGGCTGGTTCGTGCAGCCCACGGTGTTCGCCGACGTCGACAACAAGATGACGATCGCCCAGGAGGAGATCTTCGGGCCCGTCCTGTCGGTGATCCCCTACGAGGACGAGGACGACGCCGTGCGCATCGCCAACGACTCGGTCTACGGCCTGGCGGGTTCGGTGTACACCACCAACATCCCCAAGGGCGTGGAGATCGCGTCGAAGATCCGCACCGGCACGTACGGCATCAACATGTACGCCTTCGATCCGGGCGCCCCGTTCGGCGGCTACAAGAACTCCGGCATCGGCCGCGAGTGCGGGCCCGAGGGCATCGCGGGCTACTGCGAGTCCAAGAGCGTGCTGCTGCCGTTCGGGTACACCCCCGAGGACTGACCGGTCGTAACCGAGAGCCGGGCCCACGCCGCGAGGCGGGGCCCGGCTTTCGTCTTGTCAGAAGGCGCTCTCGGCCAGGTCCATCACGGCCAGGTCGACGTTCTCGATGATGCGGCGTTCGGCGCTCAGCCGCGGTAGCACGTTCTTGGCGAAGAACTTCGCGGCGGCGACCTTGCCCTGGTAGAACAACCGGTCCGCTTCGCCGGGGCCGCCGTCGAGCGCGGCCAGCGCCACCTCGGCCTGCACCAGCAGCAGCCAGCCGATCACCAGGTCGCCGAAGGCCAGCAGGAACGGCACCGACTCCAGCCCGAGTCGGTACAACTCGCGGGCATCCTTCTGCGCCGACAGCAGATAGCCGGTCAGCGTCGTCACCATCGCCTGCGCATCGGCCAGCGCGGCGGCCAGTGCCGCACGGGCCTCGGCGAGTTCGGGACGGGCGCCGTCGCTGTCGAGGAACTTCTGGATCTGCCCGGCCAGATGCCCCAGCGCGACACCCTGGTCGCGGGCGATCTTGCGGAAGAAGAAGTCCTGCGCCTGGATGGCCGTGGTGCCCTCGTAGAGCGAGTCGATCTTGGCGTCGCGGATGTACTGCTCGATCGGGTAGTCCTGCAGGAAGCCCGAACCGCCGAAGGTCTGCAGCGACTCGGTCAGGCACTGGTAGGCCCGCTCGGACCCCACGCCCTTGACGATCGGCAGCAGCAGGTCGTTGATCCGCTCGGCCAGATCCGCGTCCGCACCCGAAACCAGTTGCGCCGCAGCGGGATCCTGATGGGCAGCGGTGTAGAGGTACAGCGCCCGCAGACCCTCGGCGTAGGACTTCTGCACCATCAGCGCCCGGCGCACGTCCGGGTGGTGGATGATCGTCACCCGCGGCGCGGTCTTGTCGGTCATCTGCGTCATGTCCGCGCCCTGCACCCGGGTCTTGGCGTACTCCAGCGCGTTCAGATACCCGGTGGACAGCGTCGCGATCGCCTTGGTGCCCACCATCATCCGGGCGTACTCGATGACCCGGAACATCTGGGCGATGCCGTTGTGGGTGTCGTTGACCAGCCAGCCGACCGCCGGGATGCCGTGCTGACCGAAGGTCAGCTCGCACGTCGCCGACACCTTCAGGCCCATCTTGTGCTCGACGTTGGTGACGAAAACGCCGTTGCGTTCCCCGATCTCACCGGTCTGCGGATCGAAGTGGTACTTCGGCACCAGGAACAGGCTCAGGCCCTTGGTGCCCGGTCCGGCGCCCTCGGGGCGGGCCAGCACCACATGCATGATGTTCTCGAACAGGTCGTCGGTGTCACCGTTGGTGATGAACCGCTTCACCCCGTCGATGTGCCAGGTGCCGTCGGGCTGCTGGATGGCCTTGGTGCGGCCGGCGCCGACGTCGGAACCCGCGTCGGGCTCGGTGAGCACCATCGTGGCGCCCCAGTTGCGTTCCATCATCAGCCCGGCCCAGTGGCGCTGCTGTTCGCTGCCGATGCCGTAGATGATCTCGGCCATCTTGGAGCCGGCCTGGTACATGAACGCCGCCGGGTTCGCGCCGAGCGCGAGCTCGTTGATCGCCCACTCGACGGCGGCCGGCACCTCCACCCCGCCGATCTCCTCGGGCACGCCGACGCGGTACCACTCCCCCGCGTGCCAGGCGCGGAACGACTTCTTGAACGCCTCGGGCAGTCGCACCGTATGGGTCTCGGGGTCGAACACCGGCGGATTGCGGTCCCCGTCGGCGAACGACTCGGCCAGCGGCCCCTCCGCCTGGCGGGCCGCCTCCTCGAGCATCTGCCGGACCGAGTCGACGTCCAGGTCGCCGAACTCGCCGGTGGTCAGCACCTTCTCCAGTTGGAGCACTTCGAAGAGGTTGAACTCGAGATCGCGGACATTGCTCTTGTAGTGGCCCATGACCAGCGTCCTTCCCTCGCGCGGATGGCCCGAGCGTAGCCGTCGCGGCGTTGCTGAAAGGTGAGTTCTCCGCGAGCCGCGACATACCGGGCCGGAATACGTGCGCAACCATAATCGCGCCGCGGCCCGCCGCCCGAGCCACATCGGCACCTGCGGGAGCCGTGTGAGCGGGAATACAACCGCTGGTGGGCTGTGTTTCCGGTTCTATGCTGACCGTCCTGTCCGGGGAGGCACCCGATGTGGGTCGTTGAGATCAACATCGGCGGCCACCAGTTCACCCACCGGGTGCGTCACCGCCGGGTCCGCCGCCCGCTGCGGCTGGGGGTGCGGGCCCTCAGCTGGCGACCGGCGTCGCTGCGCTGACCCGGCGCCAGCGTGCACACAGGAACTCCCCGTTGACCCCCGACTCGGTGAGCGCCCATTCTGAGCGCACGGGCAGCACCGGTGCGCCCGCGCCCAGTGTGCACGGGGCGTAGCTGACGATCATCTCGTCGACCAGGCCCGCGGCCACGAACTGCGCGGCCACGTCACCGCCGCCGAGCACCCACACATCCCTGCCCGCCGCGGCGTCGACCAACTGCGGATGCAGGTCGGCCACGTCACCGGCGAAAGTCTTTACCGGATGGTTGTTTTCGATGATGTGACTGCGACGGGTGAGCACCCACGACGGCTGCTTGTACATCCAGTCGCCGGGCTGGTTGCGCACGATCCACTCGTAGGTCGTCGACCCCATCACGATCGCGCCGATCGTCGTGTTGAACGCGTCGTAGCCGAACGGACCGTCCGGATCGATGTTGCGGGTGATCAGCCAGTCCAGGCTGTCGTCGGCGTCGACGATGTAACCGTCGATGCTGGACGCGGTGTAGTACACGGTCGCCAATTCAGTTGCCTCTCATCCATTCCAGCGGATCGCCGAAGTCGGTCTGCACGCCGTGCCTGGCGAGCATGGCGCGGACCAGTAAGCGCCGGTGCGCCGCGTAGGTCAGCACATGCGCGATGATCCCGTACAGCTGAAACGACTCCGGCGGGTCGCACAGCGCGTCGATCACGATGTCGCCAAGGCGACCGTCGGCGGAGTACTGCGCCACCATCTGCGTCCACCGCGCGCCGACCTCCTCGTGGTGGGCGGTCAACCGCGCCGGGGTGCTCGCCGCCGCGCGGGTGGGCGTGCGGTCCGGGAAGTCGCGGCCCTCGATCGTGGCCAGCCACACCTGTTTGGTCCACACGATCGCGCCGAGGACATCACCGACGCTGGTCTCCGGCCCGTCCCAGGGCAACACCACCTGGCCGGGTGAGATCTCTTGTCGCCATTGCTCGTCGGTGAGCGCGCGGGCCTGTTCGAGGAGGTAGCCGGTGTCGGCGACGTCGTGCGCCACCATCAACTGGGACACGTCGGGCTGTTTCATGTCGCCTGCGCCGTCGAGCCACAGCGACGCGGGTGGATGGAAGTGCAGGCCGTTGGGCGCCGGAACGCGGAACGCCACGTCGGCGGCGCGTGACGGTGGCACTCCGAAGGTGCGCCGGAACGCGCGGGAGAACACCTCGGTCGAGGACCAGCCCTCGTCGGCGGCGACGGCGCTGACCTTCTCGCCGCGCTGCAGTCGCCAGGCGGCGCGTTCGAGCATGATGCGCCGGCGCAGCGCCGCAGGCGGCTCACCGGCCAGCCGACGGACCTCGCGGGAGAAGTGGAATTCGGAGGCGTGGCTGCGGCGCGCCATGTCCCCGACGCCGGCGCTGCCGGCGGCGACGACGGCGTCGAGCAGTTCACGCAGGCGGTCGCGCCGCGGTCCGGGGGTCACGTCCACCGAGTATGGCGGCGCACCGCGCCGCAGAACATGACTTTTTCTGCTGTATCGCGGGGGTCAGGGCTCGCCGTGTGTGACGCCGGGGGCGTTGGCCGGGTCGCCGGGCGAGGGCTCGGCGCCGTGGGTGAGTTCCCTGAGCCGGGCGTTGATCAGTTCGAGCACCGGAATCCGGTTGCCGTGCTCGGTCTCATGGTCGAAGACGGCACGCAGCTGTGATTCGTCGAGACCGCGGATGCGGTGCCGCAGTTCGGTCAGCGGCTGCTGGTCGTAGTCGGGTATCGGCAGATCGCTCTGCGCCATGCGCTCTCCTCACAGGTGCGGTTCACCGTCGACCCTGGGGAGCGGTCGCGAAGCTGTGCGCGCCGCGCCCGGGGCCGACGTGTCCACCACGATTGCCCCGGGCGGCGGCGCTCAAACCCGGGTGTCTAGGTGCCGGTCCACTTCGGCGCGCGCTTCTCGGCGAACGCGATCGCGCCCTCCTTGGCGTCGTTGGAGGCGAAGACCGGGATGAAGATCTCGGCCTGCTTCTTCCACATCTCCTCGGAGCTCCAGTCGCGCGACTCGGTGATGATCCTCTTGGTCGCGGCGACCGCCAGCGGGCCGTTGGCGGTGATCTTCTGGGCGAACTCGATGGCCGCCTCCAGCGCCTTGCCCGGCTCGGCGAGCACGTTGACCATGCCGAGCTCGTGGGCGCGCACCGCGGTGATGCTCTCGCCGGTCAGCGCCAGCTCCATCGCCAGGTTGTAGGGGATCCGCTGCGGCAGGCGCAGCAGACCGCCGCCGCCGGCCACCAGGCCGCGCTTGACCTCGGGGATGCCGAACGCCGACTCCTTGGACGCCACGATGAGGTCGGTGGCCAGCGCCAGCTCGCACCCGCCCGCCAGGCAGTAGCCCTCGACGGCCGCGATCAGCGGCTTGGCCGGCGGCTTCTCGGTGAAGCCCAGGCCGCGGCCCTTGATGGCGACGTTCTCACCGCGCGCGAACGCCTTGAGGTCCATACCGGCGCTGAACGACCCGCCGGCACCGGTGAGGATGCCGACCGACAGGTCCTTGTCCTCGTCGAGGCGGTCCATCGCGTCGGCGAGCCCCTGGCTCACCTCGGCGTTGACCGCGTTCTTGGCCTGCGGCCGGTTGATGGTGATGATCAGGATCCGGTCGCGCTGCTCCACCAGAACTGACTGCTCGTTGTTATCACTCACGCAGCTGATCGTAACGGTCCGGACCCGTCGGACTAGTTGCGCTTCTTGTTTCCCGGGCCCTCGCCGAGACCAGGGCCGTTCCCGCGTCCGTTGCCGGGGCCGGGCTTGCGTTTCCTCGGGGGCTTGGGCGCCTCGACCACCGGTGGTGGCGGCGGTCCCGGTGGGGCTGACGTCGGGGGCGGCGGTGGGGCCGACGTCGGGGGCGGCGGCAGCGCTGACGTCGGTGTCGGGGACGTCGGCGTCGACGACGGGTCCGTCGCCAGCGCGAGCACCCCCACCACCAGGGCGACGACACCCGCCGCGGCGACCAGGAGTTTGCGTTCGCGAGACATCCTGCGGCGCAGCGCTTTTCGGGGAACGAACGGCGACTCCGACGGCGGCACCGGTGCGGCCAACACCTTGGTGGCCGGACGGGTCAGGGCCGCGCGCATCTCGTCGGCGCTGCCGAACCGCGCCCCGGGGTCGTGGGCGGTGGCCCGCTCGATCGCGGCGGCCAGCGCCGGGTCGGCATCCGGTCGGACCGCCCGAACCGACCCGGTCACCTGTGGGAACGGTGGCCGGCCGGTCAGCGCCTCGTAGCCCAGCACGCCGACGGCGTAGAGATCGTCGGCCACGGTCGCGGGGGCGCCCGCCACCCGCTGCGGGCTCAGGTACCCCACCGTGCCGAGCACCAGCCCGGTGGCGGTGTGCGCGGCTCCGGCGGTCTTGGCGATGCCGAAGTCGGCCAGCTTCACCGTCCCGTCGGCGACCAGGATGTTGCCGGGTTTGATGTCGCGGTGCAGGATGCCGACCTCGTGCGCGACGGCCAGCGCCGCGAGCACGTCGTGCAGAACACCACGCACCCGCGGCACGGGCATCGGGCCTGCGTCGAGTTCGTCGACCAGGGTGCGGCCGGGCAGCCGCTCCATCACGATGTACGGGATCGCGTCGTGGTGACCGAAGTCGTGGACGGCGACGATGTTGGGGTGGTTGAGCGCGGCGGCGGCGCGAGCCTCGTCCTCGAAGCGGCGCCGCATCGCCGGGTCGGCGGCGACCGCCGGGTGCGACAGCTTGACCGCGACCGGGCGGTGCAGCCGGGTGTCCCAGCCGTCGTGCACCGCGGCCATCCCGCCGCGGCCGAGCACGCCACGCAGTTCGTAGCGGCCCGCCAGCAGATCGCGGCGCTTCATACCCGTCAAGGTATCCGGGCGCTGACGAGGGCAAACCCCGCGAATTGTTCAGCAACCGAGCAGCTCGGCTAAACTAGAACACGTTCCAATTTCTAGGAGGGGTCCCGTGACCACAGATCAGCTGACCAAGTGGGATCCGTCGCTGACCGAACAGGTCATGAACGTCACCCGCCCCTTCCTCAAGCGCTACTTCCGCGCCGAGGTCCGCGGCCTGGACAACATCCCGCCCGGCGGCGCGCTGCTGGTGTCCAACCACTCCGGCGGTCTGTTCCCGATGGACGTGCCGATCCTGGCGGCCGAGTACTACGCCGAGCACGGCTATGACCGCCCGCTGTACACGCTCAGCCACGACATGCTGATGGTCGGGCCGACCGGCGAGTTCTTCCGCAAGATCGGCTACATGAAGGCCAGCCACCAGAACGCCGACGCCGCGCTGCGCTCGGGCGGGCTGGTCGTGGTGTTCCCCGGCGGCGATTACGACGTGTACCGGCCCACGTTCAGCGAGAACAAGATCGATTTCGGCGGCCGCACCGGTTATGTGAAGGCCGCGCTGAACGCTGGGGTGCCGATCGTGCCGACGGTGGGCATCGGCGGGCAGGAGACGCAGATCTTCCTGTCCCGCGGGACGTGGCTGGCCAAGCGGCTGGGCCCGATCGCCAAGCTGGCCCGCACCAAGATCGTGCCGATCTCGTTCGGATTCCCGTTCGGCCTGTCGCTGGTGGTGCCGTCGAACATCCCGCTACCGGCGAAGATCGTCATGAAGGTGCTGCCCCCGATCGACATCGTCGCCGAGTTCGGGGAAGATCCCGACATTGACGAGGTCGACGCGCACGTGCGCCGGGTGATGCAGCGTGCGCTCGACGAACTGGCCGCCGAACGTCGGCTGCCGGTGCTGGGCTGACGAGTTCTGGAGGGCTCCGATACGACGATGACGGTGCCCGGAATGAGTAGATCCCCGCGTAAATCGCTGTTGAGGCGACGCCCCAGGCGCCGCTTTCCCCTGCTGCGCGCCACCGCAGAGCTGCTCAACGCCGCCAACGGCGTGCAGCCGCTGGGCCGCGAAGGCTACATCACGCTGCCGGTGTTCGCGTTCGGCTGGCCGACCACCGAGGCCGCTCCGCTGTATCTGATCGGGTCGGTGCTCGACGCGATCCGGCGCGGGTTGCGCGGCGACTTCCGCGGTGCGCGGGCCCGAATCGCGTTGGTGCTCACCGTGATCGCGTGGGGGCTGCTGGGGCTGATCAGCTACCGCAACGCGAAGTCGAGGCCGTACTTCGAGGAGCCGCTGCGCGAGGTGCTCGGCGACGACTACAAGCAGGTCGCGGCGACCTCGCAGCCGATGCGGCGGCGCCGCCCGCGCATCGGGGCGCCGCCCAACGAGCTGATCCGCCGGCGCTACGTCGAGAAGACCAACACCGTGCAGTACGGCCCGCACGGGCGGGCCAACCGCGCCGACATCTGGCGCCGCGCGGACCTGCCGCGCGACGCGAAGGCTCCGGTGCTGCTGCAGGTGCCGGGCGGGGCGTGGGCGATCGGCATGCGTCGCCCGCAGGCCTATCCGCTGATGAGCCACATGGCCGAGCGCGGGTGGGTGTGCGTTTCGATCAGCTACCGGGTCAGCCCGCGCAACACGTGGCCGGCACACATCGTCGACGTCAAGCAGGCGCTGGCGTGGATCAAGGAGAACATCGCCGACTACGGCGGGGATCCGGACTTCGTCGCGATCACCGGCGGCTCGGCGGGTGGGCACCTGTCGTCGCTGGCGGCGCTGACACCCGACGATCCGCAGTGGCAGCCGGGTTTCGAGGACGCCGACACGTCGGTGGTGGCGGCGGTCCCGATCTACGGCCGCTACGACTGGGTGTCCGGCCGGGGCCCGGGACGCCGAGAGTTCATCGCGTTCCTGCAGAAGTTCGTGGTCAAGAAGAAGATCACCGAACACCACCAGGTCTTCGTGGACGCCTCGTCGATCATGCGGTTACGCCCTGATGCGCCACCGTTTTTCATCCTGCACGGCCAGGACGACTCGATCATCCCGGTGCCGGAGGGCCGCGAGTTCGCCGAGAAGCTCAAGGCGGTCTCGGAGTCGACGGTCATCTACGCCGAGATCCCGCACGCCCAGCACGCGTTCGACTTCTACGGTTCACCGCGCGCGCACTACACCGCCGAGGCGGTGGAGAAGTTCCTGTCCTGGGTGCACGCGAAGTACCAGCAGGGCAAGCCAGCCGAGCCCGTCGGCTGAGCCGACTAGTGAGCCCGCTATTGAGCCATAGCTGATTCGACGACGGTCAGTTCCTCGGAAAGCCCGGCGGCACGGCGGATCTCGACGAACGCGTCGATCATCGCGTCGGTAAGCTCGTGCGGATCCTCCAGCGTTGAGCCGTCGGAGAGCACCGAGATGTTGAGCTGGTCGACGTAGCTCCACACCGTGATGTTGAGTCCGCTGCCCGTGGTGAGCGGGCCGACGGAGTAGATCTCGGTGACAAGCGCACCACCCACCCGGCCCGGCTCGCGGGGTCCGGGCACGTTGGAGATCGGCAGGTTCAGGATCTTGTTCTGCCCGTCCTTTTCGGCCAGCCAGCGGAACAGCTTCTCCGTCGGCGCCTGCGGCATGTACGCCGACCACCGGCTGACCAGCTCGGGCCCCATCAGATGATGGGTGTCCTTGGCGTCGGAGGCGGCCTCGTGCACGGCACGGACCCGCTCGAGCGGATCGGCCAGCTGGATCGGCACCGTCATCATCACACCGCTGAAGTAGTTGCCGGAGATGCGGTCCGGCGAGAAGTCGAAACTGACCGGCACAGAGGCCAACAGCGGATGGTCGGCGTGACCGTCGTACTTCACCGACAGCTCCCGCAGCGCACCCGCGGAGATCGCCAGCACCATGTCGTTGATCGTCACGCCGAGATGCTTGGCGGTCTGCTTGATGTCGGCCAGCGCCAGGGTCGCGGTCGCGAACTTGCGCTGCCCGTCGATGCGGTGGTTCATGAACGACGGCGGCGGGGTGAACGGCCGCGTCAGCTCCGGTGACAGCTTCTTGGGGCTGCGCCGCACCCGCTGGAGACCCTTCGCGGTGTAGCTCATGACGCTCGGAATCCGGCCGATCTGGCGCATGTGGTCGGCGAACGCCGTGCGCACCAGCTCCGCCTTCGACGGCGGCGGATCGGTGGGATACGAGTCGCGCTCATCCGGGCCGGCCTGCAGATCCATCCCGCGCGCAAGCAGATTCGCCGAGGCCACCCCGTCGGCCAGGGCGTGGTGGATCTTGCCGAGCACCGCGATACGCCCGCCGGCCAGGCCCTCGATGAAGTACATCTCCCACAGCGGCCGGCTGCGGTCCAGCGGGGTGCTGGCGATCCGGCCGACCGCCTCGTCGAGCTCGCGCCGCCCGCCCGGCGGGTCGACCCGCCACGGCCGGACGTGGTACTCGATGTCGACCTCGCAGTTCTCCCGCCACATCGGATGGTGGAACTTGAACGGGATGTCGACGAGCTCGTACCGGAACGGTTCGAGTTTGTAGAGCCGGCGGTGGATCACCTGCCGGAACTCGTCGATACCGAACTTGCGGCCCTCCTCAAGCCCGGACAGGTCGATGACCGCGAGCTTGAGGGTGTGCATGTGCACCGTCGGTGTCTCGGTGTAAAGCAGGATCGCGTCCCACCCGCTGAGCCTTTTCACCACGCACCCACTTTCCGCAGGCGCCTAGATAACCTCTTTGGCGCCGATCAACGCACGCCTCCGGTGAATCTGGTTGAGGAACAACCCGATTCCCATCGACGCCGAACCGGTCCTGGCGCCGTCGGTCATGTCGAACGCATGACCGGCGCCCGGTAGTTCAACGTAGCTGACGGCCGACCGTGACACAGCACGAAGGCGCTCCACGAACGCACGGGCCTGTTCGACCGGGATGACGCTGTCGCCGGTGCCGTGCACCACCAGGAACGGCGGTGCGTCCGGGTGCACCCGCGCGATCGGGGACGCATCGCGGAACACCTCGGGGCGGTCATCGATCTTGTGGCCCACCACGAACCGCTCCAGGAAGTCGACGAAGCGCATCCGCTCCTCGGTGGAGCGGTCCTCCCAGTCGTAGCGACCGTAGATGCCGACGACCGCGTCCACCGACGTGTCCGAGCCCTCCGGCAGTTCCTCCTGGAACTCCGGAGCGTTGCCGGTGAGCCCGGCCAGCGAGGCGAGATGCCCACCGGCCGAGGCACCGGCGATCGCGACGAAATCGCGGTCGCCGCCGAACTTGTCGACGTTCGCCCGTGCCCACGCGATCGCGGTCTTGACGTCGACCAGGTGCGCGGGCCACTTGTGCTGCGGTGCGACCCGGTAGTCGATGGACAGACACACCCAGCCGCGCTCGGCCAGGTGCGACATCAGCGCGTAGCCCTGCAGCATGCGGCTGCCGTGCACCCACGCCCCGCCCGGCACGAAGATCAGCACCGGCGCCGGCTCGGCGGGCAGCTCCTTGGGGCGCCAGACGTCGAGCAGCTGCGTCGGCCGCGGCCCGTACCGCACCGAGCTGCGGTACACGTGGCGGCGGTGCTCGTGCATCCGCCACAGCGGCGGCAGCGGATCCGGTGCCGGCCACACGACGTCGAGGTCGGCGGGGTCGACGACGCTGCGCAGCGCAGCCTGGGTGACGGCGTTGGTGGCGTCGCGTTCGGCGCGGCGCGCCTCGACGGCCCCGGGCCGCAGCCAGGACTTTGCCGTGCCCTCCATGAAGGCCGGCAGGTTGCGGGTGCCCCAGACGGTCATCGCGGCCGCGGTGCTCAGCGGTTCCAGATGCTTGCCGACGACGGGCAGCGAAGCCGACGCCGCACCCAGCGCGAGCATGTAGTCCGAGGGGCCGGCGGTCAGCAACCGCGTCGCACGTGTCAGCCAGGTCGGGGCCGAGGGACGTACCCCAGGTCGCACGGTCATGGCGCGACTGTACCCCCAGCGACGTCGCTGGGACGGAGGCATTGGCCGAAGTGTCTACCGTTGAGTTTTCGACAGAAGTGTGGGCCAGGTCACGCAGCCGTCTGACCTGCAGCTAAGGTCATGGCTGCGCAAACCCCGACGAAGAGGACTTTGACTGTGGGCAAGTCGGCACTCGCCATCACCGAAGAGCACATCGACCTGGCCGACTCCGTGTTCGGCCAGCTCAACCGGGTTGACAGCCGCGCCGCCGCGCGGGCCACGCTGGACGGCGGACCGTCGCACCCGGCCGAGATCTGGTCGGCCGCCGCGGACCTGGGGTGGACGGGGCTGGCTATCTCCGAGGATCACGGCGGCTCGGGCTTCGGGCTGGCCGAGTTGGCGGTGGTGCTGGAGGCGCAGGGCCACGAGCTGACCCCCGGGCCGTTCCTGCCGACGGTTTCCGCGGCGGTGGTCATCGACCGCTGTGGATCGGATTCGCTTCGCGCCGCGCTTCTTCCGGGCCTGGCCGACGGCAGCACCGTTGCCGCGCTGGCGGCCTCGGGCACGGTGAGCGTCGGCGCCGACCTGGTGGTGACCGGGGAGAGCCCGGCCGTGCTCGGCGCACCCGACGCCGCGCTGCTGGTCGCGATCGCCGGCGACGACGTCGTGGTGGTCGACGCGGGTGCCGACGGCGTGACGATCACCCCGCTGGAGTCGATCGACACCACGCGCAGTCTGGGCGCGGTGGCCTTCGAGGGTGTCACGGTCACCGAGGACCGGGTAATGCGCGGCGCGGCCCGCAAGGCGCGCACCGTGTTTCGGATCCTGACCTCGGCCGAGGCGGTCGGTGTGAGCTGGGCGGCGATGGAGATGGCCGTCGACTACGCCAAGGTGCGCGAGCAGTTCGGCCGCACGATCGGCACGTTCCAGGCGGTCAAGCACCACGCCGCCAACATGCTCGTCAACGCCGAGGCCACCACCGCCGCGGCGTGGGACGCCGCCCGCGGCGACGATCTCGACGGCGTCTGGTTCGCCGCCGCCGTCGCCGCCTCCAACGCGATCCGCACACAGATCTTCAACGCGCAGACCAACATTCAGCTGCACGGCGGCATCGGGTTCACGTGGGAGCACGATGCGCACCTGTACCTGCGGCGGGCACGCACGCTGGCCGCGCTGATGGCCGAGGCGGGCGACCCGCTGGTCGACGTGGTCGAGGGCCAGCGCAGCGGGCAGGCGCACGGTGCGACGTTCACGCTGCCGCCGGAGGCCGAGGAGTTCCGCGCGCAGGCCCGCGATGCCGTCGCCAAGCTGAAGTCGCTGCCCGCCGACCAGCAGCGCGATTTCCTGGTCGACTCCGGATATCTCGTGCCGCACTGGCCGAAACCGTGGGGTCGCGCCGCGGGGGTGCTCGAGCAGTTGGTGATCGAGGAGGAGTTCGCCGGTATCGAGCGCCCGGACATGGGCATCACCGGGTGGGTGACGTTGACGATCGCCCAGGCCGGCACCGACGAGCAGCGGGAACGCTGGGTGGAGCCGGTACTGCGCGGTGAGGTGATGTGGTGCCAGCTGTTCAGCGAGCCCAACGCCGGGTCGGACGCCGCCGCGGTGCGCACGTCGGCGAAGAAGGTTGACGGCGGCTGGCGGGTGACCGGGCAGAAGGTGTGGACCAGCCTGGCGCACATGTGCCAGTGGGGCCTGGCGACCGTGCGCACCGATCCCGACGCACCCAAGCACGCGGGCGTGACGATGATGGCGATCGACATGAACGCCCCTGGCGTGACGGTGAATCCGCTGCGCGGGCTGACCGGGCACGCACACTTCAACGAGGTGTTCTTCGACGACGTGTTCGTGCCGGACTCCGACGTCGTCGGCGACGTGAACAAGGGGTGGCTGGTGGCCCGCGCGACACTGGGCAACGAGCGCATCTCGATCGGCGGCGGCTCCGGTGGCGCAACGGGTTTCACCGCCGACGATCTGATCACGCTGCTCGACGGCGCCCCCGCCGACGTCCGCGCGCAGTACGTGCGGCGCGCCGGTGAGGTGCTGGCCGAGACGCACACGCTGCGGCTGCTGAACCTGCGCCGGATCAGCAGGGCGATCGCCGGTTCCGAACCGGGCCCCGAGGGCAATGTCACCAAGCTGCTGCTGGCCGAGGCGGGGCAGCGGATGACCGAGCTGGCGATGGAGCTGGCGGGGTCGGCCGCGGTCTCCGGGCAGACGCCGACGCTGACGCAGTCCTACCTGGGCAACCGCGCGATGACGATCGCCGGCGGCACGTCGGAGATCACCCGCAACACCATCGCCGAGCGGATCCTGGGGCTGCCGCGCGATCCCCTGCTGAAGTAGTCAGGCGAGCAGCGTGATCCCGCCGACGATCAGCGCGGCGACCTTGACCAGCTCCAGGCCGACGTAGACGTAGTGGGCGCGGGAGCGTCCGCCCGGGTCGGTGCCGTTGGGTGCCGCCAGCACCGCGTCGGAGCGGCGGGTCAGCGCGGGCCGCACCCCCACCAGCTGGGCGATCAGCGTGACGATCGCGACGCCGACGGCCACCATCGCGGTCGTCGTCGGCGGGTCGATCACCAAGGCGGCGACCAGGATCAGCGCCAGCACCACCTCGACCGTGTTGAGGGCGCGGAACACCAGTCGGCCGATGCCGAGGCCGATCTGCAGGGTGACGTGCGGGGCGCGGAACTTCAGCGGCGCCTCGATGAACGAGATGGCCAGCACCATGCCCAGCCAGACGAAGATGACGGCGACGGCGGTCGCGTGGGCGGTACTCATGCTTCCTCCCTCGACGTGAGTGTGGCGATGCACAGTCCGGGTTCGGCGAACGGGATCAGCCCGTCCACGGTGATCGGAGCCCGCCACGCGGCCAGCGCCTCCTGCATGAGGCCGAGGTGGACGGGGCAGACGACATCACGGTGGCTGGCGGCGAGTTCGAGGAACGGGCAGTTGCGCAGCGCGATGTCGCCGAGTTGCCCGCGGTGCGGGCGGTACTCGGGGGCGAACCCGAGCCCGTCGAGCAGGTCGGTGAGCCGGGTGACGGCGGCACCGCTGGTGGAGGCCTTCGCGGTGTCGACGCTGGCGGTGGCCCAGGCCCGGCCGGCCTCGACGGCCCGGCGGCGGGAGTCACGCTGACGGGTCAGCGCGTCGGCGAGCACACCGGCGAGCATGCGGTAGTCGCGAGGTCCGTCGGGATCCATCCCCGAGGTGGCGCGGAACATCATCGGGGGTCGCCCGGGTTTGGTGCGGTTGGGCGGCAGCATCTCGGCGCGGCCCCGCTTGACCAGCGTCTCCAGGTGGAAGCGCGCGGTATTCGGGTGAATCGACAGCCGGTCGGCGACGTCGGCGATGCTCAGCGGCGCGTCGGCGGACCGCAGCACCGCGAGCACGTCCTCGCGTCGTCCTCCCTCGCGGGCGGGCACGGCTACTCGTCCAGGGTGAGGGCCGCACGCGGACACTCGGCGACGGCCTTTCGGGCGTTCTCCCACTCGGCTTGCGGCACCGGGTCGAGTTTCACGACGGAGTAGTCGTCGTCATCGAGTTCGAACACCGCGGGCGCGTACTTCACGCAGATCGCGTTGCCCTCGCACCGGTCGCGGTCGACGCTGACTCGCATGGCATGCCCTCCCGAGTTTCTACAAGAGCACTTTGTATAAACAATACGCCCTGCCGCGGCAGTTGGTTCGACTTGGGTACTCGCGGGCACGGTTGCGGCAATACTTGGCGCATGCCTGCCAGCGACGTCCATCCCGACCTGCGCCGCGCCGCGCGGTTCATCCCCAAGCAGCTCGTCTCCCCGGTGACGCTGCCCATGCTGCGGATCGCCACGCGCCGGCTGGGCAGGCACGTTCCCCGCGACGTCGAGGTGCTCACCCTGCCCTCCGGCGTCGGCGTGCGGCTGCACCGGCCGCCGACGGCCGCCGGGCCCGGGCCTGCGCTGCTGTGGATCCACGGCGGCGGCTACGTGATCGGCCACCCGGCCCAGGATGACGAGTTCTGCCGCCGCTACGCACGACGGCTGGGCGCCACGGTGGCGGCGGTGAATTACCGGCTGGCTCCCGAGAATCCGTATCCGGCGTCGCTGGAGGACTGCTATACGGCGCTGAAGTGGTTGGCCGCGCTGCCGGGGGTGGATCGGTCCCGGGTGGCGATCGGCGGCGGCAGCGCAGGCGGCGGTCTGGCCGCGGCCCTGGCGCTGCTGGCCCGCGACCGCGGCGAAATCCCGCTGGCCGCACAGCTGCTGGTGTACCCGATGCTCGACGACCGCACCGTCGCGGACAAACCGGGCGTGCGGCTGTGGAACGGGTCCAGCAACAGGTTCGGCTGGCGGGCCTATCTCGGCAACGCCGACCCCGACATCGCGGTGCCCGCCCGGCGCACCGATCTCAGCGGTCTGCCACCGGCCTGGATCGGGGTCGGCACCCTGGATCTGTTCCACGACGAGGACCTCGCCTACGCCGAGCGGCTGCGCGCCGCCGGGGTGCCCTGCGAGGTGGAGGTCGTCGAGGGCGCGTTCCACGGGTTCGACGCCGTCGCGCAGAAAGCGCCGGTCTCCCAACGGTTCTTCGACAGCCAGTGCGCGTGGTTGCAGCGCGCGCTGTCCCCCGCGGCGGCCTAGCGGACGAACACCGGGCGCCCCGCCACCAGGGTGGCCGCCACCAGGCCGGCATCCAGCGCGTCGAGCACCTCTGCGGGGGATCCGTCGAGCAGCACGAGGTCGGCCGGTGCCCCGGGGGCGATGACGCGGCGCCGGGCGGGGTGCTCGGCCGTGCCGAGGAACATCGTCAGCGCCGCGCGCGGCGACACCCGCTCGTCGGCGCCGAGCACCGGGCCGCTCGCGGTGGTGCGTGCCACCGCCGCCCGCATCGCCGCCCACGGGTCGCCGTCGCCGAACGGGGTGTCCGTCGACAATGCCACCGGCACACCGGCTTTCAGAAGGGAGGCGACCCGCCAGAGTTCGCGGTGCTCGGCGGCGGGCACGTCGACGAGGTACTGGTCGCCGCGTTCGGTGACGAAGTTGGGTTGCGTCACCACCGTCGCGCCGGAGGCGGCCAGCGCCGCGAGGCTGTCGTCGGGCACGATGGCGGCGTGTTCGATGCGGTCGCCGGGCCGGGTTCCGGCGGCCTGTAGCGCCGCGAGCGTGACGACGAGCTGTGCGGCGGTCACGCAGTGCACCGCGACCGGGATGTCCTCGGCGTGACGGGCGGTGATCCACCCGCTCAGCGCGTCGAGGTCGAGGTCGGTGTCGTGCAGGATCCGCTTGCCCGGGGCCAGGCAGTGCACCCGTTGCAGCACAGCGGAGTTCGCGGTCAGCGCGGCGACGTCGGCGGGCGCGAGGTCCGGGGTGGCGTCGGTGACGCCGGTGACGCCGAACGCCGCGAGCCGGCGGCTGACGTCACCGATCGGGATCTCGTTGCGCGGCAGCGTGTCCGACCAGCCGTGGTCATCGCTGCGCAGGCGCCCGTCGGGGTGGTCCGCCAGCCCGAGCCTGGCCAGGCCGGCGGTGTTGACGGTCCACAGCACGCCGCTGCGGTGCTGGACCCGCACCGGCACCGGCGGCGACAGCTCGTCGAGCAGGGCGCGGTCCAGCGGCCCGGCGACCGCCTCGTGGTAGCCCACGGCGCGGATCCACCCGTCGCCGCCGATCGGGGCGCGAGCCAGCGCCTCGGCGAGCCCGGTCCGGTCCCGCACCTCGCCCGGCCCGACCCGCACCGAGGTCAGCGCCGCCGCGGCCGCGTGCAGGTGCACGTGGTGGTCGTGCAGGCCGGGGATGACGGTGCGCCCGTGCGCGTCGAAAACCTGTTCGCCGGGCCGGGTTTCGAGGTCCGCACCGACGGCGGCGATGGTCCCGTCGACACGGATGTCGACCACGGTGCCGTCGAGCAGCGTGGCTCCCCGGATCAGCACGCCGCGCGCAATCGTCGCTGGACCAGGTCGTCGACCTCATCGTTGTCCGCGCCCAGTGCGGCGGCCTGGCCCGGAATGTCCGGGGCGGTGGCGCAGTCGGTTTCACCGGCGTCGTCGTGGTCGGCGTAGGTCGCTGCGACGGCGGCCATCGACATCTCGATCAGCTCGCCACCGCCGTTGCGCAGCGACTGAGCGACCGCCAGTGCGGCTTCCAACCCGGTGAGCGGATCGGCGATCGCGTCGCCGCAGAACGTCGGGGCGTCGTGGTCGCCGCCCACCAGCCCGCCGGCGACGGCGGCGTCGTCGCCGAACGCCACCCAGTTGGCTCGCTCACCGTCGGTGCCGTGCCCGGTGATGCGCAACCACACCCGCCCGTCGCGGGCGGCCACGTCGGTGGGGCCGAGGCCGCGGCGGGTCAGCGCTGCCGGCCGGGACGACTCGATCACAACGTCGGCCGCGCCCAGCAGTGCCCGCAGCCCGTCGGGTTTCGCGAAATCCGCGAGGTACGAGAGTTTTCCGGCATTCATCCAGTCGAAGAACTGCTGCGGTCCACCGCGCGACCCGTCCGGGCGGGCCGCGCTCTCCACCTTGACGACGGTGGCGCCGGCACGCGCCAGCAGATGTCCGCACAGCGGGCCGGCCCACATCGCCGACAGGTCGGCGACCAGCAGCCCGGCCGGGTCACGCGCGACGGTCGCCGCGCCGAACGGATAGCTGCGCGGCGACTCGGCGGGCGCCTCGGCGAGGGCGGCGGCCGGCAACCCCAGCAGCCGGGCCCGGTCGGTGACCTCGACCGCGTCGAGCCCGGCGGCCCATGACTGCACCGCGGTCCAGGGGTCGTCCACCCGGTCGGCCTCGACGAGGGCGGGCACGGTGTCGATGTCGTCGTCACGGGACAGGGTGAGCGCGCACCAGCCGTCGCGGCTGGGCATCAGCCTGGTCGCGCCGCCGGCCGACGCGCGTCCGCGCGGGGCGTGGCCGAGCAGCGCGGCGCGCCCGCCGATCAGCTCGGCGGCGTCCACGTCTGCGCCGGTCAGGGCCGCGAATGCGGCGGCGGTGCGCCGTGCCCGGTCGAGCACGGCGGTCGGGACGACCAACGACGTCACAGCCCCATTGTGCGGGCCGCGCTCAGAAGTGCAGCACGGTGTACCGCCAGTCGAGCACCTCACGGTCCGGTTCGCCGACCGCGTGCACCACCGAACGCAGGGACAACAGGCCGCCGCGACCGTCGGGCAGCGGCGTCGCCTGCTCGATGTGCAGCTCGCTGTAGAGCGTGTCGCCCTCGTGCACCGGGCCGGTGTGATCGCATGACTGCCAGCCCAGCACCGTCACCAGGTTCGGCAACAGCCGGGTGGCCTGGGCGAACGCCAACCCGATGGTGTGCCCGCCGTAGACCAGGCGTTGCCCGCCGACCCGCCAATCGTGGTGGGTGGCAGCGATGTTCAGCGACAGCCGGGCCAATTCGGGGGCGCTGCTGACCACGTCGGCGCTGCTGTGCAGCACGGTGCCCGCCCAGTCCGGGTCGAACCGGGGGCCGGGGACCCGGGCACGGAAGGCCTCGGCGTCCCAGTCCGCGGTGGGATCGGGGGCGGGTGCGATGTCGGCGCCGACGGTGGACAGGTCGTCGGCGCGGCCGGTGTCGCCGGCGCCGTCGCTCAGCGGCAGCATGGCGCACCGGTAGAAGTCGAGCACCAGGCGTTCGTGCTGGTCGACGGTCGTCATCCGCAACGCCGCCAGACCCGTGGGAGCCCGGCCGGGCTTGGCCGAGTTCTGTTTGAGCCCAACAACTTCGGTGCGTGTGAACAGGGTGTCGCCGATCTTGGGGAAGCGGTGGAACGTCAGCCCGCGGTAGAACAGGTTGGCCTTGACCCGCTGGGTGACCAGCGTGGTCTGGCCGATCGCCACGTCGCACACCAGCGCCGGGTGGGCCAGCGCGCCGGGCGACCCGGTCACCGCCGCCGCCAGCTCGGCATCCAGGGACAGGCGCAGGCGGTCACCGAGGATCGACTGGTGCACCGCGGCGGCACCGTCGGTCAGCGTCATCGCCGGGGCGGTGTCGAAGACCTGCCCGACCTCGAGTTCGTCGAAAAAAGGCCCGCTCACGGCTGCTCACTCTGGCATTGGGCCGGATAAAGTGTCAATATGGCCGTACATATGAGCACACTCACCGATGAAGAGACCATGCTCGTCGCCACCGTGCGGGAGTTCATCGACCGCGAGGTCAAGCCGCGGGTGCGCGAGGTCGAGCACGCCAACGAGTACCCCGAGGCGTGGATCGAGCAGATGAAGCAGATCGGCATCTACGGCCTGGCCGTGCCCGAGGAGTACGGCGGCAACCCGGTGTCGATGCCCTGCTACGTCGAGGTCACCCAGGAGTTGTCCCGCGGCTGGATGAGCCTGGCCGGGGCGATGGGCGGGCACACCGTCGTCGCCAAGATCCTCACGCTGTTCGGCACCGAGGAACAGAAGCGCAGGTACCTGCCGGCGATGGCCACCGGCGAGATCCGCGCGACCATGGCGCTGACCGAACCCGGCGGCGGGTCGGACCTGCAGAACATGACGACCACCGCGCTACCGTCCGAGGGCGGCGGGCTGACCATCAACGGTGCCAAGACGTGGATCTCCAACGCCCGCCGCTCGGGGCTGATCGCGTTGCTGTGCAAGACCGATCCCACCGCCCAGCCGCGGCACAAGGGCATCTCGGTGGTCCTCGTCGAGCAGGGCACGACGGGGCTGTCGGTGTCACGCGATCTGCCCAAACTCGGCTACAAGGGCGTGGAGTCGTGCGAGCTGGTCTTCGACGACTGCCGGGTGCCCGCGTCGGCGATCCTCGGCGGCGAGCCCGGCAAGGGCTTCGCGCAGATGATGAAAGGCCTGGAGACCGGGCGCATCCAGGTCGCCGCCCGCGCGCTGGGAGTGGCCACCGCCGCCCTGGAGGACGCCCTGGCCTACGCCCAGCAGCGGGAGAGCTTCGGCCAACCGATCTGGAAGCACCAGTCGGTGGGCCACTACCTGGCCGACATGGCCACCAAGCTCACCGCCGCCCGCCAGCTCACCCGCTACGCCGCCGAACGCTACGACAGCGGCCAGCGCTGCGACATGGAGGCCGGGATGGCCAAGCTGTTCGCCTCCGAGGTGGCCATGGAGATCGCGCTGAACGCGGTGCGCATCCACGGCGGCTACGGCTACTCCACCGAGTACGACGTGGAGCGCTACTTCCGCGACGCCCCGCTGATGATCGTCGGCGAGGGCACCAACGAGATCCAGCGCAACGTCATCGCCTCGCAACTGGTGGCCCGGGGCGGCCTGTAACCGGATGAAACCCGCCTACCAGGTGCTGCGGGACCGGCTGCGCGACGAGATCGCCGCCGGCCGCTACCGCGACGGGACCCGGCTCCCGACCGAGTCGGAACTCGTTGCCTCACACGGGGTATCGCGGCAGACGGTGCGACGGGCGTTCCAGGACCTGGTCGCCGAGGGAGTGGTGTACCGGATACCGGGGCGAGGCACCTACGCGCGCGAACCCGATCACCGCTACCTGCGTCAGTTCGGGTCGATCGAGGACCTGATGAGCTTCTCGGTCGACACCACGATGGAGGTGCTGACCGGACTGCGGCGGCGGGTCGACGTGGACGCGGCCGCCCGGCTGCGGCTGGTCGACGACGTCGTCCACACGGTGGAGTTCCGCCGCCTGCACGACGGGATTCCGTTCGTGCGCACCGTCGTTCATCTGGTGCCCGCGGTGGCGTCGAAGGTGTCGGCGGCACCTGAACTGGCCGACGGGGCGGTCGGCAGACAGACCGTCATCGGGGTGATCGAGCCGCACCTGGACCAGCCGATCACCGAAGCGGCGCAGTCAATCACGGTCGCACCCGCCGACGCGGCGGTGGCCGACGCGGTGGGCTGCGCGGTCGGACACCCGATGCTGCGGGTCGACCGACTCTACTCCGACGCCGACGGCCGGCCGGTCGAGTTCTCGGTCAGCCACTTCCTGCCCGAGCAGTACACCTACCGCGTCACCCTGCGCCGGGCCCGCTAACCCCGGGGGGCGATTTGGGTGTAGATAGTCGCGCCCAGCGCAACTAACTACACCGAAATCGCTTAGAGGATGGCGTCGATCAGACCCCAGCGCAGCGCGGTCTGCGGGTCGATCGTGCGACCGGACAGCACCAGATACGCGGTGCGCCAGCGGCCGATGCGCCTGGTGACGCTGACGGTGCCGCCCGCCCCGGGGATCAGGCCGAGGGTGAGCTCCGGAAGCCCGAACACCGCGTCGGCCGTCGACTCCACGCGGCCGCAGAACGACGCCATCTCCAGCCCGCTGCCCAGCACCTGGCCGTGCACCCTGGCTCGGCATTTATCGCCCAGGCGCGCAGCCAGTTCCGCCAACACCAGCGCCGGGCTGTAGCGGGTGCGGGCGAAGTGGGCGCTGGCCGGATCGTCGAAGCTGCCGAACTCGCCGAGATCACCGCCGCTGCAGAACGACGGGCCGTTGCCGGACAGCACCACTTCGGTGACCGACGGGTCCACCCGCGCCACCTCCAGCGCCTCCAGCAGCGCGGCGCGCGCATCGGTGGAGAACGCGTTGTGCCGCTGCGGGCGGTTGAACCGCACATGCAGGGTGTCGCCGTCGCGTTCGGCCACAACGGGATCCGGTAGCAGCGGCGCTTCGGCGGGGCCGCGTTCGTCGAGCCAGCGCGCGAACTCCGGACCCGACTGCAGCGTCGAGTACGCCAGCGACTCGGTGATGACGCCGTTGAACACCGGCGCCGCCGGGTCGAAGGCACGCAGCACGTCGTCGCAGATACCCGCCGCATGCGGCCAGCGCTCACAGCGTTCCCGCAGTTCGTCGAGGGCGTCGGACACCGACGGCACCGTCACCGCCCGGGGATCGTCGAGATCGTCCGCTGTCAGCGTGAAAGTTGCTCTGTCCGTGGGCGATCCGATCGCGACCAGTATGCCCCCGGCCAGTTCGACCGTCGTTGTCACGAGTACTTCTTGATCAGCTCCTGCTTGTACAGCTTGCCGGCGTCGGTGCGCGGCAGCTGCGCCTCGAACGCGATGGAGCGCGGGCACTTGTAGTGCGCCAGGCGATCCCGGATCCAGGCGATCAGCTCCTCACCGAACTCCGGTGTGGCGTCGGCGGGATCGACGGTCTGCACGACGGCGTGCACCTTCTGGCCCATCTCCTCGTCGGGGATGCCGAACACCGCCGCGTCGGCCACCTTCGGGTGGGTGACGAGCAGGTTCTCGGCCTCCTGCGGGTAGATGTTCACGCCGCCGGAGATGATCATGTGGTGCCTGCGGTCGGTCAGGTAGAGGAAGCCCTCCTCGTCGACGTAGCCGACGTCGCCGACGGTCATCCAGCCGTGCTCGTTGCGCGACTTGGCGGTCTTCTCCGGGTCGTTGAGGTACTCGAACGTGTTACCGCCCTCGAAGTAGATCTCGCCGGGTTCGCCCGGGGGCAGTTCGTTGCCGTTCTCGTCGAGGATGTGCACCTTGCCCGTCATCGGCTTGCCGACCGACCCCGGATGCTTGAGCCAGTCCTCGGCGCTGATCAGCGTCGAACCGTGGGCCTCCGAGGACGCGTAGTACTCGTCGACGATCGGACCCCACCAGTCGATCATCGCCTTCTTGACCTCGACCGGGCACGGCGCCGCCGCGTGGATGACCCGCTTGAGGCTGGACACGTCGTACTTGGCGCGGACCTCCTCGGGCAGCTTGAGCATCCGGGTGAACATCACCGGGACGAACTGTCCGTGGGTGACGCCGTAGCGCTGGATGGCGTCCAGGGTGCCCTCGGCGTCGAACTTCTCCATCACCACCGTGGTGTGGCCCGCGGCCTGCACCGTCATCGACCACACCAGCGGCGCCGTGTGGTACAGCGGTGCGGGGCTCAGGTACACCGAGTTCGGCTCCATCCACACCGCCACGAGCATCGTCATCAGGCCCGGGGCCTCCGACGGCGGCAGGTGCGGCAGGGCGCGCTTGATGCCCTTGGGCCGGCCGGTGGTGCCCGACGAGTACTGCAGCACGTCACCCTCGATCTCGTCGGCGATCGGGGTGTCCGGGTAGCCGGCGACGCACTCGGGGTAACGCTCCCAGCCGTCCAGGTCGCTGGCGGCGCTTGTCGCCGACCCGTCGGCTCCGTCGGCGATGAGCAGGAACTCCGGCAGCCCGTTGGGCAGCTCGGCCGCCAGGCCCTCGAGGACGGGGCGCATCGCCTTCGAGCCGATGATGCCCTTGGCGTTGCTGTTGTCGATGATGTAGGCCGCCTCGGCCGCGGTCAGGTGCGTGTTGATCGGCACGTAGTACAGCCCGCTGCGCCGCGCCGCCCACATCACGGCGTGCATGTGCTCGTTGTTCTCCATGACGACGGCAACGGTGTCGCCCTCGACGAACCCGTGCTTGCGGAAGTGGTGGGCCAGACGGTTGGCGCGGGCCTCCAGCTCGGCGAACGTCACGACCGTGCCGCTCGGATACATGATGATGGCGGGCTTGTCCGGCGTCGCCTCGGCATGTTCGCGGATCTGCATGAACTGACTTTACGACGCCGCTAATTGACACGTGTCAAGAGGGGTGAACTGCGGTGTCCCACACGCCCGGAGCACCCCCTGAACAGCACTATGCGCACGCTCACCGAGCGGTGAACGTGCGCATAGTGTCGAAATTCAGCGGCGTGTCGTGTGCAGACCCGCACGCTCGCGGCCGGAGAGGGGTCAGCCCTCGGCGTCGATGCGGTGCTTGAGGGCGTCGAACTCGTCCTTGATACCCGTCGGGAGCTTCTCGCCGACGAACTCGAACCACTCCTCGATCAGCGGGATCTCCTGACGCCACTCGTCGACGTTGACCGCCAGCGCGGCGTCCACGTCGGACTTGTCGACGTCCAGGCCGCTCAGGTCGAGGTCGTCGGCGGTCGGCACGATGCCGATCGGGGTGGTGCGGCCGTTGGCCTTGCCCTCGATCCGCTCGATGACCCACTTCATCACGCGGCTGTTCTCACCGAAGCCCGGCCACAGGAAGCGACCGTCGTCGCCGCGACGGAACCAGTTGACGAAGAAGATCTTCGGCATCTTCGCCTCGTCGGACTGCTTGCCGATGTCGATCCAGTGCGCGAAGTAGTCGCCGACGTTGTAGCCCAGGAACGGCAGCATGGCCATCGGGTCGCGGCGCACGGTGCCGACCTTGCCCTCGGCGGCGGCCGTCTGCTCGGAGCCCATGGTGGCACCCAGGAACACGCCGTGCTTCCAGTCGCGGGCCTGGGTCACCAGCGGCACCGTGGTCTTGCGGCGGGCGCCGAACAGGATCGCCGAGATCGGCACACCCTGCGGATCGTCCCACTCCGGCGCCAGCGTCGGGCACTGCGACATCGGAGTGCAGTAGCGCGAGTTCGGGTGCGCGGCCGGGGTGCCCGACTCGGGCGTCCAGTCCTGGCCCTTCCAGTCGATCAGGTGCTGCGGGTCGCCCTCGAGGCCCTCCCACCAGACGTCGCCGTCGTCGGTCAGCGCGACGTTGGTGAACACCGTGTTGCCGGCCGAGATGGTCTTCATGGCGTTCGGGTTCGACGACCAGTTGGTGCCCGGCGCGACGCCGAAGAACCCGAACTCGGGGTTCACCGCGTACAGGCGGCCGTCCTTGCCGAACCGCATCCAGGCGATGTCGTCGCCGATGGTCTCGGCGCGCCAGCCCGGGATGGTCGGCTGCAGCATTGCGAGGTTGGTCTTACCGCACGCCGACGGGAACGCCGCGGCGATGAAGTACGCCTTGTTCTCCGGGCTGATCAGCTTGAGGATCAGCATGTGCTCGGCGAGCCAGCCCTCGTCGTGGGCCATCGCCGAGGCGATGCGCAGCGAGTAGCACTTCTTGCCCAGCAGCGCGTTGCCGCCGTAACCCGAGCCGTAGCTCCAGATCTCGCGGGTCTCCGGGAAGTGGGTGATGTACTTCGTCTCGTTGCAGGGCCACGGCACGTCCTTCTGGCCCGGCTCCAGCGGCGCGCCGATCGAGTGCAGCGCCTTGACGAAGAAGCCGTCGGTGCCCATCTTGTCGAGCGCGGCCTTGCCCATGCGGGTCATCGTGCGCATCGAGACGACGACGTACTCGGAGTCGGTGATCTCGACGCCCAGCTTGGGATCCTCGGCGCCGAGCGGACCCATGCAGAACGGGACGACGTACATGGTGCGGCCGCGCATCGAGCCGCGGTACAGGTCGGTCATGATCCGACGCATCTCGGTCGGATCCATCCAGTTGTTGGTGGGGCCGGCGTCGATCTCACGCTCCGAACAGATGAAGGTGCGGGATTCGACGCGCGCCACGTCGGACGGATCGGAGAGCGCCAGGTAGGAGTTGGGCTTCTTCTCGTCGTTGAGCTTCTTGAAGGTGCCCGCCGCGACCAGCTTCTCGCAGAGCCGCGCGTTCTCCTCCTCGGAGCCGTCGCAGAACACCACGCGATCGGGCTGCGTCAGCTCGGCGACCTCCCGCACCCAAGCGAGCAGACCCTCGTGGTTCGTCGGTGCGCTGTCCAACCCTGGGATGGTCGCTGCGGTCATGAAATTCTCCTGTGTCTGTTGCTGCCAGGACCTGAGGCTTCCGTATGCGCCAACCAGACAAAAGGAAGGGCGGCGCTGCGGGTTCCTACCAGAGAGGTTAACGCGGTGACACATGCCTCGGGGAACCGGATGTGTGTCCGAATACTCACAAGAACGATTCAGAAACTACGATCACCGGCGTTTTGACGGCTGTCAGCTGTCGCGGGCTGCCGACAACTCGTTCCGCACCGCCTCCAGCGCCCGCGTCAGCGCAGGTAGCCGGCGCTCCCGGGCCGCCGCGGCGCGGGCGGTGCGCAGGGTGTGGTCACGTAATTCGTCGTCGATCGCGGTCAGCCGCGCCCGCGCCGCCGCGCTTTCCTCCTGTTCCACCGATCGCAGGGCCGCGCCCAGCGCGCTCTCGGCGGTCAGCATGCGGGTGGCGACCCGCTCCTCGGCCGCGGTGCGCACCCGCGCGGTGACGTCGGTGAGCCAGCGGTCCAGCACCGCACGGTCGTGCAGCAGCCCGCGGATGCCGACCACCCACACGGTCAGCGCCAGCCCCGCCGCACCGCCGACGGCCAGGCCCGCCGCCGTCAGTCCCGGCGCCAGGCCGGTGATCAGCCGCGTCACCATCAGCGCCACACCGAGCCCGAACCCGGCGCCGAGCAACATGCCCAGCTGCGTCTCCAACCGGCGCGCGGTCAGCGGCGGCGCGCCGAGCTGCGGGTTCGGCGGCGGCGACGGCGCCGGCGGTGCGGCCAGCCCGAGCCGGGCCGCGACCTCGTCGAGGCGCGCGGTGGTCTCGGTGTCCAGCTCGGCGACCAGCCTCTCCATCCGCTCCCGCACCCGGGCCTGAAAGGTGCCGCTCTGCCCTCGTCCCAGTGCGGCCGCCTGCTCGGCGAGTTCGGCGCGTTCCACCGTGCACCGGTTGCGGGCCAGGTAGCCGAGCTGCACCCGGGCCTGCTGGATCTCGCGGCGCAGCGCGGCCTGCCGGTCGGCCCGCCCGGCCCGCCGGCCGCTGAGCACGTCGTCACGGGCCCGGTGCAGCTCGGCCACCCGCGCCCGCCGGCCCGCGCCCGCGGGCCGTCCGATGGTGTCCTGCAGGCGGGTTTCCCACGCCCGCAACCGGTTTCGTCGCACCAGATCCGGTGCGGCGAGGGTCTCGCGCAGCACCGTGACCAGCTCGTCGACCTGCGGCGGACCCAGGTCCGGCGCCGCGGCCACCCCGACCCACGGCGTCTGCGCGAAGCGTGCCGACCGGCGTGCGAGCTCGTCGCGGGCGGCGGCCAGCACGTCGCGCCACTGCCGGTGCGCGTCGGTCTTGGTCACCGCCGCGATCAGGGCGTCGGTGTGGCGGGCGGCGCGCTCGATGAGGGCGGCGTCGGAGGCGGTCATCGGCGCGGCCGCCGACACCACGGCCACCACCGCCGCGGGTGCCTCGTCGGCGGCGAGGTCGGCGGCCTCGACGACGGTGTGGTCGGGCATCCGGTCCCGCAGGGCGGCGACGACGCCGGTGGTGCCTGCCAGCGGCGGTCCGGTCACCGCCACGACGTCGCGGGCGCGCACCGCGGGGGCGGCCAGGCCGGGGTCGACGGCGGCGACGACGGCGTCGGCGGAGCGGATCGGGTCGGTCATTCCGCCTCCGCGAGCAGGCGCAGCGATCCGCGGGTGATGTCGGCGGCGCACGCCCGGTGCAGCGCGGTGACCGGGCCGCGACCGTAGCGGCGCCAGTGCCGGGCCCGGCGCAGGTGGGCCTGCGGATCGTCGCCGCGGTCGACGCGCGCACCGGCGGCCTGCACCACGTCCACGGCGGCGGTCATCACGGTCAGCACCGCGTCATCGGTGCCGAGGAGATCCGCGAGCTCATCGGAATCCGTTGCCAGCGAATGTAATTCGTCGAACACACCACGCAGTCGCCGGTAGCGCAGCGGCGCGGCGGCCGCGTGCACCGCCGCGAGCACCCGGTCCAGCCCGCTGAGCCGGCGCAGCCGTCCCGGCAGCTCCCCGGGGTCCGTCCCCTCCGCCAGCGCGAGCACGGCGTGCGCGACACCGAACCGGTCGAGGGTCGCCAGCAGCCGGCTCCGCACCTCGGTGGGCAGCGGGTGCGCGGCGCCGACGAACGCGTCGGGCGAGCTCAGGTCGGCGGGTTCGGCGACCAGGGTGCGCAGCGCCCGCAGCAGCGGGTCGGTCAGCCGGACGTCGGCGAGCAGCGCGACCATCGGCACCGTCACCAGCCCGGTCGCCACGCGCACCCGGGTGGCGCGCCGCTCGGCGACCGCGAGCGGCCCACCCGGCCCGCGGCCGCTGCAGTCCGCCTTGTTGAGCACGACGACCACCGGCCGCGCCGCGGCGTCCACCAGGCCCAGATCCTCGGGTTTGGGCGCCTCGGTGAGCACCAACACATCGACCTCCCCGGCGGTGGTCACCGTCACCCCGGCGGAGGCCAGCGCGGCGGCCACCGTCGTGCGCCCGACACCGGGCCTGCCGTGCACCGCGACCCGCGTCGGCGCCTGCAGCCGGCGCAGCAGAGGCCGCACCCGCGGATCGCGCTCGTCGGCGTAGCGCCGCAGCTCATCGAGGAAAATCGTGGCTCCTCCCCCACCGTCGTCCGGAATCCGGGCGTTGCCCGGCCCCTCTCCCGATCGTGGCAGCTCTACCGCCGGGCGGCGAGGGCCCGGACGGGCGGCTGGGGATAGCTCGCATACCAGCAAAAGGCAACTGTTGGGTATCAATCTGCACCGCGATGCGGGTACTCGGGCATCGATGGGCCACCATGGATGGATGCACCAACAGGGACCCGATGTCGTCGACGTGTCGGCTTCGGGCCCCCACAGCCCTATGAACCAACACCGATACCCCCGCGTCACCAGCTTCCGGACGCGCCGCACCACGTTGTCGCCCGCCCAGCAGGCGACATGGGACCGGCTCTGGCCGCAGATCGGCATGCAGGCCCGTGACGGTGACGTCCCGGCCTCCCGGTTGGACACCGAGGCGTGGTTCGGCCGGTCGGCGCCCGTGGTGCTGGAGATCGGCTGCGGTTCGGGCACCTCGACGCTGGCCATGGCCCAGGCCGAACCGCACCTGGACGTGGTGGCGGTCGAGGTCTACAAGCGCGGGCTGGCGCAGCTGCTGTCGGGTATCGACCGCGAGGGCGTCACCAACATCCGGCTGGTCCGCGGCGACGGCGTCGACGTGCTGCAGCACATGTTCGGCCCAGACTCGCTGACCGGGGTGCGGGTGTTCTTCCCGGATCCGTGGCCCAAGGCCCGCCACCACAAGCGCCGGCTCCTGCAGACGGCGACCGTCGCGCTGATCGCCGACCGGCTGCGGCCCGGCGGCATCCTGCACGTCGCGACCGACCACGCCGGCTACGCCGAGCACATCGCCGGGGTCGGGGACGCCGAGCCGCGGCTGCGCCGGGTCGATCCCGGACAGCCGCTGCCGATCTCCGTCGAGCGGCCGGTCACCAAGTACGAGAACAAGGCGCAGGACGCCGAGCGCGCCGTCGCCGAACTGCTCTGGGAGAAGACGTCATGAGCGTCACGGAAGACCTCGGGCATATAGAAGGGCATATAGAAGAAGGTCACGTAGAGGGTCACCTCGAGGACGAGCTCGAGGATGACCTCGAGGATGAAGTGGTCCCGCCGGACCTCGAAGCGGGCACCGAGCCCGGACCGGCGCCCGCGGCCGGCACGGCCCGGGTGCTGCTGGTGTGGGACGCCCCCAACCTGGACATGGGGCTCGGATCGATCCTGGGCGGCCGGCCGACCGCGGCGCACCGGCCCCGGTTCGACGCGCTGGGCCGCTGGCTGCTGGCCCGCACCGCCGAGCTCGCCGCGACACGGCCCAACGTCTCGCTGGAGCCGGAGGCCACGGTCTTCACCAACATCGCGCCCGGCAGCGCCGAGGTCGTCCGGCCCTGGGTGGAGGCGCTGCGTAACGTGGGCTTCGCGGTCTTCGCCAAACCGAAGATCGATGAGGACAGCGACGTCGACAGCGACATGCTCGACCACATCGCGCTGCGTCGCAGCGAGGGTCTGGCCAGCGTGTTGGTGGCTTCCGCCGACGGTCAGGCCTTCAAACAGCCGCTCGAGGACATCGCCCGCGACGGCATTCCGGTCCAGGTGCTCGGATTTCGCGAACATGCGAGCTGGGCGCTAGCGTCGGATACCTTGGAATTCGTCGACCTGGAGGACATCCCTGGTGTGTTCCGGGAGCCGCTACCGCGAATCGGCCTCGATTCGCTGCCCGAGCAGGGGGCATGGTTGCAGCCGTTCCGGCCGCTGTCCTCGCTACTGACCTCGCGCGTCAACAACTGAAACCGCGCGGCGGGGTCGTCACCGACTTCGAGAAAATCGAGTAAGGAGCTTACGTGTTCGCCTGGTGGGGTCGAACGGTGTACCGGTACCGATACATCGTCATCGGCGTCATGGTCGCACTCTGCCTGGGTGGCGGTATCTACGGCATTTCGCTCGGTAATCACGTCACCCAGAGCGGCTTCTATGACGAGGGAAGCCAGTCGGTGCACGCCTCGGTGATCGGTGACGAGGTGTACGGCCGCGACCGCACCAGCCACGTCGTCGCGATCCTGACGCCACCCGACGGCAAGAAGGTCGACAACCCGCAGTGGCAGAAGGATGTCACCGGGGAGCTGGACAAGTTCGTCGAGGACCACCCGGATCAGGTGGTCGGCTGGGTCGGCTGGCTCAAGGCGCCCGACGCCGCCAGCGAGACCGTCCAGCAGATGAAGACCGAGGACCTGTCCAAGACGTTCGTCTCCATCCCGCTCAAGGGCGAGACCGACGACGAGATCCTCATCAACTACCAGGCCGTCGAACCCGACCTGGAGCAGATCAACGACGGCAACATCAAGCTGGCCGGCCTCAACCCGCTGGCCAGCGAGCTGACCGGCAGCATCGGTGAGGACCAGCGCCGCGCCGAGGTGGCGGCCATCCCGCTGGTCTGCGTCGTGCTGTTCTTCGTGTTCGGCGGTGTGGTCGCCGCCGCGCTGCCGGGCATCACCGGTGGTCTGACCATCGCGGGCGCGCTGGGCATCATGCGGCTGCTCGCCGAGTTCATGCCGGTGCACTTCTTCGCCCAGCCGGTGGTGACGCTGATGGGCCTGGGCATCGCCGTCGACTACGGCCTGTTCATGGTGAGCCGGTTCCGCGAGGAGATCGCCGAGGGCTACGACACCGAGGCCGCGGTGCGCCGCACCGTGATGACCTCGGGCCGCACCATCATGTTCTCCGCGGTGATCCTGGTGGCCTCGTCGGTGCCGCTGCTGCTGTTCCCGCAGGGCTTCCTGAAGTCGATCACCTACGCGATCATCGCCTCGGTCATGCTGGCCGCGATCCTGTCGGTCACCGTGCTGGCCGCGGTGCTCGGCATCCTCGGCCCCAACGTCGACGCGCTCGGTGTGCGCACGTTGCTGCGGGTCCCGTTCTTCCGCAACTGGCGGCCGATGCGGATCTGGCTGGAGTGGCTGGCCGAGAAGACGCAGAAGACCAAGACCCGCGCCGAGGTCGAGCAGGGCTTCTGGGGCAAGCTGGTCAACCGCGTGATGAAGCGGCCGGTGGCGTTCGCCGCGCCGATCGTCGTCGGCATGATCCTGCTGATCATTCCGCTGGGCAGCCTGTCGCTGGGCGGCATCAGCGAGAAGTACCTGCCGCCGGACAACTCGGTGCGCCAGGCGCAAGAGGAGTTCGACCGGTCCTTCCCGGGTTTCCGCACCGAACCGCTGACCATCGTGATGGAACGCGAGGACGGCGAGCCGATCACCGACGCGCAGATCGCCGAGGTGCGCAACAAGGCGCTGACGGTGTCCGGGTTCATCGCCCCCGACGACGACCAGTCCAAGATGTGGCAGGAGCGCGCCGTCCAGGAGGGCGGGTCGAAGGACCCGTCGGTGCGGGTGATCCAGAACGGTCTGGAGAACCGCAACGACGCCGCCAAGAAGATCGACGAGCTGCGGGCGCTGACACCGCCGCGCGGGGTCACCGTGAGTGTCGGCGGCACGCCTGCGCTGGAGCAGGACAGTATTCACAGCCTGTTCGAGAAGCTGCCGCTGATGGTGACGCTGCTGATCGTCACGACGACGGTGCTGATGTTCCTGGCGTTCGGGTCGGTGGTGCTGCCGATCAAGGCGGCGGTGATGAGCGCGCTGACGCTCGGCTCGACGATGGGTGTGCTCACCTGGATGTTCGTCGACGGCCACGGGTCGGGCGTGATGAACTACACGCCGCAGCCGCTGATGGCGCCGATGATCGGCCTGATCATCGCGGTGATCTGGGGTCTGTCCACCGACTACGAGGTGTTCCTGGTGTCCCGCATGGTCGAGGCACGCGAGCGTGGGCTGTCGACCGCCGAGGCGATCCGCATCGGCACCGCCACGACCGGCCGGTTGATCACTGGTGCGGCGCTGGTGCTGGCGGTGGTCGCGGGCGCGTTCGTGTTCAGCGACCTGGTGATGATGAAGTACCTGGCGTTCGGCCTGCTCATCGCGCTGCTGCTGGACGCGACGATCATCCGTATGTTCCTGGTGCCCGCGGTGATGAAGCTGCTCGGCGACGACTGCTGGTGGGCGCCGCGCTGGATGAAGCGGATCCAGGAGAAGCTGGGTCTGGGCGAGACCGAGCTGCCCGACGAGCGCAAGCGGCCCGCCGTCCGCGAGACGGTCGACGAGCCCGAGGCGCTGGTCGGTGCGGGTGCCCCGGTGCCGCCGCGGCCGCGGCCGCCGCACGATCCGACCCATCCGGGTGCCGGACGGGTCGCACCGCCGCGTGGTGCCGCGCCGTCGGCCGTCGGCACCACCCGGATTCCGGCCGGCACCCCGCCGCCGCCCCCGGCCCAGCCCGCCCCACCGGCAGCGCCGACTCCGTCGGCGCCGCCGGCACCGGCCCATGAGGAGCCGGCGACCACCAAGTTCGCGGTAGCCAAGAACGCGGTCCGCAACGTGGTGAGCAACGCCGCCGCGGCGACCCGGCAGGCCGCGCGCCCGCCCGCTCCGCCGGCCCCGCCGGCGCGGGAGGAGCGCGAGATCGAGTCGTGGCTCGGGGAGCTGCGCGGTTCGGGCGCCAACCGGCCCGCCGGCGGTGAGCCGCCGCGGCCGCCGCAGCGCCCGGTCCCGCCGCCGCAGCCCGGCAACGAGCCGACCACCGCGATCCCGACGGTCCGGCCGCCGCAGGCTCAGCAGGAGGACAGCGAGGCGGCGACGACGGCGATCCCGGCCCAGCCGGACGCCAACGCCGACGCCGAGGCGGCGACGCAGAAGCTGAACACCCCCGACGAGGAGCGCCAGCAGCGCCGCGGCGGCGGGGTCAGCGCCCAGGATCTGCTGCGCCGCGAGGGCCGGCTGTAGCCGGCGTCAGAGATCGTCGGATTCGGCCCTGATCATCGGGCCGCCGTCGTCGGCCTCCAGCGCGGCGGCCTCGGCGTCGGGGTCGGGGGCCAGCAGCACCCGCACCGCGCTGTTGAGGAACGCCAGGGCGGGCACGGCCAGCAGCGCGCCGACGATCCCGGCCAGCACACCGCCGCCGGCGATCACCAGCACGATCGCCAGCGGGTGGATGGACACCGCGCGGCCCATCACCAGCGGCTGCAGCACGTGGCCCTCCAACTGCTGCACGGCGATGATCAGCCCGAGCGTGATCAGCGCGTAGATCATGCCCTTGGCGATCAGCGCGACGATGACCGCCAGGAAGCCGGTGATGACGGCGCCGACCAGCGGGATGAACGCGCCGAGGAACACCAGCGACGCCAGCGGCAGCGCCAGCGGCACCCCCATGATCGCCAGGCCGGTGCCGATGCCGACCGCGTCGACCAGCGCGACCAGAAACGTGGCCCGGATGTAGCCGATCAGCGAGTGGAAGCCGGCGCGCCCGGCGTCGCGTACCCGCTCGCGCACGTCCTCCGGGAAGATCTGGGTGACGAACGCGTAGATGTTGCGGCCGCCCTGCAGCAGGAAGATCAGCGTGAACAGCACCAGCAGGGCGCCGGTGACGATCTCGGTGACCGTCGTCGCGGTGGACAGCGCACCGCTGGTCAGGCGTTCCTGGTTGTCGCGCAGCGCCTGGATCACGGCGTCGCCGGACTTCTCGATCTGTTCGCGGCTCAGCCCCAGCGGGCCCTCGATCAGCCAGGTGCGCACGCCGTCGATGCTGCGGCTGACCTGCTCGGTCAGCTCTGGGGCGCCCTTGATGAACTGGCTGACCACGAACGAGAGGATCCCGCCGACCACGGCGAACCCGCTGAGCAGCATCAGCGCCACCGCGCCGGCGCGCGGGGCGCCGCGGCGGTCGAGGAAGTCGACGGCGGGCATGAGCAGCGCGGCCAGCATCGTCGCCAGCGCCACCGGCACGACGATGATCTCGAGATGTTTGATCGTCCACAGCAGGACCAGGACGGCGGCGAAGATGACCAGCAGGCGCCAGGACCAGGCAGCCGCCTTACGCACGAGAGGCGTGACCGCCGCGTCACCGACCGGGTCGAACGAAGGGCCCTCGGGCATCCCGATAGCGTAACTGCCGCGCTGTCAGAATCCCGGAATACGCGAGGGCACGCTTTACTCTTACGACGTGGCCCACGACGCACCTGCGAGTGCAGCTCAGGGGTGGCCCGGTACGGGCGCCCCCACTCGCGGCAAGTACTGGTGGCTGCGATGGACGATCCTGGCCGTCGCCGTCGTCGTGCTGGCCGTCGAACTGGGGCTGGTGTGGGATCAGCTGGCCAAGGCGTGGCAGAGCCTGTGGTCCGCCGAGTGGTGGTGGGTGGCGGCCGCGGTCGGCACGGCACTGGCCTCGATGCACTTCTTCGGCGACATCCAGCGCAAGCTGCTGCGGTCGGCGGATGTGCCGGTGCGGCAGTGGCGTTCGCAGGCGGCGTTCTACGCCGGTAACTCGCTGTCCACCACGCTGCCGGGCGGGCCGGTGCTGTCGGCGACGTTCATCTACCGCCAGCAGCGGATGTGGGGCGCCAGCCCGGTGGTGGCGTCCTGGCAGCTGGTGATGTCAGGGGCGCTGCAGGTGATCAGCCTGACGCTGCTGGGCCTGGGCAGCGCGTTCTTCCTGGGCGCCAAGAACAACCCGTTCTCGCTGATCTTCACACTGACCGGGTTCCTGTTGCTGATCGTGCTGGCGCAGGCGGTCGCGTCGCGGCCGGATCTGCTCGACGGCATCGGGGTGCGGGTGCTGTCGTGGGTGAACTACGTGCGCGCCAAACCGCCGGACACCGGGGTGGCGAAGTGGCGGGAGACGCTGGCGCAACTGGAGGCGGTGAAGCTGAGCCGCGGCCAGCTCGCGGTCGCGTTCGTGTGGTCGATGTTCACGCTGGTGACCGGGGTGGGCACGCTGCTGTTCGCCTGCTACGCCGCCGGTGAGCGGCCGTCGTTGCTGGGGGTCGTGGTGGCGTTCGTCGCCGCCCGCGCGGTCGGGGCGGTTCCGCTGATGCCGGGCGGGCTGCTGGTGGTCGAGGCGGTGCTGGTGCCGGGTCTGGTGTCGAGCGGGATGACGCTGGCGTCGGCGATCTCGGCGATGCTGATATACCGGTTGATCAGCTGGATCTTCATCGCGGCGATCGGCTGGGTGGTGTTCTTCTTCATGTTCCGCAGCACGACGGCCATCAGTCACCTCAGCGACGAGGATCCTGACCCGAACACCGTGTGACAGCCCCGCCTCGAGCGCTGCACACACCACCGACACCACTTCGCGGACGCCCGGGTTTGCGCGGCGATCCCGCGGGTTCCGGGCGCCGGGTCCGCGTGACCGCCTCCGGACATATGCTGTCCGAGATAGTTTCTGTTCCAACGGAATCGGATGTGGTGATCGATGTCTACAGCTAGCCCGGAGCTGACCCGTGCCGCGGCGACGGCGCTGGCCACCGACCTGGTGCTGGTGGTGGTCTTCGCGACGATCGGCCGGCGCAGCCACGCCGAGGGGCTGACGGTGGCCGGGATCGCCGGCACCGCGTGGCCGTTCCTGGTCGGCGCGCTGGTCGGCTGGCTGCTGTCGCTGGGCTGGCGCCGGCCGTACGCGCTGCTGCCGACGGGGGTGACGGTGTGGGTCGCCACCATCGTCGTCGGCATGCTGCTGCGCAGGCTCACCTCGGCCGGGACGGCGCCCAGCTTCATCGTGGTGGCCTCGATCGCCACCGCGGTGCTGCTACTGGGCTGGCGCGCCGCGATCCGCCTGCTGGCCGCTCGCTGACACCGTCAGCGTCGCGCGCAGCCCGCCCAGCGGGCTGTCGGACAGTTCGATGCTGCCGCCGTGCAGGGTGGCCTGCTGCGCGACCAGCGCCAGGCCCAGGCCCGAGCCGCCGGGCGCGGCGGTGCTGCCGCGGGAGAACCGGCCCAGCACCGCGACGTGTTCGTCGGCGGGCAGCCCGCAACCGTTGTCGTCGACGGTGATCGTCATCTGATCGCCCTGCCGGTGCGCAGCCAGCACGATGCGGCTGGCCTTGCCGTGGGTGATCGCGTTGCGCACCAGGTTGTCCACCGCCAGCCGCAACCCGCCGGGCCAGCCCCAGATGGTGCCGAGGTTCTCGTCGGCGTCGACCACAATCTCCACTTCGCCTGCGACGCGGGCGTTCTCCCGCGCCACCCGGTCCAGCATGTCGGTGACGTCGATGATCTCGCGGTCCTCGGCCTGCGCGAGCTGACCCGAGGCCAACTGGCCGAGCGCGGTGATGATCGCCTCCACGCGGCGCTGCGCGCGGGACAGGTCGGCGACCACCTCGGCGCGCTCCTCGGCGGGCAGGTCGTGGATGCGCAGGGTGTCGAGGTCGGCGCGCATCGCGGTCAGCGGGGTGCGCAGCTCGTGGGCGGCGTTGGCCGCGAAGTCCTGCGCGGCCTGCAGCGAGTTGGTGGTGGCCTGCTGGGCGGCGGCGAGCCGGGCCAGCATCGCCGACATCGCCTCGGAGAGCTCCTCGGCCTCGCGCACCCCGCGCACCTCGGGCATCTCGTTGGCGCCCTCGTCCAGGGTGCGGGTGTGTTCGGTGAGCCTGCGCAGCGGCCGGATCGCCGGACCGGCCAGCAGCCAACCGAGGCCCGCCGCCACCAGCACGGTCAGCACGCCGATGGCGGTGTAGATCGGGATTCGCTTCGGGCTCAACAGGATACTGTCGGCGCGGATGCCCACCGACATGATCAGCCCGCCGTTGCGCTGCACCTCGATGGTGCGCACCCGGTACTCCACCCCGTTGACCTCGACGGTCGCGGTGCCGGGCGGCAGCGGCGGCAGCTGGAAGCCGCGCTGGAACACCACCTCACCGGTGGACAGCGACCGCCCCGTGGTCAGCACCTCGCGGCGCGGGTCCTGGGCCCGGTCGGGGAACATGCTGGCGTCGATGATCGAGTCCAGCCGCCGGTCCAGCTGCGCCTCGTCGTTGCTCGCCAGCACGAACGAGGCCAGCGCGAGGAAGCCGGCGACGACGGCGGCCGCGGCCAGCGCCGCGGCGAGCGCCACCCGGGTGCGCAGCGACGCGGAGCGCACCGCCCGCAGTGCGCGCACTCAGGACTCCTCGCGCAGCACGTACCCGATCCCGCGAACCGTGTGAATCACCCGCGGCAGGCCGTCGCGCTCCAGCTTGCGCCGCAAATATGAGATGAAGACGTCGGCGACGTTGGTGTCGACGTCGAAGTCGTAGCCCCAAACCAGTTCGAGCAGACGCTGACGGCTGAGCACCACACCCGCGTTCTCGACAAGCACGGCCAGCAGGTCGAATTCGCGCTTGGTGAGGTCGACCCTCTCCCCCTCGACGAACACCAGTCGGCGGGCGGTGTCGATGGTCAGCGGCCCGACGGTCATGGTGTCGGACTGCTGCTCGTGATGGCTGGCGCGGCGCAGCAGCGCGTGCAGCCGGGCCACCAGTTCGCCGAGGTCGAACGGTTTGGTCAGGTAGTCGTCTGCACCGGCTTCCAGTCCGGCGATCCGGTCGTTGACGGTGTCGCGGGCCGACAGCACGCAGATCGGGATGTCGTTGCCCAGCGCGCGCAGCGCGGTGACCACCGCGACACCGTCGAGTTCGGGCATCTGCACGTCCAGCACGAGCGCGTCGTGCTGCTCGGTGGACAGCAGACGCAGTGCCTCCTTGCCGGACGCCGCGACCCGGACGTCGAACCCCGAGTGGCGCAGTCCACGCGCGACTGAGGTCCGTACGTCCGGGTCGTCGTCGACCATCAGCACGGTGCGGCCGGCACCGTCGTGGTGCGCGGCCCGCTCGGGTACCAACCGAACGCTGGCCTAGCTGTCGGTGTCGGCGATGCCGTCGCCGTCGATGTCGCCGCAGCGGTTCTTGATGTCGACGAGCGGCTGACGGATCGAGGTCAGCTCAGCCTTCACCTGCGGGTTGTTGTTCAGGTACTCCTGGACCTCCACGCGGACGTCCTCGCGGTGCTTCCCCTCGAGGCCGGTGAAGAACGCGTTCACGTCCGGGTGGGTGAACAGGTAGGCGGACGTCGCGGCCGAGACACCGGAGGCAACACCCGCGAGGTCAGCTGCAGTGCAGTTGGGCGGCTGCGCGGCCGCGAGGGGCGTCGCACCAAAGAACATGGCACCGGCAATCGCGCCGCTGCCGACAGCGCCAGCTACCGCACGTCGCGCAGTACGGGCCGAGAGCAACATGGACAAGCTCCTTCTTCGGAAGTGGTGTGGCCGTAACCGTGAGCGGTTATCGCCAAAGCAAAGCTAAGCAGAATCTCCGCAGACTTTCTTGCCTTGCCGTTAACGAATCTTCCACATTTCCGAATCCGCAGCTCAGCGGGGTCGTCGATTTCCCCGCCGCGTCGCTTGCGATCAGGGCAGACCGGCCAGCGCGGACCCCGGAAGCAGGCCACCACCCTGCGGATTCGATGTGACCGCCGGGGTCTGCGCGGTCGCCGCGGTCCCCGGCAGGCCCACGTTCTGCGCCGTCTGCAACTGTCCTGGCAAACTCGCCGCCGGCCCGCCGGGCTGCTGCGCGGCCTGCAGCAGACCGATCAGCTGGGGGAAGGTCAGCGGCAGGCTGCACTTGCCGGACAGGCTCGTCAGCGGCTGCTGCAGCTGCTGCATCTCCTTGGCCACCTGTGGGTTGGCGTCGAAGTAGGCCTTCAGCGTCGCCATCGACTGCGGGCCGGTCTGCTGCTTGGAGATCGTCGTCAGCACCTGGTTGGTCTGCGGGTGGTCCTCGAGGTAGTCGGCGGTGGAGTCGGCCACCGAGCCGATCGTCCTGGCGATCTCGCTGGCCGCGCACGGGTCCTGGGCGGCGGTCGCCGACGGCGTCGACGGGGCCACCAGTGCTGCCGTGACAGCCCCGCCAGCGGCGGTGACAGCGAAGACGGCAAGGATGCTTCGGCGGACCAGCCCGGTGCTCGTGGTCATGGACAACTCCTCACGGTGCGCGGATATGTGACGAACTCCGCAAACACCTTCAAGTTAACGGCAATGGGTCCCCGAACCGAGTGTTCATCCTGCCATCACCGGTGTGACGCACGCCAATCCAGCCAGGAAACCCACAGCGCAATCCCAGGTCAGGCCGATTACCGGTAACGCGGGAGAGCCGATTTACGAGAACCTGATTGCAGCAGTGTGAGGCTTTGCTGGCAGCTTACGCGGACGCTGATAAGGGCCCGGCAGCTTACCCCACACTGCGGTACGCTTCGGTCACGCAACGCCGGTAGAAAGCGGGGAGCTCCGATCCAGCAGTTCATGATGCGCTTGAGCAGCAACCTGCGCAGGTTCCGCTGGGCGGTGTTCGCCGTGTGGTTGCTTCTCCTGGGCCCGTCGATCTGGCTCGCGCTCAATCAGTCCGGTCATCTCACCGGCGGCGGCTTCGAGGTCGAGGGCTCCCAGTCGCTGCGCGTGCAACGGGTGCTCGAGGACTACTTCCCCGATCAGGGTGCCTCGCCGCTCGCGCTGGTCGCGGCGCCGCGCGCCGACGCGTCGTTCGAGGACATGAACGTCGCGGTCGCCGAACTCGAACGCATCGCCGCCGAGGTGCCCAGCGTCAAGGTGGTGCCCAACCCGCAGCAGCCGCCACCGCAGCCGGACCGGCCCTACGTGCTGACCCTGCAGCTGGATTTCAACAACACCGGCGCGGTCGACGTCGCCAGGCAGCTGCGCCAGAAGGTCGGGATCACCGGCGAGGATCCCGGCGAGATCCAGGACGGCCGGGTCAAGCTCTACGTCATCGGCCAGGGCGCGCTGGGCGCGGCGGCCACCCAGGCCACCAAGCACGACGTTGCCCAGGCCGAGAAGTGGAACCTGCCGATCGTGCTGATCGTGCTGCTGGCGGTGTTCGGGTCGCTGGCCGCCGCGGCGATGCCGCTGATCCTGGGCGTGTGCACGGTCGTGGTGACCATGGGCGTGGTCTATCTGCTGTCGGTGTTCACCTCGATGTCGGTGTTCGTGACGTCGACGGTGTCGATGTTCGGTATCGCGCTGGCGGTCGACTACTCGCTGTTCATCCTGATGCGGTTCCGGGAGGAGCTGCGGGCCGGCCGCGACGAACAACAGGCCGCCGACGCCGCGATGGCGACGTCGGGCCTGGCGGTGGTGCTGTCCGGGGCGACGGTGATCGCCTCGGTCACCGGGATCTACCTGATCCAGACGCCGGTGCTGGTGTCGATGGCCACCGGCGCGATCCTGGCCGTCGCGGTCGCCGTGCTGACGTCGACGACCCTGACCCCGGCGGTGCTGGCGACGTTCGGCCGGGCCGCGGCCAAGCGGTCGTCGTACCTGCACTGGTCGCGGCGCCCGGATTCCAGCCAGTCGCCGTTCTGGACCCGCTGGACCGGCCGGGTGATGCGCCGGCCCTGGGTGTCGGCGCTGACCGCCTCGGCGCTGCTGCTGATCATGGCCGCGCCGGCGTTCTCGATGATGCTCGGCAACAGCATGCAGCGGCAGTTCGAGCCGACGCACGAGATCCGCGGCGGTGTCAACGCCGCGGCCGAGGCGCTGGGCCCGGGTGCGCTCGGCCCGGTGCGGGTGCTGGTGTCGTTCCCGGAGGGCAACGCGGCGTCGGCGCCGGCCAAGGAGCCGCTGCTCGAGGAGATCCGGCAGAAGATGGCGCAGGGGCCGAACGTGGTGTCGGTCAGCCCGCCGGTGTTCGGTGAGGACTACCGGCACGCGCTGCTGTCGGCGGTGCTGTCGGTGGACCCCGAGGACATGGCGGCCCGCGAGGCCGTCGACTGGCTGCGCGCGGAGCTGCCGACAGTGCCCGGTCTGGACGGCGCACAGATCGACGTCGGCGGCCCGACCGCGCTGATCAAGGACTTCGACGACCGGGTGTCGGCGACGCAGCCGTGGGTGTTCGTGTTCGTCTCGGTCATCGCGTTCCTGATGCTGCTGGTCGCGATCCGCTCGGTGGTGCTGGCGCTCAAGGGAGTGCTGATGACCGTGCTGTCGGTCGCCGCCGCCTACGGCAGCCTGGTCGTGGTCTTCCAGTGGGGCTGGCTGGAAGCGCTGGGCTTCGAACCGATCTCGTCGCTGGACAGCACGATCCCGCCGCTGGTGCTGGCGATGACGTTCGGCCTGTCGATGGACTACGAGATCTTTTTGCTCACCCGGATCCGGGAGCGGTTCCTGCTGACCGGCAACACCCGCGACGCGGTGGCCTACGGCGTGAGCACCAGCGCGCGCACCATCACCAGCGCCGCGCTGATCATGATCGCGGTGTTCATCGGGTTCGCGTTCGCGGGCATGCCGCTGGTGGCGCAGCTCGGGGTGGCCTGCGCGGTGGCGATCGCGGTGGACGCGACCGTGGTGCGGCTGGTGCTGGTGCCGGCGCTGATGGCGATGTTCGACCGGCGGAACTGGTGGCTGCCGCGGTGGCTGGACCGCATCCTGCCGTCGGTGGACTTCGAGAAGCCGTTGCCCATGGTCGACAGCCCGGACCTGATCATCATTCCCGACGACCTGTCCTCGCTGCGGCCCAGCGGCGCGGAGATCCGGGCCGCGGTCAGGTCCGCCGCGAAGCTGAAAAACCTGGCCCCGCAGGCGGTTACCGTCGCCGATCCGCTGGCGTTCAGTGGCTGTAAGCCGCGCGCGGTGCGGCAGGCGGGCGGTGTCGGCCTCGCGGAGGCCGAGGGCGGGCTCAGCACCGCGGTCACCACCCGCACGACGCTGCCGGTGCACCCGGTGACGGTGTGGAACAGCCGCCTGGCGGTTGCGCTCGACGCCCTGTCCACCGAGGCGGATTACCCGCGCGCGCCGATCGAGCGGCGCAGCCCGATGGAGACCACCAACGTGCAGCTGCCGACCGGGGATCGTCTGCAGATCCCGACGGGCGCCGAGACACTGCGACTGAAGAGCTACCTGATCATGTGCCGCAACACCACCCGCGACTACGCCGAGTTCGCCGACCTCGCCGACTCCATGGAGACTCACACCGCGGCCGAGGTCCTGACCGGGATAGACCGGTACTACTGTGGACAGGAGTCGCGGAAGCAGTGGGTGGCCACCCAGTTGGTTCGCCGCCTGGCGGACCCGCAGCCTTCCGACGAGCACGACGTGAGGATGTCGGGCCCCGAAGCGGAGGCGGAGTGGGCCAAGGTCAAGGAACGCTGCCTGTCGGTGGCGGTCGCGATGCTGGAGGAGGCGAGGTGACGGTGACATCGGACATTCGCCGCCGGGAGCCGTCGCCGGGTGATCAGCGGCCCGATCGGCAGGCGCCGCCGCAGACCGCCCAGATGCCGGTCGATGACCGGCCCGTCGAGTTCTGGCCCACCGCCGCGATCCGCTCGGCGCTGGAGAACGACGACCTCGAGGTGTGGCAGAAGATCGTCGCGGCGATCAAGCGGGACCCGTTCGGCCGCACCGCCCGCCAGGTCGAGGAGGTGCTGGAGACCGCGCGGCCGTACGGCGTGTCCAAGGCGCTGACCGAGGTGCTGACCCGCACCCGCGAGCATCTGGAGGCCAACGAGCGCGAGGAGGTGGCCCGCCATGTACGCCGCCTGCTCGAGTTCTCGGGGCTGGGCCTGGCGGAGTTCGCCTCGCGGATCGGGGTGCCCGCCGACGAGTTCCAGCGTTATCTCAACGCGCAGAGCAGCCCGCCGGCGACGCTGATGGTGCGGATGAAGCGGCTCTCGGAGCGTTTCGGCCGGATGCGTGCCGGTCGCCCGCCGGCCGCGAACTGAGCGCCGGATGGATCTCGAGCGGATTCTGCGGCAGACCCGCACGATCGCGATCGTCGGCGCGTCGCCCAACCCCGCCCGCGCCAGTCACGACATCTGGACCTATCTGAAGCGGACCGGGCAGTACGAGATCTACCTGGTGAACCCGACGGTCAGCGAGATCGAGGGCACCCCGGTCTACCCGACGCTGGCCGACCTGCCGGTGGTACCGGATCTGGTGGACGTGTTCCGCCGCCGCGAGCATCTGCGTGAGGTGCTCGACGAGTCCATCGCCGTCGGCGCCAAGGTGCTGTGGCTGCAACTGGGGCTGTGGGATCCGCAGATCGCCGCCGACGGTGAAGCGGCCGGGCTGCAGGTGGTGATGGACCGCTGCATCAAGGTCGACCACGCCCGCCTGCTCGGCTGACTCCCCTCCTCTCTCCGCTCACCGGGGTGTGACCGTGTCAGGATGGCGGCCATGACTGTCGTTTTGGTGCATGGCAATCCGGAGACCGCCGCGATCTGGGGACCGCTGGTCAACGCGCTCGGACGCGACGACGTGGTGCGGTTGTCCCCGCCCGGGTTCGGCGCACCGCTGCCCGACGACTTCCCCGCGACCTATCTGGCCTACCGGGACTGGCTGGCCGACGAGCTGGCGGCCATCGAGGGACCGATCGACCTGGTCGGGCATGACTGGGGCGGCGGCCATGTGGTGAACCTGGTGCTGTACCGGCCCGACCTGGTCCGCAGCTGGGCCACCGACGTGATCGGGCTGTACGACCCCGACTACGTCTGGCACGACCTGGCCCAGATCTGGCAGACCCCCGGCGAGGGTGAGCAGAACGTCGAGGCGATGTTCGGCGGCACCGTCGAGGATCGCACCAACCTGCTTGCCGCGCTGGGCATTCCGGCCGACATCGCGGCGTCGATCGCCGCCGACCAGGGGCCGGAGATGGGCCGGGCGGTGCTGGCGCTGTACCGGTCGGCGGCGCAACCGGAGATGGCCACCGTCGCACAGCATCTGGATAAGGCCGCGGCCCGCCCCGGCCTGGCGATCCTGGCCACCGAGGACCCCTACGTGGGATCCGACGAGATGCGGCGCCGCGCGGCCGCCCGGGCCGGCGCCCGGGTCGAGGTGCTCGACGGGTTGGGGCACTGGTGGATGGTCGAGGATCCGGCGCGCGGCGCGGCCGCGCTCACCCGCTTCTGGGACAGCCTGCCGTAACTCAGCGCGAGTGGATCGGCGACACGTCGTCGACCAGCCAGCGGCCGTCGCTCTTGGACAGCAGCACCCGCAGCGCCAGCACCGCGGTGTCGGCCGGCTTGCCCGGCGAGGTCTGGGTGGCGTGCAGCACCACCGCGACGCTGGCCGCCTCCGGACCGATCGCCTCGATGCCCGCCGACACGGCGCTGGACTGCGCCGACACGTTTCGGCTCGTCAGATCCTTTGCCACCGCGGCGAATTCGTTCTTGAACGCATCGGCGCGCTCGGGTGCCATGGCGGCGGCGGCGCGGTCGATAGCCGCGGTGGGGTTCTGCGGGGTGAACGTCGCGGACGCCTCGGCGACGCTGCTGGCGATGCCGACCACCTCCGCGCTGTCGTCGCGCAGGGTGCGGTCGGGCACCGACCACTGGAAGTACCCGACGAGCACCGCGGCGGCCAGTGCGGCCATCGCCACCGCCGTCACCGCCAGCCGCAGGCCGGGTCCGTCGTCGTCGGTGCCCATGGTCACCGCGTCGCGGCGGGCCAGCACGACGTTGACGATGACACCCTCGACGATCAGCAGGATCAGGATCGAGCACACCGACACCCACCACAGCGGCCACGCCAGCGCGACGCCGATGTAGACCAGTGCGGCGATCGCGGCCAACGGGGCGGCGATGTCGAAGGCGACGACGCGCCAGATGTTCCTCATCGGATCGTCTCCAGCCGGGAGATCATCAGCTTGCCGTCGACGTCGGAGACGTCCAGGCGCAGGTTCCAACGCACCGTCTTGGGTTTCTCGTCGCCGACGTTCTCGCTGACCGACGTCGCGATCACCAGCACGGTGTCGGTGCGCGACGCGAACTCCGAGATCTCCGGCGACCGCTGTGGGCGCGCCCCGTCCGGGCCGGGCGGCGGGTGGTAGATCGACTCGACGGAGACGGAGTCGATCTGGCCGGTGGTGCGCGACTTCAGGGTCTGCACCAGCTTGCGGTAGGGCTCGACGGCGGACTCGAACTCGGCGTTGAGCTGGCCGACGGTGCCCTCGTGCAGTTTGACCATGTCGGTGGACACGGTGTCGGCGTTCATGTTGATCAGCACGGTGGTCCAGTCGGCGGCGGTCTGCATCACCCGGGCCCGGTACTGCAGCTCGTCGGTGTCCTGGCGGTGCTGGACGAAGATGACGGCGGCCAGCGCGACGGCGATCACCGCGACCACGCCCAACGCGGCCGATGCGATGCCGTAGCTGGAGAAGACGGGACCGTCCTCGATGGTGGTGGGCTCGTCCTCGGGCATGCGCGTGAGGGTACCGGGGAGGGCAAACTCACAGTGGAACCCGTCGTGAACTGGGTATCAGCCCGGTCGTGGGCGACTACCTGATTGCTGCCAGCCCGATCCCCGGCCATGTCCTGCCGTTGCTGCATGTCGGCGCCGACCTGGCGGCCCGCGGGCACCGGGTCACAATGCTCACCGGCGCCGAACACCGCGCCGCGGTGACGTCGCGGGGCCTGGAGTACCTGCCGCTGCCGTGGCGGGCGCACCCGCAGCGTTCCGCGAAACAACCGCCCCTGCTTCCGCCGCTGGTCGACCGTTGGTACCGCGGCCGCGCCGAGATGCGGTCGGTGTTCATCGACCCGCTGCCCGCCCAGTACCGAGCGCTGCGGAAGGCGTTGCGGGGCAACCAGTTCGACGCGGTGCTGTGCGACATGGCGTTCACCGGCGCGCTGCCGCTGCTGACCGGGAACGGGCCGCGGCCGTGGGTGCTGGTCGCCGGCGTCGGTCCGCTGACGTTGTCCAGCGCCGACACACCCCCGTTCGGGGCGGCGTTCACCCCGCGCCCGGAGCTCAACTACGGGCCGATGACGTGGGTGACGCACCGGGTGATGTTCGGCGACGTGCATTCCGCGCTGAACGCGGCGCTGGCCGGGGTGGGGGCGGCGCCGTCGCCGGTGTTCCTCACCGACTGGCCGGTGCTGGCGGACCGGCTGCTGCAGTTCACGGTGCCGTCGCTGGAGTACCCGCGCGGGGATCTGCCGCCGACGGTGTCCTTCACCGGTCCGGTGCTGCCGCCACCCGGACGGCGGCGGGGGCTGCCGTGGGATCCGGCCGGCGACCGGCGCGCCGTCGTGCACGTCACCCAGGGCACCTGGGACAACGACGACCCGGACGCGCTGCTGCGCCCGACGATCGAGGCGCTGGCCGACCGCGACGACGTGCTGGTGGTCGCGACCACCGGCCGCGCGGACCGTCCGTCGCTGGCCGGCCGGCTGCCGGCGAACTGTCACGTCACCGACTTCCTGCCGTACGCCGAGCTGCTGCCGCATGTCGACGTGATGGTCACCAACGGCGGGTACGGCGGGGTGCACCAGGCGCTGGCGCACGGGGTACCGCTGGTGGTCGCCGGCGGCAGCGCCGACAAACCCGAGGTGGCCGCCCGCGTCGCGCACTCCGGGGCGGGCATGAACCTCGGCACCGCACGCCCGGACCGGCGGACGATCGCCAGGGCGGTCGACACGGTGCTGACGACGGGGTCCTACCGGAGTGCGGCGCAGCGGCTGGGCCGCGAGATCCGCGCGGTCGACGCGTTCGACCGGATCGCCGGGATCCTGGAAGCGCCGGCCGTGTCCGGCCCGCGTTCTGGCACTCTGGTTGGGTGACCGTTGAAGCTATCCGATCCGGTATCGACCTGAGCTACGTCGACGCCGACGCCCGCCCGCAAGACGACCTGTTCGGCCATGTGAACGGTCGCTGGCTGACCGAATACGAGATGCCCGCCGACCGGGCCACCGACGGGGCGTTCCGGTCGCTGTACGACCGCGCCGAGGAGCACGTCCGCGACCTGATCACCGAGGCCGCCGCCTCGGGCGCCGCGCCGGGCACCGACGAGCAGCGCATCGGCGACCTGTACGCGAGCTTCATGGACGAGGAGACCATCGCACGGCGCGGGGTGGCCCCGCTGCTCGACGAGCTGGCCGCGATCGACGCCGCCGACAGCCCGGCCGCGCTGGCCCGGGTGCTGGGGTCGCTGCAGCGCACCGGGGTGGGCGGCGGCACCGGCCTCTACGTCGACACCGACTCCAAGAACTCCACGCGCTACCTGCTGCACTTCACGCAGTCCGGGCTGGGGCTGCCCGACGAGTCGTACTACCGCGACGAGCAGCACGCCGAGATCCTGGCCGCCTATCCGAAGCACATCGCGGCGATGTTCGCGCTGGTGTACGGCGACGGCGACCACGGGGACACCGCCGCGCGGATCGTGGCGCTGGAGACCAAGCTCGCGTCGGCGCACTGGGACGTCGTCAAGCGCCGCGACGCCGACCTGACCTACAACCTGCGCCGGTTCACCGACCTGCCCGAGGAGGCGCCGGGCTTCGACTGGGCCGGCTGGCTCACCGAACTGGGCACCACCCCGGAGAAGGCGTCCGAAGTCGTTGTGCGCCAACCGGACTACCTGACCGCGTTCGCGTCGGCGTGGAGCAGCGAGGCACTGGACGACTGGAAGGCCTGGCTGAAGTGGCGGGTCATCCACGCCCGGGCGTTCCTGCTGACCGACGACCTGGTCGCCGAGGACTTCGAGTTCTACGGCCGCAGGCTCTCGGGCACCGAGCAGATCCGCGACCGCTGGAAGCGCGGCGTGTCGGTGGTGGAGAGCCTGCTGGGTTTTGCGGTCGGAAAGCTGTATGTGGCAAAGCATTTCCCGCCGCGGGCCAAGGAGCGGATGGATGAGCTGGTGGCCAACATCCGGGAGGCCTACCGGGTCAGCATCAACTCGCTGGAGTGGATGACCCCGGCCACCCGGGAGAAGGCGCTGGCCAAGCTGGACAAGTTCACCCCGAAGATCGGGTATCCGGCCAAGTGGCGGGACTACTCCGGGCTGGAGATCACCCGCGACGACCTGTACGGCAACTACCGGCGCGGTTACGCGTTCGAGTACGACCGCGAGCTGGGCAAGCTGGGCGGGCCGGTGGACCGCGACGAGTGGTTCATGACCCCGCAGACGGTCAACGCCTACTACAACCCGGGGATGAACGAGATCGTGTTCCCCGCGGCGATTCTGCAACCGCCGTTCTTCGACGCCGACGCCGACGACGCCGCCAACTACGGCGGGATCGGCGCGGTGATCGGCCACGAGATCGGGCACGGTTTCGACGACCAGGGCGCCAAGTACGACGGCGACGGCAACCTGGTGGACTGGTGGACCGACGAGGACCGCACCGAGTTCGCCGCGCGCACGAAGAAGCTCATCGAGCAGTACGACGAGTACGTGCCGCGTCAGCTCAGCGACGGCCACCACGTCAACGGTGCGTTCACCGTCGGCGAGAACATCGGCGACCTCGGCGGCCTGTCGATCGCGCTGCTGGCATACCGGCTGTCGCTGAAGGGCAAGGAGGCCCCGGTGATCGACGGGCTGACCGGCGAGCAGCGGGTGTTCTTCGGCTGGGCGCAGGTGTGGCGAACGAAATCGCGTGACGCCGAGGCGATCCGGCGGCTGGCGATCGATCCGCACTCGCCGCCGGAGTTCCGCTGCAACGGTGTGGTGCGCAACATGGACGCGTTCTACGAGGCGTTCGGCGTCACCGAGAACGACGCGCTGTACCTGGAGCCGGACCGCCGGGTCCGCATCTGGAACTAGCGCGACCCCTCGATACGCCGCGAAACTGCGGTTGTTGACGAATTTTCCGCGATTTTCGTCAACAACCGCAGTTTCAGCGCACGGTCAAGAGCCGTCAGAACATCTGCCAATCGGACGCGCCGTCGGGCTGGTTGTACAACCCACCCTTGGTGTTCTTGATGACGATCGCGTCCCCGGAGCCGAAGTTGTCGTAGAACCACTTCGCATTCTCCGGGCTGAGGTTGATGCAGCCGTGGCTGACGTTGGAATTGCCCTGCGCGCCAACCGACCACGGGGCGCTGTGCACGAAGATGCCCTGGTTGTCGATGCGGACGGCGTCCTTGACCTTGAGCTTGTAGCCGTCGGGTGAGTCGACGGGCACCCCGTAGGTCGACGAGTCCATCACGATCTCGGGGAACTTCTCCAGCACGTAGTAGGTGCCGTTGCGGGTCTCGTTGCCCTTCTTGCCCATCGACACCGGGAACGTCTTCTCCAGCTTGCCGTTGCGGTGCACCTGCATCTGCTTGGTGTTGTCGTCGATGGTGGCGACGAGCTGCTCGGGCACCGAGAAGCTGGACTTGGTGCCGGAGGCGTCGATGTGCACGACGGTGCCCGCGGGCCAGAAGTCCAGTGGACGCCACCGCACCTGGGTGTCGCTGGTCCAGTAGAACCGGCCGGGCACCGGCGGGTCCGAGGTGATGTGGATCGCGTCCTCGGCCATCTTGCGGTTGGCGATCGGCCGCTGGAAGTTGATGTAGATCGGCTTGGCGGCGCCCACGATCGAACCGTTGACCGGGTTGAACGTCGGCGGCGCGAACACCGGCGGCCCGACGTACGGGTTCGGGTTCTGCCCCTCCGGGGTGTCCTCCGGGATGGGCAGTTGCTGCGCCAGCGGGTCGTTGGCCGACGGGAAGAACGGGTTCGGCGGCGGGGGCGGCGGGGCGTCCTCCTCGGCGAGCGCCGGTTCGGGCGCTGGCGCCGGCGCGGCGGCAGGATAGGCCGGACCCGGCAGCGGTCCCGGAGCCGGGGCGGCGAACGGGTCGACCGGCGCCGGCGGTGGCGGCGGAACGTCGGGCTGGGCCAGGGCGGACGGGCTGGTCAACACCATCCCGCCGAGCAACCCGGCCGTCATCAACACGGTGAGCAGTCGGCTGCGCATCGGCCTCCGCATACAGGACCTCCCAGTCACAGATCTTTCTCCAGTGTGGCACAGCGGCAGGACCGCTCCCGGGCCTCGCGGCCCGGCCACCCCCTGGTCGAACACCCCGGTCAGCGCCCTGACCTGCACTGTTCATCGCTGTCGGCGAGCAGTTGTTACGGACCGGCCCGGCCAGGGATGCTCGAAGGGTCCGCACAACCCCCGAAAGGATGCTCATGGTCGCTGTTCCGGACGGATACGAACACCTGCTGGACCTGCCGCTCTACGGCCATCTCGCCACCGTCCGCCCCGACGGGACCCCCCAGGTCAACGCCATGTGGTTCCACTGGGACGGTGAGGTGCTGCGGTTCACCCACACCACCAAGCGGCAGAAGTACCGCAATATCCAGCACAACCCGAACGTCGCGATGTCGGTGATCGACCCGGAGAACCCGTACCGCTACCTGGAGGTGCGCGGTGTCGTCGAGCGGATCGAGCCCGACCCGACGGGCGCGTTCTACCTGCAGCTCAACGACCGTTATGACGGTCCGCTGACCGAGCCGCCGGCCGACAAGGCCGACCGGGTGATCCTGGTCGTTCGGCCGACCGGCTTCAGCAAGCAGTAGCCGTGCTGGTGGCGTTCAGCGTCAGCCCGACCGGTGTCGGCGACGACGGCAGCGTGGGGGACGCCGTCGCCGCCGCGGTGCGCGTCGTGCGCGAGTCCGGGCTGCCCAACGAGACCAACGCGATGTTCACCAACATCGAGGGCGAATGGGACGAGGTGATGGACGTGGTCAAGCGGGCCGTCGACGCCGTCGCGGCGGTGTCACCGCGGGTCAGCCTGGTCCTCAAGGCCGACATCCGGCCGGGGCACACGGGTCAGCTGACCGCGAAGGTCCGGCGCGTCGAGGAGGCGCTGGGCGGTTAGGACCGCACCAGCCGGGCGATCGCGGCTGAGGCCTCGGCGATCTTGGTCTCGGCCGCGGCGCCGCCCTCGGCGACCGCCTCGGCCACACAGTGGTTGAGGTGTTCGTCGAGCAGGCCGAGCGCGACGGACTGCAGCGCGCTGTTGACCGCGCTGATCTGGGTCAGCACATCGATGCAGTACTTGTCGTCCTCGATCATCTTCGCGATGCCGCGGACCTGACCCTCGATGCGGCGCAGCCGTTTGGTGTAGTTCTCCTTCTGCTGCGAATAGCCGTGCGCCCCGGTCACTTTCAGCCCCCCAGCATCTGGTTCATCTGGTCGATCTCGGCCTGTTGGGTGTCGATGATGGTCTGGGCCAGCCGCTTGGCGTCGACGTTCTCGCCGTGGGCGATCTCGGCCTTGGCCATCTCGATGGCGCCCTGGTGGTGGCCGATCATCGACTGCAGCCACAGCGTCTCGAACTCGGGTCCGTTCAGCGTCGCCAACCGGGCCATTGTCGCGTCGTCGACCATGCCCTGCATGTCGGCGCCGTGGCCCTCGTGACCGGTGTCGGCGTCGGGGTTTTCGTTCCACTGGACGAGCAGCACGCGCATGGCTTGGATCTCGGGGGCCTGGGCGTTGGAGATCTGCTCGGCCAGTGCCAGCAGTTCGGGGTTGGTGGAGCGCTCGGGCACCAGGGCGGCCAGGTCGACGGCCTGCTGGTGGTGCGGAATCATGTTGGTCGCGAAGGCGACGTCGTCGGCGTTGAATCCGGCGGGCTCACCGGTGATCACTGGCTCGTCGTCGTGGGAGTGATCGGTGTGGCCGTCGGAGGCCTGCTGGCTGGTGCACGACGTGAACAGCAGCGCGGCGGCGACGGCGATCAGGACAGCGGCGATGCGGGTGATCAGGGAGTGCATGCACCCAGCGTACCGAATACCCCTCCGGGGTATTCATATTGCCGTGGGGACGCGCCCGGTGGCCACATAATCAGCTATGGACCGGAATCCCGATATCAAGCCCCGCAGCCGCGACGTCACCGACGGTCTGGAGAAGGCCGCCGCCCGGGGGATGCTGCGCGCGGTCGGCATGGGTGACGACGACTGGGCCAAGCCCCAGATCGGGGTCGGCTCGTCGTGGAACGAGATCACCCCGTGCAACCTGTCGCTGCAGCGGCTGGCCCAGCAGGTCAAGGCGGGGGTGCACGCCGGCGGCGGCTACCCGTTGGAGTTCGGCACCATCTCGGTGTCGGACGGCATCTCGATGGGCCATGCGGGCATGCACTTCTCGCTGGTGTCGCGGGAGGTGATCGCCGACAGCGTGGAGACCGTGGTGCAGGCCGAACGCCTCGACGGCACGGTGTTGCTGGCCGGCTGCGACAAGTCGATCCCGGGGATGCTGATGGCCGCGGCGCGGCTGGATCTGGCGTCGGTGTTCCTCTACAACGGCTCGATCATGCCGGGCCTGGCGCGGCTGACCGACGGCACCGAGAAGGAGGTCACGATCATCGACGCCTTCGAGGCGGTCGGGGCGTGCGTGCGCGGGCTGATGCCGCGGGAGGACGTGGACCGCATCGAGCGGGCGATCTGCCCCGGCGAGGGCGCCTGCGGCGGGATGTACACCGCGAACACGATGGCCAGCGCCGCCGAGGCGCTCGGGATGTCGCTGCCGGGCAGCGCGTCACCGCTGGCGATCGACAAGCGCCGCGAGGAGTACGCCCGCCGGTCCGGGGACGCGGTGGTGGAGTTGCTGCGCCGCGGCATCACCGCGCGCGACATCCTGACCCGGGAGGCGTTCGAGAACGCGATCGCGGTGGTGATGGCGTTCGGCGGATCGACGAACGCGGTGCTGCACCTGCTGGCGATCGCCCGCGAGGCCGGGGTGGAACTGACGCTGGAGGACTTCACCCGGGTCAGCAGGAAGGTGCCGCACATCGCCGACGTGAAGCCGTTCGGCCGGTTCGTGATGAAGCACGTCGACGAGATCGGCGGTGCACCGGTGGTGATGAAGGCGCTGCTGGACGCCGGGCTGCTGCACGGTGACTGCCTGACCGTGACGGGTAAGACGATGGCCGAGAACCTGGCCGAGCTCGATCCGCCGGCACCGGACGGCACGGTGCTGCGCACGCTGGACAACCCGATCCATCCGACGGGCGGGATCACGATCCTGCACGGGTCGCTGGCGCCGGAGGGTGCGGTGGTGAAGTCGGCGGGCTTCGACTCGTCGGTGTTCGAGGGCACCGCAAGGGTTTTCGACCGGGAGCGGGCGGCGATGGACGCGCTGGAGGACGGCACGATCCAGGCCGGCGACGTCGTCGTGATCCGCTACGAGGGCCCCAAGGGTGGCCCGGGGATGCGGGAGATGCTGGCGATCACCGGTGCGATCAAGGGCGCCGGGCTCGGCAAGGACGTGCTGCTGATGACCGACGGCCGGTTCTCGGGTGGGACGACGGGGCTGTGCGTTGGGCATGTCGCACCGGAGGCGGTCGACGGCGGGCCGATCGCGTTCGTGCGCGACGGGGACCGGATCCGGCTGGACGTGGCCAACGGGACGTTGGACATCCTGGTCGACGAGGACGAATTCGAGTCGCGCAAAAAGGGTTTCGAGCCGCTGCCGCCGCGCTACACGACCGGGGTGCTGGGCAAGTACGTCAAGCTGGTCGGGTCGGCGGCGATCGGCGCGGTCTGCGGTTAGGCGAATCACTCGGCCCAGCGCCGCTTTTCAGGGGCCAAGACAAGGGCACCCAACCTGGGTGCCCTTTTCTTGTCGCGCTGCTCGCTCAGCGACCGTTGCCGAACCGCGGGGTCGAGTCGACCGTCGCGGTCTGCTGGTTGTCCAGCACCCAACCGCGGTGCACGTTGTCGGCTTGCGCCGGACCTGACAACCCCACGACCGCCGTGGCGAGTCCACTGGCAACGATGGCGGCGATTCCGAACTTCTTCATTTCAAACCCCTTCTTCCGGTCTTTCCGTAGTGCCCGGTTTGTGTTCCTTCGCACCGGCATAGCCCCAGAAACAGCGAGGTCAGGCGAATAATTCCGGTGGCAGGAATTGATGCGTCGTTGGCAGAAATCAATCGGAATCCGGCACCGACAGAGGGCCACCATGCGGCCGCGGCAGCAATCCAGCGGCGACCGGCGCGCCTGCGGTTAGTCCTCGGCGCGGCCGGCGACCGCCGGGTGGATGTAGTCGGCGGGCAGGTCGAGTCGGCGCATGGCCAGTCCGGTGAGCGCCTCGAAGATCGCGCGACGAGCGTTCATCGTCGTGGTGTAGCCCGGATCCAAATGCGGGGCGACCTCGACGATCTCCAGTCCCACCACGGGGGTTTCGTGGCAGATGCGCCGGATCGCCGGCAGCAGCTCGCGGTTGGTGAGCCCGGGCGGTTCGGGGGTGCCGGTGCCGGGCGCGTAAGCGGGGTCGAGGACGTCGATGTCGATCGACAGGTACAGGTATTCGGGTCCGTCGAGCGCTTCGTCGATGGCGTCCTGCAGCACGGCGCGAAAGCCGCGCCGGTCGATCTCGGCCATGAAGTGGGTGCGCAGCCCGTTGCGTTGCATCCACTCGAAGAGTTCGTCGTCGGGTGCGATGGCGCTGCGCAGCCCGATCTGCACGAAGTTGCGGCCGGGGATGTGCTCGTCGTCGATGAGCCGGCGGATCGGGGTGCCGTGCGAGGCGTGGTGGCCGAGCACCTCGTCGGCGCAGTCCGGGTGGGCGTCGAAGTGCACCACCCCGACGTTGCCGGGGCCGTAGACGTCGGCGAGGGCAGCGCAGTTGGGCCACAGGATGGAGTGGTCGCCGCCGAGCACCAGGGGCACGGCGCTCACCTCGGCGATCTCGCGGACCAGGGTGCGGATGGGTTCCATCGAGTTCTCGATGCTCAGCGGGTCGACGGCGGCGTCGCCGTAGTCGACGACGTTGAGCACCTGGAACGGTTTAACCCGGGTAGTGTCGTTGACGAGCATCTCCGGGGTGTGGGGCAGCACCCGTTCGTCGGCGCGGATGGCGCGGGGTCCGTAGGCCGCGCCGCGGTGGCCCAGGGAGACGTCGACGGGGGCGCCGATCACCGCGACGTCGACGTCGCCGGCGCGCAGGTCGTCCTGGTTGAGGCACAGCGGCACCCCGAACAGGGTGGCGATGCCGCCGTAGGCGGGGGTGAACCGGTAGCGGCGCAGGTCGATCGGGCCGGGTTCACGGTGCGGATCCCGCGACCGGTCGATCGGTTCCTTCCACACGGGTCCCGGGGCGTCCACGCAACCTCCTCACCGTCATATCTCGGTACGCAATCGCCTGCACCATAGGCGATTTCAGACGCGATGTCCCGAATTTGGGACATCTGTACCGGTTTCAGCGCACGACGGCGACGGCGAAGCCGTCCCAGCCCTTGGTGCCCACGGTCTGGATGGCGGCGGCCTCCAGGCGGGGGTGTTGTCCCATCATCTCGATCATGTCGCGCACGGCGCGGGCCTGGAGGTCGTCGGGGGCGGGGTCCAGGACGCGGCCGAAGCGGGCGATGTTGTCGACGATGATGACGGTGCCGGGCCTGCCCAGCTTGATGGCCCACTCGACGTAGGCGACGTTGTTCTCCTTGTCGGCGTCGATGAAGGCCAGGTCGAAGGTCTCGCCGCGATCGGCAAGGGTGGGCAGGGTGTCCAGGGCGGCGCCGACGAGGATCTCGACGCGGTCGCCGACACCGGCATGTTCGAGGTTCTGGCGGGCGATCTCGGCGTGGCGGGGTTCGTACTCGAGAGTGACGACGTGGCCGTCGGGTCCGGCGCCGCGGGCGAGGTTGATGGTGCTGTAGCCGGCCAGGGTGCCGATCTCCAGGACGTTCTTCGCGCGGGCGATGGTGGTGAGCAGGTACAGCAGTCGGCCGTGCTGCGCCGAGACCTCGATCGGCGGCATGTCGGCGGCGCCGGCGGACTCGCGGGCCGCGCGCAGGGCGTCGTCCTCGGTGTGCAGGAGCTCGTTGAAAAGGGCGTCGAGAGCTTGGGGTTCGGATGTGGCCACGAAGTCAACGGTAGTCGGCGGAGCTGCGGTGGTGATCGCGATTGAGACACCGGCTTCAGCGGGAGTGGCGGGGCGGGATGCCCGGAATTTGTGCAGGTGGGGTGGTTGCTGCTCGGGTAGCATTTGCCGCGTGCCGGCCAGGTGGGGAACGTGGCGGCGGGTCGTCCGCCGGGCGAAGCGCGCACAGAGCGTGACGACGGTGGGTGCGCGATGACTTACCCGCCGCAAGGCCCGCCCGGCCCTGTCCCCGAAGGCCCCTGGAATCCGCAACCGCCGCAGCAGTACCGGCCGGCACCGCCGCCGAGGAGGCGCAACGGCTGGAAGTGGGCGCTCGGCGGCGTCGCGTTGATCGGGGTCATCGCAGTGACTGCGGCAGTGGCGATCTCGATGCGCTCCGACCGCGGGGATACGTCAGCGCCCCGCGAAACCTACGACCTCGCCAGCCCAGACGACACAGGGCCGGTCGAAATCATCACCGAAGACCCCAGCTGCGACGCGTGGGTGCCGGTAGCCAACACGTTTGCTGGAATTCAAAAGAAGGGGTGGACCGAGAGGGATTCATCGGTTCCCGCCGCGAGATGGACGCCCGAACAACGCGCCCAATATGAGGAAGTACGGAAAGCCGCGCTCACTGCTGCCGATCAGACGGTTCCTCTTGTGCGATTGACACCACACCGAGTCATGCGCGAGTCTTACGAACAGTTCATTGCGTACTCGCGTGCCTACAGCGACGCCATTCCGAACTACAAACCCGAGGACGAGCGGCTTGCCCGCGTAATGACCAGCACAAGCTCTGTTCTCGTATACGTGTGCGATGCAATCAACGCCAGGTCGGCAGCCGCACGCGCCCCTGTCGGCGGCAACTGAATACTGACCAGAGCGCGGCAACTGAATTTTGACCAGCTTCCTGGAGACCCTTGGCTCGGGCGAGCCAGGGAGGAAGCGAGTGTTGAGCGTGGAGGATTGGGCAGAGATCCGGCGGTTGCGCCGGTCAGAGCAGTTATCGATTTCCGAAGTGGCGCGGGTGATGGGGGTGGCGCGCAACACGGTCAAGGCGGCGTTGGCGTCGGACCGCCCGCCGAAGTAT